>ERZ1370068.3586-contig-2695_pt1 | contig 43874 bp, 76 predicted proteins | sample MGYA00561227_ERZ1370068 | MGnify/ENA primary metagenome ERZ1370068 (study PRJEB38410, sample SAMEA6850437) | metagenome | study: Metagenomic assessment of the ecological functions of the soil: analysis of the soil microbiota associated with the...
GGTTACGTATTGCTCATCCCGGGCCATCGTCGAAGCGCTTGGGATGGGGCAGTTTTTCATGCATGTTTATGGAGGCAACAGCTTCCACCAAGAAGCCCGATCCCGAGGGCGCCCGTGCGCTGCTCAAGGAGACCAAGACCCAGCCGCAGGAGGCCGTAATCATCGGCGATTCCTCCGTGGATGTCCTTACCGGACGCAATGCCGGCATGTGGACCCGCGGCGTGACCTACGGCTTCGCCCCGCATACGCTGTGCGAAGCTCCTCCCGACGTGGTTTTGACAACCCGCATGAGTTGGCGAAGCTCTTTGCCTGATTGCCTGCGCCATCAGTGTCCTCTGTGGTTACCTTCAATTCTCCCCTCTTTCAGCTAAACTGCAATCGAGGATGAACAAAACCGACAGAGACTGACAGTTTCACTCCCGCCGAACTGCGCAAAGCTGCGCAGCCTCAAAGACCCGCATGGAATTCAGCGCTGACAACATGCCGTACCATCTCGCCGACACCGCATGGTCGCCGCGCCGGGTGCTGCCGGGAAAATACGGCGCACCCGTCTCCTGGAAGGAGCGATTTTCGCGGCAGGCGGCATTGCGAGCCAACGGCTTCGCGCCGCTGCTCCTGGACCTGGAGGCCATGGAGCACGACACTGACCACGTTCATGGCCCTTTACCGGATAAAGGGACCACTGGGAGTGGTGGCGAAGTCCAACCACACTGGCTGCCGCTATCGCGAGCCGCGTCTATCGGTCCCTGCGCGAGCTGGCCATGAGCTTCTTCAATCTGTATTTCAACCTGCGGCGGGAGCGCACGCTGCGCACATTTTCCGGGCCTGCAAGCCTGGCGCGCTTCGACCATTTCTCGCACTGGATTGACCACGGAAAAGCCGGTCTGGTTCGTCGTGGATCATCTGCTGAAATCCATCACTACTAGCTGCTGCGTCCGGGAATGGCGCAGCGACTTGCACCGCATTGACGACAGACGTGTTCCGGGCAGAGACGCTGGGGAAGGCGGAGAAACTATGGTGATGAGGCCCAAGAGATATTTCCAATGAGCGGACACCAACTTCAAGACTCATTCACGAAGTAGAACTGAAATCGACCTTCCGGTGGTTGTTGGTGCAACGGCGATTCTGCAACAACCATTGAAGGCAAGGTTCTCAGCTAGCGAGCAGGAACCGGCGCTATATCCGCTGTGAAATCGCTTTCTTTACGTCGTGTCGGCTCGCAAAGTAACCCCGGCGGCCTGCAAACGAACGCCCTTACGTTTTTCCGCTAACACTACTTTCAGACGATGAAATCGCCCATCCAGCTTAAAATCGCTAGGTACGAACGCCAGAATATACGAACCTCGAAATCCACTCAGTGAACGGAACCCGGCACTCAGATCATTGGTGTCATGGAAGTACTGACCTCCGGTCCCTTCTGCAACTTCCGCCAGCACGCTAGTAGCGGTATTTTCCCCTTGAGGCCTGAAGCCAGCCGATTTCGCTGGGCTTTGCCCCCAAGGCACAGTATCGCGGCTGGCATTCGATTGGCTCGAAAGTACAAACATGCCCTTGGGGTCAATGGAGCTGATCACTACCTCCAGCTGCAAGGCGCGGTTGATGATGTGATCGATTCCACGCAAGGTCGAAGATATGAAGCCTGGCGAGATCACAATCAAACTGCGCTGTCCGGAAACTCCGCGATAGAGCCTCCACGGCTCTGTTCAGTCCACCCAAACTATTCTTGCCCGTAGTTCCGCCTGCGCAGCAACCGACCGTGCCCTATCTCGACCGTAACGAACATCGAGCGACACTGTCAATATCAGTTTCTCAGGGCCTACTGGGCAATGGGCGCTCACCTCGTCGAGCGCCGCACGCCATGCATCCGGAGCCGCTCGGATCGGGATGATCTACGACTCTGCGCTTCGTAGTCGCTAAGTTCTGGGCAGCCTTGAAGGTTATTTCGCCGAGGGCTGGAGCGGAGACTAAAAAGCGTGTCTCGTGAAGATGCCGACCCGTTCGGCAGACTGGATTCGCCTTGGGTAGCGGTCCGCCGCATCGCGGCGTAAACACTCTGGTAAGCCGGCCACATCGACAGGTCATCAAAGCAGAGCCAGAAAAGTCTTCGGAATCGCGGACTGCGATAACTACCAGTAGCTGAAGGTCGTGCAGGTGATGGCAGCGACGGCTCAGACTTGCTGGCGGCAGCACTGGCTTCAAATTAAAAGGATGGATTGCTCCTTTCCGTTGTCGTAGACTCTGAAATCCTCCTTGCGAAGATTTGGTATCGGCTCTCCGCGAGCATCGCGCACTACCACTCTCACCACTACCAGGTTGCCCGCAACGCGCAGCTTATCGACGGCTGCTGATCACCATTCTTTTCGCCGGTTTCTGTTGTCTGACCTTTGCGACTAGCGCAGATCCTGCAACAGGGCGGCGATGCCTGCAACGTAAGCGAATGGCTGATGAAACTTGACGACTAAAGAAAGGGATGGGCATAGAGGTCGTCCCACCAATGGCGATATGCAAAGACACTATCAGACGGGACATCCTGTTGAAAATAGGTGGTTACACCAACAATCTTCGGCGATTATAACGGGCGACCTTTGGGACACAGGGATGCCTCTCCATATTTCGCCCTCACATTTCGGAATACAATTCACCATGAAGTCCTGATTGCTGATGTTACTTTGGCCCCGATGATGGCCTGGGCACAGAGCGCACCGGATATGGCCTCCGCTCCGTTACAGGTTGCTGCTGTCAAACGATCACGTACGGGTGTTCGCGGTTGCGCTGCGATCTATGGAACGAACCACAGGCGCGGCACGACCACAATTTTCTGGTGATTACTCTGCAGGACTGCGAAGTAGTGATTTGGCTGAAGTGTCGGATATTACCAACTTTCGCTTCAACCAAGGCGACGTTCGTTTCCTCGGCGTGGCCGCGCGCTCGGTAATCCGCAACGACCGCGCCGGTGAATATCGCAGCATAACGGTGGAATTTCTAATCCAAAGTTACCAGCTTCGGTTATCAGGCCAACCTGGGAACCTGGGACTTTGGCGCAAGCGGGATCAATCCTCCGGTCGACCCCCATGCCAGGTTCACGAATACACTCCACCTGGGGGCCGCGTCGGTAAATTAAATGCTTGCCCGCGATCTGCTGCCGCCTCCCGAGCTATCCGGCCCGGAGCTGTTGATCGCTGTGACCGACATCGACCTGAAAGCAGGCGAAAGCGAGCGCATCCGTAAGTCCTCGGGTGACGTAGTCTGATTCCTGCCGGGCGGAAATCCACCCGATGAACGTGTCGACCGATCCGGTGCGGATGGATCTGGTGGAATTCAAGAAAGCCGGCGAGGACTAGTTGCGCTGTTGTGGCATCTCCCGTGAACCGGCTCCAGCTCTAACTGCGTAGTCATGCCTACGCAGCCGCTGCTCGCACGCCTCTTGCTCTTACTATTAATGCTCTTCCTTCTCCTTTTCTTCCTCCCGCGTTCGCGCAGGAGGGTGCCACCACTCCTACGACGACGCAGCTCTCCCTGATCAGATTCGCGACCTCATTCGTGAGGCAGCGGAGAAGGATATGGAGAATGACAAGAAGCAGCGATTACACCTACATTCAGCGCGAAGAGAACACAAGCTGGACGGGAAGGGCGAGGTCAAGTCCATGAGTCAAGAACCTTACGAAATCATGGTGCTCTACGAAGAGCCGGTCCGGAAGCTGATTGCCAGGGACGACAAGCCGCTGAGCGACAATGATGCCAGAAAGGAAGACGAGAAAGTCCAGAAGATCATCGAGAAGCGGAAGAACGTGAGAGCGAAGGCGACCGCAGAAAGCGCCTGAAAACAGGACAAGGACCGCGAGGATGGCCGGCGGTTCGTAAAGGAAATCGCCGATGCCTACACTTTCCGTTTCGCCGGCAAGGAAAACCTGGGTGAACGCGAAACTCTGGTGATTGATGCCAACCCGCGGCCCGGCTACGAGCCGCATATGAAGGACGCGAGGTTCCTGCCCAAATTCCGTTTCCGCGTCTGGCTCGATCAGGACGACAAGCAGTGGGTGAAGCTCGATATCCAGTGTATTGACACGGTTTCGGTGGGCTTATTTCTTTGCGGTACAAGGGCTCAAGCATTCAGATCGAACAGGTGCGAGTGAATGAGGAAGTCTGGCTGCCCAGGCACGTCAGCCTGAAACTGGACGCACGGCTGGCATTGCTCAAGGGCCTGAACATGGCGGAAGACGTAACCTACCGCGACTACAAAAAGTTCCGCACTGACACCAAGATTCTCCCTGTGGGGAGCTGCAAGCAGCACTGACGAACGACGAACGTGGAATAAAGAGGCAACATGAAGAACACAGCATACCTTCTGATATTCGATGGTCTGGCCGATTGGGAACCAGCTCACGCTTTGTGCGAGATCAACAAGTCCGAAAGTTTGATGTGATGACAGTGGGATTCTCTGGAACGCAGATTTCAACCATGGCCGGATGGAAACTCACCTCCGACGTCACCATCGATATCTGGATGAACTAACACCGCCCGCATCCTGATTCTGCCGCGGGAGATATGTGGGGAGAAGAAGCCCCGACGAGAAACTCAAAGCACTTCTACGCCGGCTCCACGACAGGAATGTTCTGATTGCAGCGATCTGCGGCGCCACACTGGAGATTCCCGCGCTGGTCTAACCCGTGGCGTTCGTCATACCAGCAATGCCCGAGAATACCTGCAGGCAATGGTACCCGACTACAAAGACGGTGACTGCTACGTCGATCAGTTAGCGGTGGCAGACAATACATCATCACCGCAAGCGGATTGGGAAGCGTTGAGTTTCGGGAGGTACAGAACAGTTGCACCTTTACAGCGAAGCTGACACCCAAATCTGGTTCGAGATGTTCAAACACTGGTGCAATTCCGGCGGGCCTCGACCAGGAACAACTAGCCTTCTTCTCCGCAACTTCGAACCGCGTCTCCGCACGCTTCAGGAATCTTCCGCGGTGAAATCAGCTTCAGTCTTGGTTTCAAAGCTTCCTCAGCCCGAAGCTTCGACTCCTGGGCGCGCTTGACATCAATTTCCCTGCGGGCGCTCGGCGGTCTCCCGCCAGGGATGGCTGACCTCTGTCCGAGGAGCACCTTCCGCAAAGCCGCCAGGCGACCGACGAGATAGTATGTCTGGCCACCCTTGCGATAGCTGATCTCGCCACGGCCAAGCTCGGTGATCGAGCGGCGCGTGACCAGGCAGGATGCCGAGATATCCGTTCTTGCCGGGAATCTGCATCTCTTCGGCCACGTCCTTCACCACCATCTTCTCGGGAGTGACGATCTCGAGTTGGAAAGTGTCAGGTCATCAGTCGTCGGTCGTTCGTCGTCAGTCGTTGGCTATCGTGACAGCTGCCAGCGACCGATCGGCCGAACGACGACTGACGACTGCTCTACGCTGCGTCTTCAGTCTTCTCCGCGCAGCCTCGAGCGCTTCGTCAATCGTGCCCTTCATGTAGAAGGCCTGTTCCGGGATGTCGTCGTACTTGCCTTCGTCGATCTCCTTGAAGCCCTTCACTGTGTCGGCGACCTTGACGTAGCGTCCCGGGGAACCGGTGAACTGCTCGGCCACGTGGAACGGCTGCGACAGGAAGCGCTGTATCTTGCGGGCGCGCGCCACCGTGAGCTTTGGTCTTCGCTGCAGCTCGTCGATACCGAGAATCGCGATGATGTCCTGCAGGTCTTTGTAGCGTCTGCAGGATCTGCTTCACCTGCTGCGCGACGTCGTAGTGCTCCTGGCCGACGATGCGCGGATCGAGAATGCGCGACGTCGAAGCCAGCGGATCGACCGCCGGATAGATTCCGATCTCGGTCATGGCGCGCGAAAGCACCGTGGTCGCGTCCAGGTGGGCAAACGTCGGTGGCCGGCGCCGGATCGGTGAAATCGTCGGCGGGCACGTAGATGGCCTGCACCGAGGTGACCGATCCTTTCTTGGTGGAGGTGATGCGCTCCTGCAACTCGCCCATTTCCGTGGCCAGGTTCGGCTGGTATCCGACGGCGCTGGGCATGCGGCCCAGCAGCGCGGAAACTTCCGATCCCGCCTGGGTGAAGCGGAAAATGTTGTCGATGAAGAGCAGCGTGTCTGCGCCTTCTTCGTCGCGGAAATATTCGGCGACGGTCAGCCCGGTCAGCGCCGACGCGCAGACGCGCTCCGGGCGGCTCGGTCATCTGGCCGTAGATCAGCGCGGCTTTCGACTTGCTGCAGGATCGCCCGGCTTGATGACGCCCGACTCGCTGCATTTCCAGCCAGAGATCGTTGCCTTCACGGGTGCGCTCGCCGACGCCGGCAAACACGGAATAGCCGCCGTGCTGCTTGGCGACGTTGTTGATCAGCTCCATGAATGACGACGGTCTTGCCGACGCCGGCGCCGCCGAACAGGCCGATCTTGCCGCCCTTCAAGAATGGCTGGATGAGATCGACGACCTTGACGCCGGTCTCGAACATCTCGGCGGTGGTCGCTTGCTCGTCGAACAGCGGCGCCGGGCGATGGATCGGCATGCGTCTTTGTGTGCTCGATCGGGCCCAGTTGATCCACGGGCTCGCCGATCACGTTCATCACGCGCCCCAGCGTGCCGCGGCCCACGGGCACGGAGATCGGTCCGCCCATGGTCAATGGCTTTCATGCCGCGCACCATGCCGTCGGTGGCCTCCATGGCGACGCAGCGCACGCGGCCTTCGCCCAGGTGCTGCTGCACTTCGACGATCACGTTGATCGGGTTCGGGCACAGTGAAGCCGTCGCTGACGACTTGCAAGCGCCTGGTAAATCGGCGGCATGGTCGCCTTCGGCGAACTGCACGTCCACGGCGGGACCGGCGAATCTGAATTACGTGTCCAATGTCTTTCTGGCATAAAGCTTCAGCCCTAGCAATGCTAGCTTTTAGCTTCGGCATTCCGGATCGCTGCGGACCTATCGATGCTGGCAAAACTACCTATGCTCGTTGGTTCTAGCTAAGAGCTAACAGCTAATAGCTAAGCTGCTACTGCGCTGCTGCTCCCGCTCACAATTTCAATAATCTCTTTCGTGATCTTCGCCTGCCGGGCCCGGTTCATGGCCAGGGTCAGCGAATCGATCATGTCGGTGGCGTTGTTGGTGGCTGCGTCCATAGCGGTCATGCGCGCTGCGTGCTCGGCCGCCACCGATTCCTGCAGCGCCGCGAAAAATCTGGATCGCAACGTATTTCGGCAGCAAGCGACCGGAACAGCTCTTCGCGGCGGCTGTTCGTAGATGTAATCCACGGAGCGGTCGCGAAGCTTGGCGGCAGCGGCATCAATGTCACGCGTATCTGCCGGCCGGATGCCGACACCGGCCTCTTTTGCGGCTTCGAGGCGCTGCTCTCTTTCTCTTTCGGCTCATTGCCTCCAGCCTGCGCACTTCAGCTGCCTAATCTGTTCAATGGGCAGGATCTGTTCCGACAACCAGGCGCTGCGCGATCACCGACTTGAACTCGTTGTGCAGCGAGTACACAGAATCAATTTCCTCTTTGGCTGTAGCGTTCGATCACGCGCTCGGCCAATTCCGACGCCAGAGCGTAGTCAATCTTGTTCAAGATCGCCGATCTGCTCGCCGACGATGGTGGTTTGCGCCGGCGTCCTGCGACTCGACCGTTCTGCGGTTCAGCCGTGCGATAACGGCGTCGCAGAAAATCACGTCCTTTGCGGCCGATGGTTTCGATTTCAAGGTTCTTGTCCTGCCTTTGAGTCGCGATGAAACGCATGCCGCCGCTTTCAGGATGTTGGCATTGAAAGCTCCGGCCAGGCCTCTTGTCGCCAGTGACCACGATCAGCAGAACATTCTTTCCGGACGGCTGCGCCAGCAGCGGGTGCCAGGGCTCGCCCGTTTCGGGATCGTAGATCTCGGCACGCGACACCAGCGACTTCAGCACGTTGGTCAGCATCTGGGCGTAAGGACGCGCCGCCAGAGCGCGCTCCTGCGCGCCGGCGCAACTTCGCCGCCGAAACCATCTTCATGGCCTTGGTGATCTGCCGCGTGTTGGTCACGCTGCGGATGCGGCGCCGGATGTCGAGAATGTTTGGCCATGATTCTAGTCGTTGGCATCAGTTCGTCGTTGGTCGTATCGGCCCCAAGCTAATAGCTAAAAGCCAAGCTAAGCGCTAATGCTACTTCGCCACTGCCTGCTGTCCGCCACAAACGCTTCCTTGCTTTGCTTGATCAGTTTGCTTCATCTCGGCTTTGAGATCGCATCGTCCAGAATCTTTTTCTCCATGATGGTGCGCAGCAGAGCCGGGGTTGGTGGCGTCTACATAGCTGTACAGCTCGGCTTCGAACTCGCGCACTTGCTCGACCGGCAGATCGTCAAGGAACGCCGTTGGTGCCGGCAAAGATGATCAGAATCTGCTTGGAGAACGGCAGCGGCTGAGAACTGTTTCTGCTTCAGAATTTCGACCAGGCGCTGGCCGCGATTGAGCTGGGCCTGCGTGGCCTTGTCGAGGTCGCTGCCGAACTGCGCGAAGGCCGCCAGCTCGCGGTACTGCGCGAGGTCCAGCTGCAGCTGCCGGCAACCTGGCGCATGGCCTTGATCTGCGCGCTGCCGCCGACGCGGCTCACCGAAATTCCGACGTTGACGGCGGGCCGCACGCCGCTGTTGAACAGGTCGGTCTCGAGGAAGATCTGGCCGTCGGTGATCGAAATCACGTTGGTCGGAATGTACGCCGAAACGTCGCCCGCCTGGGTTTCGATGATGGGCAGCGCGGTCAGCGAGCCGCCGCCCATTCTTGTCGCTCAGCTTGGCGGCGCGCTCCAGCAGGCGCGAGTGGAGATAGAAAACGTCGCCGGGATACGCCTCGCGGCCCGGCGGACGGCGCAGCAGCAGCGAAATCTCGCGATACGACGCGGCGTGCTTGGAAAGATCGTCGTAGATGCACCAGCGCGTGGCGCTTGGTGTCGCGGAAGTATTCGCCCATGGCGCACGCCGGCGTAAGGGCGAGATGTACTGCATCGGGCGCGGGCTCGAAGCCGACGCGGCCACCACGATGGTGTACTCCATGGCGCCGTGCGTCGCTGAGAGTCTTCACCACCTGCGCGATCGATGGACCGCTTCTGCCCGATCGCGTTGTAGATGCAGATCAGGTCGTTGCCCTTGCTGTTGATGATGGTGTCGAGGGCGACGGCGGTCTTGCCGGTCTGGCGGTCGCCGATGATCAGCTCGCGCTGTCCGCGGCCGATCGGGAATCATGCTGTCGATGGCCTTGATGCCGGTCTGCCATCGGCTCGCGTCACCGGCTGGCGGTCGATCACGCCGGGCGCCAGGCGCTCCATGCGCGATGAACTGGTCGGTGGCGATCGGGCCTTTGTCGTCGATCGGCTGCGCCGAGCGCGTTCACGACGCGGCCGATCAGGGCTTCGCCCACGGGAACGCTCATGATGCGGCCGGTGCGCTTGACCTCGTCGCCTTCGCTGATCTCGCGTGTACTCGCCCAGCAGCACCACGCCGCACCTGGTCTTCTTCCAGGTTCATGGCGATGCCGGCCACGTCGTGCGGAAACTCGAGCAGCTCGCCCGCCATGACCTTGTCGAGGCCGTGGACGCGGGCGATGCCGTCGCCCGAGGGTGATGACAGTGCCGACTTCATCCACGGCGATCTTGACTTCGTAGTTCTCGAATCTGCTGCCGGATTAGTTGCGTGATCTCGTCTGCTTTAATTTGTGCCATAAGTTCAAGCTCTTGAAGCCTTGCTTTAACTCTTAGTCTCTTGCATCCTTGCACGGATTTCTCATTCGCCCGACTTCGCGGATAAATCTTTGACAACTCGCTGACTGCCATAGCTCGCTAGGTTGCCAAGAGCTAACGGCTAAGAGCTGATAGCTTCTCGATCCTCTCCAGCTGCTCCCTCAACCGAGCCGTCGTAGATCGTGCTGCCAACCTTCACGATGGCGCCGCCCAGAATCGATCCATCCTCGGCATAGCGGGCGCGCACCTTGTGCCCGGTCACGCTTTCCACTTGAGTTTCCAGCGCAGTGCGCGTTCCGTCTGGTTCAGTTCCGGGCACTGGTGATCTCCGCTTCGACGAAGCCCAAGCGCCGATTGAGTTCCTGCTCAAACTCCTTCACGATGGGCTCGAGAAACTTAATCCGCCGATGATCAATCAGCACTGCCACGAAAGTTTCGCACCAGACCCTGAAATCCCCGCACGCCACAATTGCATCCAGCAAAGCGCGCTTCTGTTCAGCCGGGATCGAGGGCGCTTCCCAGACGTCCCGCAATTGCTGGCTGCTCGCCACCAACTGGGCCAAGCGATTGCGCCTCCTGAGCGTCTTTCCCGATCCAAACGCTGATCGAAGACCACGTCGGCCAAGGCGCGCGCGTAAGTGCTGGTTACGGAGGCCATGTTCTAGTCTTTCCCGCCCTCGCCGTCGCCTTGGGCCCAAGCTCTTCGCGAAAGCTTCGCACCAGCCCCTGGTCTGTAACCGTGTCCACCTTTAATCTGCTTGGCCGCCAGTGATACCGCCAGATTCGCCGGCGTAGGTCAGTTCGCGGCGCGCCGATTTGGCCGCTGCCGCAATTTCCTGCTCGGCCGACTCGACGATCTTGCGCGCATCTCCCGCCGCGGCGGCCTTGATCCGTACTTCTTCGGCGGCCGCCTCTTTCTCCGCAGCTTCTCGCATCCCACCGATTTCCGCATCCAGACGGGAAAGCCGGGCTTCGATCTCCGCCAAACGACGATTGGCTTCTTCGCTTGCCTGTCGCGCTTCCTGCATCGCCCGTTGGATTGAAGCCGTGCGATCACGGAACATGCCGGGCAAATTCTTCTTGCGAAATAGACAATCGCGCCTCGCGATCACCGCAAAATTCAGCAACACGCACAACCAGTAGGCATGGTCCAGGCTCAGACCAAGTTTGCTTCGCCACCAACTGACCAACCAGGAATGCTTGAATTGCGCCTGCTCGTCCTCGGCGGCGGCTTCCTCGCGACTCTTTCCGCCAGCTCGACGCTCGTAGCGTCGGCTGACTGCTTTGAAGTCGCGGGAGAACTTGCAGTCTGCGCGAAAGCACTGGCGCTCACCAGCACGATCGTGCAAGCCAACACCAGGTAAGCAATGGCCGAGGCGGGTGTACCGCATTGTGTCCAGAACTCGCGTCGACATTACTGGCCCCCTGCCGGAGCCTGGCCCGCCGGCTGCAGAACTGTGCGGATGATCTCAGCAGCCAGCCTTCCGCCCTCGGCCTCCAGACTAGACTGTGCCGAGAGTTTGTCTTGCTCAATGGCCTTCCGCGCTTGATCGACCTGTGCCTGCGCCTTGGTCCTCGCCTCGTTAACTGCAGCCGATCGAGCCTGCAGGGCCGCCTGACGGCGCGCTTCCTGACTCTTAAACAAGGCCATGCGCGCTTCCCGCAGCCGCTGCTCATATCTCGCGCCGTACGCGCTTCGGCCTGGGCAATGTCGGCTCGCGCTTTTTCGATTGCGCCTTCAGTCCGGCCGCGCCGCTCGGCCAGCACCGCGACCAGGGGTTTGTGCGCCAACAGCGCTGTAAGATGAAATACAACAGCACAACAAAGACGATGGTGGGCACGGACCCGAGCAGTAATCCGCCTAATTGTCCCAGTATCTCGTCCATTGTGTGATGATCAGGCCTAGAGCGTAAGGAGGCTTAAGACCATTGAAAGTAACATGTTACGAGAGCTAGTGTCAACGTAATCGGACCTGGCAAAATGTCGTTTCCGGATTGAAACCAGGGGTTGGCTAACTTTTTTCATGAAATAGCGGAATGTCTCTTGACATCCGGCCTGACGGGTCTAGCATGTAGATATCACCTCCGATCCAATCCGGATCGAATGGGCCGTTAGCCAAGGAATGTCACCGCTTCTTGGTTGCCGGCCCATTTAATTTCGGGCTTGCACTCACCGGTCGTTAGCCAGCTTGTTTTAGCACCCAGCAATCAGCCAGGCCCGAGATGAGATGGCCTCGCGAAAGCATCTGACGCGCAATCACCGAATCGGTTGATGGAGGCATCTCGTTCCGCGCGGGCTGAACGCTGAGTGCTGATTGCTGAGTGCTACTCCACCACCCACTCCTTCACCTTCCTGACCACCGACTCCGGGCCTCGACTTCCAATTCCACCAACCCATCTCTGTACGCGCGCGAATAAATCCGCGAGCGTGCCTCCAGCAGCGCCAGCATCTTCTCCTTCTTCTGGGGCACGCGCAGAAGAACCCGGCTCAAGGGGGTCTCAGAAAGCATTTCGTCGATCCGATCCAACAGCGTTGTCATGCCGCTGACACCTTTGGCAGCCGACACGTGGACCCGGCTCGCGTCGTCCTGCAACGACTCGCGCTGCTTCGGAGGCAATAGATCAATCTTGTTCATCACTCGAAGTCGCGGCTTGCCGTCCGCTTCCAGTTCCTTCAGCACCTTGTCCACTTGGGCGTCTTGTTCCACCGATAACGGGCTGCTGGCATCTGAAACCTGCAGAACCAGCGACGCGCGCTGTACTTCCTCAGGGTCGCGCGGAACGCCGACACCAGGGTGTGCGGCAGGTTGCGGATGAATCCGACCGTGTTCGGAAGCAGCAGCGCCTGTCTGCGCGATGGCAACGAGACAGCGCGGATGGTCGGATCCAGAGTGGCAAACATTCTTGGGGATTCCAGCACCGCCGCCGCGAGTCAGCGCATTGAACAGGGTGGACTTCCTGCATTGGTGTAACCGACCAGCGCAATAGTCGCCACCGGCAACCGACTCCCGCCGCGCTACGTTGCTGCGCCCGGACGCGCCGTACATTCTCGATCTGCTCTTTCACGTGCCGGATGCGCCGGTGAATCTTGCGGCGATCGGTTTCGAGTTGAGTCTCGCCAGACCTCGAGTGCCTATCCGCCGCCCAGCTGGGACATCTCGGATTCCGCGCCTCGCCCAGCCGCGGCAGCATGTATTCCAGCTGCGCCAGCTCCACCTGCAGCTGTCCTTCACGTGTGCGTGCGTGTTTCGCGAAAATGTCGAGGATTAGCTGGGTGCGGTCGATCACCCGCGTGTTGACCAGCTTCTCGATGCTGCTGCTGTTGCGACGCGGTGAGATCGTGATCGAAAAGGATGAGATCGGCCGGAACGGAAGCGGTCGCGCGCCGGCAATCTCTTCCGAGCTTGCCCCCGTCCCACCAGTGCGCCGGGTCCGGATCGGTCACGATGCTGCAGAAATTCCCCTGCAATAGGTCCGCCCTGCGCTGACCGCCAGGGAACGCAGTTCTGCCAGCGATTCTTCCGCACTGAAGTCAGGAATGTCGGGGCCTTCGCGGCGGCGATGCCCATTGAACTGTCGCGGCGGCCCGGGCGGCTGCGGTCAGCGGCCCATTCTGGCTTCTGGAGCCCGCCGGCCTGTGGGAGCGGGTGCGCGTCTCCAGGCCCACCAGGAATGCGCGCTCTTTACGCGAACCCGCACCCTTCTGCCGCCGGACCGCGCCCGCGGCCGCCGGTCTGGATTGCTGGTGGCCTTGCCGGAAGACTTCACTCCGGAAGACCGTCCGAAGAACTGGTTCGTAATCTGGTCAATTTGCTGGATTCTCGATCGTGGCATCCACCAAGGTTAGATCCTTCCGGATCGCGCACGCTAACACCGTGGCGGCTAACCAGGCATGCAGCCTGAAAGACGCATCTCGATCCGTTCGAAGCCTCATCCTTCAGTGCCGAACGCGCGCGGCATCGGTGAGCCTCGGCCCAGGCGAAGGCGTCGCCGTGGCCGCCATCACCGGCCTTTCGCCATGACCATGCAGGGTTCTCCCCGTCGCCACCGTCGAAATGGCATGCTTGAAGATCAGTTGCTCCTGGTTGTTGGTCTCCAGCACGACCGGAATACTCTGGTCGAAAGAGCGGATACGTCCCGTGAGCTTAACTCCGCTCAACAGGTAAATTGCAGATGTTGGTTCGCTCTTTGCGTGCTGTATTGAGGAAGGATTCCTGGATGTTCTGTGCCGGCTTATTCTCCATCGCCGACCTCCTTGGTCCCGACCACCTCGGTCCCACCGCCTTCAGTTCTGACCGCTCGGGTTCTGAACTGCGTTCGCTTCTCGCGCTTGCGCGGATCGTCAACTCGAGGAGCGCAGGACTGCCCGGCATGGACGCTCCCCGGAGCTTGTGTACGCCAGCGCACAACGCCACGGTTACAGCATGTGTGTACGATACGGCGTTGCGCTCCCACATTTCAAGCCATTGCATTTTCGGGTCGCAGGCCAGTCTGGCAGCTCACCCGGTGGTGGGTCAATTTCAACCTTCCACCCGCTGTCATCCTGAGGAGGCGGAGTCCTTCGCTTCGCGAAGGGCTCCCGACGAGTGATCTATACATTCCAAATGATAGCGGCACCCAACCACTCGCCAGATTTGCCGATGCCCTTCCACTCTGATTTGAGCAAACATTGTATCGAGGGGGCGCGGAATGCAGAGGTCCTTCGCTTGCTTTCGTCCCGCCGCGCGGGACGAAAGACTGCGCTCAGGATGACAGCCCTTTGGTGGGACAAATAATGAGTTGGAGCTTGCTTCAAACTGACCCACTACCGCTCGGCCCGCTCAATTGACATCATGCCTCCGAAATGCCACCATTCTCCGCTTCGAGACGATCCGAATAAAACAAGGCCGTCTTGATTAGCGGTTATCTTGCATCATCGCGTGCCAAATCGTCACCATAGCCAAGAGGGAGTACCTAATCCTATGCATGACCTGCATGATCGACCTGGCAGCTATTTTTGTTATGCCTACACACACCGGCACGGGAAGCACTTGCCTCCATCCTGCGCTGGGTTCACCTGCTGGCGGGGATTACCTGGGCGGGATTGCTCTACTTTTTCAACCTGGTCAATGTCCCCTTCATGAAGCAGGTCGACGCCGGTCTGAAACCGAAGATTTCTCCAGTACCTGACCATGCCCGCCCTGCAATTATTTCGTTGGAGCGCGATGCTCACGGTATTTGTGGGTTTCTGGTACTGGTCCCAGGTCTCACTGCCGCCGCCGACGCCCACCGGATGGGCGTCAGCGCCGGAAGTACGATCGGCTTATTTCTTCTCATCTGGATTGCGGCTTCGATGATTCTCTACTTCGTGATCTCAAAAGCGCCGAGTGGATACGCCTGGGCCTGGTGACCGCCGTCCTGGTCATTGCCGCAGCCTGGCTTTTGTGACGTTACCACCCCCGTGGGTCAGGACGATAACCACGTGCTATCCATCGGCATCGGTGGTGGTATGGGCTTCATTATGCTGTTCAACGTTTGGGGGCATTATCTGGCGCAATAACAAAATGATCATCCGCGGAACTCTGGCCGGCACGCCTCCGGCGAACGCCGGCCACCCTGGCCCGGCAGGCATTTCTGGCGTCGCGGGTGAATTTATTCCTGTCGGTGCCCATGATCTTTTCATGGCCGCCAGTTCGCACTACACGCTTCTGGGGCGGTAGGCCTCGTTAGCTTCACGAACCTCGCGTTTGAGCGAGGCCTATGTTTCCAAGACCGTCCTTGGCCGCTCACCATCGAGGTTAACTGGGGCAAGAAAGCCGCCCACGGGTTCAGGCGCGGACGGCGGTTACTGCCAACTGGTGTCCTGACGGCTCAGAAGATCAGCTTCGCTGCCATCTGGAGCTGGCAGCGCCGGTGGTGCCATCGGGCGCGCCAATCTGAGTCGTAATAACGCCGAACAGGGGTGTAAATAACCTCGTTGCCCTGGCCGCCATTCCCTTCGCCCGGCGTGCTGAAGTTCGGGTGATTAAACACGTTGTAGACTTCCAGCCGCCCCAGACCCAGCCGCTCGGTCAACTTCGTGGTTTTCGACAGCGACGCATCAGAGTTAACGAAGCTGGGCCGTGGACAAATTACGTCCCAGGGATCCCGCCTGGTCAGCTGAGGGTTCGAAAATGCAGCCGGGGTTAGTAAAGAAGACTTTCGTCCCCGGCACGAAAGTCGCGTCGCTGGCCGCGAATGGGTCTCCATTCAGGCTGGCGCGCGAGCGACCCGCCCGACACGCTGACTGTCTCTGGTCCCAATCACGTCGGAAGGCGCGACCTGATTGCACGCTGGTGACGCCCGACAATTGGAAGCCTTCCAGATGCGACCGACAATGCCGTGATTGGCGAAAGCCTTGCCCCTGCCAAAGGGCATCTCCCAGATGTAATTGATGACTCCGATATGCCGAATATCATGGTCCGAGTTACCGCGATCCTGCGCGGATTGAGCGGATTGCGGACAAAGCTCACCCGGCGCCGCCGGGCACGAGGGGATCGTTGGCGATCATCAATCGAGTGTGACCAGGTGGTAGGCGCCTGGTAATTGCAGTCCGTGCTGCAGCCGTTTGGTAACTTTACCCGCAGCGAGTCGTAGTCGGCATTGCCCCCAGAATCGATCAGCAAGGTGGAGCTCGCCGCGCCACGCCCAATCGCATTGTGCGCCACCGCATCGAATGGCAGCGACCCGAACTCGAAACCAGAGCAGATTCCCCGCGCCGGAGACGTCACTCGAAACACAGGTCGTGGGATCTCCGACGCTATTGATGAACGGCGTCACGCCGTCGCAAGCCGCCAGCAATGCCGCTACCAGCGCCGGCTGCGGCGGATTGGCATCGATGTCGCGGAAGATATGGTGCCCTGGTTGCCAACGTACGCCAGATCCGCCGGGTCAACTGTAACGGCAGCTCGCGCTGGATGCCGACGAACCAGCTGTTAAGCGCTGAGTTGCGGAAGTTGCGCGGTATGATTTCCGGAGCCTCGCAAGGCGCCATCGGGAATGCTGGCGGTGAATGGCTGATCGGGTGGTTGCAGACGAAAACCCGCTGTCAAATAGCGCGTTGTTTATCGTCTCGAACGGCTGGGAAGAGTAGGTTGCCTGTAATGGGGATTGCCTCGGCTGCTGCCAAAGAGATTCCCAAAGACGCGGTCGTGAAAATACCGAAAGAGGCACGCACTGCCGTCTTCCCGTCACCCCACGGATCCCAATGAAACCCGCTACCCGGGGCTCGATGTTGGTCGTATCGTTGTCGTAAGCAGCCGCCCGCTTCCTGACCAGCAAACTGGAAAACCACGGGGAACGACCTGGGGTCGGTATACAGATTTGAAAGGTTGCCGTTCTTCCTCGTGGCACACCATTGAATTGATAGCGTACGCCGAAGTTGAGCGTGAAGTTGCGGCGCAGCTTCCAACTGTCCTGGCCGTAAAAGGCATACTCGTGCTGGATGCATAGACTTGCTATCGTTGGGCCGGCGGCTTTCGTCCTGTTGAAGAACCGAGACTGACTGTCCCCAATAGCCATGCCAAACCAGGCGCTCGCCGCATCGCTCAGGCTGGTCACGTCAACCGTGCTCGGATCGAGCGTCGCACCTGGATTGTCAGGCGTAACGGTTGCGAGGGCGTTGATCGCATCAAAACCGCCAAAGGCTGTGCCCAAATTGGTAGCGACCTGCCGCCTTTGACCAAAGTTGCTGTCGCCAATCTCGTGCACGTCGCGGAATTCACCGCCGAATTTCCAGGTGTGAGCCCCCCAACCCAGCTAAACGTATCCGCGAAGCTGTGGTGCCGGTAGAGCGGCCCCGTCCGTCCGACAGCAAGGCACCCCGGCCACAAGCCAGACTGTCGAATGGGCCCATGGTGAATTCCGTTCCATGTCCGAACTGATCCAATGGATAGGACTATTCAGCGTGCTTAGTCCCTGGCAGGCGAAATCCGCGATGATATGGTTCCAGCCGAAGGTGAAAGTATTCACCATAGTGGACCGCAGTGAGGAAGTCAGGTTGGCAGAGAGTCCCTGTCCGATGGCGCTTATCGACGTGGCTCCAACATTGTTGGGCAAGGTTGCGTCGAAGAACGGCTTGATCTTTGGGGATCGTACCCATAGCGCAAACTCAAAGTCTCCCGGTCGGTGAAATGGTGGTCAATCCTTGCCGTAGCGTTGTAACCCCTTAGATTGATGAATCGGGAAATAACACCTAATCCGCTAATTCCGTCCGGATTCAGCGCCGTAGCTGCAGGATAGACGGAGAACACTTTCTGCAGGCTGGTCGGATCCAGTCCAGGCGCAGCAGAAGAGCCAAAGACCGCCCGGCAAAGTACTGATTTTGGTCTGAACCGGGAGTCAGATCCACCGCAACGCTGACCGAACATTTGTGGGTCGCCCAGACTGGGATGCCCAATTCCGTGCCAGGTAAACTTCCCGGTCAAGAACTCCGGGGTGGGAACCACTACTGTCTGGGTCTGTGCGGTCGGAAAACGTTGGAACTCCTGGTTGAAGAAGAAGAACGTCTTGTCCTTGCGGATTGGGCCACCCACGGAGTAGCCAAACTGGTTGCGTACGTACGGATTCACTGGACCGGCGTTTGGTCCGGTCGCCGATTGAACCAGTCACGCGCGCCACCGGATCTTGTTATAGCGGCCAAACCAATAGGCGTCGAAGTGAAGCAGAGTTGGTGCCCCCTTGGTCACAACATCAATAATCGCGCCCGTATTGCGGCCATACTCGGCGTTGAAGTTGTCAGGTTATTACGCGGAACTCCTGGCGCTCTCGGGATTAGAATTGATCGCGCCTCCCGCAATTCCGGGAACCGACGTGTCATTGTTGTCCACGCCATCCAACAGGAAGTTGTTGTTGCGATCGCGCGACCCGTTGATATTGAACCCTCCGTCCGCATTGCTTTGCGAGGCTCCAGGCGAGAGCAGGACCAGTTCGTAAGGGTTACGCGTGATCAACGGCAGGGCCTTGATTGTCTCCTCGTCGACCAGATTGCTGACTTGCGAGGTTTCCAGGATCGACATCCGGAATCTGGTCAGCTCGCACCTGCACTTCTTCCGTGATCGCGCGCCGGGTTCCAACTGGACATTCAGCGGAAGCACCTGGCCGACGGTAAGCTGAAGGTCTGTCACATGGAAAGTCTTGAAGCTCGCCATCTTGACCGTGACGTCGTAGGCGCCGGGCCGCAGAGACGGGATGCTGTATGCTCCGGTGCCAGTGCTGGTAACGGTACGCTCAGCATTGGACCCCAGGTTCTTGACGGTGATCTCCGCGCCCTGCACGACTGCTCCAACGGAGTCGGTCACTGTGCCTTGATCGAGCCTGTTTGCGCCATGGCCAACGTGGCGATCAGGACCAGAAATATGCTCCCAACACGTGAGTCTCAGACTCCGCATGTTGTCTCCTCGTTTCACTCTCGACGTGTGTCGTGACCGCCCCTAAAACAGCGCATTTACGGTGTCGAAACGACACCTGCAGGTCGCTGGACACAGCGCGATAAGCGGTACTCTACAACAGGGGCTTTGTCGAGATCGTAATGGCAATTGGCAGACCAGTCCATATTGTCTATGTGAAGTAACATATTCTAAAGGCTTTACCGTCGAAGGCGAACCTGCTGAGATACCGGTACTTTGGTCATTCTACGGAGTTATAAATCGAGAAATCCTGAATTTCAGTAGAGTTGGCGCGAAAATATCTGGCAAAGTAAAGAGGGCCATGACCTCGCGGCCCGACCCTTTTTGTTTTGACGTGACTTTGAAAGCTCACGAGGAAACCGAATTTAATCAAAATGTGAACCGCATGCCCCACTCAATCTGCCGCGGAGCGCCAACGGCATACACTCCGGTGCCGTTGCCTACGCGGAAGCCTCGCATTGTTGTCCGCTGGAGTAGTGCCGTTCAGTGCTCCCGGAGTACCTGTCAGAGAGAGAAGACATAGCGTTGGGCGGCAGCTGGAAGTTGGCGAAGTTGAGCAGGTTAAAGAAGCCCACGCTTGGCTCAATGCTAAATCTCTCTCTGAAAGTATGCTTCCAAGACAATTTTAGATCCAGGGCCCGCAGCCAGCTAAAGTTAACCTGGTTGCGGGGCGCGGCGGCAATGGGCTGTGCGACGCCACCAAGAGCCTGCAGTTGGCTTAACGTCATCATGCCATTCTTTGACGAGCACCTGGCCGGCAGGCGTGGCCTGTCCAGCAACTTTACTGTTGTAGTTGCCGATCACCTGGTTGATGTTGGAGGCGTTTATGCCGCGGTCGAATTCGCCAAGGTGGGTCCCGGGCATCGGGTCTTGACTCGTTCCATCACCGGTGAAGTCGGTGCGGAAGATCTCACCATCTCCCAAGCCTGAGGTTGGAACAACCAGACCGGACCGAACCGGGGCTGCCGAAATGGGTGGTCAGGCCCGATCCGGAAACCGCCCGGAAGATCGGCAAAACCACCGAAGGAAACCTGATGGGTGCGATCAAGCAAGCGACGGGCCAAAGTAGCGGTTGGGCACGTTGTTGTCCGGAGATGAGCATTACAAAGTCCTGGTCGCTCTCCGAAGCGACGCCGTCAACTGGGCGCCGCCGGAATTCTCGGAAGCGGGAGAGGCTGTAGGCAAACTGGAAGTTGAGGGCCTTAACCCTGGCATCGGACTCGCCACATTCTCCACCAGCTTCAGCTGCAGGGCGTTATAGACGGAACGTCCAATGGGCTGCAGGAAGCTGTTGCCGCCGCCTGTGACGGGTTCGTGCCGCCGAACGCGCAGTCCACTCCCAGGGCTTGAATACAAGCTTGACCAAAGTCGGCGGGCGAGGTCAGGCCGTTGTCGGCATAATCGGACATGGCAGCGCCGGCGGCGATGGCGCAATCCACTCCTGCGCTACCCGTACCGCAGCCAAACGATGCGTTGGTGGCGTTGATGGCCGCAGTGGCCGCTGAAGCGTTGAAAATGACTCACGTCCCCCTACGTGGTTGATGTCAATGCCCAGCAGGGAACTGAGTCTGCACGTTGCGCAGATAGTCGACGCTGAGAACCATTCCAGGAATGATCTGGCGCTGAATGCCGATGTTCATCTGCACCGAAACCGGCGTCTTGTAATCCGGCGCGATCATGCCTAACGGCACACCCTGACCGGCACTCAGGTAGTTGCCGATGTAATTGGGGTTATCTGCCTGCAGGTCGAAGCGGATTCCTGCCTTGTACTGGTTCCAGAACGCAGAGGATGCTGCAGGAATAGCATCCCCAATCGCGCAGGTCGTTGCCGCAAGAAGTTGCGTCTGGGATAATAGTGCCCCCCGCGATCTGCACAGGCTGCTGGGGTGCCACTGAAGCATCCGTATGGTGTACTGATAGGAAGGCTCCGGTCTGCGAGCCGCAACGGGACGGTCAAACAGACATTGTTGTAAATGATGTTCTCATAGAACAGCCCTCCACCTCCCCCGAATAACCGTCTTGCCATCGCCTGTCGGATCCCAGGCGAAGCCGACTTTGTGGAGCGAAGTTCTTGCTGGGATTATTGACCTTGATTGCCCCAGCCTGGGAAGCCGCAGCATTGATTGCTGCGTCTGCGGGCAGATCGCTGTCAGTTCGGCCGGTATCGTGATCCCAGCGCACCCCGTAGCTCAAAGTGAAATTGGGTTTGACCTTCCAGCTGTCGCCGAAGTATATGCCCACTCGGCTGTCGGGCCCCAAGCCGCCAGCCGGGAAAGCCGAGAGCCGGCTGCTCCGTGTTGAAACCCCAGCCCGTTGCCATAAAGTACTCTCTGGGTCGGGTAATTCAGCGGATTGGCCGATCCTCCCGCGAACGGGCCGCCATCAGCAAATGTGATTGCAGCCGGGGTTACGACAAAGCCCACGCGAGGTGCCAATCCAAAGAAGCTCGCGAACCCGCCACCCTGAATATGGTTGAAACGAAACGCCGTAGCGGAAGGATGTGCGAGTGGATCGACTTGCTGCCGTCATATTTCACTTGATGGTTGGACTGCGGGGTGCTCTGCGGCGCCAGCAGGTTAGGCCCCACGTACAAGCCGGTTCCAATGCCCTGATTTCCACCCCTCGTTAGCGAAGGGCAATGCGCCCCCGTTGTGGCGTCCGCGATCTGGTTCTGGAACTTCAGGTAAGAAAAGCGAATAGTGTGAGTAAAGCTGCCAGCAAGGAAGTCCAGTCCGACGGCATGCACTCGGGTGTAGTCCTTGTTGGTGTAAACAGAATAGCCAAGACCAGCGCTGGCAGGAAGGGCATTGGCAAAGTAGGTGTAACGGTAAAGGCACGGGCGTTGTGGCCGATCGTGTAATCCGCCTCTGACCAGCAAATTGGTCTCACGGAACGCCGGGCTGAAGCCGCCATTCAGTCCGCTAAACGGCGCCGAGAACGGACCGGAGCCAGGGAATCCTGCTTAATACGTTCGCCGTCAAGGAAAAGAAGGCTTTGTCTTTGATCACCGGGCCGCCCACTGCCGCCGAACTGCGAACGCTGGGTGGGAAGATTGGCACCGCCGGGCGAAGATCGCTCCGCCAACACCTGCATCGCGGAACAAGCCAAATCGCTTCACCGTGCACGGCATTGGTCCCGGACTTCGTGGTCACGTTGACCGCGCCCGAGGAAGTCAGGATCCTCCGAGAGATCGAGGACGACTGGCTCATCTGAACCCGAAATCGCGCTGGCGGGAATGTCGGAGGTGGTCGTACCCACGGTTTCATCGCTGATGTCAACGCCATCCACGTCGTGATGCGCCGTGCGGCCATGACGGCCACCGAAAGAAATCGAGGAGAAACCAGCCTGGTGGGGTCGAAGTTCTGGCCGTCCTGGATCTGCACCCCAGGCTCAAGCTGGGCGAGATCAAGGAAGCTTCCGTCCGTTGATCGGCAGAGTTCTCTACCTGGGGCCGAAGTACAACCCCCTGTACAGTGGCCTGTGAGGTGTTGACCTGTACCTGGGAAGCCGAGACTTCCACTATCTGGCTCTCCTGCCCCACTTCCATCTGCGCGTTGGCCGTGGATGTGTTGCCCACCTGACGGTGAACCGGAATGTTCGTCGACTTAAAGCCTGGTGACGAAGCCTTCACCGCTATAGCTGCCGGGAGCGAGTGCGCCAGAGTTGTACGAACTCTGCTGAATTGGTTGTGAGCTCAATTATCTGACCTGTCCCCAGATCGTTGGTGACCGTCACCCTGGCTCCGAAATGACCGCCCTTGCTGGTCGGCTAACATGCCGACAATGCTGCCCGTGCCGACCGTGGTTTGCGCCAGCACTGCCCTGAACAAATCATCAGTACCAGGGATCGCGCCTTCAGCTAGACAGGCTAAATCGAAGAACGAGCGAGTGTGAAGATCTCTTGATTTCGAGCGCACATTCTCCGTAACCGTTCGTTCAGATACCGTTTCGGGTGGCTTAACTCATAACAAGTGCAACTCTAGCTCCAAGACAGTGTCATGATAACAATCAATGTTAGTGAACTACTTAGTGTTACTGTGCAGACATACATTCCGGTGACAAACGGAGACAGATCGGAAGAGGGGACTAGAAATTACGTATTTCGCCGGACTTGACCTACCTGTGCCAGAATGTTGCGTGGATTCCGCGCGGTATCTCACGGGTATTGAGTTGTTCAATCGCGGCGAATTTTTCGACGCGCATGAGGTACTGGAAGACGTATGGCGGCGCCGCGCCGGACGAGAAGCAGATTCCTACAGGGAATCATTCAAGTGGCGGTGGCGCCGTATCACTCACGGAAATGGAAATTCGGTCGGGGCACGCTTGCGTTAAGACGCGCGTTTCGGAATTCGTCCCGCTACCCGGAGGGTTTTGGCGTGTAATTGGCGGGAGCTATTGCACTCGATTTCCGATTGGCAGTGCGCTATGGATGAGGGCACGCCCGTGCCCCCGTTTCCGAAGATAGTCATCGGAAATAGTCATCAGTCTAGTCCGTCGTCAGCGCTTCTTTTTCTTCTTGACCGACCGAAGACCGGTCGGCCGACGACTTCTTCTGTTCTCCCGGAGCGAGCACACGGCGTACGATCGGCGTGTTCAGCTTGTATTTGCGCTCAGATCACATTTCTCAGCGTCTCTTTTACGTGCACGACGAAAACCGGCAAGATCGCCCCTTTTTCGAAAGGTCTCGTGCGAGAGCGGTTACCGGCAGCACACCGTTCGAGATTCCGCCCCGGTAGGCGGTTTCGTAACGATGCCGCCTGACGTTCCAGGTGAAGACGCGAAATCTGGTTGAAGTCGAAGGGCATGCCGTCCTTGTTCTCGGTGAGCAGCACCAGGTATTGCGGAACTTTCGTTGTCGCCGTCGCCGACTCTGGTCCGAGGACAAACGAAGCCACGGTGCGCCGCCTCGGCGTACTGCGCGATCTCGAGCGGAATATCCACATCCAGCATGCGCCCCAGCACCCAGCCCGCGTGTGTCCGGGCTCATCGCGAATCAGCCACCAGTCCTCCATGCGGCGGGCGCGGCGTGCGCGGATTGCCCTGTTCCCGGCGATGCTGACTTCGGGCCTCAGCCTGCCTGGCACGGGCTTCTGCGTGCTGGCACGCTTTAGCAGCGACAGCTTCGCACCCCGGTCGACCTGGTAGAGCGTTCGGCAGTCGCGCTCCGGTTGCAGGTGAAGATTGCCTGGCTGTGCGCCAGCGCGGTCGCCTGGACGGGATCGTTGCGCGTCTGTTCCGCCAGCTTCTTGAAACGCGTCATAGGGCTCTCTGGTAACCAGATAACGCTGTTCCAGCCATCCTTCGACTCCGGCCGATGTGCGCACGCGGGCAAAGCGGCGGTCACGTCCGGCGAGGATTCGTACGGCTTCCCCGCTTTTAACCGTCCCTGCCTTGCTGTAAAACCGCAGCAACCCTGGTCGCGCAGGAACGCCTGGAGGCGCAGAAACATAGAGCAACCTTCGTTCAGACCGTTCTTGCCGCGACCGCAGCCAGCGCGCATCGCCAACGAGCAAGGAGCAGAAAGCAGTATTCGGGACTCACCGGCAGCGATATTTCACACAAGTTAGAAACAACAGTAGCAACAAGTTGTGCAAATTTTGGCAGTTCGATACTTTAACGAAATCCGGTCGGTCCTACCCCTAGAGAGGCTAACATGCTCGTACCCAGTTGGCGTGCCACCGGGTGATCGGTCGATTTCGGCGCTCGGAATCTGTCATCGCAGCCACGAATTTGGCTTGCTCTGCAGAACGATCAGCCCTCCAGTATTACTGAAATCAAAGCGACTTCCTGGCTTTGCCCCTGTAATTTGGCTAATTTGATCTCGTCTCTTCCTGCGCCCGTCACTCTCCAACCTCGGCCGGCTTCGCTTCGCAGGTAAGTGCTTCCCGGCGTCCTGATGCCGAATGTACGCTAGCTCTCCTCCTGGCTCAGTTCAAAGATCTCGCCGTGACATGGACCGCCCAGTATCCCAAAACAGCGCTACCGCTGTGTACCACGAGTTGGCGCAGGGTATCTAAAGTAGATAAAAATAGATTGCGCTGAACTGCACTGCATATTCGTGCGCACGATCCGCGGCGACCCGGCATGGAAAGCACCACCAGAGCGAAACCGTCTCGGATGCTACCGTGGGAAAACTTGGCGTGCCTCTACGCGGAGTGTGAAAACGAGCGGGCTATGACCGCATTACGCGTCTGGTCTAAAGAAAGAGTTTCTTTCTTTTCGTACCGCGAGTCCCTGCTTTCAACCTTCCTTGCTCGTCTGCGTAGCTCTGACTTTGTCCCACCTTTGCCTTGACCGCCTTTCGTGCAATCTTCTTTCCTCCGTTCCAGCGGCGTCAACCGCTCAGCCTCGAATCTTCTCCTTTTGATGCCGCCCAGTTCACCTCAATGCTACAGCGTTAGATTCTTCTTCCGCATAAAGTTGCATCTGAACTTGCGCCCGTCTTGTTGCGGAAATCAATATCCCGCGAGAGTCTCTGACTCTATACTTAGGCGTCTATGTATATTGGCTTGTGGGCGCTTAAGTATGAGGAAGCATGAAAAAAAAGGACATGACGTGCGATGCAACCTGCACTGGGCCCGGAAACTGTGGGCTGATCCGCCGATAGGCTTCGTCGCCTGAAGCAGATTTCGGAGCTGTACAAATTTTCTGTTCCTCTGGGCGATGTTTTGTTTCTCGATGGCAGATGGTACGTCACCCATGTGGGCTTGATGCGTCTGGCGCACCGAAAGTCCTGCACGGGCATCCGGGCCCAGCTCGTTCGCGAGTTCTGCGATGTACCGACGTCAAGATGGGCATTCAAAGCCACCGTCTACACGCATCAAGGCTGCAAGGGCTTTGTCGGCTACGGCGATGCCGATCCGTCCAATGTTCCTCGCCCCTGGTCCACGGTGCCGAGATGCGGGTGGCAGAGACGCGAGCAGTCAACCGAGCCCTGCGCAAGGCCTACGGCATCGGCATCTGCTCGGTCGAGGAGATCGGCTCGTTTGCCGAACCGGCTCCGTCCTCCCGGGAGTCGAAGAAGCTCCCGCCCCAGCCGGTCAATGGCAAGAACGGAAACTACGGCGGCCCCAAAGTCCGCGACCGTCTCTGCCAGCTCATCCGCCAGCACCAGCTCGATGCCAACCTGGTCAAGTCCTACGCCGTCGATTTCTGCGGCACCAAGACCCTCCGCGAAGCCTCCCGCGAGCAGGTCGAAGGCTTTGTCGCCCACCTGGCCGACTGGGCCGAGAAAGACCGCAACGCCCTGCTCTGCCAGCTCAACAGCTATCCCCGCAACGAAGAGAAGGTGCGGCATGAGGCGCTATTTCGAGTCTCTCCGCCCGCGGATGTGTCGGCCATTCACTCGGTTCCGGACGGGATCTTCCTGGTCCGGGTGGATCGAGCCCAGTATCGCTGGCACAAGCAGAAGCCCTATTACGAGATCCGCTTCGCCGTCCTCAAGCCCAGGCATCTGACCGGGTGCTTCATGACCGGCCGCCTGTACTGCACACCCAGAGCCATGTGGAAGCTGAGCTGGTTCCTGCGCGACTTCGGCTACGACGCCGAGCTGCTGGGAAAGAACGAGATCGACGACAAGGCCCTGGTCGATCTGTGGGGCGTGGTCAAGGTCAGCGAAGTCACCGTGCATGGCGTCTCTCTTCTGAACTTCGACGGCTTTGCCCCGGCTGGCCGTTGGGAAGAACTCTCCGTCTTTACCGACAGCGATCCGCGTGGGTCGGAGGTGTCCTCATGACCTACAGCTATACCCAGATCAGCCAGTACCTGTCCTGCCCACGCCGCTACAAGCATCGCTACCTGATGGCTGGAAGGAGAAAGACACCCGGGCGGCCATGCTGTTCGGCCGGGCATTTGAGCAGGCTGTGGCTGCCTACTTCCAGCGACAGGATGCTGCCGCCGTGCTCTACCGGGAGTGGGCAGCTTGTCGGGACAGCGGTCTCCACTACTCCGAGCGGGATAGCTGGGATCGCATGCTGCAGTCGGGCGTGCAGCTGCTCGATCGCTTTGCCCAGGACGATCGGGTTCGCATCCGCCAGCCCCGGCGCAACTTGCAGGTCAAGTTCAGCAAGGCCTTAACCGGGCAGAACGACTTTGTCGCCTACGTCGATGCCGTGGGCGATCTGGACGGTACTCGCTGCCTTGCTGGAGTGGAAAACCACCGCCAGCCGCTACCCGGAAGAACCAGCAGGGCTGCTGGCTCTCGATCCTCAGCTGGTCTGCTACTCCTGGGTTACCGGTATCGCCGACGTAGCCCAGGTGGTGTTTGTCCGCAAGCGGCTGGTCGAGATTCAGTACTTCCGAACGGTCATCAGCGACGAACAACGCGAAGAGTTCGGCCATCTGGTCCAGGACTCAATCCGACAGGATCGAAGCGGCCGAGTTCCTGCCTCACAGTGGCATCCGCTTCCCCAGAACCCTGCACTAGCTGTCCCTACATCGGACTCTGTCTGGGAAGGCCGGATCTGACCGAAGCAGCGCTGGTGCGACGTCCAGGAGCAGACGACCTTGGTCTGGCTTGACGAGCTTACGTACTGAGGATGCCGCCCATGTTGCCCAAGCTCAATCGCAAGCGGGCCCTGTTCGTTCTGACCAAGATCGACGAGATCCTGGCCTGGGAGCGAAGGTCTGAGGCTGAGCGGGACACCCGGTTCGTAGAACTGGGACGATACCTGTGTGAAGTGCAGGGCGGGACAGTACTGGCGGCTGGAGAAACTGAAGTCCTTCGATGAGTTTCTGGCGAGGCGGTTTCCGGAGTCGAGGCGGAAGGCGTACTACCTGATGTCCATCCATGAGCACCTGCCACCGCAGGCCAGAAAGGAACTGAAGGAAGTGGGATGGACGAAGGGGCTGGAGTTGGCGAAAGTGGCGCGGAGGGATGGGCAGGAGTTCGATTGTGCAACCTGGCTGCACAAGGCGCGCTCAATGCCGAAGGATCAGTTCAAGCAGGAAGTGGAGAAGGAACTGACCGGGCGGGAATCGGAACCGTGGGAGATTATCTACTTCAAGCTGTACAAGACTCAGATTCCGGTCATCGAGCAGGCGATTGAAACGGCAGCCTTGATGCTGGGCACGGACAAGTCGCGAGGCTACTGCCTGGAGATGATCTGTGCAGACTTTCTGGCGGGAGCGAACCTCGAAAACGAGGACCCAACCGTACTCCTGCAGTCCATGTCACGGTTCTTCAAGTTCCTGCCTGGCGACCAGCGGCAGGCTTTTCTGCACGAAGTGACCGAGAAGGCTTCGTGAATCGGATTCTGCCCAAACAGCCGCGCCTGCGGCTTGATCCCGAGTTGTACGAACGACTCCGCGAGCAGGTGCTGCGACGTGATGGCTGGAGGTGCCAGATCCTGCGGCAGCAGATCGAATCTCGAGGTTCACCACAAGGGATTTTCGCAGCCAGGGCGGGGATGACTCCGGAGGAGAACCTGATCACCTTGTGTGCCAGATGTCATTCACAGGTGCACCGCTGTTTCACCGAGTGACTCGTCCCGGCCCGACATCTGGCACCATTCTTAATTCGACGTTCCGGATGGACCAATTCGAACGTTGGAGCCGCATCCGCTTCCCCTTGGCAGCTCAGTCGCCGAAGGAGATGCCAATCGCCTTTGGCGGCTCGCACCATCTGGCCGTTGGGATCGACCGTTTCTAGCTGGCCAATGGCCTGGACGATATCTACCGCCTCGATGCGGCCGCTGCGCAAACACACCATCTTGCCGAAGCCCCCCTCTGCGATCAGGTCCACAGCGGCGACGCCAAAACGCGTGGCCAGGATGCGGTCGTAGGCGGTGGGCGTGCCTCCGCGCTGTATGTGGCTCCAGCACGCTGACTCACGCACTTCCTTGTTGGCGCTTGGCGGCGATGGCATTGCCCACCAGGTTGCTGACTGACCCGGCGCGCCGGTTCTCCTTCAGCTCCACCGGGAGCTTTGACGCCTTCCGCGACCACCACGATGGTGAAGCGCTTGCCGTAGCTCTGCGCTGCTTCACAGTACTTGCAAACGCTCTCGATGGTGAAGTGAAATTTCCGGAATGAGGATCACGTGGGCCCGCCGGCTAATCCCGGCTTCGAGAGCGATCCAGCCCGCATCGCGTCCATGACCTCCACCACCATGATGCGGTGGTGCGATTCCGGCGGTGGTGTGAATCTTGTCGACGGCGTCGCGTAGCCGTGGTGAGCGCGGTGTCGAACCCGAAGGTGACTTCCGTGGACGACAGATCGTTGTCAATCGGTCTTCGGTACGCCCACGACCGGCATGCCTCTGCGATAAAAAGTTCGAGCGCGATGGCTCTGTGAGCCCTCGCCGCCGATGCTGATCACCGCATCGATGCCGAGCTTGCGGGAGTTGGCAATGACTTCATCGGAAATATCGCCGCGTGACTTCTTTACCGTTTTCAACGGTGCAGCACTTGAACGGATTGCCGCGATTGGTGGTGCCGAGGATGGTGCCGCCGCGCAGAGATGCCGCTGACGTCCTTGAGCGCGTGAGTTCGTAGGATTTTTCGGGCCAGATCAGGCCGTCGAAACCATCCGGGATGCCGATCACCTTCCACTTGTACTTCAGGAAGGCGGATTTCACCGCCGCGCGAATCACCGGCGTTCGAGGCCGGGAGCGTCGCCGCCGCCAGTGCAGATTCCGATACAGCGGATCGCGGTCATGGAAAACAGAATTGCCAGAGCCCGCAGCGCACCCGCAGTTGCAGGATCACTGAGCCGTAATCGTAACCGGCCGGGCTGGTGCCGCCGCACAGGGTGGCGGTAACGGTTGTAGTCTGGCCCGAAGCGGTGTGAACTCACCGTCGCTGCGCCGGCACTGATGGACGGGATCACCTGCCGTATTCGAAATCGTCCAAGTCACGCTCGCTGGTTACGTCCTGCTGGTTCAGGCTGCCGGGAGAAGACAGCGCTTGGCGATAAAGGTTATCGCCGCGCCTGCCGCCGGATTGGTGGTCGACGGTGTGACGCGTGATGCTGGTCACGACCGGGCATACTGTAACGGTGGCGGTGTTGGTAAAAGCCCCGTCGGTGGCGGTGATGGTGGTGACGCCGGGCGGCGATGCAATGCGTGGTCGCGGCCTTGACCAGACCGGTGTTGGGTCCCACCGTGGCCGCGGTGGTGTCGGACGATTGCCAGGTGCTCTTGGTGGTTACATTGGACGTGCTGCCGTCGTCGAAAGTTCCGGTCGCGGCTCATTTGAATGGTTCCGGCGGGCGCGACGCTTCCGGTGGTTGGGCTGACCGCAACGGACTGGAGAGTCGGGTTCACAAAGAAGCCGCGGCAGCCGGCAGCCAGGGCAAGCGTCAAGAGGGCCGTAAAAGCCAGCCGCAAGAGTCGGAGTTTCTGCTTGAAACCAGGCATGTGGAAAGAATCCCGGCAGACGCGCCATTTCTTCAGTTTTGCGTCCGCGAAGTAGCGTAAGAAGAATTGTAGCAGAGAAGGATTTAAGCTCCACCGACGCGGAGAGTGTACTTCCGTGTGCACCAAAACCTGTTCCTGCGAGGGAGCCGCATGCGACGGCGCTGGCGCGGCGAGATCCCGACACTACCGTTGCTAGTCTTTTATTGAGATCTCATTGTTGAGCGCATCGCTGAATCGCATGAAGACACCCTTCGCCTGCCTTCCGGCCACGTCTGATCTTGGCTATCAGCTCCCTGCTGACGATGCTGGCACCTGTCGGCAGCCGGCCAGAATCAGCCCCGCCACGGTGGCGGGCACGAATCAGGCATCCGGCCATGCAAGCCGGCTCGCGGCCCATGCCATCGCGCCTCTGACTGCGGCGCCTGCATCAGGGCGCACATGGAATTTCTGGCTTCCGATGCCATGCGAGGACGCGGCAGCGGCACCGCCGATGAACTGCTGGCCGCAACCTACGTTGGGTCCCAACTTCGTGCCTACGGGATCGCTCCGGCTGGCGACAACGACAGCTACATTCAGCGAGCCGTGCTGCAACAGCCGAAGTTGTCGGCCCCGCCCCGGATTACTGATGTTGCGACGAGACGCAGACCCGGAGGGACTCTGCAGAAACAAGTCCACGTGGACTTACGGCACGTGGATTTCGGTGCGCGCCGTTGTCTCTCGCAAACTCACTTTCTCCGGCCAAGCTGCGCGTGGACCACCCCGCTCAAGAAAGAGGCGCAAGGCAAACAGAACCAAGACAGACGCGCCAGGATGAAGACGGGACACAGCTGTCAGGCTGCATCGTTCTGATCGTTGACGGAACCGGCGACCGGAAAAAACAGCGGGCGTCTCTGCTGTGCACTCGTTGGCCGCGGCTGGAGCGGTCGCGGCGATCGAAGTGGCCGGCGCGAAGACAGCCGGGCGTTTCAAGGAAAAAGGGTAGGGTTATTTGCCCAGGCTGCCAATACAGATCGAAGGAATGGCTCCCCGCCCCTGAAAGACAATTTCAGTTCTGCCAGGTAGGCCTGATGCGGCTAAAACACTTGAAGAACTGCCTGCGGACACGCAATTGACTGTTGATTCCTCCTTCACCAACGAACAGAAATACACGTGGAATGCGGTGGGCATTTTGCGCGGCCGTGATCCAGCTGCGCGACTCCGCGGTACTGCTTTCGGCGCATCTTGACCATCTGGGAGTCGGGAAGCCGGTGAAGGCGAGCGACATTTACAACGGCGCCGACGACGATGCATCCGGCACAACCGCCGTGCTGGAGCTGGCGCGAGTCTTGGGCGCGGGCGTCCGTCTCGCGGCGGACCGTAGTCTTCGCGCTTTTCGGGAGCGAGGAACCAGGCGGGCTGGGGTCAACTTACTTTCGCGTGAGCATCCGCCCCTGCCACTTCACAAGATTGCCGTCAACCTGAATTCGAAATGTTGGGACGCGCCGATCCCGCCGTCAAACCTGACACCGTGTGGCTTACCGGATGGGAGCGGTCAAACCTAGGCCCCACGCTGGCGGCTCGCGGGCCAGCTGACGGGTGATCCGCATCCCGAGCAGGACTTCTTTGCCCGCTCCGACAATTACGCCTTGGCTCGGAAGGGGTGGTGGCGCAAACGGTCTCGAGCTACGGAATGCACGGTGACTACCACCAGCCGCGAGGACGACTCGCCCACATCGATTTCAAACATATGGATGCAGCCATTGGGTCACTGCTCCGGCCAGTCAGTTGGCTGGTGAACTCGTCTTTCACGCCGAAGTGGAATGCAGGGAGGAAACCTATAGGGCGTCGGACCTGGACTTCGGCCTCAAGGCGCAAACGGCGGCCCACGTCCTCAACAACAACTTCAGAAAAATGCCGGCTGAGAGTGACACTGACGTCTGATGTCCGGTGTCTGAGGCGATGAGGTCTGATGTCCGGTGTCTGAGGTCTCGAGGTCTGAGGTCCGTGGTCTGAGGTCCGGTCCTAGTTCGTTCTCTTCGCCTTCGTAATTTTCTCGTCAATCGGCTTGCGGTCGGCGAAGCCCTCGCTGGTGCTGTGCCAGTGTGTGATTCCCTTTTTCGCCCAGTTTCCAGCAGAGTCAGCACAGTTCGGCCTTCTACCTGGCAGGGAAAGTCGAGCAGTCCGATATCGATGTCTTTGACCTGACTCCGGTGGCGTCAATTTCGGCGAGAGCGTCCTTCACACGTTGGATCGCCTTCTCCCGCTCAGCCTTGCGCCGGGCCATGTGAATGATGTTCACTCGCAGTCCGCCGCTGAGAAAGACGCTGATGGGCAAGGTCCTGTGCCCGGCGTCGACGCTTTCACGAGCTTTTTGCCGTCGATAGCTCAGGCGCAGCAGCGATTCCAGCACGGGCAGCAGGCTCTGGGCTTCTTCGAGGGTGAAACTTCGGTCGGCCATAGAGGTATGCAGTCATTCTAATGCATCCGCAGCATGGAAGTCAGGTCGGTTTCAGGGAGTGCGGGCAGCCAATCCTCGTCCGCCGCTTTGAAGTCGATTCCTGTTTTTTAGGCTTTGCTGCCCCAGTGGCTGGCGCAGAACCATCGGCGTTCCCGTGGCAGAGACGTAGTCGCTAGGGTCTTGCCTGCGGCGCCCAAGAATCAAGACGTAACAGCTTACGCCTCTACGGCGAGGGCTTATTGTGGGTCCAGGGCCAGGCACAATCAACCGAGTTCTTCCTCGCGACGGGTCGAATTCCTCATCGCCGTGTCCAGGTCCACGCGCCAGTACGCTTGGCGCGATCGACTTCCGGGGATAGCAACTTCCGTCGCGATCATAGTTCTTCGGGCATCCAGAGGCGAACTCTTGCCGCTTAGGAGATTGAGCGTATTGCCACACCTCTGCGAAGTCCGTGCCGCTATCGGCAGGCTTCGGGCAGATTCCGCGGAAAGCGCATCCCGGTGAAGGCGGACAGACATCGTTAGCCACCCAATACACGATTCTCTGTCCAGCGGCATTCTGGCGGATGTCTTCGGCGGTGACAACGGTCACGCCGCCCTCTTCTTTGGCGGGGATGCCTGAGCAGTGATCCCGGGCTGGAACCCCGGCCGCGCTTACCTCCGTCCACCCAGGCATAAATATAAGCTCCTGTTCCAGCAGCATGCGGCCGCCTTCTTCCTGATCGAGGAAGATCACCGTTCCGGCAGGAAAGCCCTCGCGCTGGGCGGCTGCAATAGCGGCTTGACCCATCGGATTTGCCCAGCTTGCCTGCTTCGAGACGGTCTTCAGCTCAATCAAGAGTTTCCCGCTGAAGAGGACCAGAAATCCGAACCCTGCAGATTGGAGCACGCCCCGTTTGCCGACCCAGGTGTTCATCTTCTCGCCGAGGAGGGTGGTTGAGCCAGAAACCCGCGTAGGAAAACGTCCGACGAAGAAGCGTCAGGTTCTGGTCCCCGGGATAGTGATTGCGGTCGAATCCGAGGTAGACAGGAGGGTTCTCGGAGGGTCTGGCTTGACTACACCAGTACCCTGAGGAAACGCCACGCTAACCGCAACGGCTGCCGCCACGATCCATGCGACTTGCTTCATACCGCCTTTAGATAGCGCTTGTGCGACGCGTCTGAAGTCGTGCCCTCCCCGAATTTTTCCTAACGACCGACGACTGAAAACCCACGACTGACAGAGAATGCCTACCCCCGATATGCACCATCGTCCTCGAAGCGGGCACGAAATCCGGCTCGCCGATGTGATGGCGCTCTTCTTTTTTCTGAATCACGCTGCTGAATGAATTCCGCCAGCTCGTCATCCGAGGCGCCGCGGCGCATCTGGCCGTGCAGATCGTGATCCCACGACCGAGAAGCAGGCAAGTGCGAATTTTGCCGTCGGAGGTGATGCGAATGCGGCTGCAGTGTCCGCAGAAGGGATGCGAGACCGGCGCGATGATGCCGATTTCGCCGACGCCATCGTCGAAGCGGTAGCGGCGCGCAGTCTCACTGCGTGCATGCGGGATCTCGACCAGGGACCGGTATTCGGCCATGCGACGCAGAAATCTCTTCGAGCGGGACCACGGTGTTCGGAGACCAGACTCGGTCCTCTTCCAGCGGCATGAACTCGATGAAGCGGACGACCACACCTTCTTCGCGCGCGAACATGCCGAAGGGAATGATCTGATCTTCGTTGAAGCCGCGCATCAGCACGCAGTTGACTTTCACCGGCCACAGACCCACGCGGCGGGAAGCGCGGATGCCGGCCAGCACGTTGTCGTATCCATCCGGCACGCGGGTAATGCGGGCGAAGCGGTCGGGATCGACCGCGTCCATGCTGACCGTAACGCGGCGCAGGCCAGCGTCCTTGAGCGGCTGCGCCATCTCGGCCAGAAGGTGGCCGTTGGTGGTCAGCGCGATATCGAGCTCCTTCGCCGTTCGTGGTGCGCAGCTTGGCCAGCTGGCGGACGAACTCGATCGACGCCCTTGCGCAGCAGCGGCTCGCCACCGGTGATGCGGACCTTCTGGATGCCAAGTCCGGTAAGCACGCGCGCCATGCGCAGATAGTCGGCAAATGGGAGATCGCCGTAGAGCGCGCCCTCGTTCCCCGTGCGGCAGTAAACACACTTGTAGTTGCAGCGATCGGTGATGGAGATCCGCAGATCGGTGATGGGGCGTCCGAATTTGTCGGTGAGAAGCATTCAGCACTCAGCACTCAGCACTCAGCCAAACATGGGTACACTTGCCAGCTACCCGGCAGAAGCCTCATCGTGGCTGAATGCTGAGTGCTGACAGCTGAGTGGTTTTGGAAAGGAAACCGGCAGGCGCAGATATGCGGCGTCCGTTTCCTTTCCAATGGCTCCTCGCGAAGACCGGAGGCGCAGGCGTTTCCACCTGCACCCTGGGAATCGGTTTTCTGTCGAACTGCGCGCTCCCTTCGCGATCTTGCGGTCAAAGCGCTTAACCGCAGAGCGCGCCCCGGAAACGCAAAGATCACCCTCCTCGCCGCCGCAGCCATGGATATTCCGCAGGCTGAGGCAGTCGGAAACTCAACGTCATTATAGATGCACTGCAGGCGGCGACAGGACGAATTCAAGGATTAGCGTGCCAGCGCTTTGGCTATCGCCGCCTCCGCCAGTGGGGCCATGATCTTGTAGCCGGCCCGGTGTCGGGATGCAATCCGTCCTCGGCCAGGTCGCGTCTTGAGCAGTCCCTTGTCGTCCACCATCGGCGTGAAGTAGTCGAGGTAGACCAAGGCGTTGGCGGCGCAGTAGTCCTTCAGCCAGCGATTCAGCGCCAGGATTTTCTCCGGCGAGCGCTGGGCGAAGAAATCCTGCGACTTCGGCGTGTAGTTGTGCACCGGCAGGACCGAGCGAGAAAACTCACGCGAATAGTTGTGGGCTCGCGCCAGCTCCGCAAGCGACGAATAGTCGGCCTCGATCGTTTCCAGACTGCATGGGCCCGGTGTTGCCGGCAATGTCATTCGTTCCCGCCAGAATGACTGACCACTCTGGGATGCAGGTCAATCACATCCTGCCGGAAACGGACCAGCATCTGTGGCGTTGTCTGGCCGCCAATGCCGCGGTTGAGGTAGGGCTTGCCGGGAAAATAGTCCTCCAGCTTCCAGATATCGGTGATGGAGTCGCCGAAGAACACTGCGCGGTTCTCGCCCGGCGCCGGCGGCTTTGAGACCGGCGTTTGCGTCGCGATAGCGAGCCAGCTGGCCATAGTCATCGGTGAAAACCGCGATGCGCGAGGCCCGGTAATGGTCCAGGCCAGCGAAGCCGGTGGTCAGGATGGCCGGCTGCTGAACCGCAGGTTGTTGAACGGCAGGTTGTTGACGGCGAGTTGCTGAGGCCAGGCGCCAATGCACGCAAATCAGCACCATCCAGATCAAAGCGACATACGATCTCTTGTGCGCTATTCGAAACATGTGAACTCCTTCACACGGCGCTCAACAAAATACGGCCCTCAAGAAATCTGGCTCGATTTTGATCCGTAGCAGATCACGCGTGAACCAGTGGCCAAGAAGTTGTTATCCCTGGTCTCACATGCCGTCATAGTTCGGTCCGCCGCCACCTTCCGGCGGGACCCAGGTGATGATCTGGTACGGGTCGGCGATGTCGCAGGTCTTGCAGTGCACGCAGTTCGACGGGTTCAGGCTGATGCGTTTGCCGTTCGGCTGGCTGGCGTCGTCCACCATCTCGTAAACATTGGCCGGACAGAAATTCTGGCAGGGGCTGCCGAATTCCTTTACGCAGCGCGCGTTGCAGATGTCGGTGTCGTGAATGACCAGGTGCGCAGGCTGGTCTTCTTCGTGCTTGGTGCCGGAGTGGTAGAGGTCGGTAAGCTTGTCGAAGGTGAGTTTGCCATCGCCCTTTGCGGGACCAAGCAGATGAGCTTCGTCGCCGCCGTCGGCGGGAAGCTCCGCGAGCTTCTTCATGTGCTGATATCCAGCAGTCGACGGGATAGCGGTCGCGCAGGCCGCGTCCGCCGGTGAACTGCTGCAGTCCGGCGTGGATCATGCCGCGCGAAGAATCCGTGCTCGAACCCCTGATGGAAGTTGCGGACCTTCCAGAGTTCGTCCTTGATCCAGCTCGATTCGACTCGCTTCTGAAAATCGCTCAGTGTGGCGGCGGACGAAATCATCTTTCTTCAGCGCCTCGAACGCAGTTTCGGCGGCAAGCATGCCGCTCTTGATGGCCAGGTGAATGCCCTTCAGGCGCTGCGAATTCAGGAAGCCGGCGGAGTCGCCGAGAATCATCCAGCCATTGCCCGCCACCGGCGGAATCGACCACCAGCCGCCGTAGGGCATCGACTTCGCGCCGTAGCGGATCATCTTGCCGCCTTCGAGCAGTCTGCGCGACGAAGCGGATGCTGCTTGAATTCCTGCAAGCACGCGTTGCGGATCGAGACGCGGGTCGGGATAGTCGAGCCCGGTGACGAAGCCGAGCGACACGACGTTGTCTTTTGCCGCCGTAGATCCAGGCGCCGCCGTATTCCTTCGTGGTCAGCGGCCAGCCCATGGTGTAGATGACTTCGCCAGGCGCGATGCGTCCGGAGGGACTTCCCAGAGCTCTTTGACGCCCTGACGCCGTAGGTCTGCGGGTTGCGGTCTTTGGTCGAGATCGAATCTTCGCGATCGAGCTGCTTGGTCAGCGAGCCGCGCGTGTCCCTCGGCGAGGATCGTGACTCTTGGCTTGCAGGTCATAGCCCGGCTTCGAAGTTCGACTTCTGGCTGGTTCTTCCTTGTCGACGCCCTTTGTCGTCGGTGCGGACGCCAGTGACGCGATCGCCGTCGAAGAGCAGTTCCGATCCCGGCAAATCCGGTGAAAATCGTGATGCCCGTCTCTTCTACCTTGCCGCCCAGCCATTTCACAAACCGGTTCAGCGAGATGACGTAGTTGCCGTGATCGCGCAGCGGCGGCGGAGTGATGGGAAACTTGAACTTGCCCTTCTCAGTGAGGAAGTAAACCGCTTCTTTCGTAACCTCGGCATCGATCGGAGCTTCCTTTTCGAATCCGGGAAGCAGTTCGCGCATGGACCGCGGATCGAGCAGCGCGCCGGAAAGGCAGTGCTGGCCAACCTCGCGAGCTTTCTCGAGGACGTAAATGTTTTCTTTGCTGAGCTGCGTATCGGGATTCGTTGGCGTTGTGCTCGATCGATGAGCTGCGAGAGGCGCAGCGCGCAAGCCATACCGGCAGGGCCGCCGCCGACGATGACCACGTCGGCGGGCATCTGCGGGCGTTCGATGTTGGGTGAGGGGTTTGCGGAAAACTAGCATAATAGCAAAACCGGGCCACGAGATTTACACGCGATTTGCACCGATAAAGCAATGCAGAAGCTTGATCTCGTGCGAATCCGCGTTGATCCGTGGCTTGTTTAAGCGCCTGCCTTTGCCTTCTTCACTTCCTCGATCAGCGGCGGCACGATATCGAACAGATTCCCCACCACGGCGTAGTCGGCGATTTCGAAAATCGGGGCTTCGGAATCTTTGTTGATCGCGATGATGGTCGCGCGACCTTTCATGCCGACGATGTGCTGAATCGCTCCGCTGATGCCCGAGCGCCAGATACAGCTTGGGCGCAACCGTTTGGCCGGACGAGCCGATCTGGCGGTCCATGGGGAGCCAGCCCGAATCGCAGATGGGACGCGACGCCGCGAGTTCGCCGCCCGAGTGCTTCGGCGAGCTGCCTGGCGAGCTCGATATTCTTCTGCTCCTTGATCCCGCGACCCGACGGACACGATGATTTCCGCCTGCGTCAGGTCGACCGCCTGCTTGGCTTCTTTGAAGACTTCCTGCGGCTTGTTGCGCATAACGCCGTCCGGCAATTTCGACGTTCACGGTCTCGACTGGGCGCGGCGCTGGCCCCGGCTCTCAACCTTGTCCCCGCGAAACGCTCCATTCTGAAAGGTGACGAACCACGGCGCATCGCACGCGAAGCTAACGTCGGCAGCGAGTTTGCCCTGGAACATCTGGCGGGTGAACAGCAGCTTGTCGCCTTCCTTCTTGTATCCGACGCAGTCGCTGATGGCGGTGCGTCCCATCGCGGTGGCCAGCTTGGGCACAAAGTCGCGCACCTGATAGGTGTGCGGCAGCAGCACCAGCCTGGGCTGTTTGGACGCGATGAACTGCTTCAGCCCAGCGGCGAAGGCGTCGGGCGTGTAGGGCTCGAGTTTCGGCGACTCGACGGCGTACACCTTCGCGACCTTCTTGGCCGCAATTTCGGTGGCGAGACTCGCAACCTCGCCGCCCACAACGGCGGCTTCGAGCGCCCAGCCGGTTTCGGCGGCGAGGGCCTGTCCGGCGGTGAGGGTTTCCCACGAGACGCGGTTCAGTTTGCCTTCGCGTTGTTCGACGACTGACGAGGATTGGATCAGGCCATGATCTTGTAGCTAGTCTCGAGTCTCAGAAACCCAGTTCCCAGATTTGAGTTCTCAGTTCCCAGCGGGGCTACAGGCACGCGCACTTCGTTGCGCAGTTTCTCCACCAGCTTCTTGGCCACTTCGCCGGGCGAGCCTTCCAGAAATTCGGTGTTCTTGGTTTTCTGCGGAACGTAAAGCCGTTCGATCTTCTGCATAGTTGCTGCCCGATCGCCGACTGCACTTCGGCCAGCGCTACCTTGCGCAGTGGCTTGTTCTTGGCCTGCTTGATGCCGATCAGCGTCGCGTAGCGCAGCTTGTTGATGCCGGACTGGATGGTGAGCACGGCCGGCAGCGGCATGTCGACGAACTGAAAGTAGCCGGCTTCGAGTTCGCGCTTCACTCGGATGCCGGCCGTCGGTCTTTTCGATCTGCATGATGATGGTGGCGTGCGGCCAGCCCAGCAGTTCAGCCAGGACCACGCCGGTTTGCGCGTAGCCGTAGTCGTCGGACTGCAGGCCGGTGAAGATCGAGGTCGAATTTCTCTTCTTTGATGGCGGCAGCGAAGGCCCGGGCGGTGTTGGAAGCGTCCAGACCGACGAAGGCGTTGTCTTCGAGATGGATGGCGCGGTCCGCGCCCTTGGCCAGCGCCTCGCGCAGCACCTGCTGGGCGCGCGCCGGACCGGCGGTGATGACGACTACTTCGCCCGCCGTGCTTCTCTTTCTGGCGGAGCGCCTCTTCGCAGCGCGAAGGCATCCGGCTCGTTGACTTCGTACGAAACATCTTCGCGTATCCAGGTGCCGGACTCGTTCAGCTTGAGGCGGCGCGTCTTTCTGCGGCACCTGTTTCATGCAGACCAGAATCTTCATGCGAGTCACCCGAAGGGCAAGCAGTTGAGTATAAATGAGCACTTAGCAGTCAGCACTCGGCATTCAGCCAGGAAGCTATTGGAGCTTTCGTGGGTTTCGCTGATTGCTGACTGCTGAGTGCTGGGTGCTATTCCGTAAATACCACGGACTGCACGCCGGAAATTTCGAAGCGTTTGCGGCAGCGCATATTCTTGCAGGCCATCAGGTCGTCCTTGCGCAGCATGTAGGAGCCGGGCCTTGGCGAAGCGCGCGCGATCGCGTTCGTCGGCACGTCCCGACAGTTGTCTCTTCTTGGTCCGTACAATCCACGTGACCTCGTACTCGGCCGGCTGCTGGCAGTGCGGGACAGTTCGAGCGTGGCCATCTTCTTTTCCGGCCGTTCATCGAAAAATTCGCGTTCTTCCATAGTCAGTTCCTTGTCTTTGATGTAATTATTGCAGCTTTGCCGCACGACAAGCTATGGCAAGATGGCTGGAGATGGCGAAGAAGAAGCGCAAGCCGAAGAAGTTCAACGCGGTTGATCAGCCGTCAAAGCCATGGCGCGAGCGCAGATTGGCGATGCCTCCGGGCTCGACGCGTGGTACCCGACCGCGAGGGACAAGAAGACTGAGCAAGCACAAACCGACGCTGGGAAAGTTGCTGGAAGCCGGGATAAGGCACTACTGGGCTGCGACAACGGCGGCAAGAGGTCTTGTCCGCGATGCCCTGACCTTCGACAATGGTATAGATAAAGTCCTGCCGGGCACATCGCGCAGCACTTCCACCTTGCCGCTGGGCCACCTGATTTCCACTTCGCTCGATTCTGGGCTTCCGCTCCCAGGCCAAAGTGCAACCGCGGATCGTTCTGTGAGAGGTAGCTTCCCCCTGGCGCGGACCTCGCTGAACTGCACCAGCCTGTCCCGCCCTCACCGTCACCCGCGCTCCGATCGCCGACCTGATTGCTCTTCTTTCCGCTCCCCGCGAGCTTGAACAAGCGCACGATGATTGCCGCTCCCGCACTGATTCAGCAGGACAGGTGGGAGGGGCTCCCACATTCACCATCACGACGTCGATGTTTCCGTCGTTGTTAAGGTCGCCGAGAACGCCGCCCCCGCCGGCTTTCGTGCGGTAAGTCCGGCAAGCGCACTGGAAACATCCTGGAAGCGTCCCGTCGCGGCGGTTGCGAAACAGCTGAATGGGCTCGGCGGTAGAGTCACGCCTGGGAACGGAATCGACCTTGCGGGATACACGTGGCCGTTGGCGACGAAAATGCCCAGCCAGCCGTCGTTGTCCATGTCGAAGAGCGCGGTGCCCCAGCCCACCGTGAGGAAAGTTGGGTTGCGCGATCTTCGCGGGCCAGCTGACGTCGGAGAATCCGTCTTTCCCCATGGTTGCGATACAACGGTGTCCGGCTGCTCGTGAAAGTTGGTCACGAACATGGACAGCCGGCCCTTCATGCCTGATAGTCGCCCCAGTCCACGCCCATCGAACCTTGCGCCTGGCCGTCGCCGCCAAGCGCGACGCCGGAGAGCATGCCGACCTCTTCAAAAGTTCCATCGTGTTTGTTGTGGTAAAGGTAATTCGGGCCGGCATCGTTGGCCACGTAGCAAGTCGGGCCAGCCGTCGTTGTCGTAGTCGCCCCAGATCACGCCCAGTCCGTAGTAGCGGTTGGTATCGTCCATACCCGCCTTCTTTGAAACTTCTTCGAAGGTGCCGTCACCGCGATTGTGGAAGAGCAGGTCTGATTCGCCGATCATGTCCCCACGGGACCGCACTGCACCAGGATCCCCTTGAAGCGGCAAGTTTTTCTCGTCGCTGCCGAATGTGGGCAGATGGTCCATGTCGAAGTGGACGTAGCGCGAAACGTAGAGGTCCACGAAGCCGTCGCGATCGTAGTCGGCCCAGGCCGCGCCCGTGCTGAAGCCGCCGGCGGCCACGCCGGCCTTGTCGGTGACATCTTCAAATTTGCAGCTGCCCAGGTTGCGATAGAGCGCGTTGCCGCCGAAGCCGGTGACGTAGATATCCGGCAAGCCGTCGTTGTCGTAGTCGGCGACGGCCACGCCCATGCCCCACCCTTTGCGCGCCAGACCCGGCCGTGCTGGTGATGTTGGTGAATTTGAAATTTGCCTCCTGGTGGTAGAGCGTGATCATGGGATCGCCGCCCTGGCGATAGCGGTCGATGGTGGACCCGTTCACCGTGATGATGTCGAGCTTGCCGTCGTTGTCACAGTCGATCAGACCCGCGCCGCCGCTCATGGATTCCACGATGTACTTCTTTTCCGGCGTGGAAATATGGGAGACCAGTCGAGGCCGGCCTCTTTCGTTACATCTGTGAAATTCGGCAGAGGCGTTTGCGGCGCGGTGAGTTGAGAGGCTTTCTTTGGGACGGCTGTTTGAGCAGGTGCGACCAGCGGAAGCAACAGGCCCAGCCAAAGGGTAAACGCATGATGGGAGAATTGCCGTGATTATAGAACACAAGCGCCGAAGTAAGTGAACGCGATACCTTGTGATGCTCGTAACTTTTCCTTCGGCGCACATCCACTCAGGCAGCGTGCGATACTTCTCGCGACGCGAGATTGTGCCGGTATGACGAAACTGTTGATCCTGATATCCGTTTCCCTGATGGCGGGAATGCTCCTGTCCGCGACCGACGCTCCGCAACCCACGATTCCCGCGCCTGTGCTGGTTGAGCTTTTACCTCCGAAGGCTGCTCGAGTTGCCCGCCAGCCGACGCGCTGCTGCAACAGCGAGGCGTTCGCAGCCGTCGCTGGGGCGCAGTTGATCGTATTGAGCGAGCACGTGGATTACTGGAACCACGTGTGGCTGGACCGATCCCTACTCCTCGCGCTTTTTCAGCGATCGCCAGAACTCCTACTCCGGCCGCTTTGGATTGAGCAGCGTCTACACGCCTCAGATGGTCGTCGATGGAAGCACCGAGTTCGTTGGCAACGATTCGCGTCTGGCAACGCAGGCGGTTCAAAAGGCCCTCGGTCAGCAGAAGGTACCGGTTCGAATCTCGAACATATCGCTGGAATCTCCCAAAGTATTGCGGGTCCATGTTGATGCTGGTGCTCTGCCCAGCGGCATCGAAGGCACCAGGCAGATGTCTACCTGGTGGTCGCGTTGAATCACGCCGAGTCGCGGGTACTACGCGGCGGGAACAGCGGCCGGAAGCTTACCCGCGTCGGAGTGGTGCAGAGCCTTACGAAGATTGGGAGCCTTGAGGCCGGAAAGGGTTTCGCCCGGAGACGTTCGGGTGAAGGTGGATTCAAAGAGCGATCCCAACAATCTGGATATGAAACCAATATGCGGGTGATTGCTTTCGTTCAGCAAGGCGGGTCAGCGCGCCAGGTGATTGGAGGCGCCGCGCAAGAGAAGATCGGCAAGTAAACCCTCTAACGTTTGCGGGGTTTTGGTGGCTTCCTGCATCTGCCGCTCTTCGGCTACCACTGCCACATAGAGCAGGCCGAACGCCAGGACCACCATCACCGAGAACGAAGTGCCATGGCTTCACCGCAGTGGCACAAACTCTTCCCCGCCAAGATCACCGTGGTACTCGCTCAGTAACACCACTGAAGTGCCATGGGCCCGTCAGGCGTCAGAGCGTCGGACGTCAGACCTCGGCGAGGAAGTCGGAGGCCCAGGGCCTGAAGCCGAGCGAATCTGAGTCGGGGTCCGGGTCGCAGTGCTAAATTGATTCGAACGCCAAACCTGCAA
>ERZ1370068.5560-contig-4581_pt1 | contig 43874 bp, 63 predicted proteins | sample MGYA00561227_ERZ1370068 | MGnify/ENA primary metagenome ERZ1370068 (study PRJEB38410, sample SAMEA6850437) | metagenome | study: Metagenomic assessment of the ecological functions of the soil: analysis of the soil microbiota associated with the...
GTACTTCGTTCAGTTACGTATTGCTGGCATTCACAGTGCCCGCAGTAAGCGTACCGCTCACCGGTAACACGTGTGCCAGCCGACGCCGGTGTTGCACCACATGCTGACATGCGCTGACATTAAGCGTGCCACCCACAATGCCGTTACCACTAACGTTAAGCGTCCCGCCAGATAATGCTGTGTGCCAACGTTAAGCGTTCGCTCACAGCCAGTCGTGTTACCGAAAGCCGTAACATTGCGTAGATAAAAGCCATTGCCATTCACGTGAAGTCTGGCCGCCGGCGCGGGTGGTCCCGATACCGACATTTGTGTCGGCGCTCGCAGCGTTGACGCCGTTGATGCTCCCCAGCACAAGTGAATTGCTCTGGGTTACCTTCGCCTGACGTGCCAATGGCGGTGGCGTTTTCAATTCCCGCCACGCCATCCGCGTCGGAACCAAGAAAGGTGTTGCCGTATTCGGTGGTGTTGGAAAATCCCGCTCCGTCGCCGATGGCGGTGCCGAAGTTTCCCGTCGTGTTCGATCCTCCTGCCTGGTCGCCGACGAACACATTGTTGGTGCCTGTCGTGTTAGCCCTGCCGGACTGACATGCCGAAGAAAGTATTGCCGTAACCCGTCGTATTGCTTACGCCGGCCAGATTGCCGAAGAAGGAGTTGTAGCTGCCCGGAAGAATTATTCAGGCCTGCCGAGTTTCCAAAGAAAGAGTTCTGCGTACCATTCGTTTGGTGCGCGCCGGTGCCCGCACCCAGAAAGGTATTCTGGTTGGCAAACTGCACACCGAGCACGCGCTGCCCGCCAATGTTGTACTGAGTCACGGCATTCAGAACATTCCCCGAAAGCACTCCACCTGCCGTGCCGTCTCCGCTGATGTTGAAGTTACTGGACGTCTGCTGATTGGCCGTGTTCTGGGCATTATGTTTGAGTTGCTGACCGTCGGCGGACGGGGTATCAGAACGCACATATTTGTTTGCGCCAGTGCCGCGGGCCACCTGGCCCGAAACGCTCGGTGGCGGTGTCGGCGTTCGTGGCGGTGTCGGCATTCGTCGCGTTGAGGCTGCGCACCGCATAAGGCGTCGGGCAATTGCCTGACGGCGCCAGCAGGGTGGCAATTTCCGACGCCACTCGGACGCATGCTGATCTCCAGAAACCGAGCGGCGCCGGAAAAAGCCGCCGACCAAATCGAGGTCACGGTAAACACGCCGCCGTTGGCCGGGACATTCGTGATCCGCTTGCATCTGCACCCGACTTGCAAGCCACCGCTCGCACTGTCGAACAAGGCAGGTGCAGATCGTAAGTGCCGTTGGCGGGCTGCCGTTATCCTTGCCAGTTTTTCCTGATAAGTAAAGCGCTCGTCTGCGCCATCACATGAAGTGATACCGAACAGCAACAAAATCACAGTTAGAAATCCGGGTCTTCATATCGGGTTACTCCTTCCTTATTTGCACGCGCGCGCGTAATGGCGGCGCGTTGAGCAAACGAGCTTTTTCAACGCTGAAATCTCAGCTTGCTGGCGTTCGATTTGTGCTTGTTGTTCTTTGAATGCGTTGATGAAGACGGCGCTCAAGCGATCATACGTGACGCCTTCGACCTCGCCTTTCTCGTTGCGGGTGACGAGCAGTGGCTCGGCTCGGCGACCTCCTCGGCGACCAGGCCGAGGTCGTGCGCTTGACTGTCTTTCCAGTCGAAGCGTCACCGGGCGCGAGGCGATTGAGCGAGACTTCAACCCGCTGCGCCAAATCGGCGATGTTGTTCTTGCAGCAGAATCGAAGACGAGCAGAAGGCGGAGATTGACTTGAGCTGATCGCGGCAGAGGATGTTAGAACCCGCCGCCGAGGTTGAGAATGCGGTCGATTCCGCTGACGAACAGCCGGTCGGTCAGATTCGACGTTCGTGGAATACATCGTCCCCGCCAGGCGAAGACGACAGCCAGATGGTTTCTGCATTCTCCCGCGTCATTTAATGCGGAAAAGACCAACCGGTACTTTCCAGGCCGCATCGTATTTGACCATCTCGCCGAAGCTGCCTGTCGGGGCAGACCGTAATTCACGCCGAACGAACGCGGTATCCCGCCCGCACGACCCTTCATTCGAACGTCGGTACTGACGACGTGCCAGTTTGAATCTGAGGCGCGTCACGCCGATGCCGACGCTGACGCCGTTGCCCAGCACCAGCGAATTACTTTGCGTTACCGACGCGCGTTGGCGCCGATGGCCGTTGCGTTAGAGACAGCATCCACCGAAGTTAGTGTTGGCGCCAAGGAGAGTGTTACCGCTCCCGTGACTATTGTTAGGCCATCCCGCTTGTTTCCCGACAATGGTGTTGTCGTTGGAGTCTGGAAATACGTGTTCCCGCTTCCCAGCCGACGACTGTATTTCCTGAACCGCCACCTACGGCCAACGTACCGAGAGATAATCCGTCCAGAAACCTACCCGTAAGCCTCAGAATTGGAAGACCGCCGAGGTCGAGATCGCGTTGTCGCACTGACGGCGTTGGCCGCCAACGCTCCACGCCTGCCGTCCCGTCGCCGCTGATGTTGAAGTTGCTCGACGCCTGCTGCGCCGTCCCGTTCTGAATGTAACTCGCGCTGCCGGCCGTCGGCGGACGAGCATCCGAAAGGCGCTAGCGTCATTTGTCTGCACATAGTTGCCCGCGGTTATGCCTCCAAGCTTTTGAGCATCGGTGGCGGTGTTGGCATTCGTGGCGGGCGGTGGCATTCTTTGGTGGGGCCCTTTGCGCCGCAAGGCGGCGTCGAGCCATTGCCTGACGCGGCGACTTCAGCGGTGTAATTTCCGACGCCACTCGGACGCATGCTGATCTCCAGAAACCAGGCGGCGCCGGAAAAGCCGCCGGCCCAAAATCGAGGGTCACGGTAAACACGCCGCCGCTGGCCAGGACATTCGTGATCGTTTGCGTCTGTCCGACTTGCAAGCCGCCGGTCTCCGCACCACGTCAAGCAAAGGGCAGCTTTACGGAATCGTAGTTGCCATTAGCCGGCGCTCGCCGTCGGTGAAGACGCCTGACCAGTGGCTTCTTTATCGTGTCTAAAAGCGGCGTTTTCCGCCACGCTCGACACGATCGTCAGCCGCGAAGAACAAAATATTTCACGAAATGAATTCTGGACATGACTCTTATTCCTTTCCAGTTAAGAACCCCTCTTCATCACTACGCGAGTTGCATGACAATTGGCTCAACCTTCATCTCGCGCGAAGTGACACGAGGTTACAAAACGGGCGTTGTCCGCGCATCGGCAGCATTCCCTATTTTGGGTTTGGTCCTTCCCCATTTTGATTTATGACTCCTGCTTGAAGGCTGTTGAAACTGATTTGGCGCACGTCGCGAGTTACGCGTTATGACGCTGATAGATTGGTCACCGGGCGCGTCGAGGATGTCGGCCGCCCAGCTTCGAAAATTTTCACCTTGCTGAGTTCGCGGGTGGCGCATCGCTTGTTCGAGCGATGCGGTTGGAAGATTACGCAATGCGCCGGAGCTTTGTCTTGTGCTTTGATCTGCGCCTGCTGTTGTTCGATTTGTGCCTGCTGTTCTTTGAACGCGTTGATGAAGACCGCGCTCAGGCGATCGTACTTGACGCCTTCGACTTCACCTTTTTCGTTATGAGTGACCAGCAGTGGTTCGACCGCCGCCACGTCTTCCGCGCCAAAACCGAGGTCGAGCGATTGATCGTTTTTCCACTTGAAGGTGATTGGCTGGAGTCGCTTGACGAGGTTCAAACCACCGGTGAAAGGATGCAGGTCTGTTTATAGCGCAGGCTGGAAGAACACTGCGAGACGACGAGAAGAGATGTTCAAGCAAAGCTGAGTCGTGCCGCCGCCTCCCAGGGTTCCAATTCTAACGGTGCCATTAACGTCCAGCTTGGGCGGCGGGGTTGTTGTACCAGTACCAACGGCACCTTTCTTTAACCGCAAATCTGCCGCTGGAAGCCGGCAGCATCAACTAAAATCTTACGAGATCACGCCAAACGATACTGCAGTGCCACCATGCGGTCGTCTCTGCGCTTTGTTCGAAGTATTGCCAGATCTACAGATAAACTTGGTGACGAGCGGTGAGTGCCGATACCACCAGCTGGTGTCTGCGGCTTCCGAATTCGCGCCATTGACGCTTCCAGGCTCCCAGCCAGATGTTTTCAGTTCATTGCGCGATAACAAGTGGCTGTAGATCGATGAAGAGAAGTGCCATTTATTTCCGGTCGCGTAACCGCCAAAAACGTATTGAAACTATTTCCAGCTAAGTTGCCAAGACCCGCGCCCCTCCCGAAAAACGAGTTATCCAAACCCTGGTTGTTTCCAGCGCCGGTTTGAAATCCGAAAATGAATTGCCGGTACCGCTGCTATTGCTCGCCAGCGACTCCCGAAAAAGAATTGAATGCCACGTCAGCGCATGTTTCTGCTGACCACGGCGATATCCAAGAAGTTGCCAGGTTGATGTCTAGCCAGACGCACCACCACAATTCCAAAAACGATTGTATACCATCATATTTACGTTGCAGAAGTGAAAATTCCAAGGAGTTTACCACGCATGATATTCTGCTTTTACTATTCACGCCGAAAAGTTCTGGCACCAATTATTATTGGCGACCGGCATTGAAACAAAGAGCGATTCGTAATTTCCAGCAAGCTAACGGTGCCTTTCCGGGCATATCAGACACCATGCCTGGCGCATATTACCATTTGTTAAAACAGCGCCCGGTAATGGCAAACACACGATTACCGTTAAGATTGAACTGAGTGCCGGCGTTGATGACGTTGCCGGACCTTTGTCCGGCGGCCGTTCCGTTGCCAGTGATGCTGAAGTTCGCAGCAGATTGCGGACTGGTACCGTTCTGAATGTAGTTCGAGCTGCCGGCAGTCGGCGTGCGGGCATCGCTCATGCGCGCATCGCTCGCCTGCACATACTGGCCTGCTGCGACTCCACCGAGTTGCTGCGTGTTCGTCGACAGGTCAGCTGTTGCGGTGCTAAAGGCTGCGCACCGCATAGGTGTTGAGGCAATTGGCTGACGCTGGCGTTAACAGCGTAAACAGGCCGGCGCCGCTCGGCGCGCACCGATTTCCAGGTAACGGCTGGCACCATTGAAAGCGTTAGCGCCGAAATCAAGACTCACCGTAAAGATTCCGGCGCTCACCGAAACTGCTTGCGAGGGTTTGTGTAGTGCTGATTTGCGTTCCATCGGTTGGACTGTCAAACAATGCGAACTGCAAATCATAATTTCCGTTGGCTGCACTACCGCCATCCGTGAGCTTTTCCTTGATAGGTAAAGGCAGTCTGTTGTGCTTGAGCCGTTACCAGGCCCAGACAAATAATCACGAGAGACTTAACAAACGAACGATGAGTGCGCTTTGAGAATGTCGCTTGATAGTTCGAAGGACCGTACTGGTCTTTGCTTTGCCATCACTGAATCTCCTGTCAAAGTGCGTTTGAATTCTCGGCTATCACACTACGCGAGAGTTGCGTTGCAATTGGGTCAGAGTTTTCATCTCGCCCGCTTCCGGAAAGCTTCGCTGAACAAGCAGGCGAGCGATGGCATATCCTTCTACTTGCTGCGAGTCTTTCAGGTCGCCGGGGAATATACCGGGACGGCGTTACTTTGAAATCGGGGGTGATCCCTATTTTGGTTGAAAGGGTTTACCTATTTTGCTTTGCTGAGGTTTGATTTGCAGAGCGATAGCGACCGCGTCAGGGTCGTGCGCGCCTTCATCAGGCAGCCGTGAACTTCCGTCATCACACTACGCGAGAGTTGCGATACAATTGGCTCAGGTGTCTTATGGCGCACGAAGTGACCTTGCTGTTGCAGGAGATCGGCCGCGGCGGCAACGAAAACCGGGCAGCCCTGGATAGATCTCCTGCCGATCGTCTATGACGAATTGCGCCGTCTGGCCGCGAGTTTCCTGCGACGCGAACACGGCGGTCTCGCTGCAGACGACCGAACTGGTCCATGAGGCTTATTTCAAACTCACCGACCAGCGCCAGGTTGATTGGGAGAATCGCGGGCAGTTTTCGCCATCGCCGCCCAGGCGATGCGGCGGCTGCTGATTGACTCAGCACGGACAGCGAAAATCTCTAAAGCGCGGCGCCGAAAAAATCTCTCTGGATGATGCGCCGACGATCTCCGGTTGAGGATGACCAGAACCTGCTTGGCACTCGATCGCGCGTTGAGTGAGCTGGAACAATTCGATGAGCAGCAATGCCGCATTGTTGAGCTGCGTTACTTCGCCGGCTTGACTATTGAGGAAACGGCGGAAGCGCTGCGCATCTCGGCCTCGACCGTCAAACGCGAATGGGAGATCGCGCGCACCTGGCTTTATCAGCGAATGAAGGATCGAGGTGTGATGATCCGTGTGGTTCATTGTCCATTGATTCGCTGAACCGATTCAGCGGAGTCTGGACGCTCAGCAATGGATCACGTCCCAGATGCGATCACATGACCAAAATAATCTGACCCGTTTGCCTTCTCGGTTTTCGCGTAGTCCAGTGGAATAGTATGAATCCCGACAACCTGGAAAACGATTAAGGAGACCTTTTCGACGGCGCTCGACCTGCCGTCGCCGGAACGCGACGAGCTTCCTGGTCAGACTCGAGCGAGGAAATCCGGCGCGAAGTCGAGAAGCCATTGTCAACCTACACAGGAAGCGCAGACCTTCATCGGTACCCCGCTGATTGTTGAGAAGGGTTTGCGGCCCAACGCTCTCGAAGAGAACCTCACAGGTAAGAAGATCGACGATTACTTTGTCCCTCGAAAAGATTGGCGAAGGCGGGATGGGTATTGTCTTCCTCGCCGAGCATTGCGGCCAGGGCTTCTCGCAGCGCGTCGCGCTCAAACTGATCAAGCGCGGCATGGATACGAATGCCGTGCTCGGACGTTTCCTGATGGAACGGCAAATTCTCGCCGATCTTGAACATCCGAACATCGCGCGCTTGTACGGTGGCGGTTCGACCACCGACGGCCTGCCTTACTTCGTGATGGAGCATGTCGAGGGAGAATCGATCAGAGACTTCTGCGATAACCAGCGATTCGACATCAATGATCGACTAAGACTCTTCACCAAGGTCTGTGAAGCAATTTCTACGCTCATCAACAGCTGATAGTTCACCGCGACATCAAACCTTCAAACATTATTGTCACGGCTTCGGGCGAGCCGAAGTTGCTCGATTTCGGTATTGCCAAACTGCTCTTGCCTGATAGCAGCGACGCCGAGCGCACTGCCACTCAATTTCATGTAATGACGCCGGAGTATGCTTCGCCTGAGCAACTGTCCGGCAAGGCGACCACGACGGCGACCGACGTCTACAGTCTCGGCGTCGTGTTGTACGAACTGCTGACCGGCACGCGTCCCTTCGATTTCAAAGGTAAGAGTCTGATCGAGATTTCGGACGCGCTTCAGACCCAACGGCCGGTGCGCCCGAGCGATTGCCAGTTAGTTACCGAGCGCGCCGCCGACGTCACTCCAACCACGCCGGTACCGAAAAGTTCAGATACCTCTTCAGGAGCTAAATCTCGCCAGACTTTAACGTCGATGCGCAGTCTGAAGGGCGATCTGGACAACATCATCCTCCAGGCAATCCGGCGCGAGCCCGAGCGCCGCTACCAATCAGTCGTCGAATTCAGCGACGACATTCAGCGCTACCTGGCCGGCCTGCCGGTCAAAGCAACTGGCGATACGGTCGGCTATCGCGCGCGCAAATTTATCAACCGCCACCGGACCGCGGTGACGGCAACAGTCTGTTTGATGTTGCTGCTGCTGCGTCTCAACCGCGATTAACCGGTTGGCAGTATTTCGTCGCCCGCGCGCAAAGAGCCAAGGCCGAACAGCGTCTCACTGAACTTCGCGGCGTCGCCAGGTCGCTTTTGACGGAAACCAATGCGCAACTCACGCAGTTGCCCCAGGGCGTCGAAATCCGCAAGTCGGTTGTCGAAAAATCGGTGGCGGTTTTAGATCAACCTGGCCGGTGAAGAATCGAACGATCCAAATTTCTTGAATGAACTGGCGGACGCCTATGCTGAGTTGGGTAAGAATTCGTCATTGGCAACTCCATCAAAGCCGGCAGGCGCTGAGCGATCTTAACAAGGCGTGGCAACTGCGCATGAGAGCTATCGCGCTGGAGCCGAAGAATGTGGAAAGCTACAAACAGCTCTCGCTTACGTTGATGGGTCTGTCTGAGGTCTACGGCTCGCTCGCCGATCGCGAAGGATCGCTCCGTGTCTGGCAAGCTCACCTGGAAAACAATCTCCGCATGATTGAGCTCGAACCAAACAATCCACAGGCGTATTACACCGCCTCAGCTTACGGTGAAGATCTGGCGGCCGGCCTGAAAGAGTTCAACCGCATGGAAGAAAGCGCCGCCGCCATTGAACCAGAGTTTCCAGTGGGTCGAGAAAGCAATCGCGCTTACAACAGCGCCGCCCCGTTCTCACATCGATGGCCAGGTTTTGCTCGTCACTCTCTCAATGCAGAAAGCCGCCCTGCTGCGCAAAATGGGAAGAGATGATGAGGCTTTGACCGTTTACCAGGCCGCTTCGGATCTTGCCCGAGCAAACTTATTACGCCGACTCAGACGAAACGATTTTGCCTTCAATCACGCCAGCCGCATACACAAGTACATGCGCTGATATCTACGCCGAAAGAGGCGACTGGGCAAAAGTATCTCGAATGTTCTGAGTTCAGCCTGAACTGGATCTGGCGCAGAATCGCGGTAGCCGGAAGTCTTGGTCTGTGAGCCAGGGTTGCTCGCCAACAACCGACACTACCATCTGATCCGCGCAGGTGGCGTGGGCTCCCACTCAAGCTCGGAAAGAGCAGTGCGCCACACGCGGATGGACGAAGTATCGGAAACGATAACCGTCACGCTCAACCTTGCGACAGTCGATGCCGGATCATCTGGGCCGAGGTTATTCACGAATCGGCATCAGACTTACGTCGAAACCGGCAAATCGGCAGGAAGCCAAATCGCCATCGGGCGGCGGTCCACATCCCTCGTTAACCATTTTGTGACCGAAACTGACGCTTCCTCACCTCATTTCCATCTTTCTTGCGCTTGAACATAAGGAGATCTGTTCTGGCCATTACGAAGAACCAGAACCACCTTTTGCTTTGAACCAACATCACCAGCTTGCGCGCGGCGTTAACGAGTTACCAGGAAAGCCTTTCGGCTCAGCGAGGAGTCCTGCAATTGGATCAAACCCGATCGGCCTCGGGCCGGAAGATGGTGAACTCCAGATCTCACGCGCTGACTGAGAAAACTCCGAATTGAAACGCACCGCCGGCCTCCGACAGCTGGCGCCAGCTTTTACTCATCATTATCTTTCATTCAAGGCGAACGCCGAAAAAAGTTTCACTCGTGCTGTTGGTTTTACCGGAATTTAAAGGGAAACGCTGCCGATATTCGAATGACTCAATGAAGGCTCGCACCATTTCTGCTCACTCACTGCGCCAGTGCCTGCGAGTCATCACGCGCAGTATCCATCTTCACGGCGGGCTGAACGAGGTTGATCTTATTCAACCAAAATCAGACCACAGAATTATTGTCCGGCGCATCAATCGGGATTACGCCGCAGGTATCCGTAATACTGCATCAGCACGACGAAGGCCGCATTGTATTGCCCGTTGAAGACTGAGCGGCTTTCAATGACGCTTCTTAGCGCCGCGGCCCGACCCGCCGTGTCACCCGAGCCATAGGCACTGATCGCTGCGCCGCGCTCTGCCGGCGTAGGCTCCGTGCCCGCGTTTGCGAACAGCACGTCGACATAGCTGGCCGCAGCCGAACCATTGGGAAGCAGAGCCAGGAATTCCGGACGGCTGACAAAGTCTTCGAGATACACATTTGCTTGTTGGCGCGCCAGCCGTTGCTCAAAGCCCGGCTGACCGACGATCAATCCGTCGCGGATCTCTCGCTGATCGCGGAGAAAGATCGCATAGCGCGGGATTACTCTGAGATTGCCAAACGCGGCCTTGTGAGCGCGAATCACGAAGTAGCCGGTCTCCTTGAATTCGATCGAAGAAGAACGCGCTCGAGAGCGGACACGCGCCTGGCTTGCCGGCTGCGCGACGTTACTCCCGCACGATTCAATTACCTGAGTCCAGAAATCCACGGCCTGATTGATCTGCCTGACGGTAGAGAAAGTCGTGATAGTGCTGGCCGACAAAGATGGACGAGTCATCGATTGGATTGGTGCTGCCTTCCTCGCTGTGTGTCATTGATCAAGAGCGTTGCGGTTCCGGGCGCACCCACTGTTCCGCCTACGGGATGCTGTAACTACGAGGGTCGCAAACTCGATCCCTTCGGATAGTTGTCTTCGTTGACCAGGACTTCAAAGGACTTCTCCGTCTCTCCGGCGCGAAAATCAATCGCCCTGCGACAAAGGTGTAATCGCCTTTCTGCCTGGCAGTGTTGTCTTCGCTGGCGCACCTCGACCGCCGGCGGTTGAGTTGGCAGGGACCGGAACGCAGGACCCGCACACTGACCGCGGCTGCAGCTCAGCCTCAACGGCGTACTCAGCAGATGCGTCGAATTGGAAGACACTCGTCGTTGGCGTTGGTGTTGGGCGATCGGCGTGGGTGTTGGTGTGACGGCGTCGGTGTCAGCGTGTTGGCGTCGGTGTTGGCGTTGGGTGTTGGTCGTCGGCGTTGGCGTCGGCGTTGGATGCCCGGCGTCGGTGTTGGCGTCGGTGTCGGCGTCGGTGTCGGCGTGCGGCGTCGGTGTCGGTGTCGGTGTTGACGTCGGTGTGGGCGTTGGCGTCAGGTCGGTCGGGATTGCGAGCTGCGACTTCCAGATGCGCCGATGTCATCGTCTGCCATCGCCATCGACGGCGTTGATGATGTCCGGGTCGTTAGCGGGCCGCGGCAGTCCCCTTGATCAATCGTGAGGCCGCCGGATTGTCCTTTATCAATGGCCGGACTGCCAGTCAGCAAGTTATGTACGTCGTGGTTGGTCCGCCGTTGTTGGCCGGCAGGACCGAGCTTTGGATCCAGCGGCGAGCCCGGCGTCGCCTATCTGATCTCCCTTCGCCGGAGTGATGGCCACGTCGGCAATGCCGATCAGGTTGTAGCCCTGCGACGTCACCGCATTGTCAACGTCAGGATGGCTCGCAGCTGTATTGCCGGCAATGATCGTGTTCTGCAGAGTAGCACTGCCACTGATACCACCGCCGCAGTGCCGGCGGAATTAGCTGCGATCGTGCTGCTCGTTGACGATAAGCGTCCTCGCCGGAGGTTTGTTGAAAATGGCGCCGCCCGCGCCGTTGGTCACCGAGTGTGCCGCTGCATCGTGCTGTTTGAGACGATCAGAGTTCCCCTCGTTGTCGATGCCGCCGCCGCTGTCACTGCGCCTGATTGGTCGGTCGATCGTGCAGCGCGTGACGTCCAGCGTGCGCCGACAAAGTTCATCACGCCGCCGCCACTGCCGGGCGCCGAGTTGTCGCTGAGCGCGCATTCAACCAGATGCAGCTTGCCAAAATTGATAATGCCGCCGCCGTCGTTAACCAGCGCGTTGGGCGCTTTACCATTGGCAATTGTCAGACCTGAGATGGTGACGTCCGTCATCCAGCTCAATGCTGAAGACCGCGCATCCGGGCGCCCGCCGCCGGCTGCGCCGCACTGGTTGCTCACGTTGGCAGCCCGGGTCCGCTGATCGTCAGATCGTGGTTAACGCTTATCTCGCCGCCGGTCGGATCGATTGTGCCGAGTGACGCTCGGCGCAAAAGTAATCACACTGCCGGCGCAGCGCGCGCGATGATGTCTCGTAATGGACCCTGGTCCGCTGTCGTTGTTGTTGGTGACCAACGTTGCCGGGGCAGCCAGGCAACGAAGCCGCTTACAGCTCAAAGGCGCCGATGTCGGCGCCGTCGCCGCCGCACGCGTTGGTTATGGGTGGGATCGTCGATCCCGGCGAACAAAGCCGGCGCCGCGCTGATCTTCAGTCAGGTTGCCGGTCAGGCTGGCGGAGCGCCTCGATCAACTGCACTGCTGCTCAACTGCAAGGCAATGGTCTCGGTGGGTCCGCCGTTGCTTCTTAATCCAGCCGGATCGAACTTCGGGTCAAGCGGTGCGGCCGCCGTGCCCTTTGATCGGTGAAATCGTCGAAGCCCTCATTGCCAAAGGCTGCTCCAATCAGATTGAACCCGGCGGAAGTGAATACGCCATTAACGTCTTTGGAGCCCAGGCCGTGTTCCGCGCAATGATGCTGCTTTTGACGGTTACGGTGTTGGTCGGGCTGCGATGATCAGCCCCGCCGCCCTGGTTATCGCTGATGGTGCTGTTGCTGATATTCAGGATGCTGCTGTTGAGCCGAATGCCCGGTAGAAATTCGTTGAAAGTTCCGTTGCCGGTGATCGTGCTGTTCACAACGTTTACCGGACCGGTATTCGGCAACATCTCGAGAGTTGTCTATTCCGGCCGAACCATTGCCGGCGATCGTACTGTTGACAATGTTGGTGAGACCGCTGTGTGGCCTCCGTTGCGCAACCCTGCGAATCCGTTGTTCTTCAGCGTGCACTCGATCAAATCCAACGTGCCGAATTCACGAAAGATGGCTGCTGCTTCCCCTGATTATTTCTGAGATGTGCTCCGGCTGATCCGCGCGGTTCCCGGGATCAGTTCGAGTCCGCCGCCGAGTCCGGCGCCGTTGCCGTCAAATATGGCGTTTGTGATCTGCACGTCGCCCCCGCTGATGGCCGCGCCGCCGCCGTTCGCTTGAGGCCTGGTTTTCGCGAAACGTGCTGTCGCTGATATTCACTCCGCGATCACTTGGAATCGGCGGCAAGAGCCACCACCGCGGTGTCGCTGAAATTACCGGTGAAGGCGCAATTCGTGACATTCAATCTGCCATTGCCAGAGAACCGAAGCCCGCCGCCGTCTTCACTGGCGAAATTACCGGTGAATTTACAATCCGCCAGATTCAAGTCACCGGCCGACGACCCGGAGGCCTCCGCCGTCGTCAGGCGTCAGGCCGTTGCTGATCGTCATTCCGCTAATCGTCGTTTCCTTAACCTCGGAGCCGAGAAGGTTGAATATCCGATAGAAGCCCGCTGAACCTCGCTGCACCGTCAGCTTGTCGAGATCCCAGTCCCACGATCGTCAGGCTGACATCATCAATATCCCGCAGCGAGCTGAGCAGGTTGATCGTGTGTCTGCCGGTCGCCTGATCAAAACCCGGATCGCTCGTGGGTATCGCCAAGCGGACGGTCTGATTTCCATGCGGCATTCGCTTCAGTGATCGCCGCCCGCAAACTACATTTGCGCACCGGGTGTCGCGGCGTCGGTGTCGCATATTCCGTCGCCGGGATTCAGGTCATCAGCATCGCTGGTCGTGTTGACGATGAACGAGATGGCTGAACAAATGAGCTGCTGCTCAAATGCGCCAATGTCAGTGCCGTCGGCGGCGTTCGACACGGCCGGGTCGTCCAGACGTGCGTGGCAGGCCGCGTTCGGTCTGTGGTTAGGAGACCCGAGAAGCGCCGGCGCTGGTTCCTGTATCGATCGCCGGGCTGCCGCAGCCCGGTATGAATCCGTTCGGGGAACGTCTGCGTCGAGGGTAACCGCCAGCCTGGGGTCGAGCCTCGACGCTGCTGTACCGGTTTGATCGGTGGGCTGATTAAAGTTGGTCGTTCCTTTATCGCCGATCAGGTTGAAACCTTCCGATGCGATCACACCGTCCACATCTGCGACCAGGTGGCCGTCAGTGGTCCGCGAAAGGCGACAATTGTGCTCTTCGACTGTCGCGGAGCCGGCGATGCCACCGCCCGGCGCCCCGACGGATGCGGCCTCGTGAGTTCTGTTGTCAGAAAGGTTGAGTTGCTCACCTTCAATGCACCCGCGCCGGCATTCATAACACCCCCACCCCTCGCGCTGGTAACGCTGAAGCCTGCTACATTCTGGAAGAACGAACTGTTGGTGACATTCACGGTGCCGGCGCCGTTATTATGAATGGCGCCGCCATTGCCACCCGCCTGGTCACCCAGGAAAAAGGTGCTGACGATTGTCACGTTGCCCGCGCCGGCGTTGTAAAAGCCGCCTCCCTCGCTGTTGGCAGTATTAAATGTCAGCCGGCTGTTACTGAGGTTAAGAGTGCCGGCCAGGTTGAAGATGCCACCGCCTTGCGCGGCACGGTTTGCGAATATCGAGCACTCGTTGACGTTTATCGTGGCACTACCGGCGTTGTTGATGCCGCCGCCAACATCAGATCCGGCATCTCCTCTTTCAATACTGATTCCGGAGAAGATCACAAGCGCGGCGGTCGTTACATTGAATATTCGAAATGGTGTCGATAACAGCAGGTCATGGCTCACCGATAACTTCGCTGCTCCGGGACCGAGCAGGCTGACGTTGGTGCTCAGGTCGGGCAACGCCTTCTTTAGAAAGACTGTACATTTCCCTCCGGCGTCGCAGTTGGCCTGACTGGATGGGATGTTGAAGACAATCGTGTCATCACCAGCGACGGCGTTGGCCCGCTGGATCGCGGCGCGCAGCGTGCATTGGTCACCGGCCACGTTCGCGTCCACGTCACAGCCGGCGTTGGCGTTCAAGTTGTCTTCATCACCGGTGGTGTTGACCTCGATCACTGAAACTGGCGCCAGCACGAAGTTGACTGTAGAACTGGCCGGCGCTGAACCGGCAGGTGTCGCCGGCGACAGTACGATCAGGTTGATGAGTCCAAGGGCCGCCAATTTCGCGCGGCACCGCAAACGGTTATCAGAGCGAGATGATTTCATAACTGCCTTCTAAGCTTCGAAATATGGATCTGGCGGAAATCGCAAAACGGGGAAAACGGATCGAGGGAAAACTGCCTGCTGGTCAGAGACAGCGCTTCACGGTCCGAAGCGCTGCCGATATTCGATAGAAGTAATGAACGCCTTGACCATTTCGGCGCTTGATGTAATTGCCGTTGAATTGATTTCAGCTTCGTCAGCCAGAAGTCATAGCCGGTGTGATCTGAATCCTGTGGGTCGTTGGGATTGCGACGCAGGTAACCAAAGTACTGCATCAACACAAACGCGCGATTGAATTCCGGCGTTCTTCAGGTCTTCATCTTCCGCTACCGCCCGCAGCACCTGCGCCCGCGTCTTCGCATTCGTCGAGAGATCGTTTACCAGTTGATTGCGTTCCGTGGACGAAAGCGGATTGCCGGCATTCGCGTTAAGGCGATCCACAAATTCCGCCGCCGTCAGCGAGGACGGGAAAGCCGATAGGAAGCGCGAACGCTGCACGAAGGCCGCGGTGAAGGCCTGCTTGTTGTTTTCGATCTGCTGCTGCCAGTTGCCTGGCCCACGATCACGCCCTGGCCAATCTCCTGCGTGTCTGAGAAACTCACTCAAACGCACTGCCGGCACGGCGAACTGGTGAGACGATGGGAAGGTCGAGCTACCTGTTCGCGTCGCCGAAGGAAGCTTTGTAGATGCGCTCGACCAGATAGCCAGTGTCCTGAAATTCAATCGACAGGAAGAACGACGCCGAAACATTGATGCGGCGGACTTCGGTGCAGGCAGCGTCGTTGCCACAGGCAGTGATCTGATTGGTCCAGAAGTCCCAGCCGCTCTGATCCGGCTGGCGGTTGAGAAAGTCGTGATAGTGCTGGCAGACGTAGTTGCTGCGGATCGTCGATCGGGTTAGCAGACGTCTCGCTTGACGTCGTCAGCAATCGTCACGGTGGCGATGGCCGGCCCGCCTAAGTTAACTCCAACGGGATTGCTTAGGTTGATACTGAAAGTTTCGTTGCCTTCGACGAACGAGTCTTCGTTGATGAGAACGGCGAAGCTCTTTGAGGTCTCGCCGGCAGCAAAGCGCAAAGTGCCGAGGGCTTTGATGTAGTCCTTCACGCTCACTGGCCGACACGTCAGACGTGTTGTAATCGACGCTTGCCGGGCCGGAGGTATCGCCGACGCGATTCACGTTGATGGTTACAAAGGTGCAATCTTCCTGGACGCTGTAGTTCGACGAACTGAACTGCACGACGTTGGGTGTTGTGGGTAGGCGTTGGAGTGGGTGTTGGTGTCGGCGTGGCACAGGTCTGCTGCCGTTCGAACGCCCCGATGTCCGCGCCATCGCCTCCGATTGCGTTACTCACAACGGCATCATCAAAGACGCGCGCAAAACCAGTCGCACGCTGATCTGTCGTGAGACTGCCGTTAAGACTGCACCTGAGCCACTTATCAATTGCCGGACTCCCGCAGAGGAGCGCAATCGTTTTCGTCGGACCGCCGTTATCCTGCAAACCATTCGGATCGAGTTTCGGATCGAGTGGTGCGGCCGTCGTTCCCGTGAGGTCGGTAGGAGCAGTGAACCCGGTGCTGCCATCGCGTTTGCCAATCAGGTTGAATCCGGCCGTTTGGAAAAGACCGCGCACATCGGGTGAGCTCCCACCGTTCAAGGCGATGATGCTGCTCTTGACGGTAACACCGACCTGGCTGCCTTCATTCACCAGGCCTCCAGTCAAAACGCCACTGTTGCCGCTAACCGTGCTGTTACTAAGGTTCAAAATGGCGTGATTGATGTTGTCGATGGCGCCGCCGTCCTGTGTCGCGGCGTTGTTGTTGATCGTACAGTTGGTCATATTTACGGCGAAGCCGTTGTAAATCGCGGCGCCTTTGGCCGCAGTATTACCGCTGATCGTAGTACCTGAAATATCCAGTTTCGCCCCCTCACTCAGAATGCCCCGCCCAGTTGTGTATCAGCAGAGTTTCCGCTGATCACACTGTTGGTGATGGTCGCCTCAGTCGCGTTGAAAAATCCGCCGCCACCAAGAGCGGTGGCAATGTTGTTGCTAATCGTGCTGCCGCTGATACTCATGACGGCATTGGCATTGTTATTGACGCCCGCCCCCTGTATCGCCCTGTTCCCGCTAATCGTGCTGTTGGTAATACTCATTTGGCCGTTGCTGTTGACGATGCCGCCCCCAGGTCAGCCGAATTCGAAACCACCATGCAGTTGTTGACGAAGACGATGCCGTGAAAGTTTGAAATGCCGCCGCCTGCAGCGCCGGGAACTGAACCGTCACGAATAGTCAGCCCGGAAAAAGAGATCGTTCCGCCGAGCACATTGAAGATGCGGTAATTGCCTCCCATGTTCCGCCGGACAGCGAGCTGTTCGGCGCCAGGCCCGGCGATGTTAACGTTAGTAGTGAAGTCAGGCAGGGGACTGGCGAGGTTGATAGTGCAGCGCCCGGCACTGCAGTTGGGATCAGTCCCGGAAAGCAAAAAATTAATCGTATTGTCGTCGCCGGCGTTACTGTTGGCCGCGTCGATCGCGGCGCGCAAAGGTGCACTCGCCGCCGCGAGTGGTGCAATTGACGAACGCCCCGCCCGGGTCCGCGGTGCTGTTGACCGTGAACGTCGGGCCGGCCAGCTGCGCGATCCCATAATGAGCATGGGCCGTCGGAAACAGCCCAGCGAACAGCAGAGCCATAGTCCCTAATAAGACCAGGGCGAGCCATTGCTTGCCGGTTGTGAGGTTCTCAGATGAATTACCAAAAAACTGCGTCCTCCCAGAGTGAGCTCTCATCTTGATCGTTCCCTTCAAAAACAAGTGGACGCGATCGACCCGCCGATATCTGTCGCGGCAGGTTCCTTCGTCAATGCCATCGCCCGCATCGCTGGTCGGGAACTGAAAATGCGGGAGGCGACAACAGCCGATCGCGCCTCACTTAGATAAGAGACTTCCGGAAAAACATTTCACACGGGAAGTACTGGGGTGAGGGATTGGGAAGAGGCGAGGGCTGGGTAGTGACCTAATCTCATCAGGGATTTTCTCTAGCCCAGGCGTTTACGCCTGGGTGATAAACAACAGGCGCTACCAAAGCCCCATTAATGGGGCTTTCGAAAATAACCTCCCTTTCATTCCCAGGCGTAAACGCCTGGGCTACGGAAAAGTCATTAGGATTGGGAAAAACGAACTGAGCCTTAACGCCGGCTTTCAAGCGGCGTCCATTCGCCGGATTGAATGAAGCTGGCCCAGTAGAAGGGGTGCAGTTTCGGGTTTCGCTTGAGCATCTCGACTTGCACCTGGCGGAGCGAGTCCCCACGGCCCAGTCCCTGTTTGAGATTTCTGTAGTAGCTCGTCATCGACGTCCGGGTTGTGTAGTCGCTCACCGGCCAGAGACTCATAAGCAGAGATTCTGCGCCGGCCAAACCGAAAGCCCGGCGCAGACCATAGACCCCTTCTCCGTTTCGCACCTCGCCTAATCCTGTATCGCAGGCCGACAGCACTACCAGCTTCGTGCCCCAGAGGTTCAGGCCCGAGGCTTCGAGGGCAGTAAGGATCCCGTCCTCGGTTTTTGTCTGATGCAAATTCGCACCTGACAAAGCGAGCCCGGAACGTAACAACGGATTCTCGATCTCTTGAATGGCGGCTGATTCCCCGCGTGCCGCCGGCAGTCACGGCCCCGAAGGAACTCTCAGCGTTCTGCAAAAAGAACCCGTGAGTGGCGATGTGCAAAATGCTGGGCGCCTTTGCCTGCTTTAGCGCCGCCTCAGTTGCCCGGGCTCCGGAGAGAATGCTTACCTCGGGAAAAATCTCCTGGATGGAAAGGGCTTCCTGCGCGGTGCTCCCGAGCGGTGAAAAGTAGACTTCGTTGAGATCACTTCCAGTGACTACGCTCCGGCGCCGGACGCCACGCGCTTCGCGTTTCCGGTTGTGATTAGTGCTGGCCAGCGACTCGCCCGGCGGTTCGCCGAACAAAGGATTGGCAATCACCAGAGGATTGCTCTGGCTGGTTCTGGTCACTTGCATCCGCAGCAGATCTCGACCGCTGGTGAGATAAACCAAAGCATAGCGCTGAATCAAATATTCACCGCGTTCATCCAGCAATGCCGCGAAGGGAATCAGATTCAGTTCACCATCGGGAGAGATCAACAGTTGGGTTGCGTCAACAGTCGCCATTCGCAGGGGCTGCATGACCTTCTCATCAAGTGCGCGGGCAAGTGGTCGCACATCGGTGCGCTGCGGGTCGCGGAGCGCCTGGCGAAAGCTCTCAACCTGCGCATCAATTTCTTTCTCGGCGCCGAGGTCCTTCCATTTGACCTCGCCCTGAGGCCGGATCACATAAGCAACATAGCGCGGTGCGCCATATGCCTTTTGGTTGTCGGGCGCTTTTGGATCAAACGGACGGTAGACGGCAAATTCGATCAGGGCGGCATTCTTTGGGATCAGCTGCTGAACGGCGGCGAGGGTGACCGGCTCTGAGCGTTGATAGAACCCCGCGGTGCGCCGGCCGATTTCGGATTCCAGACCGGCCCGTTGCTCCTCCAGCTTTTTGATCTGGTCCCGATACTCGGCGGGCGAGGTCTGACCCGGCCCGCCCAGAACCAGCACTTGCCAGCTCTGATCCCGCCTGATTCAACTGATCGAACAACTTCTGGTCTTCCGGTCCGAGCCGGGTCCGCAATCCGACGAGTGCGGCGGACAGCGCATCCTGTACGCGCCCTTCTGCCTGAGGATTGTATTTATCGCCAGTTCGCGCGCCGCTGGATTATCCGGAGACAGGTTGACGTGGAAGGACATGTTTCTTGACGAGCTCCAGGACAAAGTGTCGAGCAGAGCGAGCTTTTCGCGTTCCGAACCCATCGCCAGGTTAAATCCCACGAAACGTTCCGCGATTTCGCTCGCCTGGGTTTGAAACTTTACCGCCTCTGGCAGTTGGCCGCGGGCAGCGTTCAGACGGGCCAGGCCGAGCAGAGGCTCCTGAGCCCCTTCGTCTGTCATTGCCTGTTGTTCGTGGATTGACAGCGCTCGCCGGTAGAGAGATCTCGGCTTTCGCGTAATCCCCCGTCGTGCTGTAGAGCATGGCCAGACTGTCGAGCTTGTCCGCAACCTTCAGGTTGTCCGGTCCGAGCGCTTTTTCGGTGATCGCTAAAGCCCTTTGAAACATCGCTTCGGTTTTCGCATAGTCGCCCGCATCATAGGCCACCTGACCCAGCATTGAGAATGTGTCGACGAGGTGATAGTGGTCAGGCCCGAGCAGCTTTTCCAGAATACCAATGGATCTACGAAAACAGGCTTCGCTCTGCTTGTATTCGTTACGCGCGTAGTAAGTGTCGCCAAGGCGTTGGAGCAAAGCGGCAACATTGATATTCTCCGTCTCTCCAGTTCTCTCAAAATCCCCAGCGCTTTTTGGAGCATTTCCTCGGCCTGCAAATAATCGCCCTTCGCCAGATACAAATCGCCCAGCTCACGAATCTGGTCCGCGACCGCGGGATGTTCCGGCCCGTGGATCTTCTCTTTAATCTTGAGCGCGCGTTGGAGAAGCGGCTCCGCGCTCGCATAGTCACCAATCCGTTCGTAGGAAGTTCCCAGACTTGAAAGTGCCTCGGCAACTCTAAGATTTTCCGGCCCTAAAACTCTTTCACGGATCTCAGCCGTCCGTTGCCACAAGGGAATGGCCTGAACATATCTGCCGGCCCGCATATCCACTATGGCCTTTTCGACTGACTCACGCGCTTCCTGCAACGCTCGATCGTTCTCAGTCGGCGGACGCAATTCGGCGACACGGATCTCGTACCGGCCAGTCGGGGATTTCGCCCGCGTGAAAACCTCGAGACGGTAGACGCCAGGTAACTCCACGACTCGCTCGAGGTCGGTCACCGGCTGATGCAGGAAGATGTCGACCACGGGAATCGTCTTACCGTCAGGCTGAATCAGCGAGACGCGGACCTCGACACTCAACTGCTTGATTTCGACTTTGATGAACTGACCCTGGGCTAAAGTGATTTGGTAACTGTGCTTCTGCCCGGCCGCAAGCTCACGCTCAATCGGAACACCCAATTCGAGGGTCGTCGATTCCGCCGCGTTTTGAGTGGCGGCGGCTTGTTGGCTTAACTTCAGGTTTTCAGCGTGAACGAGATGAACTCCAAACCAGGGCAGCAAAGCGCAAACAGACACTCCCAAAAGAAAGCGAATTCTAAGGACTAGAAAAGCTGTAATATGTCTGAACATCAGCCCGTACCTCATGGCTGTCGCGTCTCTAAGATTGTCAGGGGAAGTGCTCATCATCTTACAACTTTGAAGGGATAGTCTCCGACGATTTCTGATCCGCCTCCGGACGTAATACCGATCACGCGCAGGGAGGTAGTGTTGCGGTTTCAACAAGTCTGCCGGGAAACTAATATTGAGGCTCTTCCGCGCGGACTTGAGATTCTGTTGACGCCACAGAGTTTGACGGGCAACCGGATCTACCAATTCCACGCGATAGGCTGAATAATCTGCGGCCTCGAGTTGTAACAATACTCTGACGCCGTCGGCGCCGGGGGAACAGAAAGGCTGCGGACCTCGCCTGCGCCACGTAATGGCGGCGCCAGGATAAAAGAAACAATTCCGCGGGTGGGGCCGGCTCGGTCCCGGGCTTCGCCGGTTTCTGTTCCGACCGTTGGCGCTCGTTCTGGAGGCGCGCGATTTCCTGCTCTGCCGCCGCGGCCGCCGAACGTTGCGCCTGCATTTCTTCCTGCAGCTTCTGTTCGCTTTGCCTGAGCTCATCGCGCCTGGCTTGCGTTTCCCTTAGCTGCTGGCGCAAACGCAGGTTTTGAAACAACAGAATCCCGGCTGCCATCAAAACGATCAGCGCAGCCAACGCAACTCCCACTGCACTGCGAGACGCTGCTTACCAAACAGGGCCCGCCCCGGGAACCAGCGCTGCGTCTGCAGTTCTGAGGCACGTGGTTTGACCTCGGCGGATTCCTCGCGTGCTGCCCACTCGTGAAGTCCTTGCGCGAATTTCACCCGCTCGCGTTTGCGCGCCGTGCCGAGATAATGTGAGCCGAACCGTTGCCGCTCAGCTTCGCTCAGTTCGCCCCGAACATAGGCGTCCACCAGATCGTTCTCAGCTGCTCTCAAAGACTCGGCAAACTCGTCATCAGTAAAACTGAGCTCATCCAGTCGCTCAGTTTCAGACTCTGACAGCGTGCCCAGCAAATACTGGACGGCGACCTGACTATGGTTGCGATTTTCGCTCATCACTGAAGGCAGGCGTACTCCGCCCTTACCCTTATTAGACAGAATTTCAAAAACACTTCACTCAGTTCAGACACTCTTTGACGCAGGACTCGAGCTTGTCGCGAATGCGACAGGCCCGGATCGTCAACGCATTCATCGTGATGCCCAGGCCGCGAGCCAAGGCGCGTCGATTCTCAATCCTGGCGCGTTCTTTACCCAGATAGTAGCGGCTGATGATGTTGCGGCTGACGGGCTCGAGCTTCCTGGTGCAGCGCTCCAAACAGTTCAGCAGCTTTTCCCGGGCGCCGACGTCTTCCTGCGGCTGCGCCTCGTGCAGCTCTCGCTGCCTCTCAAGCTCTGCCGCCAGCAGTTTTTCTTTGTCGGCCTGGCGCAGATGCTCCATGAAAACAAAGCGGGCCACGATGTAGCAGTACTTCGCCGGAGACTCGCTTTCGATCTTCCCTCTTCTTCGAGCCGGCGGGCAATCCGGTTCAGGCTTTCGTCGGCCAACTCATCGGGATTCAGACAGTTCTTGCGATCAAAGTAGGCGACGAGGCGGCGCCGCATCTCGAGAAACCGTTCGCCCCGCGAATCCGGACCATCGTCGAGCCAGCTGAGCAAATGCGCCAGCGCCGCCTCAGTCAGTATCCAGTCCTTCTTCTGCGTCGGCTTCAATGCAGGATCCATAATGACCGGTGGGAATGAATTCAGTTTGGGGGAAGAAAGAGCATAGCCCCACGGCTGGCTCGACATCAACAGATTGCCGAGGTGGGTAGTGACTTAATTTCATCCTGGAATTTTCTCTAGCCCAGGCGTTTACGCCTGCGTGAGAAACGTGAGGGCGCTACTAAAGCCCCGTCAAAAAGGCTTTTGAACCTAAACCCTTTCGAATTGGGGCATCATTCTGAGGCGGATGACTAGAGAAGAATCACCCAGGGTGTTTGTTGATTAACGAACTCTTCTGACACGTTGACGCGACGGACGTCCGCGCAGGCCGCGTCGGAACCGTGGCGTCGATTGCGCTTTCGAAACATTGGGGGAATTACCGGGAATCACTTTCAGCCGGTTGAGTCAGGCCCGGCTACGCACGATGCTGGTCGCGCTGATTAAAGGCCGGGCTAAGTTCACTTCGACGCTACGCGTCGGCCCCGACCCGCTATGAAATGCGGTCAATGCGTTTGGCGAAGCCGAACTCGCATCTTTCCGACTTTGGCAGCTCACCGAAGACGCGGACCTTGCTGCCCGGCGGAATAGCGCGCCGTCTCAATCACAGTTACAGATTGGTTTCCGTGCCGGCGCGATTCAAATGGAGCCTCATCTCAGATGAGCGATTGCTCGACACTCGCATCTGCGATCTGCCGATTCGTCTCAAAGGTTCTTTCATCGAACCTCACATCAAGCGACTCTACAGTGAGCTGAATCAGCGCGGCATTCGCTTCAAGCCTCACGTCTGGTTGTCAGCGGAATGGTTCACGCCCGACGGCGTTCCCGGATTTGCGATTCCGTTTTACCTGGCCCATCCACGGCTGATGAAGCTCGAGCGCAAGTACATGCGCGAGGTCGAAGGCGGAACCGACGTCGAATGCATGCGCATCCTGCGGCACGAAGCCGGGCACGCGCTCGACAACGCTTTCCGGTTGCACTTCAAGCGGCAATGGATTCGCACCTTCGGATCGTTCGCCCAAAAATATCCACCTTCCTACAAACCGAAACCGAACAGCCGCCGTTACGTCTTGAACCTGGACGCGTGGTACGCCCAGGCCCACCCGGCCGAAGACTTTGCCGAGACATTCGCTGTCTGGCTACAGCCGCGCTCGAATTGGCGGCGCCGCTATCGCGGCTGGCCCGCGCTGCGCAAGCTCGAGTACGTGGAAGAACTGGTCGAAGAGATCGCCGGGACGCGACCCCGCAACCGCGTGCGGCGCAAGATCGAAACGCTGCCGGAAATTCGGATTACTTTGCGCGAACACTACGATCGCAAGCGAGAGAAGTACGCGTTTGAGTGGCCCGCCTATCTCGACAACGATCTGCGCAGAATCTTTTCCGCCGAACCTCGCAGCCGCACGCGCGGAAACCGCGGCCGCATTTCTGCGCCGCGTGGCCCCGGAGATTCAACAACTCGTTTCTGAAGGTACTGGCGTCCACGGCTACGCCATTGATCACGTATTGGAACTGATGATTGCGCGAGCGGCGCAGCTGAAGTTGCGCGTCGTCGGGCGCGAAGAACAGCTCAAGCGCCACCTGATGATCATGCTGACGGTGCAGACGATGAACGTGGTTCATTCGGGCTATTACCGGATTGCATTGTGAGGAAAGGTGTCAGAAGCCCGCGCGTGAGCAAGGGCAACTTTCGCGACCAGTGCCCTCCTGACGGTCGGGCTCGACACGAACGCATTGTGAAGACTGACAATCAAAAACCGGGCCGCAGCACCGGCCGTAAGACGAGCGTCGCCGCTAAAAACGGGGACACCTTCAAGAAGCTGCGGGTGATGGTGCTTTGCCACGAAGATCTCGTGCCGCCCGACACCATCGATGGCCTGACCCCGAAAGAGATCTCACCGTTCAAGACCGAGTGGGACGTGATCTCGACCTTGAAGAAGATGGGCCATGAAGTCTGCGCCAGTTGGCGTCTATAACAACCTGGGCGTGATCGGCAACGCCCTGCTCGAACACAAACCTCAGGTGGCTTTCAATCTGCTGGAGGAATTCCACGGCTATCCGCTGTATGACCAGCATGTGGTCAGCTATCTCGAATTGATGAAGCAGCCGTACACCGGCTGCAATCCCCGCGGCCTGACAATTTCGCATGACAAGGCGCTGGCCAAAATGGTGCTCGCCTACCACCGCATTCACGTGCCGGCGTTCGCCGTCTTTCACATGAACCGGATCGTTAAGCGATCGAAGCGTCTGAAATTTCCCTTACTGGTGAAGTCCATCAGCGAAGAAGGTTCGGTGGGCATTGCCCGCGCTTCGATTGTCCACGACGACGATAAGCTGGCTGAGCGCGTCGAGTTCATTCACCGGCAAACCAAGACGCACGCGATCGCCGAGCAATACATCGCCGGCCGCGAGATTTATGTGAGCGTGATCGGAAACCAGCGGCTGCAATGTTACACGCCGTGGGAATTGGTGATTGAAAAGCTGCCCGAAGGCGCGCCCAACATCGCCACCTCAAAACTGAAATGGGATCCGGCATACCAGGAGAAGGTTGGCGTGGTTACCCGAGCCGCGGATCTCGACAAGAAGATGAGCCAGAAGCTCGAGCGCTTGTCGAAGCGGATTTACCGCACCCTGTTTCTGAGCGGTTACGCGCGTCTGGATTATCGGGTTACTGATGAGGGCGAAATCTATTTACTCGAAGCGAACCCGAATCCGCAGATTGCGCATGCCGAAGACTTTGCCGACTCAGCCCAACACAGCGGCGTTGATTACGAAGTGCTACTACAAAAGATAATCGCCCTGGGATTGAGATATCGAACCGGAGCATAGGTACGCACGCCTCCGGCGTGCTCTCGGCACTCAGAGCACGCCAGAGGCGTGCATAGCCAGGAAAACGCGCCTCGGATTTCTCCGAAGCGCGTTTGCTTCCTAAAACCAGACCCACCCCTTGCTCGTTACTTACCCTTGCTCGTTACTGCGTTCCATTCATCGATGAGCGGGCGCCCACGATGACATCCTGATCGGATCCGCCAAAGGTTATGCCCTTTAATTCGACATTACCGCCGGAACCAGTTGTTCTCAGCGCTGTTGTCTTCGCTTTGTCGGTGCGCGCTTCGTAATGCGCAGTCAGTCTTTGCTTTGACCTTGCCGTTCTTAATGACGCTCAACTCGCCAGTGCTTTGGTCGAACTTAACTTCGTAGTCGCCTGCTTTCACTAACGTGCCATTCACCATCGTGTCTTCGGTAAAGGTCACGATTTTCTTTTCGACTTTACCCTTTGTCGCCGGCCAATGCGCTGATCGAAGCCAGCGCGCTGATTACCAGCGCTACAAAGATTCCCTTAATGAAACGTTTCATCTTCACTAACCTCCCTATTCGTTCGTGTAAATCGTCTAAACGTGAAAATTTTAGGCCCCCCGTACGAAGCGCTGGATCTTGCAAGCTTTGCTTCGTATCAAGTTAGTGATCGCAAGGGCAGAGAAGGTTGCGTCACAAAACTGTCATTTCGATGTAATTGAAAAGTTTATATACGACAGTTTGTGCGGGTCATCAAAACTCTTGCACAACCGGCTTACTGTTTGACGATATTTTCAGAATCCAGCCAGTCACGGGTCATGTCACACCACAACGCCAGACCGCGCCACGAATCAAAGCGAGAATAAAAACGTGAGATTTTTTGTCGCTGGCGGGACGCCCTGATTGCGAGATCGGGCAAACTGAGCGCGGGTCCACGAGATCGAGCGCCAGGCCATCGTATCGACCGATGAGCTTCAGCAGATTCTCGGCGGCGTAATTACCGACGCCTTTGACTGACTTCATCTCCTTTATCAGATCAGGCAAGGCGAGCATCGCTGCTGAGCCAGCTTTCGACGATCGAGTTCGCCGGACGCCACTCGCTGCGCGAGTTCTTTCAGGTAAGGCGCGCGATAGCCGGCGCGGATCTTGTCGCGATAAAAGCGACCGATCCTTCAGACCATCGTTTGGGCATCAGGAAAGGATTTTCGACCGTCATCCGACACGCGGCCCAACTCGTTCACTATGGCGGTGACCATCTTTCTCGGTTAGCGCCCAGGAACAGTGTCGTCGTACAAATCATCTTTACCAGATCTTCGTAGACCGTCGGTGACACAGCGAACGGCCGAGCGCCTTCGTTGGTGATCCAGGCGAAATCATCCCACCGCAGACATCGCCAGATAGAACTCCTGCAGGTTATCGTCCAGGCGCATCATAGTGTCGCACGTCGCGAACTATTTTCGCGGCGTCGGCTTCGGATGACCGGCACGCGACGTAACAACTCTGAGTCCTCGCTTGCCCGGATGAGATTCTGACCGTAACCGGCTTCGATCGACCGACGTCGAGAACGCGGGTAAGGGTCCAGCTCGTCCGATCCAGTTCAAAGGGCAGCAGCGCGCGCCAACCGTGGCTGAGGACGGTGCGGTGAAAATTGAAATCAGCAGGTGTCTTGATTGTAATCTGCATTGTCGTAAGCGATTCTTGACAGCGAAAAAGTAACAGATCACTTTGCCAAGTCGAAGTCACGTCTGACTCAAGGAGCGGCGTGAACGTGGCACGGGCGTCCTCGCCCGTGAAATCACGCACGCAAGGTGCGCGTCTCAACATCGAGTTGCCGCGATCGGACTGGTACGACCCGCGGGCTCTGCCCGTTCAATGTGCGGATTCAGGCCGCTATCCGTTTCATTGCTCACGATTGTGGCGACTGTGCCGCTGGCTGCGGGTCCTCTTGCGAGCACCAACACGCCCGTAGCCGCTGCGTAGTCACCGTCTGCGATGCGCTTCGGAATGGTGTAGCATTTCTGACGCCGATTGGACATCACGGCAGATCTCTTAATTTCACAGGCCCGGCACGTTATCCGGCGACTTTGCGAGGACTGTGGGATACCGCCTCACGGTTCTTTGCGGTTTGATTGTGGCGCTGTTGGCTCCCCTTATCTGGAGGGGCTAAGACACGAATTTCGGCTGTATGTATCAGGTGCGGTCAAGATGCTACTTGACGGTCTTGCGACGCAGGGCTAGACTCGGGGCACTTACCAAGTTAAAAATGGAAGGCTGTACTCGCTGGCTCCTAATACTTGGTTCACAGCGAGCGAAGAGTCAACACCGAGACTCTCTACAGCTGAGGTTGCTTAAGCACCCGTTTCCAAAAAATGCTGCCGGAGCTTTCCGGCGCGCGCTCCGTCGCCCCGCAGGGAAAAGCCCTTCGGGGCGATGTCGTTTTGGGTCGTCTTTCTACTCTTCGTCTTCTTCAGGCGTGCTTTCCGGCCAGATTAGCGACGCCGCCACCGAGGCCAGCAGGACGACCGCAACGAACCCCAGCGCAATGACCGACCGGAATCTCGCTCAAAGCGATGGACGTTGCGCGCGCCGGCGGCGTCATAGCCCCAACGCGTGAAGACCGGCAGCAAGAATCTTTAGTGATCAAAGGCAGCAGCATCTTTACGCCGATGAATCCCAACACGATGCCGAGGCCGACTCTTGAGGTAGTGAAACTTTTCGACTACTCCCGCCAGCAGGAAGTAAAAGGTCCGCAATCCCAGGATCGCAAAGACGTTCGAGGTGTAAACAATGAATCGATCGGTGGTGACGCCGAAGATGGCGGGGATCGAATCGACTGCAAAAACCAGATCGGTCACTTCCACCACTATCAGAACCGAGGAAAAGCAGTGTGCCGACTCGCTTGCCGTCGACTTTGGTAAAGAATTTTTGTCGTTCGTAATGGCGGACTATCGGAACGTGGCGAGTAATGAAGCGAATAATTGGCTGTTTATCGGGTTCGAGTTCGGTATCGCCGCCGCGCAGCATTTGAATTCCGGTGTAAACCAGAAACGCGCCCAGGATATAAATGATCCAATGAAAGCGGTCGATTAGTTCGGTGCCCACCAGAATCATGGTCACGCGCATCACCAGCGCGCCCAACACGCCCCAGTAAAGAACACGATGCTGGTATTTCGGCGGAACCTTGAAATACGAGAAGATCAGCAGAAAGACGAAGAGATTATCGACTGACAGCGACAGTTCGATCAGATAGCCGGTGACGAACTCGAGGGCCTTCTTGTGCCGAGCCGGGCCAAACAACTCCCACCCGAGCGGCCCGACTAAGAGTCCGGCAAAAACCAGCGCCAGGGTTACCCAGACTACGCTCCAGATGACCGCATTTCGGTAAGAGATTTCGTGGGGTTTGCGATTGAAGACACCGAGGTCAATCGCCAACATTACGAGGATAAAACTAAAAAAGCCGACCCATGCAAGTGTCGAGGTTTCCACCGAGTGCATCCAGATCATTAAAATAACATCGGAACGAGCAAAATCCCTATCCAGCGAATCCAGGAAGGTGACGCGCCCGGCGGGTTGCAGCGAATGTCGCCGTCAATTAGAATTTCTGATTTCGATTAACCACCGGCAAAGGTTTTCTCATGCTCAAACAATTAAGCAAGTTCGAACGCACCAGCAAGGTGTTGATTCTAGGATTCGTAGCGCTCATGGCTGTCAGCCTGGTGCTTTTCTTCCGGCCGAACAGCGGGTCCTCGGGAATTGAACCGACCCGGAGCGCGGAAGTTGTCGCCAGCGTCGGTGGCGAAGACATCACCCTGGGCAGAATTCGCTACGGCAAAACAGAATCTGCAAATGAATTTCGCTCGGTTTGGCGGCCAGATTAGCCTGACCCAAATGGGCTATACCGATGACAAAATTCTCGACGGGCTGATTCAAAAGAAGCTGGCCGTGCAGGAAGCTCGCCGGCTGGGCCTCGAAGCTTCGCCTTCGGAGATTAACGAACGAATCAGAAAGACTTTCAGCGACGCAGCGGGAAAGTTGACCCTGCTTGACGCCTCTGGAAAGCTCGACATGGCCAAGTATCAACAGCGAGTCGGTGACGTTGCCGCCTTTGAACGCGATGTCGCCGAAGACATCGCGCGCGAAAAGCTCGAGGCTTTCGTTGCGCGCCAGTGTGCGTATTTCCGAGGACGATGTGCAGGCAGAATTCAAAAAGAAGAACACGACTTTCGATTTAACCTACGTGGATGTTACGGCCAACAAAGTCGCAGAGAAGATTCAGCCGACCGATGACGAGTTGAAAGCCTACTACGATCAGCACAAGACCGATTACAACATCCTCGTTCCGCAGAAAAGATTCGCTACATCTTCGTCGATCAGGATAAGTCCGGGCAGAAGGTGCAGATCACCGATAAGGAACTGCAGGACGAATACGACGGCCTCAAACCTGAATTCAAACAGGCGCGGAGTGAAAGTTCAGCAAATCGTTCTCAAGGTTGCGCGCGAAGATCTGGATGCCTCGGTGAAGCAGAAAGCCGACGGATTGGTGACCAAGGCGCGCGGGTCGGGTGAAACCACCACGGAAGCCGCTTTTGCGCGATTTGGCAAAAGGTAATTCCGAGGATCCCGCCACCGCCAAAGACGGCGGCACGGTAAGCGGCATGGTTAAGAAGAACCCGAACAAGCCCGACGACCCTTATCAAAAAGTGCTGGACATGCAGCCGGGTGAAGTGACCGATCCGATCAAATATAAGAATGCCTATTACATTTCTGCGCCGCGGCGATTCAGTGCCCAAGACGTTTGAAGCCGCGAAACCCGAACTGCTTGGTGTCACTGCGCAACCGGCGCGGCTATACCATCGCGCAGAAGATTGCTCAAAAGGCCCAGGATCGCTTGAAGGAGACGAAGGACGCGCAAAAGGTGGCGCAAGAACTCGCCGCTGAAGCGAACATGAGCGCCGCAGACATGGTGCGCGAGACGCCCTTCGTCAAACCGGGCGATGACGTGCCGAACATCGGCAACTCGCAACAGTTCGAACAGGCGATCGCGCCGCTGAACAATCCCAATGACGTAGGCGAGCGCACCGGGATCAAGAACGGCTTTGCGGTTCCCATGTTGGTCGAGCAACGCGCTCCGCGCATTCCGGATTTTGACGGAAGTGAAAGACAAGGTGCGCGCCTCGGTTAAGGAAGAAAAAGCGAAAACTCAGCTCGAACAGAAAGCAAAGGACCTGGTCGCCAGCGCCAGGACTCCCGGAGAACTAAAAGCGGCGGCTGAAAAACTCGGATTGGAAGCCAAGGCAGAAGCCAACTACAAACTCAGTACGCCTTTGGGTGACGCCGGATCGAGCGTGCTGCTCGACGACCCCCTGTTCGCGGCCAAGGCGGGTGAAGTGATGCAGCCCATTTTTCTCAATCAGAACTACCTGGTGAGTCGGAGTCAACAAGCGGACTGATGCCGATCTTACTGAATATGCCAAGCAGCGCGACTCGCTGATGCAGAGCGCCTTGACTGAGCGGAAGGACCAGGTGTTTCGAGGATTATCTCGGTGCGGTTAAGACTCGCATGGAACAGGCGGGCAAGATCAAGGTCTATAAAGACGTGATGGCCACGATCCAGGAAGAGGAACCGGAAGCACAACCGCGGCGACAACCTCAACTTCCGATTTCCAGATAAGATCAGGAAAAGTCACGCACATCGCGAAACGGCGTCTCGGCATTATTGAAGTCAGGCCGGTAATAAAACGGGGCGCCGTCAAACTCCTGAATCCAACCTTCTTCTAATCCGAATTCTTCCAGCGCAGAAATCGCTCGCAGCCATTCGCTTTCGCTGATCCGGCGAGACAGCAAAGTGTAACGCTGATTGGTGCCGGCCACGTTCGTCGGATAGTACTGGGCCATCAGTGAAATGGCCACGCGGGGACTCAATTCATCTCGAATCCATTCCAACGATTCACGCAAGCCGCCTATGTCGTTCGGCAAAACCAGCAACCGAATCACCAAGCCCTCGTCGCAATAGACCAGTATCGTCATAAACCAATTCATCGCCAGTCTGCCGGTACATCTCTTTGATCGCAGCGCGCGAGAAATCGCGATAGCCGGGCACCTTTGAATAGACGTAGCCCGCTTCATCTTCCGCATATTTCAAGTCCGGTAGATAGACATCCACGATTCCATCAAGCAGTTTCAGGACTTCGACTGAATCGTACGCGTTCGTGTTGTAGACGATCGGAGCTGCAAGCCGCCGGCGGCCGCAATCAGAATTGACCGGGCCATCTGCGGCGCAAAGTGCGTGGGCGAAACGAAGTTGATGTTGTGGCAACCACGCGTCTGCAGTTCAAGCATCATCTCGGCCAGCCGCTCGTGCGTTACTTCGTTTTTGATCTGGTCTTTGTGCGCTTGCGAGATCTGGTAGTTCTGACAATAGACACAACGCAGGTTGCAGTTGCCGAAAAAGATGTTGCCTGCCCCGCGCGTACCCGTAAGCGGCGGTTCCTCGCCAAAGTGTGCCGTGTAAGAGGAAACGATCGGCAAGTGGCCCGAATAACAACGGGCCAGATCGCCTCGCCAGCCGGTTGTTGCCGCAATCGAGCGGACAGACTGTGCAGCGTTCGAGCAAGGCTTCAAGTTTCTCGACCCGGCGACTCAACTCGCCTGACGCGAAGTGCTGTAAATAGCCGGAAGTCGTTTGCATCAGCATCACTCGCATTGCACTCACAATCACTTATCGCTTTTCCTTCTAAAATGGACGTAATGTGTCTTGTGACTCTCAGCCAATTCTTTTGGCACGACGCGCTTGGTAATGCGCCAAATGAAATCCATTTCCGAGTGCGTAGTGCTCAACGCCAGTCGCGCCTCAAACACTGCCAGCATGCTGCCGTAGAAAGAAAGACGGCGCCAATCAGCCCCATCACGACCGGAATCCAGGCTCCGCGCGTAAAGCCGCGCGCATAAAAAGAACGCCACGCCCCCAATGGCCACGCTGGTGGCGACGAAAACACCAACGGCCAGGTAAAAAGTTGTGAGCGCCCGTTGCAGCAGACGCGAGCGACTGGTTAGCTTGTCGAGCTGATCGTAAAGCATGGCTCGCTCTTCTTCGAAGAACTCCGCCTGATCATCGCTCGCTGCGAGCTGGCGGAAGCGCTCCGAAAGTGCCCGAACGCGATCGACGACCCGACCAAGCCGCGTTGAAGTTGAAAGAATCAACGTGCCGCTGGCAGAGATCAAAACTGCCGGCGTAATCATGGCAGTCAATACACCGAGTGATGCAGTCAAAGCTTCCATCGAATTTGCGCCCGCCCCATTGTAATGAGTCGTGGCACTGCGGCCAAATCTTGGGATCGGACCTGTGATATTCTCAGCCGCGTCACGACAAATGGCCGAGAACCAATATCATTTCATCGACCGTTGGCGCGTAGAGGGCGACGTTAAGGAAGTTGCCGACATTCTGGAAGATGCGTTGAGCTTGCCGCGTTGGTGGGGCTCAGTCTATTTTGACGTTAAGCAGGTTGAGCCGGGCGGCGACAGACGGCATCGGGAAATTGATCAGTCTGCATGCCGGCGGCTGGTTGCCTTACACTTTGCGGATAAGCTTTCGCACCGTTGCCTCGAGCTATCCGCATGGTTTCTCGATGGATGCCGCCGGCGATCTCGAAGGCCAGGGCATCTGGACCTTCGAGCAGGATGGCCGCTTCGTCAACGTCACTTATGATTGGACCATTCGCGCGAACAAACCAATCATTGAGAAGCTTTCGTTTGTGCTCAAGCCAATTTTTCGCTCGAATCATAACTGGTCCATGAAGCGTGGCGAGGAAAGCCTGCGACTTGAGTTGTTGCGTCGCCGTGCTAAATCAGAAGAGGATCTGGCCCGCATACCCGCCGCGCCTCAACCGTCGTTGGTGGTGCGGTTGCTGGGATTGGCCAGGTAGCTAGCCAACGCCTCGAATCGATGCTTGAACTCTACTTTCTGCTGTATCGCATTCCCAGGATGATGACCAAGCTCGCCCGCGAGCGAAAGCGGAGCGCGCTGGCGTGGACCTTCATCGCCCTGGGAGCCTGGATTGGATCTGAGTTGGTAGTCGGCATTGCGCTCGGGGTCTTTTACGCCATCGGGATTGAGTTTTGGGGTTGGCCCGAAAGATCTACGGGTTTCAACTATCTGACGTACTTCCTGGCACTCGCTGCGGCCCTGATAAGCGTTACGATAGTGACGCGCATTCTGAGCCGACAACCGAAACAGGAAATTCTGCCGGTGCCGCCACCACCTCCCGAATTTCCCATCGCGGAGCGCTGGAACCGTTGACTGACACCAACCGAAATCAATTGATCGCCTGGCTGCCTGAACTCTTGTTCGTCAACGGCGCTTTCCGGAGCGGCTCGGCTTTGGTGTGTGACGAAGCCGGAACAATCGCGCGCATCGTCAGCGCGGACGAGTTAACTGACGAGAAACAGAATAAATCTTTCCCGGCGCGCGCTGCTGCCGGGGATGGTGAACGCCCATTCTCATGCGTTCCAGCGCGTGTTGCGCGGCCGAACGGAATATCGCACCGCGAATCAAGCGGGACAGTTTCTGGACGTGGCGCGAAATGATGTATTCCGCCGCGACGCGTCTGTCGCCGGAAGACATCTACGATGCTTCGCGCATGGCGTTCCTGGAAATGGCTTTGAGCGGCATCAACTGCTGTCGGAGAGTTCCACTATCTTCATCATGCGCCGGACGGGCGGCCCTATGACGATCCGAATCTGCTGGCGAAGGAAGTGATCCGCGCTGCCAACGACGTAGGGTTGCGGATCGCGCTGTTGCGAGTCGCATATGCGCGATCGGGTTTTCAGGCTGAAGTTAATCCAAGGCAGACGCGATTCATTGAAAGCGATCCGGAGAGTTATCTGAAGAACCTGGAATCACTAATCAGCGACCTGGGAGCCGGAGGCGCCGGCATCGGCGACGACGCGTCAAGCGTTGAGGCCCTCCCTGACGGTCGGGCTTCTGACACAGCGTGGGTTGGCGTCGCGCCGCACAGCGTACGAGCCGTGCCGTTGGATTACTTGCGCGCAGTGGTCAGTTACGCAAACGAGCACGATTTGAAAACTCACATGCATGTCGCCGAACAGCCGGCCGAGGTTTCTGCCTGCGTGGAAGAGTACGGCCGCACGCCCACTGCTCTGCTTGAGAGCGAAGGATTGCTGAACCCTCGTTTCACGGCTGTGCATGCCATTCACGTCACCCCGAAAGCGGTCGCTTCGCTGGCGCAGACTGGAGCGATGGTTTGCGCCTGTCCAACCACCGAAAGAAATCTGGGCGACGGCGTGGTCCCGGCGAATGAATATCAAAGACGCGGAGTGTCGATTTGTTTGGGCACCGATAGCCACGCTCAGATTGATTTGCTCGAGGATGCTCGTGAGCTCGAATATCACCTGCGTCTGCAGAAGCTTGAGCGCGCAATCCTCAGCTCGGGATCGCCGGACGATGCCCTCTCAAATGGTGCGGCGGCTGAGACCGCCGGCTATTTGTTTGATTGCGCCACCATCAAGGGCGCGCGGAGCATTGGCGCCCCCGGCGGCATGCTAGCGTCCGGCAAGCCGGCCGATTTCTTCACAGTTGATCTCGACGATCCAACGATCGCCGGAGCGTCGCCGAATGGTCTATTAGCCGCTATCGTCTTTACGCTGTCGCGGGCGGCGGTGCGCGAGGTGGTAATCGGTGGCAAGCCAATTGTTTCCGAAGGACGACATCTGATCCAGGAAGATGTCGTCGAGACGATTTAGCGATTTGCAGAAGAAGTTATGGAGCTAGTGTCAGAAGCCCGACCGTGAGGGAGGGCCAGTTAGCCAAGGATGCCCTCGCTCACGCTCGGGCTTCTGACACGTGCCGCGACGAAGCCGCATTTTCTGATGACAGTTCAACAAACACTCTCCGATCTGGTCGCCATCGACTCAGTCTCTGCGCGCTCGAACGCCGAGCTCGTCGCATATCTCCAAACGAGATGCGCAGCGCTTGGACTCAGGATCAAATCCTACCCTCACACTGATGACAACGGAATCGAAAAGATCAATCTGGTGGCCCGAACCTCAGATATCGCCGCTGTCGAACTCGCCCTCGTCGGACACACCGACACTGTCCCTTACGATCCAAATTGGAATGAAGCCCTGCGATTGACTGAACAGGACGACAAGCTTTTCGGCCGCGGCTCGTGCGATACGAAAGCGATTTATCGCGGCGGCGCTCACCGCAATTGAAAACGTGGATCTGGCCCAGCTGAAAAAACCTGTGGCGCTCGTGTTCACCGCGGACGAAGAGATTGGCTGCCTGGGCGCTAAGCGTTTGGCGAAAGCACAGCCGTTCACCGTTCGTCACGCGATTGTCGGCGAACCAACTTCGCTGCAACCGATGCGCGCCGGCAAAGGGTTATTGTCTGGCGGAAGTAACTGTGCGCGGACGCGAAGCACACAGTGCTTATCCACAGCTGGGCGCCTCGGCGATCTTTCGCGCCGCCCGTTTGATTAAACGGATTGGGGATCGCCGAACAGTTGCAGGGCGATCGGCGTGAAGCTTTCGAGCCGCCTTACACAACTCTCAACGTCGGCGTAATCAAGGGCGGATCGGCAAAGAATGTAGTCGCGGGAGAATGCCGCTTCACGCTTGAATGGCGGACCATCCCCGGCCAGGAATCTGACTACGTGCTGAACCTCGTCAGACAGGAAGTCGAACAGCTGCGAAGCGCCGACGCTGAGTTTGTCTGTGAAATCGACGCGGCCCGCGCGGATGATAGTTTTGAGATTCAGGCCGGGTCGCCGGTCGTTAAGTTCCTGGAACAAGCTTCCGGCAAAGCCGCCGGCACGGTAGCTTTCGGCACCGAAGCTCCCAGCATGATCGCGCTCGGCGCGGAAGCCGTCGTTTTTGGCCCCGGCAATATTCGGGTCGCCCACCGGACCGGCGAATTTGTTCCGGTTGAGGAACTCAAACAGTGCGCGGAAATCCTCCGCCGGGCAATTCACCGTTTCTGTATTGACTAACCGCCAGGATGTACCGCAGGCTGTCCGGCCTGCGGGTTCCGGACCATGGAGAAGCAAGGCCGCAAACTGGACAGTCTGCGGTACATTCCCGTTGACTCTAAGCGACCCTCAGGCAACTTCGACTTATTTTCAGGAGTCGAAGCTACGCTTCGCCGAATTTCTTTGTCTTAAGAGAACCTGATGAGCGTCGAACTCAAGCATCTCCGCATTGCCTCACCGTGTCCCGCGAGCTGGGAAAGTATGAAGGGCGACGACCGCGTGCGCTTCTGCGAGCTTTGCAAACTGAATGTTTACGACTTTGCACAACTGACGCGCCGGGAAGTGGACGCGCTGGTCGCTAATAGCGAAGGACGATTGTGCGGGCGACTTTACCGCCGCGCTGACGGAACCATAATCACCAAAGACTGTCCGGTCGGCTTGCAGGCCATCCGTCGACGCGTAGCCCGAATCTCGGGAGCGATTTTGCGACCCTCATCAGTTTGAGCGCCGGCATTCTCGCGAGCGCACGCGAGACCGTTGAGCGCTCACGCGCTTACGCCACCGGCAGTTCATTTGAACCGCGCGTTCCCTCACAGACTGCGATGTTGAGCGGCACTGTCACCGACCCTGCCGGCGCGGTAGTCCAGGATGCTACCGTCACCCTGACAAACGTCGAAAGAAACCAGAAGCGCACAATCAAGACTGATAGCGAAGGCCGCTATGCATTTGTGGTCTCCGATTTTGGTCGTTATCGCCTGCAGGTCGAAGTTCGTGGCTTTCACCGTTTTGAGCGCGAGGTAAGCCTGCATCTGGGTGACGAAATCAAACTCGATGCTTTTATGGATTTGGGGATGATTGGTGAAGTCGTGATCATCAAACCGAAAGAGTCCGGTCTAGACCTCGACGGCGTGCGCGTCAACGTTAGAAATCATGAAGACGAGAGATAACAGCCGTCTCCTGGATCGTCTTCGGATCGCTTCGCCTTGCCCCGCCGACTGGGAACAGATGACGGGCGATGAACGTGTGCGCTTCTGCGATCTTTGCCATCTGAATGTTTACGACATTTCGCAACTCACTCGGAACGAAGCGGCTTCTCTCATTGCGAACACCGAAGGCCGCATTTGCGCGCGACTCTATCGCCGCACTGACGGAACAATTATTACCGGGGATTGTCCTGTCGGCTTGCGAGCACTGCGGCAACATACGGCAAAAGCCGCTGCTGCGATTTTCGCGACGCTGATGAGTCTCTGTTCCACAGCTTTCGGTCAAGATCCATCGGCGAAAGAGAAATCGCCCAACAAACAGACGATCACCATAACCAAAAAGGCCTGGGATTCGAGTAGTGAAGATGGAGTTCTGTCTGGAACGATTGCGGATCCCGGCGGCGCTCGTCATACCCGGAGCCAAAATCACTGTGACCGAGAGACAAGGTAAGACGTCGATCAGTACAGAGTCGAATCTCGATGGCCAATTTCGGCTCTCCGGACTTAGCTCCAGCCGTCTATGACCTCGTCATAGAATCGCGGGGCTTTAGCAAGCTCAACGTGTAACGATGTTGTGCTCGGCGCAAAACAGGCCGTCGATCTTGAGTTGTTGCTTCAGGTTGATCCCGAAAGCAGCACAATGGGATTGATGATTTTGACTGAACCGCTGGTACGCGGGCACACTTGTGATAAACGAACATATGGATATCCGCGCCTCCTCGAAAAGGCGGAAGGTTTTAGAAAGGCAATTTTGAAACACATTACTTCTTTATTCGTCCGAGCTTTAGATGCTTTCTTTACTGATTCTGTGTCCGGGCCTGGCTGTCTCGCTGACGCAAGCCCAAACTGATAACACTCCCTTTCCGCAACCGACCCAACTGCAGCAAGGGCCGCCGTTAACGAACCAGGAATTCGTGCGGATGCCTTTACCAGTTACCCACGCATCCTGAGCAGCGCGATAGTCTGATGAATGACATCCGCAAGCGGGGCATCGCTTTTCCGATCACGCCCGGGTTGCGTTCGCTCATCGCTACCAAAAGCGGAAACGACTCTTCGCTGATTCGCACGCTGGAAGAAGCCGATCGCCGGCGCGCGAACCCGACGGTCGCCACCCTGCCGCCGGAAGCAGAAGCCCTCGAATTGCTGGAACGAACCCGCACGGCGACGCTGGGCGCCGCGGAGACCATGCCCGACTATCTGGTGAAGCAACAGATCAAACGCTCGCATGCTTTCGGTCAAAGCAAGAACTGGGTGCCTTACGATTGTTTGAGCATCGCCGTCAGTTATCGTCAAAGCGCGGGTGAGGATTACAAACTGCTTTCGGTTAACGGCATGCCGGTGACGGAAGATCAGAAGCTACAACATGAAACTGGGCGGGACGATTTCGATGGGCGAGTACGTCTCGGCGCTGAAAGAACTGTTTAGTCGTGAAAGCCGCGCCGAGTTCCAGGCCGTCGACACCGACACTCTGCGTGGACGGCGAACGATCATCTACGAATTCGAAGTCAAGAAAGAGTTCTCGAAACAGTCGCTGGGCGTGGGGCGAAGGTGGATGCGATCAAGCAACAAACAATTTCTGGTTATCGTGGCCGCATCTGGGTCGATCGCGAAAAACAGTCGGGTGCTGCGACTGCGAAGACATCAGCACCGAAATCGATGCGGGATTTCCCATCACCGAGGCCAGCAAAGTAATCGATTACGATTGGGTGACCATTAACGAGGTGCCGCACCTTCTGCCGTCACGGGCCTCGGTGGAGCTGACGGCCCACGATCGCGGGCAAACCGAACAGACAAAGAACGAGATTCTGTTTCCGCGGCTATCGCAAGTTCGGCGCTGAGGTGAAGATTATCGATGTTGACGAAAAGAGATTTTCCTCCTGAGAAACCGGAGGTAGACGACTCCGAAGCCTGTGGATCTCTCGCAAGCCTGTAGACCTCCAAGCCGCCGCCGCGCTGCTGAGTGCTGACGCCGAAAAAACCGTAGCAGAGTGAACGACCAATTAACCGCTAGAGCGACGCAGAGGTTTTCGCAGAGGGCGCCGAGTCCTCCTCGCAATTCCTCTGCGCAATACCTCTGTGCCCTCTGCGGTTCAATTCACTGGCTCTGGCGATCCGATACTGATCTTGATCGCTCTGACAACGCTTGCTATTACTTGTGCCAAATCATTCCGTCCGCCTCGCGCAAACCAAGCCCGACAAAGACTACCTGGTTTACGTCGTCTCAGAATCCGCGGACAAGATTGCGCTGATTCGCTTCGGCCCGAACGGCGCTCGCATCGATCATCAAATCGAGACGGGCGACATGCCGGTTGATATCGACGGTCCGCATGGAATCGTCATCTCGCCTGATCGTCAGTCTTATTACGTTTCGATCGCCCACGGGCGGCCGTTTGGCACGATCTGGAAATATTCGACAAAGGACGATCGCGTTGAGGGCAAAGCGACTCTCGGCTACTTTCCGGCAACCGTCGATGTTACGCCAGACGGCAGCTTTCTTTTTGTCGTCAACTTTAATCTGCATGGCGACATGGTGCCCTCATCGGTCTCAGTGGTTTCCACCGCGACGATGACCGAAATCGCCCGCATTCAAACCTGCACGATGCCGCACGGCTCGCGGCTTAATCCGCAGGGCACCAAACAATACTCGGCCTGCATGATGGATGACATGCTGGTTGAGATCGACACTCGCACTTTAAAGGTCGCCCGGCACTTCATCGTTACCAGGGGAAGTGAGATGGGCATGAACGGCGCGCCTAAAATTAAAGGCAGCGGATTCAATGGCGTCCATGCCGGGAATGAAAGACATGGGTGGTCACGGGATGGAACCGCCCAAACCCGGCGACAATTCATGTTCACCCACCTGGGCACAACCCTCGGCCGACGGCGCTTCGATTTATGTGGCCTGTAACAAGTCGAGCGAGATTGTCGAAATTAACAGCAACGACTGGAAATTGGTCCGCCGGATTCCGGCGCGGGCCGGTGTCTACAATCTGGGGATTACTCACGACGGCACGCGTCTGCTGGCCACGAACAAACGCGATCAGTCGGTTTCGATTTACGATCTGAAGAGCGGAAAGGAACTCGCCCGCCTGCCGACGAAACGGAAAGTTCTGCACGGCGTCGTGGTATCACCAGATGACGCTTACGCCTTCGTGACTGTCGAAGGAGTCGGCTCGGAACCAGGCACAGTTGAGATCATTGACCTGAAAGCGTTGAAGACAGTGGCGACCGTAGACGTGGGAGCCGAAGCTGCCGGTGTGGATTTCTATAAGACCGAAGCGGCGAAATAGGTATCAAGCCCGACCGTCAGGGAGGGGCATCGCCAACCCAACGCGGTTGGGTGAGGGTCTCGGAATGCAAAAACGCCGGGACGCTGCCGTTCATCTATTAAGGATACTCAGGAGGAGCCCGGACGGCTTATCTAATCGTCAAGGCCCAGACAACTGCCCAAACAATGAACCAGTAAGGAGTTTAGCCAATGTCAAAAAGTACTCTTCGAATTGCGGCAACTGCGACCACGGGGTTGATGCTAATGATTGGAGGACTGGTGAGTTTCTCGTCTGCTGCGATCCATTTCTGCAACGCCGGTTCAGGCAATGTCTTCCAGAGCGCGCATCGGCCAAAGAGATTGCCGGCTACCGGAATTGGACCAAGGTCAATCCGCAACCTTTTCTCATGGCTGCCGCCTCAGCCTTTTCTTGCGCAGGCTCCAACGCCGCCAATTCCCACCCGCCGGGCGTAGAAAATCCGCATGCCGACAAATTTATCACTGTCTATGTTAATGACCTGGGAAAGCAGGCGATGATGGAGATGAGGAACCCGGACTTTCCGAAAGGCTCGGTGATCGTCAAAGAGAAGCTCACAAACCAGTCAAGCGCCGGACCCGAGTTGCTCACCGTGATGATCAAGCGCGAAACGGGATTCAATCCCTGAAACTGGTGATTGGGAATACATGGTGACGGATGGGGCCGGAACGACTGTGCAGGCGCGAGGCAAACTCGCCAACTGTCAGGCCTGTCATTCGGCGCGGCCAGCGAGCGACTACATCTTCCGGACCTATCTTCCTGCCACCGTGCAACTGTGAAGTAGGGGATCTTTTGTGCTCGGACAGATAGTTTGGAATTCCCGGTAAACGTATCGCGCCAGCCAGGCGCCGCCTCGTTGTTTTTCGGTTTCCATTTCCGCGTTCTCCGTGCCGGCAATCGAGCGGACCTCGTGGATCACTCCAACTGTGCTCTCAACCCGGGCAGCTTCGGCGGCGAGGCGGCGTCCTTCACGTTCGTGCTTTTGCTTCAGAATTTGTTTAAGCGGCCAACTCAGGCGCCAGGTAGACCGGAATGCCGCCTTCCAGGTCAAACGATAATTCTCGCCACTCTGGTCGAGAACGTAATAACCGAGTTCAACCTGGCGCTCGTGCGTCCGTTTGATCTGTTCGCGAAAAAAGCCGCCTCCATCCCGGGATCGGGCAGCACTGCGGAACCGCTTTTTTGTCCGGCCACGTATTGGTGCACCGCAAGTAAACTGAACGTGTCTTTTAGATGGGGGACACGGTTGACAATTCTCTCAGGCATGTCATAGAAGACCTGCACCGTTGGCGTATTGATCGTGCTTACCTGCGTGCCATCGTCGAAGTGACTAAAAAACTCGACAAAACCAACCGGCGCCCGGCCCGCCAAACGCACTTTCGTGGCGACCCGACCAACGAGCGCCTGAGTGTTTGTCTCACGGTTAACGAAGAGTGAAACCGCGGTTCGAGTTCGCCTGAACCGGCTGCTAACCAGATGACAAACCAGCGCGAGACCCGATCGCGTTCAGTTCCGCAGCCGATTCCAGGGACATAGGCGAAAACAAGATTTGCGCCTGGTCGTCCGGAATCTCTTCAAAGCCCTGCTCCCTGGGAGCGATGCTGGTTGGCCCGCAGCACAAACGGGCCCAGGATGGCCCTCTGCATCATCACTAATAGGAGAGTAAGATCAGGCCAGCCAGGATTGTCAGGAGAATTGTGACGTCCATAAGTTAGACCTCATCAGACGTGTGATTGTTTGGTTAGCTTCTGCTCTGCTCGAACTTTTTCATTAGCGCGGTGAATTCAGGCAGCGAACGGATGGCATCCAGATCGGGATCGGAGCGCAAAGCCTGCTCATCGCTGAAACCTGTTTCAATCGCCCGCCTGGTCCAGACGAGCGCCTCGCTGAGGTTCGAGTCTCGCGAAAAAGCGCAAGCCACATTGTAGGCGAGCTTTGGATCGGCTTTTTGCTGATAGGCCGCAACTCCGGTAGCGGCTGAAAATTTGAAATCGCCGCGCTCGAAAGCTTCCGCGTGCACTTCCACCGTCAGCGGCCAACTGACTTCGGCCAGCGCCGGATGGCCACACAACTCGAGTGCGGCGGTGAGGTCTCCGCTACCCAACAAAGTCTTGCACAGCAATATTCCCACCTGCTTTTCGGGATAGACTTCGAAAGCTCTCTTAACGTCAGGAAGCGCATCGACCATCTCGCCCTTGAGAAAATGAAGCGTGCCCTGAAGGTAAGAATCACCGCCGAAGAGAACCGTGTATCTTCTCAGCTCGGCTTCGGCGGCTTCGAGTTTTTCCTGTTTCAGATACACGACGATCAGGATGTGCGCGGCCTTTTCCTTCACCTCGTCTGTCCTGGCGCGCGCGCGAACCTGCGAAAGTATTTCCAGCGCCGAATCAAGTTCGTCCCGTTCGACGGCCGCGCGCGCGTCATCCAGAGACTCATGCAAATGGCGATCGCGATAGATTTGCAGTTGTCGAAAGAGAACGGTTCCGTTGAGATAAGCGAAATAGACGCCCAAAAACCCAATCCAAAGAGCGCGCCAGTTAAATGCCGCGACGGCGATCGCCAACGCCGCGAGCAGTGAGATCACATGCGAGATCAGCCCGTCGCTTCGTTTCCGCAGCCAGCGTTCGAGCGTCGCCAGCACCTGGCCGCCATCCATTGGCAAAATCGGCAGCAGATTGCAGATGCCCCAGCCAATGTTCACCCAGAGCAAATCAAAATAGATTGTGGCCCCCAGATCCGTCGGCGCCGCTCGCAGAAACAACCGGCCGAAAACGAGCACACCCGCGCCCAGGGCAAAGCCGGCAAAAGGCCCGGCCAAGCTGATCAGGAGATTCCTTAACGGCCCGACTTCCTTTTCAGAACGCCAGGAAGTCAGCCCGCCCATTTGATAGAGACGAATTTCAGGCTCGAGTCCAAAGGCGCGGCCGGCGAGCGCGTGCCCGAACTCATGCACCAGCACGGAAACAAAGACAACCGCTATCCATTCAACGATGAGCGTAAGGTCACGCGCGCGGCTGAGCCCGAGAAACACGGCCAGCACAAAGAACGACATTTCGGCTTTGATCGGAATGCGGAAGATCTTCACGAGGTTGACTTACGTCCAGCGAGAAAATAGTCGAGCGAAAACCTGTCGTCCTCACGCGGGAATCATCAGCACAAACAATAACAGCGCCAGCCGCCGCGGAGCAAGCGTTATGAAATGGCAAAGAGCAATACGTAACT
>ERZ1370068.591-contig-10539_pt1 | contig 43871 bp, 66 predicted proteins | sample MGYA00561227_ERZ1370068 | MGnify/ENA primary metagenome ERZ1370068 (study PRJEB38410, sample SAMEA6850437) | metagenome | study: Metagenomic assessment of the ecological functions of the soil: analysis of the soil microbiota associated with the...
CGTTACGTATTGCTCCGGAACAAGAGGGTTAAATCGGAAAAAGTCCTGCGCTTGCCAGCCAATCAACATCCCCACGCCCAGGCTCACCGCATAGCCACCGACCAGAAACGCATAAGCCGCAAAACGTGTGAAGGGTCTCTGCGGGGAATCATCTTCCTGCGTGATCGAATAGTGCAACGCATCCGGCTTGTAGGTGTAATGCTGAAAGTACTCTCTGAGCCGTTTGATGAGATGCCAAACGCCCAGGGCAAAGAGCGTCAGCAGAATTCCTCGCCCGGCCACGCCAAACGATTGCCACAGCGGCGGTTTGATCATGGCCACAAAGAAAGTCAGACAGAAACAGTGAGACAGTCGTAAAGACTGCGCCCGCTGGCGCACCAGGTTCTCGTGCCGGTCGTGCTCGAGAATCTGATTGACTACCCGATCCCAACGGGCCTGCGCTCGCGCGAGCTCGCTGGGCATGAGGATTCTCGGAATGCAGAATTGAAGACGAACCATTCCTTTGTTTGACCAGTTGCTGATCGTGAAAGGCCCGTTCCTGGGGATCGATCAGGGTGTGATAGGCGAGAGACAGCAGCGCGAACTCCCGCGCCGACTTTCAGAGCCTCGATTTACGTCCGGATGACGTTTCCGAGCCAGCTTGCGGTAAGCGGATTTGATCTCAGTCGCAGTTGCCGACTGCTTAATACCCAGGACCTGATAGTAATCGGTCATCGCAAGGGGAACTTTTACGGACTCAGCGGTCTGGCTGCTCAAATTCAATGACGGCCCAAATATTAACATCTTCGATTCGGCGGGAGCGAGCAGTAATGTCCAGACAGGCGCAATAGCAGGGCTTTTCCTTTGCTCCCAGAACCCCCGCTAAGAGTCGAAATTTAAGCCAGGGCCTAACGAGCAGACGATTCGATGAATTCAATCAGCGTCCGCACCGCCACGCCCGTCGGCCCTTTCGAACGATAAGGGGTGCAGCCGGGTCAGCCCAGGCTGTAACCGCGCAATGTCGAGATGGGCCCAGGGTGTCTCTTCGGCAAACTCTTTTCAGGAAGGCGGCAGCCGTGAATTGTGCCGGCTTTCTTTCCACCCATCGTTCTTGATATCGGCGATGTCGCTTTTGATCTGCTTCGTGTAATCGTCATCAAGAGGCAGCTGCCAAAACTTTTCACCAACTTCTTTTCCGGCCGCAATGAATTCATCGATCAATTCTGATCGGTGCCCAGAATCGCAGGTGAACGTCCCCCAGCGCGATTGAGACGGCTCCCGTAAGCGTCGCCATGTCGATGATCTTCGTGGCGCCGAGTTTCTTCGCGTAGGCTATCGCGTCCGCCAGAACCAAACGGCCTTCAGCGTCCGTGTTGATGACTTCTATTGTCTTTCCGGTCATCGCTTTCAAAACGTCGCCCGGTTTGGTCGCCTTCCCTGACGGCAAATTTTCCGAACATGGTGCGACGCCCAGCACCGGCACCGATGGTTTCAGTTGCGCGATGGCCCGCATGGTTCCAATCACGGTGGCCGCTCCGGTCATGTCGTACTTCATCAACTCCATGTTCTCGCCGGGCTTCAGAGAGATGCCGCCCGAGTCGAACGTGATTCCCTTCCCGACCAGCGCCAGCAGTTCGCCTTTTATTGGATCGAGATTTCGACGGCTGATATTTCAGGATGATCAGCTTTGGTGGTTCATCCGAACCGCGCGCCACGCCCAGCAATGATCCCATGCCGAGCTTTTCCATCTGTTTTTGATCGAGGATGTCTACGCTGAGGCCGAATTCTTTGGCGACCTTTTTCGCGCGGTCCGCCATGATGGTCGGCGTCATGTACGCGCCGGGCTCGTTGGCGAGATCGCGGGTGAAATTAATCGACTCGCCGATTATCCGGCCGCGTTCGGCGCCGCGGTTCAGGGTTTTCTCGTCGGCGTTTTCGATGATTACCGTCAACGCATCGATTTCGCGCAGCTCTTTGTCTTTCGTGCGGTATTTGTCGGGCTCAAACAAGCCCATGGTTGCGCCCACCACAACTGTCTGCGCGATTTTTCCAATTTCACCATCAGCGCGAGGGATAATGCCAATCGACTTCACGCTCTTGCTGCGCAGAAATCGCGTAGCCGATCCGGCCATTTGAGCTAGCTTCGCCGCTTTAAAGGCGTCGCGACTGCCGCAGCCAACCAACAGGAGCCGGCGCGCCTTCAGTTCTTTTCCCGAGACGTGAAAGTATGCCGTCTCGCCTTCCTTGGCAGAAAATTCTTCGGACTTGATAGCTTCGGCGATCATGCCGCCCACCGCGTTGTCCAATGTCTTCAGCAATCCATTGCCGGGCTTTTCATCTTTGAAAACAGCCACCGCCAGAGCCTGGACTTCGATTTTGTCGGGTGATTTCGAGCTTCCGGATACTTTCATTCTTAATCTCGCTCCTCGCTTATTCGGTTTGTTTGGCGACAATTAGTAAAAACTATTTTGGGACTAATCTAGCGATTTCTTTCTTTCAGTTGGGCGCGCGTCTCTCGATCCACGATGCGGCGCAGTTCGGTTTCTCGCTTGTCGTACAGCTTCTTACCTTTGGCGACTCCAACTTCGAACTTAATTTTGCGGTGCTTAATGTAGACGCGTGTGATCACCAGCGTCATTCCCTGGATCGCCGCCGCTTGATCGAGCTTTTCGATTTCGCGCCGGTGAAGCAGTAGTTTTCGCGTGCGCAACGGATCGTGATTGTTAAGATTGCCATGGGTGTACGGCGAGATGTGGGCGTTAAAGAGCCAGGCTTCGCCGTCCCGCACCCCCACGTACGATTCTTTCAATTGAACACGACCATCCAGAACGCTCTTCACTTCCGTGCCGGTCAAGGCTGCCCCGGCTTCGTATTTGGTCGAAATGTGGTAATTGTGAAACGCGGCCCGGTTGGTCGCCAGGACCTTTTCTTCCGTTGCTGTTGCCATCACACACTGATGGCAGACTATAACAAGGCGGCGTACGGGGAACAAGCAAGGAATGGCTTAGGATGGCCCAGTTTTATTGGTATTCTCATACGCCCTCATGTCGAACCTGAGATTCAACCGCGCAGTCTGGCCCATCCTCGCGCTGGTATCATCAATTCCGCGAATTCTCGGGGCTTTTTTCCTTCCCAATGGCTTCGGTGACGCGTACGTCTACATCGGCGATATCGGAAGATTAAGCACGAAGCTCTCCAACGGCTCATTTCGGCTAACGGATTTGTTTGGATTTTGGCTGCCCCTTTACCAATTTTTATCAGCACTGCTTAATCTCTTCGTAAAGAACGGTTTTTACTCAGGGAAGTTAGTCTCGGCGACCTTCGGCGTCGGCGTTTGCCTGTTCATTTACGCGGTTACCTTCACTCTTACGAATAATCGAGCCGCGGCCGGATGGATGTTTTTGGTGATCGCCTTGAACCCTCTGCACATTTTCTATTCAGCGTCGGCGATGACTGACATTCCGCATGCGTTCCTTGTTTTGGGCGCGCTTTATTTCGTTTTGAAGAAGAAGTGGGTGCTCGCGGCCATCTTTGCCGCACTCGCCGGTTCGACCAGAGTAGAAAGCTGGATGTTCATCGCGCTGATACCGCTGATTCAAATCATTCGTGAGCGACGGGTTTCCATTGTCGCGGTACTGATAATGATTCTGCCGCCGCTCTTCTGGTTCTACATTTCATGGAAGGCGACCGGCGATTGGCTCGCGTGCTTTAAACAACGACAGCAGTATCTCGACTGGTTGCTGATGATGAATCCGGCGATCGCGCACTTCTCGGTCATAAATGTTCTTCGCGACAGTGTGACCCTGCTGATCTCATCGGACCTTGCAGTTTTGATTGCCTGCTTCATCGCCGGCTGGTTCGTGCTGCAACAGCTATTGAAGATTCACCGGCAGAAACTCTCTGAAGAAGCTCAATTGATTTTACCGCCGGTCGTTTTCTTCTTAGCGTTCTTCTCTCTCTTGCTGGTCGCCTATCTCACGCATCAGCAACCAATCATCTTTCCGCGGTACGGGTTGATTCTGTTCACTCTGGGTTTGCCAATTCTCGCGTGGGCATTTCTGCGCGTGAGACGAGAGAGGCCTTCATTGACGCGGCATCTACTAATCGGGACCATTGTAATTTTGTCTTTGGACGCGAGCATCCAATTCGCCGGTGCGGTGGGAACGGTCAATCAATATCGCGCGCAACGGATCGTGGCCGAATATCTAAGAGATCATTTCGACGCGAAGTCGGACACCAGAATCTTTTGCGACGAAGGAACGGTAAAAGTGTTGTCGGGAATTCCGCCAGACAAATTCGTAACCTCATCCGACGCGCCGAGGGATCGTCAATCGTTCTTATCCTTTCTTGATCAAAAGAACGTTGAGTATCTCGTAGTCGCTGACGATCAAAATTCGACGCCGTATAAGGTTATTCCCGATCTGGGCTCAGACGGAGATCTCTACGAACTCGTAGCTTACAGCGCTTCAACCTTCCTGCCGATCAAGATTCGGCTCTGGCATGTGAAGCGAAACGCGCGGTAGCCCGACATTGAGGGGGCGTTACAGAACCGCAAGCGATGGCGAGCGGGATCAGGGCGAGGTCCAAAGTAGCCGCTGCGCGACAACATTGAGCTGGAGGCCGGACTCCGCTTCGCGGTAGAAAAGCCGGCTTGTTTAGCTCAAATCAGGTCGTTAACGGCTGGTTGAATTTCTTGTCTTTGTAGTCGTCGATTGTTTACACTTCCAAAAAATGAGCCTCTCAGCGAAAAAGTACCTGAGGTTCTCTGCGGTCATATGAGATTCCTGAGTGCAGTTGTTGCTTTCTTATTCCATTGCCGCCGGCGCCTCGCATGTTAACGCCAAGTCGTGGCGCGGAATTGTGCCATTGAAGTCTACCAGAGCCGACGTCAGACAACTCCTGGGCGATGGAACCAACGCGAGAGACCCAGGCGGAAAGTACACTTTAGCGAATGAGCACGTCATCATTGTTTATTCCAGCAAGGATGGATACGTCGACTGCGTGAAGCGATTGCCGCCTGATCTCGTGCTACAAATAATAGTAACTCCCAAATTATCGCCTCGCGTTGACCCTAATACCAAGATGTTGAGAACGGTGGGTCCCGCTCAAGATGCGCCCATAAGATCCCTGGGATTTATCGATGACGAAAAGGGCGTCGTTGTCAGCGTTGGCGGGAAAGACGAGGGTGGAGCAGGTCGTGTACGTACCCACGAAAACTGCTCGAGCCGCGGTGTCCAGACTACTATGGCGACCTCGTAAAATTCGTCAAGGAAATCGTCTGCTATCTGTGTCCAACTGTTGCCCTGTCGTGCCGGGACACGGTTGAAGCCGGAACGATATTAACTTTTACTGCGACGGTAGGAGTTGGCCTTAACAAGCCAACTTTCAAATGGACAGTAAGCGAAGGAAAGATTGTCAGTGGTCAGGGCACTTCTTACGTCAATGTTGATACGAGCAATCTCGAGGGGAAGATTGTGACGGCGACCTTCGAACTCGGCGGAGACGATCCGGCTTGTCCGAACACAGCATCATGCTCGACACAGTTAGTCGCGCGAAAGAATTGACGCTTCCAATCAAATCAACCGCCGCCGCAGCATATCCAACGCCGCCTGCGAAGCCCGCCAACGCACCAACTCGCGATCACCCGGAATCATCAGACGCTTGTGCTCAGTGTGCGCATCGTCAGCGAGCGCGATGAAACCAGCCCTACCGGCTTTTCTTCCGTGCCGCCATCCGGGCCGGCGATTCCCGTCACGGCTAAGCCAAAATCCGTCTTCGCGCGATGACGAACGCCGCGGGCCATGTCGCGCGCCACCTGCTGGCTGACCGCGCCGAACTCGCGAATCATTTTCTTATCCACGCCAAGCTGACGAACCTTCGATTCATTTGAATAAGTGACGCATTCCTTCCATGAAGTACTTCGAAGAACCGGGCACGCTGGTCAGACGCTGAGCAATCAACCCGCCGGTGCAACTTTCGGCGACTGCCAGAGTAAATCCGGTCATCGCCAGGCGACGGCCGACAACTTCCTCCATCGTCTCGCCGCGAAACGAAAAAGCAGAATTGCCGAGTACTTCTTCAATCTTCAAAGCCAGATCGTCGAGCAGCGTTTCGGCATCCGCTTCAGTCCGGCCATGCGCGCGCAGGTGAATTTCGATCTCGCTGCTGTTGAAGAGAATCGTCGTCTGCGTGGTTTTCGTACTTCGTATAAATCGGCGCGATCTTTTCATCAACTGCTGACTCACCCATGACCCGCGACGCGCAAGAACGCGGGTGGCAAACCTGACCTCACCGGCCAACTTTTCCAGACGCGCCTGCACGTGGTTCTCGAACATGGGCTTCATCTCGCGCGGCGGACCGGGCATCAGCGCGACCGCGCAGCCTTCATGTTCAAGAAAGAGCCCGGGCGCCTGAACCGTTCGGATTCGCCAGCACCTCGAGCGCCGGAAATCACCATCGCCTGCCGCGAGTTTCGTTCCGGCATGTTCGCGATGCCGAAACTGCGAAAGCGTTCGCGTATTTCCTCGAGCACTTTTTCATCAAGGCGCCAACCTTCTTCCCAGCGCCCGCGCGACCGACTTTGCGGGTGATGTCGTCTTCGGTCGGTCCCAGCCCGCCGGTGGTGATAACCACGCGCGAACGCTTGACGGCGTCTTTGATCGATTTCTTCCAGACGCGCGTCGTCGTCGCCGACAACCGTCTTCAACCTCACGTCGATGCCGATGCGATTGAGTTTGATCGGTGAGCCAGAGACTATTGGTGTCCGTGCGATTCGGAGACTAAGCAGTTCAGAACCGATGGCGATGATTTCCGCTGAGAGCATACGGACGATTATTACCACAGAGGACACAGAGGAAGAAAACCTGGGAAGGTTCAAAACTGGAGTGCGCACTCTTCAATAGCACCGCGGATAACCGCGTTTGTCGATTCTTCGCCGCCTCGCTTATATTCAATCTCTTTCATAAACATCATGTCGAAAGAATCCTATTACATCGTAGCCCTGCCCGGTGATGGCATCGGGCCTGAGGTTTTGTCGTGATGCCTTGAACGTCTTGACAGCGCCGCCGGTCGATATGTTTCAGATCGATTTCCGGATCGAAGAGATCGCCTGCGGCGGTCACTACTACGCCGAACATGAGCTCGAATGGCCTGAAGGTTCGTTTGAAAAATGCCAAGCCGGCGGACGCTGATTATGCTCGGCGCCGTCGGTCACGAGGTTGACGGCAAGACGGTCTTCACCAAGCCCGGCAAGCCTTATCCCGAGCCGCAGCTCGCCGGATTCGCGCAGGTCATCGCCAATCGGCAGAAGCTCGATCTCTACGCGAATGTGCGTCCGGTGAAACTGTATCCCGGCGTCAAACACAAGATTCACGGTGAATTGAAGCAGGTTTGGGAGCCGGGCAAAGTCGATTACGTGGTGATCCGCGAGAATACCGAAGACGCTTACACAGGCGAGACGAATTGAGATCGCCGGCGGCAAGGTCACGCCGATACGCATCACCCGGCCAGCCACCGGAACGCGTGGTTCGTTATCGCCTTCAACCTGGCCCGGCAGCCGTAACAAACTGCACAAAGTCACCTGCGTGGACAAATCAAACATCATCGGCGCCCACCGTTTCTTCCGCGACGTCTTCCGCGAAATTGGCCAGAGCGAATTTCCCGACCTTAAACTTGATTACGCCTACGTCGATGCGTTCTGTCAGTGGCAGATTCGCAATCCGGAATGGTACGACGTGGTGGTTGGCGCCAAATCTTGTCGGCGACATCATCAGCGACAACGGAGCAACCACCGCCGGCGGTTTGGGCCTGGCGGTCGGCGGCAAACATCGGCGACGAGCACGCAATGTTTGAACCGATTCACGGTAGCGCGCCCAAGCACGCCGGAAAAGATAAAGCGAATCCGCTGGCGGCGATCCTGGCGGTGCAGATGATGCTGGATTGGTTAGGCGCTCGGCACGAGGATGAGACGTCTGCAGCGCGCGGCGGAGATGGTCGAAGATGCCGTTGCCGCGCTGTTGAGCGAAGGCCAAACGCTTACCTACGACTTGATCGGGGAAGAACGCGCGTCACGCTGCAGTGAGGTCGGCGCGGCGGTTGAAGAAAAGCTAAAGGCGATGGCGTAACGCCGGCAGGAAGGCTGCAAGTGGCGTGATCACGGTCGAGTTGCAGAGTCAAAGAGTTCGCCTTCTCATTCACACCGGGCTTTAGCCCGGTGATCGGCAGCACGAAGAGATGCGTGAAACCGTTTTAACGGTTTTTCTTCTTGATTGACCACTGAGTGGTTGCAGCCCTGAAGACGTTACCTCACGAGTCAGCCGCGAAACCGTTGAAACGGTTTTTGAATGTTCATGGCTCTGGGATCACCGGGCTGAAGCCCGGTGTGAATGAGACATGCGACTTTCAGACTTTGAGGCAAGTCCGCACGTTACCAATTCACATCGCTTTCACCGCTTACTCGCCATCCGCTCTTCAATCTTCGGCAAGCTGACGATGATCGCGTCGCCGACGATCTTCAGACTCTTGGCAGATACCTTATCGAGCGTATCGTCCTTCGTATGCCAGTACGGATAGGTATTCAGCTGAATGATGTCGAGCGAATCGATGCCCGGCCTTTAGAAACGGGCTGTGATCATCATCGCCAACCCCTTCCGGCGCGTCCACGAATTGCGAGCCGTATCCAATCTGCTTCGCCGTCTGCCAGACGACATCCTGCAACCACGTCGTTCCCAGGTCAGCCCGTCCCAGACGCAACTCTTTGTACCCCATCATGTCCATCAGGATCATCGCTTTGACCCGCGACACTTCGTTCTTTTCAACCAGCTGCGAGACATAGTGGCGACTGCCATAGGTGTTATCCGGAAGTGGCGTCTTCGGATCAGCCGGATTGGGATTATGACAATCGTCCCAGTTGGCGCAGAAGGCTTCTTCGCCATCGAAGAAAACAAATCTATACGGTCAATTTTAGGTTCTGCTTTTCGCCGCCAGCACCCGCGCGATTTCCATCAGGGCGCCGGTGGATGAACCGCCATCATTGGCGCCGAGGAACTTGAACTCCTTGAAAAGCTTCGTGTCGTAATGACTGGAGATGATTACGATGTCGTTCGATTGCCCGGAAGCTCGGCGATGATATTCGCCATCTTGCGCTCGCCCACGGGAGTCGTGGCGTGAAACTCATCGGTGGTGACGTTCAGACCGAACGAACGCAACTGATCGATGATGTAGGCGCGAGTCTTTTCGAGTTCGGCTGATGCCCGGCGGCCGCGGCCCAAACTCAACCTGTTTGCGCACAAACTCAAAGGCCCGCTCGCCATCAAAATCCGATTTTGCTGAAGGCGCCGGCGGCGGAGAATTTCCTTCAGCTGGCTTTGTTAGGCGGTGCTCGGACAGCCAAAGAGCAGCAAAGAAAAAGCCAAAGAAAATATTATCAACATCGCTCGTGACAGTTGTCTTAAACGTTGTTTCGATGAACTCATGCTCATAAACTCCAGACGCGCAGAAGGCCTGCTCCGGATTTGTTTTCAACGATGCGAGGCTTTGGCGCTGCGTGCTGAAGTTGATCTGGCGACAGCTTTTGCTCGCGCTTCTCCCGCCGACAATCGGCGCAAATGCCAATCATTCGCAAGAGATGTTCAGTCAACTCGAACTTGTATCTGGCAGCCATCGCGTCCTGAATCGCTTCCAGTTCAGGCGAATAGAATTCAATAATCTTCCCGCACTCAGAGCAGATCATGTGATCGTGGTGCGGGTGTTTGTAATTGTGTTCGTAATGGGCGCGCCCATCTCCAAAACGGACTTCGCGCGCCAGGCCCGCTTCGGTTAACAAACGAAGCGTGCGATAGACCGTGGTTTGACCGACACTCGGATCCTTTTCCCGGACCAGGCGGTAAAGGTCCTCGCCCGAAACGTGCGCTTCCGTGCGCAGAAAGACGTCAAGGATGAGGTCGCGTTGGGCAGTTCGTTTCAGACCCTGCTTCTGAATGTGCTTGAGGAAAACTTCCTGCTCTTCAGTCATTAGTTTGGCGCGTTAGCCGATTCGTGACGATAGTACCATTCTGACTGCTTGGGAGGGAAAACGAGTTGCTTGGATCTTCAGTTTTCTTTCTAGACCGGAAGAAGGCACCGCGTCATCGACGCGTGCTTTCTTGAGCAGGGCGAGATGAAGATCAATCCATTGACTAGACTGCTCTCTGAGGTTTAAGTTATCGGCGCACCGTCAACTGGGCGGCCTTCCCGTTGGTTTCTCTTGCGGGTTGACTGGTTCTTACTCCCAAGATCATTTTGGGTCAAACTCGATTTGGAACGTCCTCTTCGGTGCTTCAGCCTTTTAGCCGAGGAAACCCATGACCGAAAATCCAACCGGCACCCCTCCTTCGACGCCAGAATCCGTCAAGGCAACCGCACAAACAAGCGATGCCGTCGCGCCGAATACGACCGCGGAGGCCGCTTCAATTCCATGTCCCGGTGAAGGAACCCGCTTTCTGATTTCCGAAAAGTGTTACCCGGGCGGTCGAGGGCCGGCCATCCGAACGACAAGTCAACCAGCCGATTTACCGGCCGTTGAAGATCTTCGCGCTTGACCCTTCCGTTTCACGTTTGGAAGGCGCAACAGCGCTAGTCAATGTGCCATATGAACCACTGGAAGCCGGACCGTGCGGGCAATTCATTAAAGTTGAAAACGAAACTGAAGGAGTAATACCGCAGCGGCCCCTGTTGAATCTTGAGGACCCAGCTATCCTCATCAATAACGGATTAGCTCCTTCCACTTCTGACGAGCGTTTTCAGGAACAGATGGCATACGCGGTATGCAGCCTGGTGCACACTGCTTTTCGCGCCGCGCTCGGAAGACAAGTCGTATGGGGATTTCAAAACCCTACGGACAGAAATCAACTGCTGGTAAAGCCGCGCGCGTTTGGGAGTAACAACTCCTTCTATGATCGACAAAACGGCGAATTGTGTTTCGGATACTACAAAAGCGAGGCGGCGGATAGTTATCCCGGCACGATCTATTGCTGCCTGTCGCACGACACGATCGCTCACGAAGTGACGCATGCGTTACTTGATGGTTTGCGGGCGCATTTTTCGCTGCCAATGTCGCCCGACGTTTTGGCGCTGCACGAAGGATTCGCCGATCTGGTCGCAGTCTTTCAACATTTCAGCTATGAGCAGGTCGTGCGCACTGCAATTCGCAAATCACGCGGAAACATTTCGCGTGCGGACTTATTGACCGATATTGCCAGGCAACTTGGGCAAACACGCCGCGATACCAAATCGGCTTTACGCAGCGCCATCGACTCAAGCCTCCAATCGGTAGAGCGGCGCAGGGAGCAAGGGAGCCAAACCCGCCGCGTCTGTATGACCCGGAAGCTCGAACCGCATGAACTCGGTGGCGTTCTGGTCGTCGCTGTGTTTGAGGCGTTCATTACCGTCTTCCGCCGGAAAACGGAACGGCTGGTTCGTCTGGCAACCGGGGGATCGGGACGCCTGCCGCCGGGCGACATACCACTTGACCTGCAAGATGCGTTAGCCGAGAAGGCCAGCAAACTGGCCAGCCAGTTTTTGAATATTTGCATTCGCGCGATCGATTACTGCCCGCCGGTCGACATAACGCTGGGTCAGTATCTTCGCGCGGTAATCACGGCGGACCGAGACCTTGTGCCGGACGATTCCTGGGCCTATCGCGAGGCTTGGATCGACGCGTTCCGTCGTCACAAGATTTTTCCCGCCTCGGTCCAGGATCTCTCAGAAGAATCACTGCTTTGGCTTAGTCCTGAACAACAGAGTTTCTGATGATTCCAAAGATCGAAGGTCTCGCCTTTGCGGAACTGAGATTCGATGGCGACCCGGCGTGGCCGGCCGGGGCGGCAGAACTCCGCCGGCAAGCGTGTGCGTTGGGAAATATAATTTCCGATCCAAAGCTCATGCCGTTATTCGGAATTACCGCGACGGACGATCCCCAACTAAAACGGGCGATCTGCCGCCTGACGAGGTAGATTCACCCAAGATTCAATCGATACGCTCCTCGAGACGAATTGGACCAAACGGACAAGTCGTTTTCGATCTCGTGGCTGAGGTCACACAACGACGGAAAGCCCATGTGAAGGGTTCCGACACCCTCTGCAATTTTTACGGCGGATCAACGATTATCATTGATCCCAAGGGCGCCATCCGTTATGTGATCGCCAAGCGAGTCACAAACAATCAGCGACTCCAGCAGCAGATTGATTTCCTGAATGGACCATTAGGCGAAAAATACCGCGAAAGCTTTTATGGCCAGGAGTCTACCAAACCTAATTTTTTCCAGATGCTTCACGAACCTTTGAAGCTTCCGGTTTCTAATCCTCCATTCCCCGATTGATGGAGATATGGGCCTCAACATCTCACGACAAAGGAGAGCAAAATGAGTTTAGATCACATCGACCACATCGTCGTCCTGATCCTCGAGAACCGTTCCTTCGATCACATGCTCGGTTATCTCAAACGCGAATCCGGCCGCCAGGACGTGGATGGTCTCACTGGCAATGAAGTGAACTTTCTTGACGATACGCCGTTCCCGTCTCACCACGACAGTGCTCCCAAGATGAACGGAGACCCTGTCATGATTGGGATTGTGTTTCAGAACAACTCAACAACGACAATGGCGGTTTTGTCACCAACTACGCGGCCAGGGTGCCGAGTCACCCGGAAACTATCATGGGTTATTACAATGCCGCTGACGTACCGGTTTTCGACCACCTCGCCAGTGAATTCACAATTTGTGATCGCTGGTTCTGCGCGATTCCTGGTCCAACTCAACCAAACCGCGCCTATTCACTCGCCGGGACCTCGGATAGCCTCAAAGTAAACTTCACGCCTACAGAATTAATACTGGGAAAAGGATTCGAGGGCACGACAATTTTCGAAAAGCTGCCCGCCGGCGTCTCCTGGGGTGCGTACTCCCACGACATTGCGGCCCTTCGTTTTTGAGAAGTTCCGGGTCGCACACGTGCCGCAAATCGAAAAGATAGATAAGTTTTCAATCACGCGGCGGCCGGGACCTTGCCGAATGTCTCATTTGTCGATCCCGATTTTGGCATTTCGGTTTTCCCTGGACCACCCAACGATGATCATCCACGCCACGACATCCGTCACGGCCAAAACCTGGTCAGCCGAGTCTATAACGCGCTTTTGGGCAGCCCGAAATGGAACCAGACTCTGCTGTTCATTATCTACGACGAACATGGAGGCTATTACGATCACGTGTCGCCCAGACAATTCACACCGGTCGATAGCGATCCGGAGTTCGCGAACTATGGGCCGCGCGTTCCGGCGTTCATTATTTCCCCGTGGGCCGGCCGCCAGATGGCTTATGGCAGCACGACACACGGTTTACCGCTGGAACGGTTGCGGTTTGATCACACATCGATCCTGCGAACGATCCTTCGCCGATTTTGCGCCGATGCCGCCGGCGGCGTTCCCAGCATGACGCCGCGCGTCGATTCGGCAAATGATTTGAGCGTGCTGCTCACGGAACCACAACCGCGCACCGATTGCACGCCCGCGCCGGTAATTCCAAACGTGCCGGTTGAGTTTAAGGACCACTTTATGCTGGAGGAGGACCATTCAGAATTGCAGGACCAGTTGAATGCGATGGTGCTAAAGGCGCGTGAGAGCGGCCTTAAACCAGAGGAGTTATGATCGACTTCCTGGTATTCAGGTCTCTTTAACGAAGTGCATAAAACCACGGGGCCTTGAATCGGCGAAAAATGTGCCCGTCAGAAACGCTCTGGCAAAGGGTCGAGAAAGTGCTTGCGAGCCTGCTCGGCGGTGGTAAAGCTGGTGTGTCCGAGCAGGAATCGCGTGACCCTAAGGTTTTGAGCAGACCGCACGCGCCTTCACCTCAGTCGCCCAACGCAAGAGCCATAATCAGAGCCAATCCTAGTAATATCAAATAAAACCCAACCGACCTCAACAGTACCCGTCTGTTTGAATGCCGGCGATGTCGTGTGCGCGACTCATTGTGAGTCTGCTCTTCCGCTGTCGCGCTCGCCTCTGACTTACCCCGAGGAAACACGAGCGATAAGATCACTGACGCTGCGATCACGATCGCAATTATTCCCAGCGAAATCCCGATCGGGAACTTGCCGTCAAATAGTTGGTTCAGCCAAACCATCTTGAGGCCGACGAAAACGAGGACAGTCCCAAGTCCGTACCTCAGCAGGTAGAACTTTTCGACTGCGCCCGCCAGCATAAAATAGAGCGCCCGCAGACCCAGAATGGCGAAGATGTTCGAGGTGAAGACGATCAGCGGCTCGCTCGTGAAGGCGAAAATTGCCGGCACTGAGTCAACCGCAAAAACAATATCGGTTGCCTCGAGAGACACCAGACCCACCAGCAAGGGAGTCGCGTGGACGCGGCCGAGACGCCGGGAAAAGAAATGCGGACCGTCCAACTCATGACTCACCGGCACCACCCGGGAAAGCAGCCGGATGAGCATGTTCCTTTCCGGATTGGGCGGCTTTTCTTTGCCGGCGAAAATCTTAATGCCGGTGAAAATTAGAAACACGCCGAACAAGACGACCACCAGATGGTATTGCATGAGCGCTGCACCCATCGCCACGAAAACCGCACGAAAAATGATCGCCCCGAGTATCCCGTAGAACAACACGCGGTGCTGGTATTTGGCGGGTATGCCGAAGTACGCAAATACCATCACGAAGACGAAGATATTATCGACCGACAGAGATTTTTCGATTACGTAGCCGGTCAGGAATTCAAGTGAGACGCGCCAAGCCGCAGCGCCGGGGTCGAACCCCGGAACCATCAGTCGTGGATCCTGAGCAAACTTCCACAACGAGTATTTGTAAAGAAGAAGATTGAACAGCAGGGAAAGAGCAATCCAAATGACGCTCCAGATGGCTGCTTCACCAAATCCTACGGCGTGGGCTTTGCGGTGAAAAACTCCGAGGTCTACCGCCAGCAGCAGGATCACCAGACCTACGAACGCCAGGTAAAACCACCAATACTCGGCCAGGGGAAAAAGCTGAACCATGACTCGAATCCTTTCGCGCCAGAGATAAGTTTTTCGCTTGGCCCAGCGCTAAAGAAAAGACCTCTTGCGCGCTTGGACTAAGCGGCAAAAGGTCTTGGTCGATGAGATTGCTCTTTACTCTTCTCGATGGGCCGGGTACTTTGCCAGTACCGTGCTGACGGCCGCGTCGAACCCGTTTGCTTTTGGGCGACCTACTCCCCTTTTGAACTGGAGTCAGCTTACACCCGGGGACTGAGGAAATTCAACGACCCCCGATATCACAATGGGCACTGCTGCCGAGGGCGACGCGGTCTGTGCTATCTTGACGTCACCGGCGCCGGGGTGGCGGAATGGCAGACGCTACGGACTTAAAATCGTCGACTCCTACCTAGTCAAGATCTCCCACGAAGTTGAGCCTGCCGAAACATCGAATACTCGCGGTCCACTCCCGGTAACTTATCCCTTTGTGTTCTTCGTTTCACGCGCAGCGATTTCCATTGAAACCAGGCGTGCGATCAGGATGGCTGGGAAGAGCTGACCGACGAGACCTTCCATATTGGCAAGCGTGCGCGACACCAAATTGGTGGGCAGAATGTCACCATATCCGACGGTCGTTAGTGTGACAAAACTGAAATAGGTCAAACGTGCTGACAGCGCATTCTGCCCCAAACCCAGATTTACCGTGAACGCATCTGAGTCAAGATATGCCGCCAATGTATACGCCTCTGCCCAGATCAATCCCAGCAGCAGATAGATGATTATCGAGCCCTGAACGCGCTGTCGTGTGATTGGCCCTTCACGAAAGATCTGCATAACCACCATCACCGCCAGAGTTGAAAGCAGAAAGAGTGTCAACACGGCGTCCACGACCAGCCCGAGAGTGCCAGCGCCGCCGACAAAGCCAAGAGTCCCGCAAAGCAAACAGCAGAATGGCGGACAGCACTACTACTCGAGCGACCTTTCGACGCCATCCGATCGCTAAGGCTCCTGACAACAAAGTAAGCGCCAGCCAAAGGTCGTGAACCAAAGCCGCATACCCGCGGAAGACGCCCGCCGCGCCGAGCGGATTTACGATGAAGATCATTAACAGGAGCGCACCAAGAAGAACGGTCAGTCCTTCATCGTGCGCCCACAAATCGCGACGCATGAGCACTTGCAATCGTCTTTTTCGGCTCGGCAGTCATTATGTCTCACTCCTAATGCAACTAGCGCCAGCAAACAGCGTCTACGGCAATTAGCTTTGCGCGGATCGGTTACGCCAACCGCAAGGGCCCTCGCATAAGATCACCCGCGACCCGACTACGCCACTCCACTCACTGCGCGAGCAGAAATCGCACGCTCTCTCCTCAACCACTGCCGCGGGTTTATGATTCTCATACTTCAACGCGCCTGCTTTTGGTAAAGCCAGGCGCTCAAGATGAACAAGGCTGTGCCCAGGCCGAGCAGCGACAGATAATGTGGCATGAGTGTCTCGATGCCCACTCCCTTCAACATTACGCCGCGAATGATCACGACCCAGTGACCAAGGGGATTGAAAACAACGAGGGGGCGCGCCCAAACCTGTAGAGCTTCTACCGGCGCAAAAGCGCCCGACATCAGTGTCTGCCACGAGGTAGTGAACAGCAGGAGCATCATCATCTGTCGCATCGAACTGCAGATGACTGCGAACAATGTACCGATCGATAAGGCGCAGATGAGAAACAGCGTTGCTCCGAGCAGAAGGCTGAACATGCTTCCGCGCATCGGTACGCCGTAAACCAGTTGTCCGGCTACCAGCGGAGCTATACACGCAGTGGGCAAGAACACCATCACGTAGGTAAGCGTGCGCGCAAACAGAATCTCCCAGGGGCGTGCTGCCGTCGTCCGCCAAAGGTCGAGCACGCCCTGCTCTTTCTCTTTCATGACGAGTACACCCACGGTTTGCGAAACGTTAGCCAACCACAAAATGCCCAGCAGACCAGTGAAGAGATACCAGCGCGCTACCAACCCTGGATTGTGGAGCACGTTCACTCGCGCAGTAATCTGGCCGCGGCGAGTTGGCGGCGCACTCGAAGTAGTCAGCGTACGGTTGTAATCGTTGATAACTCCGGAGACGTACGCACCTACGGTCGAGCCGTTGCTCGGACTGGTAGCGTCAGAAATGATCTGTACTTGAGCTGGGCGTCCTGCTCCCCGCTCGGCGGCGAAGTCCGAGGGGATTATTATCCCTGCGTCCATCTCGGCCAGCTCGATGGCTTCGTTTAGCGCTGCTGCCAGAAGGGTACGCAGTGATCTCGAAGATAAGCGCGGCCTCGTAGCGCGATTGCAAGTCACGGCTGTACTCAGAGCGGCTCTCATCGACAATACCAAGTCGCACAACGTCGTTATCCGAATCGACCAGATACACTACGAGCATCAATAGAATGGTCAACGTCACTGCCGGCTTAAGCACCATGCCAGGATTGTTCCACACCACCGCAAACTCCTTCCGGAGGATTACCCAAAGACGTGGAGAAGCCAGCCGGAACATGTCTTACGTCCCCCTCATCAGCGATCGAATCTTTCGCCAGACAAGAAAGAAGGCCACCAGGGTCAGACCAATCAAAATCGCGGTGTCGTCCCACACGCCGCGCCATCCGACCGCGCGTTGAAAGAAATCGCGGACGATGAAGTGGTAATGGGTCGCCGGCAAAACACCTGGCAGCCAGCCAAATGGATAAGGGGTGTGCGTCAGGGGAAAGAGATGGCCGGAGAAAACGTAGGTCAGCACGCCGCCATAAGTCTTGGCCATTCCGATAGCTGGCACTTCGCCTTTAACCTGAACGCCAATAAGCGCGCCAACCGTTACATTGCAAATGGTGTAGATCACTGTTCCGCAAAGAAACGGTAAAGGATCTCCCACTGGCTCGAGAGCGAACATCCACATGATGAAGACAAAGCAAAGCGCCGCCTGCAACAGCCCCACCAGTGAATAGGCGGCTATCTTTCCAATAACAAATTCGTGAGCGTTAATGTCCGAGGTAAATGCGCGGACCGTTGCACCGCTGGCCCGTTCCTTCGAAAAGGAGAGCGCCGCCATGAGGGGAGTGAAGAGTGCGATTCCAATCACGAAAGATCCAGGGGCGTAATAGTGGTGGCCCTTCTTTCCGGGATTGAACCAGTAGCGCACCTGAGGCTGGATTGGCGGTGATCCTCCGGGCGAACGAAGTCTTGACATGACATAGTTAGTCACACCCGGCGCACCACTCTTGACTTTGCCGGCGGCTTTGAGTTGCGTTCCTTCGATTACCCACTGCACTTCCACAGTCTTGCCGGCGTAGAAATCGCGCTGAAAGTTTTCTGGAATCACCACCGCACCGCGCGCTTCAGCTCGATCCAGCAACGGCTCGTAACGCAGGCCTGGGGCCAGTGGAATGACCTCATAACTGAGAGCCGCGCGAATACCCTCCGTGTACAGTTGCGAGAGTGGCGTGCGGTCCAGATCCTGGACGACGACGGTCAAACCGTAAGGGACCAGAGAGGGAGAGACCGTCCACGCGTAAATCTGAATAAAGGGCAGGAGCAGGAACAGGAGGACGACCGCCCTGTCGTGGCGCATCGAATCCAACTCTTTCTTGATTTGTGCGATGGTTCGTCGCATGCCAACTTCCTGGTCCTCTCAAACCATCGTTCTGCCAAGGCCGGACGCCGTTAGCAGGACGCTCACATCCTCGAGCGAGAGGGGTCGGGTCTGGACTCTCTCTATAACGATCCCGGCTTCGGACAACCGTTTGGAAAGCTCCCGAACACCGGTTTGCGCATCGCCATCAACGATGGCATGGATGCGTCCAGCCACCGGCCAAACTCGCCAGGGCTTCAACATTCCCTTTAATACTGCAATCGCGGAGGGTGCGGCGTCGAACTCAACTACGTTGGCATCCTGCGCGGATTTCAACTCAACCGGCGTTCCAACAGCGTGTAATCTTCCGCCCGCGAGAAAGCCGACGCGGTCGCATCTCTCGGCCTCAGTCAGGTATGGCGTAGCCAACAGGACGGCGGCGCCACGAGCGGCAAAGCTCTCCAGCACATCGAATAGAGCGTCGCGCAGTAACGGATCGAGGGTCGAAGTCGGTCCATCGAGCAAAAGAACGTCAGGCTCGTGGAGAACGGCGGCGGCAAAAGCGAGACGGCGCTTGTCACCTGCATCAATGAGTCAACCAGGGTTTTCCCCCACGCTGCAGGGAGAGGAGTTCATAAACCCAATCCCGCTTTGTATCGAACTCCGCCGGCGGCATCTGGTGGATTCCCGCGAGAAAGTCGAGATTGTCGGCGACGGTCAACTCACCAAATAGAGTGAAAGATTGGGCGAGGTAACCGATGTTCCGGCGGGTCTCGTAGTCGAGGCCGCGGTTTGAATCTTCGCCCGCGATCTCGTAGTCACCGTCGTCGGCTCTTAGCAGGCCTGCCAGCATTCTGAGAATAGTCGTCTTTCCCGTTCCGCTTTCGCCGACCAGTCCGAAGAGTTGACCATATTGGACTTCAAAATTAATCCGTGCACGGCTTCGACTTTCCCGAATGATTTTGTTAGTCCTGCAGCTCGAATCGCTACATCACCCAACTTATGCTGCAGTGGTCGCGAAAATGGGAAAGGAGGCGGTCGGTGCATCTCGAGCCCGGCGATCACTGAGTCAAAGGCATCTTCAAGCTGGCTCGCTATTCCAGCGCCGGATTTTGTCTCTGCCATACCGTCACGGATCTCCGCAGGCGTGCCGATGCGGCGGATGGTCCCGCCCGACATGAAAGCGAGACGCGTACATTGGTCCGCTTCCCAAGCGGATTGGGTCGCTAGAACGATGGTCTTGCCTGCGCGGGCCCGCTCTGAAAGGAGTTCCCAGCAGGCGCGCTGAGACATCGGATCAATTGCATTGGTGGGCTCGTCCAGGAAGATAAAGTCGGGATCCGGTAATAGCGCGCCCGCTAGCGTGAGCATCCTACGCCGGCCTCCGCCGATCGTCGCCACCAACCTGTCGGCAACCGGCTCGAGGTAAAGGCGCTGCAGTAGTTCTGCGGCGCGTGTTTCAGCTGTTCCACTCGCAATGCTGTGCAGTCCGGCGACATACGAAAGGTTTTCGGTAACCGTAAGGTCGGGATCAACTCCACCGGTCTCTGAGACATAGCCAATCAGTTCGCGTACTTTCGCCGGCGCCTCACCCGCCAGCGTTACGGTTCCTTCGTTCGGATGAATCAGGCCGCAGAGCGCTTTGAGCAAAGTCGACTTGCCAGCGCCGTCTGGCCCCACCAAACCAAGGATCTCACCCTGCCGGACGTTGAGGTCGATCCCATGAAGAGCCTCAATCCGAACCTTCTTTGACTTGCGATAGGTGTGTTTGAGACCGCGCGCCACGATAATCGGTGGTGTGCCGTTACTTGATGTTGCGCTGGTGCTCATTCGCTATCTCAGGGTGACTGGCGTCGCGTGCGGGCAGGCCATTTTGATCCCTCGACGAGAATCTCGCCTTCACCGGGGATGCCTGGCTTCGCTGAACCGTCTGAGTTCTTGATCGAGGCTTCACTCCTATAACCTGACGGATTCGATCCTCGCGGTAGTAGGTGTTCTCAGGAGTAAAGGCGGCGTCGGGATCAATGCGCGAAACCGTTGCCTCGATAGCTCTGTCGGGTCGTGAATCGAGGTAGATACGGGCCTGCTGACCGACACGCACGCGGTCCATTTCGGCGATCGGAACAAACACGCGCAGATAGAGTTCCTGCAGGTTGACGAGCGTTACGATCGCCGTGCCGGGATTAATTACTTCGCCCGGCTCGACCGATCTAACCGTTATGGTTCCGTCGAAGGCGCCTTTATCAGCAAATCGGCTCGATTGGCTTCGGCCTCGCGCAGTTGAGCGCGAGCCGTTTCGGCATCGGCCATCGCGCCCGCGATGTCCGATTGCGCCTTATTGATCTGCTCCGCAACAGAGAGCCTTTGGGAACTCAGGATGGCGGGGGTTTTTAGTGCAGCTAACTGGGCGTTGTATGCTCCACGAGCCGCTTTGACCTGCTCCTCTGCTGCATTGACGCCAGCTCTTGTAGCCTCGAGGTTCGATTTGGCGAGCATGCCTTGACGTTCGGAGAGATCTCCGTCCTTTGCTAGTTGCGATTGGTTTTCGTAGTCGTATTTAGCCTGATTGTTGGCAGCTCGCGCCTGGGCCAGCGCGGCTTCGGCAGCTGCTACCTGAGCTCGCGCTTGACTGACACGGCCTTCAGCATCGATTTTCGACTGGTCGACGCTGAGACTGCTGCCCTGTTCCTGTGCTCGTAGAACGCTGATCTGCTGTTGCGAACTGCGGACACGAGACTCTCGCCTGTTGCACCGCAGATTTGGCTGCGTCTTCACGCGCTCGCACCTGGTCGTCGTCGAGGATGGCGATCACATCGCCACTTCGCACAACGTCCCCTTCGCGGAAGCGAATCTCGCGGACCCGTCCGGCAACCTTGGCCGAGACAGTTGCTTCATCGCCGGCGATCCGTCCGGGGCGACAACAAGGTTCTGAGCCCCTTGCAGCGCGGGCCGGCGAATGAAGATGTACCAGACCAGGAGTGCGATGGCCGCAACCACGAGCATGAGGAGAATCAGACGGCCTTTCGTTTTTTCGAGGGCGTCTGGTTCGCGGCGGAGTGGCAGGAGCTTCGTTCCCACCAGGGTCGGAAGAGTGAAGGACCGGAGGGGGTGTCCGGCTCTGTGGCCGTGGTGTCGACCTGTGTCTGTGTCTCTGCTGACTCTGTTAGTCATCGACTGTTACCCATTAACGAGTTTTCACAACCAAATTGAGAGATTGGAAAGTTCTACCGGTGGCACGTTCGAGCTCACTGATGCCTTTGTTGATATCCATCTGGCATTTCAACTCGACCCCGCGCGCATTTATGAGTGCCACTTGACGATCAACACCAGATAGGTCGTCGAGTGTCCACCGTTGTATTTCCGCACTTCGCTTTCGTATTGCTGTTCGCTGGCGCCGCGGGCTTCGGCCGACGCCCGCAAACGGGCCTCTGCTGTGCGCACTGATTGCAGAGCTGTCCGCACATCCACCTTGATTAATTGATCCAGCTGCTGCCTTCGCGTCTGAATCTGGGATCCTCTTCGAGCGAGAGCGCAAACTGCGCTTCCGCCTGTCGGTTGAAGATGGGAAGCTCGACCTGTACGCCGAACCTAACCGTGGGAAAGCGACTCGCAAAGAGGTTACTTAGCGATTGACCGTAGCTGCCGACAAGAAATGGCGGGACGGTGGCGGTGTTCGCCGGAGGCATCAACGGTGGCAGACCGGCCAACGCCGAGGCTCGTTCACGCGATTGGTTAAGTCCGTCGATGAAAACGCGATTGGGTCCTGACTCGCTAGTGGGTTGACTCTCCCCGCGAGACCATCGAGCGAGTAGTGAGCCACCAGATCTACCTGGGGTCGCTTCTGATCACTGTAGAAGCGCTGATTCAACTCGTTGATCGCCCGGGCAATGTCGGATTGCTGCACCTCAGGACGATGGGCGAGCGCCTCGTTTAGCGCCTCCTCGGCGTTAATAGTAGGAGCCTTAACATCTACCGGGTCGGAAGGAATGATCAGAACGTTCCACAGTGGATCCTTGATGTCGGTGACAATAAGGTTTTCAACGCACTGTCTGACTTGGCTACTCGCTCGAGCGCCATGAAGAGCCCTTCGCGAAAGTTCGAGACTTGCACCTCGACCTGGGTTACATCAATGGGAGCAACGTAGCCCCGTCCGACAAGCCGTCGCGTGTGTGACAGCTGTTCCTCAGCCGCACGCAACGCGTCCTGTTGGATTTGGAGATTGCGCAAGGCATAGACCATCTCCCAATAAAGGTTTCGCACACGAGTGATGGTTTCGATCACGCTTAGACGAAACTCTGCGTCGGTAAGGGACAGGTTCTTTCTGGCAATTTCGATCTGTCGCCGAGGCTCGTCGATCTCGCGGTTGCGCAGAAGTGGTTGTTTGTACGAGAACGTAAGATTGGTCTTGAACTGCTTGTCGAGGGTCGCAAAGACAACGTTAGTTTGGGTTTGCGAATCGTTATAGGCGATTTCGTACTGACCGCCGAACTTTGGCGACAGCCCGAAGAGACTCAAACCTCCCGTGCTGCCTTTGGCTGTAATTGATCCCGCATCTCCACCCAGAGTCGAGCTGCTCACCGGGAGCACTTCGTGAAAGAAGAGGCGGTTGAATTTCAATTTAGGATCATAGAATCCATGGGCCCACCGTAGGCTCTCCTCGGCCGAGCGAACGACAGAGCGGCTCACCTCGATATCTTTGTTGTTGCGCAGGGCAAGCTCCACTACTTCTTTCAGGCTCATGGTCTGCTGCCGATCGAACTGTACGCCAATCAACGCGAGCTGCGGATAGGTAGCGGCATCAGCTTGGTAATTTGGAGCTACTGGAGGGACGCGTAGAGGCTCCTGATCCTGCACTGGCTCGTTTGCTCTCGGCGTGGGCGAAGTCGTGGGGAGCGGCGTAGGTGAGGGCGTAGGAGTGGGATTAACCCGTTGTTGACCAGCCCGGTCCGCTGTCGCTTGTAAGAAATGGATCGGCTTACTGTGAGCCAGCGAAACGGCCAAGCCCAAAAACACCACAACGACGATTCTTCGCGTTGTGAACTGCAGAAAGCCACTCTATCCGATGTCCGTGAAAGGTCAGAGAGGAAAACATGACGCAACCTCCGCGAATGTTAGTCGCACCCAATACATGCGGCACGGATCTGTAGAGAATTACCAGCCGAGAACGGTCAGTACGTCGCCTTCCCGCGCCGCTTGGCTCGAGGCGACTTTGTACCCTTCAGGCCGACAAAGTTGAACGTATTACGTCGGGCTTACAGGCACGCTAGTCGGTATTTTTCTTAGATCCAATGGCGATGTAACTGTCAAAAATGACAGCTTTCGGTCGATGTATACAATCCAGCTCTTACAGGGTGTTTGGACGGAGCGTTAAGGTTAGGTCATGTCAGTGGTCGGCGCAGGCCGCCGCTTTTTCGTAAGGGTAAGGAAGGAGAATCGCGTTCACCGTTGTCAGTCCGGACGATCTTTGTCTTTGGCTCGAAAGCACCAGGACTTTCGCCGGTTTGCCCAAGGCCCGTGTGACAGGCACTGAGTGGATATGGGCCAGATTTCAGGTAAATCGCGAGTGCACTACTACGAGACAGTTTAGGAATCGAAATTTACTGTCAAACCCAAGTATCGATCACAAAACAGCGCCGAAATTCGAGCTTCTTTTCAGGACACACGCCGCGGGCCGTCACGAAAGCTCGGTTTTCAGGCTGGCGAAAATCGTTGGGCTCTTTGGGTAGTTTTGAGGGACTCGGGGACACGAAGGACAGCAGGACAACACAGCGCTCGGTAGGCTTTACGATAAAAACATTTGTTGTGTACACTGCACTTAACGACTTAGGGACGCCCGCTTGGCTCAGCGGTAGAGGCGACGCTCATAAGCGTCGCCTTTTTCTTACTGTTTACAGACATCAAAACCGTTGGTGACTTTTTGGCCTCTTCTAAATGATGACCAAGGGGCGTCGTAAATGAGACTCAGCCTTGAGTACTTTTTGTCGAGGCGCCAGAGTTGGCGCCAGTGGATCTGAGGGAGTGCGATTGGTTTAGGACCCCTGGTTCCACTCTTGTTGGGGGCGATCCACTGCTGGACCTTCTGTGGGTGCGACGATCAGGAGCAAGATGAATCCCGCTGCCAAGCCAGAACCAACATCGCGACCGCGAGATGGGGATTTTGCAGCGGCAATTCGGCGATCCCCAAATCTCTTAACGAGACCATTTTCTGTGATCGGCTTCGCAGGCGCTGTAACGCGGAGCGGACTGGGTGAAGGTGGCGCTGTATTCCAAACTTGCTGCGGTTCCGGCGGTTTTGGACGATGGTATCGATCAATACCTTGGGGTATCAATCGGCGCTACGGACCGATACCAAAGCATGATGGACAATCGTCCTGGAGAGCGCATCCTAACGCCATCAAACCGCCGTCGAGAGGACCCCGATCCGACGAATTCAGCAGCGTTGCCATCGCACTGCTCGGGTGGTATGGGCGTCAGCTTCGACGCTCGACTCCGGTGCACAAGTCCTGCTTGGAGGTGCGAACATGCTGGATCTGCCAAACCGAAAACCGATGTTCCACTCGAGACCTCAATTCCATATAGCGAGGTTGCTCTGGAGTCGATCCTCTGCACTGAGGAGTTGCATCGCCGCCATCGCGTCCGCCTGATTACGAAAAGGAGAACCGCGCGCTCGTGAAGCTGGTGAGCGCATTAGCCGATTCGCCGAGCACCATACTTCAGACGCTGGCTGAAACGATTCTGGAGATTACGCAGTGTGACTCCGCTGGCCTTAGCCTGCTGACGAGGGATGGCAAAACGCCGGACGTTTGCGGCAAAGGTTTCTATTGGCCAGCTATCGCCGGCATGTGGAATCCGCACGTCGGGAGGTGGGACCCCGCGCAATTTCGGCCCCTGCGGAGACGTGCTTGATCAAAATCGTACCCTGTTGTTCAGACATTTCGAACGGCGCTACCCGTATTTGCATGCCGGTCAGTCCGGCAGCCGAAGAATGCCTGCTGGTCCCGTTTTACGTCGCCGGCGAGGCGGTCGGAACCATCTGGGCGATCATGCACAGCGACGGTCGCAAGTTCGACGCAGAAGATGACCGGGTCATGGCCTCTCTAGGAAAGTTTGCCTCTTCCGCGTATCAAGCACTGATGCACATAGAGGACCTCAAATCCAGGTGTCCGAGCGCGAAAAGGCGGAAGCAGAAGTCCGTGAATTGGCAAGAGGGCTGGAAGCGAAGATCCGACGTCTGGTCGAGGCCAATGTTGTGGGAATTGTCGTGTGGAATCTCGAAGGTGCAATCACTGGGGCCAACGATGCATTTCTCCGCATGGTGCAATACGACCGTGAAGATCTCGCCTCCGGTCGCGTGCGCTGGACGGACCTCGACGCCAGCCGAATGGCGTGACCATGACGAACGGGCAATAGCCGAGCTGAAGGCGACCGGCGTCTTTCAACCCTTCGAGAAGGAGTACTTCCGGAAAGATGGCAGCCGAGTGCCTGTACTTCTCGGCGGCGCACTCTTCGAAGGCAGGTGGGAACGGAAGGTGTCGCTTTCGTGCTCGATTTGAGCGACCAAAAGCGAAGCCGAGAGAGCTTTGCGGCGCAGCGAGGCATTCTCGCGGAAGCGTCAGCGTCTCAGTGCGAACGGGCAGCTTCTCCTGGCGTGTGGCGACAGACGAAATCACGTGGTCAGAGCAGCTCTATCGCATTTTCGAGTTTGACCGGCTGTGCCCGTGACGCTCGAGCTGATCGGTACTCGAGTCCATCCGGAAGACGTCCAGTTGTTGAATGACATGATCGACCGGGCGCGAGGCGACGGCAGCGACTTTGAATACGAGCACCGGCTGCAGATGCCCGACCACTCGGTCAAGTACCTGCACGTGGTCGCTCATGCGACCCGGGACCAGGATGGTCAACTGGAGTACATCGGCGCGGTTCAGGACGTGACGGCAGCGCCGACTCTCGGAAGAGGCACTCGGCAAGGCCCGATCGGAGCTCGCACACGTGGCCAGGGTCACGAGCCTCGGAGCACTGACGGCGTCGATCGCGCACGAAGTCAACCAGCCGCTGTCGGGCATCATCACCAACGCCAGCACCTGTCTGCGGATGCTGGCCGCCGATCCTCCAAACGTCGACGGCGCGCGCGAAACCGCGCGGCGCACTGATTCGCGATGGCAACCGTGCGTCTGATGTGATCACGCGATTGCGCGCGCTCTTTAGCAAGAAGGACGCCACGACCGAATCGGTGGACCTGAATGAGGCCACACGAGAGGTGATTGCGCTGTCGTTGAGTGAACTTCAGAGAAACCGGGTGATTCTGCGGACGGAACTTGCCGACGACCTCCCGCCTGTCACAGGCGATCGTGTCCAGCTTCAGCAGGTCATCCTGAACCTGCTCCTGAACGCCTCAGACGCGATGAGCGGCGTCGACGATCGTCCGAGGCAGTTGGTGATCAGAACCGAACGAGATGAAGGCGATCGTGTGCGCCTGAGCGTGCAAGATGCGGGGGTGGGTTTCGAACCTCAGAGCTGTGGACAGACTCTTCGAAGCGTTCTACACAACCAAGAGTGGCGGTATGGGGGATCGGCCTATCCGTCAGTCGCTCCATTATCGAGAGTCATCATGGCCGTCTCTGGGCGGCACCGAATGATGGTCCGGGAGCCACGTTTTCATTTTCTATTCCTTGCAGCATCCGAGGGTGTCGCGGACGCCTCCGGTGTTGATGCCGTACGGATGTCGGCTGTGGCGAAGGCGGAGCGGGTCATGAGGAATGAGTGATGGTCACTAAAGTGCCATACAATGAATTCAGCAATTAACGACAGGCGGACCTCAGTCCAAATTTCTCAATCAGGACTCGCGCGAAACGTGCCATGGATTCCGCGCGGTGTGAGGCCTGAGTCTCACGGCCATTTTCACCAGATCGGCGACGGAGTCGGCTTTCATCTTTTGCATCATCTTGCCTCGGTGCGCCTTCACCGTGATCTCACTGATCCCGAGCTTCGAAACCAACCTGTTTATTCAACATGCCGGTGACTACTAACTCCATGACTTCACGTTCGCGAGGAGTGAGTGATGCGTAACACGTTCGCGGAGCACTTCGTATCTCGGCCTCGTCGGTCAAGCGCCGCTGAGCTGCGCTCGATGGCGTGCCGAATGGCGCTCAACAACGCATCGTCGTCGATTGGCTTTGTCAAAAACTCGACAGCTCCGGCCTTCATCGCCTGGACAGTCATCGGCACGTCGCCGTGGCCGGTGATGAAGATGATCGGCATGTCGATCCGATCGGCGGCGATGCGCTTCTGCAGATCGAGGCCGTTGAGGTCCGGAAGCGAAACGTCAAGTACGAGGCAGTTCGGCGTGAGGACTCGCGGGCGGGCAAGGAATTCTTCGCGCAGACGCGAATGTCTCCGGCTGCCAGCCCGCAAAGTGGATCAGCAGTTCCAGCGATTCGCGCACCGAGATGTCGTCGTCCACAACGAAAACGATTGGCTTGTCCTGCGAACTGCAGGTGATGGGGCCCGCTGAAGTCATATAATCCCCGAATTCATGTCGAATGCTCAGGGGTGCAGCTCAGTCCGAAGTGCGGCGTTGAGCGCCTCAAGCAGATGCGGCATCGCTGAATGGCTTGAACAGACACTCCACGGCACCTTGTTCGATAACGCGCGGACGGACCGTCTCATCTCGGTGAGCGGTGATGAAGACGATGGGAATCTCTTGCTCGGCGCCGCGTCAATTCTCGTTGCAGATCGGGTCCGCTCAGACCCGGCATGGCAACGTCGAGGATCAGGCATTTCGTCTCGTGAAGGTATCTCGACGCCAGGAACTCTTCTGCCGATGAGAACGCCTGAGCCGCAAAGCCGAACTCCTTCAGCAAGTCGGGCAGCGACTCGCGCACAGACTCGTCATCATCGACTACCGATATGAGTGGACGTATATCCATCAGCCGTGCCTCGCAGAAGTCTTCCGATTGTTGTTCATGTCGTCTCTTTCGTGACTTGCAGGCGTCAGCCCCGGTCTTGCTCCGCAAGGAATTGAGAACGAGAACGTTGCTCCCGGACCATCATTTAGGATGCGCTCTCCAGCGAGTCGATTGTCTATCAGACTTTGGTATCGGCTTGCAGCGTCGACCAGACACCAAGGTATCGATCGGTACCATGGTCAATAGATTCGCTTTTACGCTTCCTGGCTTAATCACTCAATCGCATTGGATCGCATTGGAGCGCTGAAGAATGAGGCAACAGAGGATGATAAACGCAGTGACAGTCACGCCAAAGCCGCGGCTGTACAAATCAGCCCTGTGCTTTACAGCCGCGAAGGCACCGTGGACAAGGTTGTCCAGAAAATCATTGAGCTTGGTCGCCAGGGCGTGCAGTTCGCCACCTTTCCGGAGACGGTGGTGCCGTACTACCCCTATTTCTCCTTTGTACAGCGGCCTTTCGAGATGGGCGCGCAACACCTCAGGTTACTTGAACAAGCAGTGACCGTACCGTCGGCCGCCACTCACGCCATCGGCGACGCCTGCAAGCAAGCCGGGATGGTGGTGTCCATTGGCGTCAACGAGCGCGATGGTGGCACGCTCTATAACACACAGTTGCTGTTCGATGCTGACGGCACCTTGATTCAGCGTCGCCGCAAGATTTCCCCGACCTACCATGAACGCATGATCTGGGGGCAGGGCGACGGTTCCGGGCTGCGAGCTGTCGACAGCGCAGTCGGGCGCATCGGTCAGTTGGCGTGCTGGGAGCATTACAACCCGCTGGCCCGTTACGCCTTGATGGCCGATGGCGAGCAGATTCACTCGGCGATGTATCCCGGTTCGTTCGGGGGCGACCTTTTCGCCGAGCAGATCCAGGTCAACATCCGCCAACACGCCCTGGAGTCCGGTTGCTTCGTCGTCAACGCCACCGCCTGGCTGAACGCCGATCAGCAGGCCCAGATCATGCAGGACACCGGTTGCCCCATCGGCCCGATCTCCAGTGGCTGCTTTACCGCGATTGTCTCGCCGCAAGGCGAATTGATGGGTGAGCCTCTGCGCTCCGGTGAAGGCGTGGTGATTGCCGATCTTGATTTCTCTTCGATCGATAAGCGTAAGCGGCAGATGGATTCGCGTGGCCACTATAGTCGCCCGGAACTGCTCAGCCTGTTGATTGATCGCACGCCTGCTGCCCATGTCCATGAACGCAGCGCGCACCCTATGTCGGTTGTCGAGTATGTCGACGACCATTACGCCGTAGCTGAAGGAGAATCGAAATGACAACTACTAATCCGCGCGAAATCCCGTTTAATGGCGTTCGTCATCAGATTCGACAGCAAGAAGAGTTTCGACGAACTCGTGTCTGCATTACTGGCCGACGTCGGCGAGAAACCACTGATGATCGACGACCTTCCTGCCAAGTTCGACAGTTGGGAGTCGTACAAAGCGGAGGTGGAATCACACGTGGGCCCCAGTGGCTTCATATTGTTCGCCCTCATGAATCATGGCGCATGGATCAAGAAGGTCCAGATTCAAAAAAAGTATTGCGGGTCGTAATCGGAAACCCGCTGCTGGCCATCACAATGTTGCGTCATGATTTGACGGCGGGTCTTTTCGCGCCCGTCGAACTCATCCTGATCGAAGAAGATGATGATCAAAGCAGTCTGACGTATGTAAGACCGTCATCGCTAATGGTTGTCGAGACAAATGAACCCCTGCTAGCGGCAGCCAGGGAGCTTGATGAAAAGCTTCAGGCACTAGCTGCCAAAGTGACAGCAACGAAAGCAACAGGTCCCGTCGCGGTTCTTGAAGCCGCCTTCAAGATTATTCCGGGGAAAGAAACCGATTTTCTGGCCTATCAGGCCTCGGTGGTGCCGCTGGCCGCGGCACAGCCCGGTTTTCGGGCTGCCTACAGCGGCCCGGTTCGGGACACGACATGGGTATACTTCGGAGCGCGCTTTGACAGTGAGGAGCAAATGAATGCATGGCACGGTGAACGCCCAGCATCGGGTGATTCAGAAGTCGGCCCCGAACTGGTGGACATCCCTGTATCTCAGAAAGTGGCGCCCCCGATGCCGGGCGAAGTCCTCGGCGATCGCCTGATGTCGGAAACCAGCATCCTCGTCGATACCGCTCTCGACGACACACAGATACAATCGGTGCGGCAGGCGCTGGCAGAGCTGGGCGCCGCCGGAGCGCAACCGTTTGAAACCCTGACCGGAGAATTCGAGGCGCACCCTTCCAGTTTTCCGGTCCCCTCCTAGTTGCGCCGGCTGCCGATAAAGTGCCGTATTTGCTGACTACGCACTGGTCTTCCGCGGATCATTTCAATGCATGGAAATCCTCCAGTTCGTATCGTGCATTGCAAAGCCTGGGCGACGTGTCGAGCGAGCTCTTCGTGCCACTCGTCGAGACGCGGCCGCGCGAGCACCTGCGGGCCGACAAGCTGCAGCGGGATTGGGAATGGACGCGTGAAGATCGTCGCCAGGCGTTAGCAGCACTACCCCTGAGTCAAAGTTTTCCCGGCGTACCGTTGGAGTGATTGGCCAGCCACTTACCATGGGATGCAATACCTCAATGCAAACTTTCAAGGAGTTACGTCGATGAAACCGAACCGATCGAATCAACAAACCAATTTGGTGACGGGAACCTGGAGGCCGATCATGAATAGCTTGAAATTCTGGAAGACTTATCCATCTATCATTCTTGCGGTATTAGTACTGATCTTGTCCGGCCAGCAGGCGAGCACATGCGGGCAAACGCCTGAGCCGACGGCGACACCGCGGATCACGCCAGGAGATTTTGTCGATGCTCTTAACGGTGCTTTTGGAAAGCAGACGACAAATCGAGCGACTCACGCCAAAGGCATCGTATTGTCGGGCAAATTTACGCCGACCTCGCAGGCTGTCCGGTCTTAGCAAAGCCCCGCATTTCAAGCAGGCGGTCCCGATCACAGTCCGATTTTCCGATAATACCGGAATTCCGACACTGGCCGATGCAGCACCGCAAGCTCGTCCCCTCGGAATGTCGATCAAGTTTCATCTACCCGACGGCACGGATACCGACCTTGTTACCCATTCCTTAAACGGATTCCCGGCGAAGAGCCCAGAGGACATGCGGCAATTTATCCTGGCTGTAATAGCCAGCGGTCCTGGGGTCGCCGCCCCCACGCCGATCCAGAAATATCTCGAAGCCCATCCCGAGGCGAAGCCCTTTGCGACCGCCCCGGGCCCGGCTCCGGTGAGTTACGGGACCATTGCGTACTTCGGCGTCAATACCTTCAAATTCATCGCCGCCGACGGCAAAGCCACGTTCGGGCGTTATCAGATAATTCCTGAAGCGGGCAAACAATTTCTGCCGAGAGATGACGCGGTGAACGCTTCGCACGACTATCTGATTGACGAGATCCGCACCCGTGTCGGAAAGGGGCCGGTTCGATTTAAGCTCGTCCTCCAGCTCCCCGCGCCGGGCGACAAGCTCGACGATCCCTCGATCCCTTGGTCGGACACAAACAAAACAATTGAACTCGGATCACTCGAGATCACCTCGGTCGTTCCCGACTCGGATGCCACTCAGCGGGCCTTGCTGTTTCTTCCATCTTTGCTGCCCGACGGCATCGAGCCGGCCGATCCGATGATCAGATTTCGCGGCGTTGCTTCATCCAGTCTCTTACGACCGTCGCCACCCGTGATCTTTCGACGATGCCAATGCTTTCAAGGATCCATTGCCAGGGTCAGTAGCAACGTGTTGGCAGGTTAACCAACCGATGTTGGATTGACTGATGAAGGTCTCTCTTGCTCGACGCCATCAGTGCAGCTTTAGCGACTCGCAAGAGCGCTGATTGAGAAGACGAGGAGCCCGATTAGTTTCGGTTTGCACGAAGGGAGAAGGAGTCCATGTTACAGACTATCAATACTTCGGCCCACGGAAGTTGGCCCAGTGCCATCTTCCAGTCCTGTAAATGAACCGGAAAAGTGGAAGAGAGATATCCGGAGTAAACGCGAGGTGGACGCGCGGCCACCGTCAGTCGGTGACGTTGCACTGCTGTACCGGGAAGCTGTGGTCGCGTCCAGCGATGCTTTCGCCTGGCAGGACATCCGCGCAATACATTTGCAGCATAGCCTGAACGAGATGGTGGTACCAGCTTCCGACAGTCACTGCCTAATGTTAAATCTGAGCGCCCCTCTTCTGCTGCACGCCCGTCATGGCAAAGGCAATTGCGACGGATTAGTGCGGGCCGGCGAAGTGCTATTATTCCTGCCTTGACACCATGGTCGTGCCAATCGACCACGGCGCACACGAGCAATACTCTATTCTTGTTTCTCCGGCCACTTTTTTGTGCGAAACGCGGCCGAGCAGTTTGACACTTCATACAAAGAACTTGTCCTTACGCCGCAAATCGGGTTTCAGAGTAAACATATCCGCCACATCGCGATGTCTCTGTTGAGCGAATTGATAGAAGCTAATGCCGCGGGCCGGTTTTACGCCGATTCCCTGGCCATTGGTCTCGCCATGCAGTTGATCAGGCGTTTCAGTTCTCTAAGGGACATCCATATGGGCCTTGGTGGGATGGCCCCGCACCGTTTAAGAAAGGCTATTGGCCTCATAGACGAACACCTGGCCGCGGAAGAGGAGGGTCGGATCGCACTCCGATCCATCGCCAAAGAAGTCAGGATGAGCTACTTCCACTTTTCTCGCTCATTCAAGCAGTCGATGGGGATGAGTCCGACTGGCTATATTGCGGAACGGAGGATTGAACATGCAAAAAGGTTAATGCAAGAAACTGACATTCCGATCGCAGAAATTGCACTGCGATCAGGATTTGCCAGCCAGAGCCACTTCACGACTTCCTTTCGCCGTTTCGCAGGAGTCTCACCGAGATCTTTCAGAAGCGGTATATAGACTCTATAGCCAGTTGAGAGTCGGGGCGAAGCGAAAGGCGCAACCCTACCGTGTTAAAGTGATCAGGCGCGAGCTAACCCAGTAAAGACAACACGCGCCATTTGTCTTCAGCAAAACTCGCACTGCATGTACTGCATCCACTGCTTCAACTGCTCTTTCAGCACATTTTTGTGGGCCAATTTATGTGCCAACTCTATAACACGTTCTTTTCACGGCCGCGCGTTTTTTGCCAGCACGTGTACTTCTCGAAGTCCGTGTCTTTTTAGTATGCATGTCTCCAGCGGGTCTCAGCGAGAACAATCGGACTTTGGTTGAATAAACGTGATGCCCTGGGTGTTCTCGAAATAGGTTTCCCGCTATCCAAAGTTTGAAGTGAGGATTTAGGAAGGTACCTTCGCAAAGTTCCTCAAATGCTTGTTGCAACTGTTCCTGTGTGTTCATCACAATTGGACCATACCAGGCAACCGGCTCTTTAACCGGTTCACCTGATACGAGTAGGAAGCGAATTCCATCATCGCCTGCCGACACTCTAACTTCGTCGCCGCTGTCGAAGAGTACGAGGGGATCTATTGTCAGCTTCTGCAGGGCGTGGTGGCTAACCATTTCACACTTTCTGTCGGTGCTGAAAGTGGCCTCGATCGTTGGTTTGGATTTGGCGAGTCGCTTAACGAGGTCGAATGGACACTTTGGTTATCCTGAGTTTTTACGCAATGAAGATCGCTACCGTGTTGAATGACATTCACGAAACGGTTATTGGCAACTCCGGAAGCGACTTGAAGACCAGGATGATTTTCGCACCATCGGCTGCTTCAATTTCCAGCGCATCTTCGCGTCCGTCCGCTCCGGCCTTGGGTACGATCCGGCGAACTTCGTTAACGGTATGCGTCAAGTTGCGATGATCGGCGCCACTACCGCCCAGCATGATCTCCACACTCTGGGCAAGTGATCCTTTAGTCTCTGGGCTGATTCCCTGGAACGGAAATTTTCAGCCTCGTTCTGAGTGCCCAGTTCTTCGCTTAACACCTGAAGGTCAACCACTCGTCCAGAGTTGCGTTTACTGAAACCGTTCAAAGTAGGTTGGCCATTCTTGTCTTAGTATTTCGCCATGCATGATTCGTATTCCTTCCCTCCCAGATTATATGCTTGACCTCTACAGCGTTGGCATTTCCTGAATTCCCTGAGCAGCTTCGATTGCCGCCTGACACTGTGCGTCATATCTCGCAGTGGGGATTGCCTTGAGCCGCTCCTCATCGATTGGTTTGCCACATCGTTCGCATTGCCCATACGTACGGTCTTCGATTCTGTGCAACGCCTCATCGATCTCTTCAATTAAGCTCAGTGCACGTCCACCGAGATCAAGGGCGTAGACCTATTCACATCTAACTGCGACACTTCGCCGCTATCTATCACGCCATCGCTCTGTTCAAGCGCAGTGGCCTGATCGGCGTGCATGTCGACAACAGTCTGCCGACGCTGCTCGAGTAGCAGGTTCCGAAAGTAATCTAATTTCTGTTTATCCATTGGTAATCACAATCTCATTTATCACAAGAAGTACAGCAACACTGCGAAACATCACCATAAATGTGATCAGGCCCACCCACAAGAGCACAAAGATACGCAAAGCCGGTGTCGGGCATCTTTCTTGTTTTTGCTGATTTCAACTTGAACTTGCGACGTAGGAAGTTAACTCGGTCAGGGTTTAACTGATCGCTGTAGTCAGCACTCACGTTAGGGTCCAGCTCCGAATCACAAGAACGTCACGCACTATCTTCGGAGTCACACCTAACGTCTGAACACTTAATGGTTGCTTCGTAAGACTTGCAACACCTCACTGAGTTCACGCTTCATGAGCGATACGTTTGCGCTGAACGTCAAGCAACATCGCGATTCGATCGTCCAGGTTACCGATACTTAGTTCACGAGTGCGAGATACTGTTGCTCATGGATTCGATCTTTCGTTCTTCCTTCGGCGATCCGATTGGGTGAATTCTGCCTTCAGTGCGCCACTTCGCAATCAGTTGTTCTCTGCGCGTAATCACTCTTCCCGGGGAAGGTGTGGCGGAGTTTAGATAGGACCAAATCTCCGGAGGATAGCGACTTGGAATTATTTCCTGCGCTTCCGGCTGGCGCCCAAAAATCTCTGGCGAGCATGCGTGGCGAGTCCCCGAGTGTTCCTCGTCCACCCTTCTTATGAATGCCAATAATCGATAACAGCACTGAGCCTGCTCCTCCGACCACACCAATTCCGTTGCCCAGGTTAACCGTGTCTGGTTTGAACTGCATCGCCGAAGTAACAGCGCCGAAAGCACCGCCAGTAACAATCGAAGCGAGGTTGATGATGTTCTGAGCTTTGTCGCGCCTTGCCTGCAGATCCGAACGAATTGATCGAATCTGTTCTAGTTCGACATCGATCACCGCATTAACAATCCATCGATCTCAAGCGGAAGTGGCCAGCACGCGCTCCGTAATCTCCTGACGCACCGCAAGTGATTGCAAACTCACTGCTGAAGGTCCGGCTGACGATGAAGACAAACGTTGCAATCGTAGTAGCAGCGGGGGCAACGCCAATCTCAACGGCGACTTGAGCTGCTTCATGAGATAGACCAAGCTTTTGAACCTCAGATGGATCAATTTCCAGTTGTGGGGCTGAGCTGTTCTGTTTGAGCGGCTGTGGCCCAGGTCGAGGATTACGATAAAGAATGCGGCGAGAAGAGTGCGCATTGCTAGTGCAAGTACATTTCCCACTAACTGGTTTTGCTGCTGCGACCGGACGTTACTCAGACCGTCAACACAAACTCCTTTGTGACTGTTCTGCTCATCTCGACTCCTCACGAAATTTGAAACCAGAAGTCTCGAAACTTTTGTATCTACGAGCGAACAGGCTGAGTTCGAGTCCGTCCGCCCACTTCGGGACTTCGAGTTTGAGCAGCAGTTCTCGGCCGCGACACCAGGATCGGTAACAAAGTGAGAAACCGCCATCACGCCCGCAATAACATGGAGCGCGCTTGAATACGAGCCTGTCGACTCTCGCATGATATGCGATCAGCAGCGGGCCAACGGCGCTGGCCACGCCCCATGCCGTTAGCATCAATCCATAGATTGGACCAACATTCTTTGCGCCAAAATAATCGGCCGCAAACGCCGGCATCGTGCCGAACCCGCCGCCGTAACACATCAACACAACAAAGGTGAGAAACGTCATTGGCGCAACCGCCGAAATGCCAGGGAGCAACCAGAAAGGAGAATTTGAAGTAAGAACATCACGACGAACGTCACCCGACGAGTCAAAATGTCAGACACCCAGGCCCAGAACACCCGGCCGAATGCGTTGCCGATGCTGGCTATGCCCACCATACTCGCGGCCACAACTGCGCTCACGCCCACAGATCTCCTGGAAGATTGGTGCTTCCTGCGAAATGATTGAAATGCCTGCGAAGGTATTCAGGAATAGAAGGAGCCAAAGCGCATACCACTGCCAGGTTCTAAGAGCTTCGGCTAAGGTGAAGTCGTGTCCGGCGCGTTGCTTTGTCTCCGAAACAGTAGGCGTCCAACCGACAGGCTTCCACGCGTCCAGGGGATTTTGCATAAAGAGGCTGGCAACAACTAGTGACAATTAGATAAGCAACGCCAAGGTAAGCAAACGTATTCAGTACACCAACTTTTGAATAAGTCCGGTGGCAACCGGAGCGGTGATCAGAGCACCGGCGCCAAAACCGCCAACGGCTATTCCAGTGATTAGCCCTCTCCGATCGGGAAACCATTTCACCAAAACTGATACGGGAACAATGTAGCTGAGACCGAGCCCGATTCCGCCGATGAATCCAAAACAGAGGTATAACCACCAAAGTCTGTTGGCTGAAAAGCTGGCCAGGAATACTCTAAACCGTATAACGCCCCTCCTGTTATTGCGACAATGCGTGGGCCAGAACGATTTAGCCACAAGCCTCCAAGGAAGGCTGCGATACCCAACATAAAAATGCTGATCGTAAAGGTGAATGTAATTTCAGAAATACTCCAGCCGAATTGTGTCGCGAGCGGCGCGCGAAAACACTCCACGCATAAACGGCGCCGAGCGCAACCTGCATAAGCACTCCGGCGATAGCAATGATCCATCGATTGATTTTCATAAATTCCTTACCTGTCAGTAATCCAATCTGATGATCACAAAAGCAGACTTCAGGTTCTTTCCGTGCTTTGCCGGAAAAATCAGTTGCTTGCTCTATTGAACGATGAGTCTTTGAGTAGGAATTATTATGTGAAGCTATGTAGGGTTGCGAACGTGAGTAGGCAACAAGATGTGGAGATCATTTATGTACATTGTGGGTCTGGATCTTAGTTCGGACCAGACACTTTCTGAGTCCCTAACTTAATCTTGTGGTTTGTCGAGAAGGTTCTTACCGAACGCTATCAGCAGATCGTTGCAAGCGGCCAGACCTCTACGAAAATCTCTGTTTCGGAAAGTGCTCAACAACTTGAATAGGCCCGGCGGCTCTGCGTTTCTTCGTGCGTTAGCTTGCACCAGAGCCTTGGGAATTGCGCGCGTGATATCGCTCAGCAACGCCGGTTCCACATCTCCCAATGCTTTAATCAACAGGAGCAGATTACGCGTGCCGCGAATCGCTTCTGCGTCCTCTGGTAACAGCGACAAACTGTTCAATGACCTTGTCGCCTCCGCCCAATGTTCCTCGCATCAGTTCGAGTACGCCCTTATCGTGCATGGCTTGCAAAACTTCGTAAGCGGCCAACAAGGCTTCAGCATGTTCCTGTGGCGCTTTCTGAAGGCTCACATTGAGTTCGCGCTGCGGATCGCGTGGCTCCAGATGTAATGCTATTGGTTGGGCCACATGACTCTTCTCCTTATATTAATGCGCGCGTGGCGCGCTGGATTTGGACCAGTTTTGGTCCTGGAAATTGGTAGTCCGCGCGCTGCCATTTGCGCTCGACTTCCACGCCACGTTGCGGCGTTGGGTGACCCCAACGCGAGTTGGTTTTAGGTAGCGGGCTTTCGCCTATTTCAGGCAAGTACCGTCATCTTTACTGAAACTTCTTTGAAAGCAGGTGTATGGGTTACGGGATCGGTAAACGCTGCTAGTCAAACGGTTGACTGCCTGCTCTGTGGAGTTCATCGGCATGTAGAGTTCTTTGCCATGAACGCGGTCAGTGACCACGGCGCGCACGCGAACTCTGCCGTATCGCGAGGTAAGGTGGACCCACCTGCCGGTTTGTATCTTTCGCTCTTGTGGCCAGCTCTGGTGAAACCTCGACAAACGTGTCCGGAGTCTTCTCGCCAATTCCCGGCGTACGATAAGTGAGATTGCCTTCGTGGAAATGCTCCAGCAGCCGGCCGTTGTTCAAGTGAAGATCAAATTCGTCATTGGGTTGCTCCGGTGGTTCCACCCAGCCAACAGGAAATAACCTCGCTTTGCCATCAGGAAGAAAAACTCTTTGGTGTAGAGCAACGGTTGGTCGGTGCCGTCAGGAGCTACCGGCCACTGCAAAGACTTGTAGCCCTCGAGTCGCTTCATAGCTCACGCCGGCGAACATCGGACTGAGCGCCGCGATTTCCGCCATTACTTCGGAAGGATGCTGGTAGTTCCAGACCGCTCCCATGTGATTGGCAACGTCGCGGATGATCTGCCAATCCGGCCGGCAGCCATCCAGGGGTTCGAACACTTCATAAAGCCTCTGGATTCGGCGCTCGCTGCTGGTGAAAGTGCCGTCCTTTTCCAAACTAGGAGTTGCCGGCAAAACCGACGTCGGCATACTGGCAAACATCGCCAAAGAAGATCTCCTGCACGACAAAGAACTCGAGCTTCGAAAATGCGTCATCAACATAGTTCGCGTTGGAATCGACAATGCTCATCTCCTCGCCGATCAAATACATCGCCTTAACCTTGCCCTGCTGAATCGCATCCACCATCTGGTGATTGTCGAGTCCTTTGGTCGAGGGCAGCTTCACCTTCCAGTACGCTTCGAAACGCGCGCGCGATTTCCGGATCATCAACCGACTGGTAGCCCGGAAGATTGTTAGGCATCGACCCGTTGTCGCTCGCGCCCTGCACGTTGTTGTGTCCGCGCAATGGATAAGCGCCGGTTCCCGGACGCATGTAGTTTCCAGTGATCGAGCAAGCAGGTTCGAGATCGCCGTCGAGGTGTCGGAGCCCTGACTGTGTTGCGTCACGCCCATCGCAAAGAGAATGCAGACGCGCTCCGATTCGGCGATCGTGTGCGCCGACTTGCTTCAGAGTCTCTACCGGCAGTCCGGCAACGCTCGGACGCAAATTCCAACGTGAAGGGCTCGAGGCTCTTGCGATACTCGTCGAATCCATTCACCCATTGATTGATGAATTCAGTCTTTGCCAAGCCGTTATCGAGCAGATAGCGGCTAACTGCGCACAGCCAGATCAGATCGGTTCCGGGTTGGGCATGGAGGAAGATATCGGCGCGCCGGGCCATCTCGTTTTCACGCAGGTCCGAAACGATCAGCTTTTGACCGTGCAGTTTGTGAGCACGCTTAATGCGGGTGGCCAGCACCGGGTGACTCTCCGCCGTGTTGCTGCCGATGATGATTACCAGATCGGCCTGCGCCACGTCGGTGAATGAACCCGAGTCGCCTCCATAACCAACAGTGCGAAACAAGCCCGCCGTGGCGGGTGATTGGCAGTAGCGCGAACAGTTGTCGATGTTGTTGGTGCCGACAACCGCTCGGGCCAGTTTCTGCATGAGATAGCTTTCTTCGTTGGTGCACTTCGAAGATGAAATCAGCCCGATCGAATCAGGACCGTTCTTCGCTTTGATCTCGTTCAAGCGACGGGCCACGAGGCTGAGCGCTTCTTCCCAGGTGGCCTCGCGAAAGCGGTCGTCTTCGCGGATCAGCGGTTTGGTCAAGCGATCTTTGCTGTCAATGATGGTCCCAGGCAAACTTCCCTTTGATACAAGTTGAGATGCCATTTACTGGTCCTTCCTCCGGCTCGATCTTGAGGATGTGTCGATCCTTGGACCACACATCGAAGCTGCAACCAACGCCACAATAGGTGCAAACCGTCTTGGTGCGCCGAATGCGGGATTCGCGCATCGCTTCTTCGGCTTCCGAAACGCGCATGATGGTCCGTAACCGGTCTCCGGCTCAACACCTTTGACCACATCGATCATTCCGTCCAAAACGCGGTTTCGGTAGCCCGGTGAGAAATCCCGCGTGGCCGAGCATCGATTTTCCATTAACGCGTTGCAGGGACAGACAGTTACGCAGTGTCCGCACGAGACACAACTTGATTCGCCGATTGTGGCGCCACCGTCCCAAAGCACGCGCGGATGCGGATCTTCCCAGTTGATCGAAAGAGTTTCATTTACTTCCAGATTCTGGCAGGCCTCCACGCAGCGGCCGCAGAGGATGCATTGATCCGGATCGTAGCGATAGAAAGGATTTGTATTGTCGACTTCATACGGCTTCTCGCGAAACGGAATACTTTGGTGTTCGACGCCTAACAGTTTCGTTGTGTTGTGGACCGTACAGTCGCCGTTGCTGTTGTCGCATACAGTGCAGTAGAGAAGATGATTGCTGAGAATGCGATCGAATGCTTGTTGTTGCGCCGTCAGTCGCCAGCTGCGGAGTTAGTGCTGACGTTCATACCCGCTGAAACGGTAGTGGCACACGCTCTGACCAGCTTACCGTCCACCTCAACCATGCAGGTGTCGCAGGTTTGTATGGGACCAAGCTGCGGGTGATAACAGACCTGCGGCAAAGTGCTGCCGCTACGATTTATGATATCGACGAGTCGCTCATCGGCGCGCCGCTTCCTGGACCAAACCATCAACCGTGATTGCTAGCATTTCCTCTTCCTCCCACTCTGGTGCGGCTGGACGTCAGCGCGCGCAAATAATCGGGAAATGACCCTCGCTGATTTATCTCCATTGCCGTCGGCAGTTGCAAGAGAAATGGCGTTGGTGATCTTTTTCGCTTTGCTCGGAAGTGTCCCGCTTTTGCCGTGGCAGCCAAATTGGGCTGACTCAGCGATCCGGGGATTCTGGTGTATGAGGCGTCAGTGTTCTGTGCCCCTCTCAGTTCAAGTATCTTCTTAGGTGTTTGTAGCCAAGAAGAGATCCCGCCACGAGAGAGGCGCCCAGAGAAATACCTACAAAAGCGTGCCTTAAAGTCCAAGATCGGCTTAGCCCAGGATGGTCGTCGGGGCGGCGGCCAAGCGGCTCAATGAAACTTGCGCTCCAGACTCCTTGATTGGTGCATCATTGATGCAAGCAAACCGTAAACACGCATCAAACCGTTTTCTGCGAAATTCCCAATTTTCCGTTGCCATACGAAGGCGAAACCAATTTCCCGAGTCGTCGCGACTTTCGTAAGCGAAACGCACAGCGATGCGATTGCCCTCGACGGCCCAGAGAGCTCGTTGATGAGCCGATAGTCGAGTTCTCTTGTCCGCTTTGCGAGTGAGCAGGGCCGCTATCTCTTCCTTGCATTTCGCTGAAGCTCCGCCCGGTTTGCTCCAGCGCGACTGGGGCGAATAAGCAAGCGACACTTTTACCGGATCGCGAGATTTCCACCCATCTTCGGCGAGCCGGACCTTCTGAATCGCGGTCTCACGTGTAAAGGTGGCAACGGCGGACGAACCGCGACAATTTCTTCTGTACCACTAAGCCGTGCATTCACCATGACAGTCTCCTCATATGTTTCACAACGCGCCACTTCGAACTTCTCCCTAGCTACCGAACTGAATATTCTCCTTACCTTCCCGCACTGTTTTCGGACAGGAAACCACTGTCAGCGCTCAGTCTCATCAACCAGATCTCAATCAAACTCGTAGTTGCAGCATCGCCGTGATACTCACAGAGTTCATGGGTTGAACAAAGTATCGACTCAGATCCTGGTTGTCCGTAGAAGCTCTAGCAACATGTCTCTAGCAGCGACGATTCTTCATCGTTGTCCCTTAGACGTTGGTGCCTGGAGATATCGCCGGTGAACGGAGCGTCGTGCCGCCGAGCTTACGGGCCGCTCAGCTATGGTGTCCGTCATCCCGAAGATTTGTTCGGCGTGTTCATCCAAAAGCAGGTGATAGTCACGAAAGTGACTTCCACTGACGTGCCAGTGGAAGTTTTGGTTTCAAGTACAAAGCAAACGCGTCCGGCAAGTAATTGACGCAAGGCTCAGTGATTTCGATCCTGCATTGAGACCAGACTCCGCCGGCATTTGATTAATCTGACTTTCATGCTTTGCTAATTGCGTTCTATCACTCATCATTCCGCGCTCCTTATCAAGTACGTCATTCCTTAATCTGTATCCGACAAAATAAGGTGTGCGAAGTTCTTTATCTTGCTAACTGTTGGCAGAAATACGGACATTTGGCAATTCCCGTTTGTTCCCGTTTGATCGTGTTGCGTCCAATGCGATTACATCAGATTCCTCTTCTGAAAGACCGGGTGACTTCCTGAAGCCGGCGAGGTCGTGAAAACAAGGGGCCGATGGCGCAATCAAACAAAATCAGCTTTGTAGTCGAACAGTGATTAAGACTGCTCCAACCTAATCGCGAAACAGAGATCCGTGGACCTTTGCACAAACCTTTTGTGCAGGCGCCGATAGTTGCCCGGTTTATTTCACTTTCATCACGATCAGTGTGAGGTCATCATGCTGCGTTTGTCTTTTTGCCATTCCTTTACGGTCAATGATCCTTTGAGCCGGCCACCACTTTGAGCCGACTCCAGCGACTCCGTGAGAACTGAGCGCAGTCGCGCTTCACCAAATTCAAATCGGCCCGGTTGAGTGCTTCTGTCGCCATCTGTGTACACGACCAGCGTGTCCCGGTGCAGTTGAATTGTTCCTGCTCGTAAGGCTCATTCCAGAACGTACCGATGATCCGGTCCACCCGTTGGCAACAACCTTGTTACTGGTTTCTCGGAGACCGCCACGGCGGATCAGGGTGGAACGACTGCTAACGAAGTAGCCAACCGAAGTTTTTCTTGCTCAAATGACCTGCATTCGGTGTGGTAAGTCCGCGGCGCGCTAGCATTGGCGGATTGTGGCCAGCATTCACATACGTCAAGCGCTTAGTGACTTTGTCCAAACGCGGCGGGGAAGAACGTCCGCAGCAGCTCACCGGTCAGAGCGTCGAAGCAACTTATTCATTGTGGAACGACATCGGCTATGGGTCTTTCCTTTGAAATGAGCTGGCAACGTAGCGAAGCCTGAACCGTAGGCGCATAGTAATGCGGCCGCGATTCCCTTACCGGCGACGTCAGCGATCGCTATGCCGATGCGAAAGATCACCCATTTCAAAGTAATCGTAATAGTCACCTCCGACGCCAAGGGCCGGCAGTGAGTGCCATAGATTTCGAAACTCCTATCTTCGTGAAGTCCATCCGCAGGGAAAAGTCGACGCTGCACTTCAGCCGCCAGCTCCGAGGTCGTGGGCACTGCGCTGTTCGGAGCAATACGTAACTG
>ERZ1370068.8221-contig-7094_pt1 | contig 43865 bp, 57 predicted proteins | sample MGYA00561227_ERZ1370068 | MGnify/ENA primary metagenome ERZ1370068 (study PRJEB38410, sample SAMEA6850437) | metagenome | study: Metagenomic assessment of the ecological functions of the soil: analysis of the soil microbiota associated with the...
CTCGGTATGCTTCGTTCAGTTACGTATTGCTCGACGGGAAATGATCAAATACGGCCTCGGCTCGGTGCCGCTGGCCTGGCTTCTCGCGAACAAGACCTTGGTCATGGCGCTGCCCCGGCGTCGGGCCCAATTCAAAATTCAACGGAGTTCAGATCGGAATCATCGCGCCCTATTCATTCCGGGGCTTGCCCAACACGGCGGAGGATATCCTGCGCCACCTGGTGGAACTGGGCATTAGCGCAGTGGAACTACAGAACGATCCGGTCGAGCAATTCGCCGGTGCGCCCGGCGCGGGTGTTCGGCGCGGTGGGCCGGGGGGCATTCGGGATTGACGGACGACCAGCAAAAGGCGCTTGCCACGATCAATGAAGGTCTCGCCGACAAACTCAAGCCGTCGTCGGCCGCCGCTTGCTGGCCGAGGCCGCCTTCTCGGATGCCACAGCGATCCGGTAAGCTCGCGGCGCTCACCGACGCTGAACTCGCCCTCGCCAGCGCTCGCGCCAGGCGCCATCGCCCGGCTGCAAAGGTCCCCGCAAAGACTCGACTCGAAGCAAATTGCCGCACTTATTGCCCAGACCGTTCCATCTCCCGCCGATGAGCGGTGGCGCTGGGCGCGGCGGCCCGGGCAGTCGCGGGAATCCCGAACTGACCGCCTGGCGCGCATCCGTCTCGATGGACAAGTTCAAGGCGCTGCGCAAACTCTACCGCGACGCGAGCGTGAGCATCTACGGCTTCAAACTCGATCTGCGGCTCGACTCGCCGCAGTCGGACTCACAAATGCGCCTTCAATGTCGTCCGAGGCCCTCCGGAGCCAACCAACTGACGATGGAACTCCCAGACGATCCCGCGACCACGCAGCGCATTGGTGACTACGCGGCCAAACGCAAGCTCTGGGCCGGTTATCACGCCCACACGCAAGCGCACCTGACATTCTGGGACACGGCGTTCCGCCAGTCCGAATACAACGGCGCGAACATCGACATTGGCCATTACACGGCCGGCGCGAGCGGGAGCCCAATTCCTTTCATCGAGAAACATCACGCGCGCATAACGAGCATGCACCCTTAAAGGACCGCAAATTTCACAACGGCCCGAACATGCCGTGGGGTGAGGGGACACGCCGATCAAAAGTGCTGCAGCTGATGAAGCGCGACAAGCACACTTACCCCGCCACGATCGAACTCAGAATACAACACGCCGCCCGGCTCGACCGTCCTGGCAGAATTGGCGAAGTGCCTGCAGTAGCGGATGCCCTCGCGTGAGCTTCCCCGAAATCGCGCAACACTTCCCAAACCCAATCCATGAAAAGACCCAATCAATTCTGCCAGGCCATCGCAGCGTTGCTGCTGGTTGTTTCCATTTGCGCTCCGGCCCAGGAAGCAGGCGGCCCAGGCGGCCTGCGAAGGGAGGGCGAGGAGGCCCGGGCGGACCGCCACCCGCCGAGGAGCAAGCCGAAGTGGATCGCATCATGGCCGCGCCTTTGACGCTGCAGACGGAAGGCAGTGGACCGCGGGCCAACTCAAATCTCATCGCCGTCACCTTCAGCACGCCGGTCTGACCAGGGAGAGGGATAGGAAAGCCAACCAGGAACTCGCCAAGGCCCGCTCGGCCTGGGCGGCGAAGGCGGTCGAAGCTCTTTGCGGAGAGATCTGGCTTCAGAGGAAAAGCTGTGCCAGGGGAGGCGATTGCGCGGCTGGATTCAGATGTCCAGCGGCGTGTCGGGGTGGACGTAGCTTTGGCCCCGGCGGTCGAGGTGGCCCCGGCAGCCCGCGACGCCCGCGCCCGGTCAGTGAGCGGATTCTCTACGCCTCCAGGAACGATAAAGACCTCCGGGCGGGCCATCGGGCGCGTAGGCATCGGAGCAATGGCCGATCGTCCGTCGTCCGTCCCCTGTTCAACAATGATCCCCGCCGATCCATAACCAGCTTCAATGGATCACATGGAAAACAAACGATTACTCCAATCCAATGCTGACGGATAATGTCCCCTCATGGCTGCACGGGTGGGCGTGCGCAGAATACTGACAACAACAAAGTGGCAACCATGAATGCCGAAGCGCTAGCTGGCTTCTGAACTCGGCTTGAAGCTGCCGCCTGGCGCCGAAGCCTGCAGGAAATTATGCGCCCTTCGCGCCGGGCCGGCAGCCATTGCGCTTCAGTTTCGGCGCAACTGCCGATCGAGAATGGCGCGGCACGATACACGGGTCGTGTGGGCGCTGAACTCACGGAAGAACAGGGTTACGCGGCCGCGCTCGCCGCATTGAATGTGCTGGCGCAGATCAAGGCGGCGCTCGGAAGCCTGGACCAGCTGCACCAGCTCGTGCGCGTGGAAGGGCACGTGGCAAGCGCCCCAGGCTGGGACAACGCGCCCAAGGTGCTCGACGGCGCGTCCGACCTTTTTGCCGCCGTCCTTGGCGAACGTGGCCGCCACACGCGTGCTGCATTCACGCCAGCGCAACTTCCGCTCAACTACGCCATCGCAACTCGTGGTCATGGCGACAACAAAACCGGACTGAACCACCTCAGGACGGCTCAACGATTCACGAACCATAGCAACCACAACCAATCGAACCAATCCAACGTATGCATAGCAAAGAAAGCCTGGCCAAAATGAAGCGACTGAACGAACTCGCCCCGGAAGTGATGAAAGCCTTTTGGGCGTTCGACAAGAGCGGCGGTCGCCGATGGCGCAATTCCGGTGAAATACAAAGAGCTGATCGCCGTCGCGGTCGCGTCACCACGCAATGCCCGTATTGCATCGATGTCCACAGCGCCAATGCGCGCCGGGCGGGCGCATCTGATACCGAATTGACCGAGGCCGCGATGGTCGCGGCGTCCGTGCGATGCCGGCGGCGCGGTGACCCACGCCACGCACGCGCTGTCCAGTTGATCTCGCGCTATTCCATCAGCAGGTCATCCACGGCGCGGGCGAGACTTTCCAGATACGCGTCGCCTTGGGGATGGTGCGGTCATGGCCGCCAGGAGGTAATGGCGGCCAGGGCCGGTGACGATGGCGGTGTCATGAAACCAGTCCTCCCACCAGCCGGCTTTTGCGCAACACCTGCACGTCGCGGCCGGCCAGTCCCTTGACGAACTTGTCGTTCACGTGCGGAATGTCGGGCGATGCGAAAATGTCGCGCATCGTTTTCGACGCCTCCGGTGACACCAGCCGGCCTTGTTCCAACAACAGGTAATAGCGCAGCAACTGCCGCACGGTGGCGCCGTGCGAGTGGTTTCCCCACTGGATCGCCGTAGCGCTCGTCGTCCCGGCCATAATGCTTGCCCACCCACAAGCCGCCGCCACGCTGCGCGTCTTAGAAGCCGTAACGGACCAGCACTTCCTGGATTTGTTTCCAACCCGAGCTGGCGCGAATACTTCGCCGCCATCTCATTATCCGAGGCCTTGATCATCAGGCCCAACTCCTGGCGTGTTTGGGAATCGAGGTGGTCGCCGCGGCGAGGTGCAATTGAAAATAGGCGAGCAGGATGCCGATTTTGGGCACGCTCGCCGGCATAGTCGATCGCGGTCGGAGCGAATCAGGGCCAGGCGCAGCGTCCGGAGGTCCAGCACGCCGATCGCGGTTTGTCCCGTCGTCATGCCAAATCGTTCGCGCAGCCGCGTGTCCGCAGCGATCAGGTTGGTCTGGAGGGGATCCGGCCCACTGGCGTGTCGTAGTCCACAGGGTGTAACGGGAGCAATTCGTGGAACTCTCGGCGATGCTTTCGTGTCGGGTGAAACGCTCCGACAACCCTGCACGCCGAGCACGCACGCCAGCGCGAAGATCAGGAATAGCCCCGGCCGGGCCAGCGATGTTCACGAACGCCGACGAGTACTGAAGTTCATCGGCGACGAGAAGCGTGGAGTTCGTCGATGTCCGGTTCTGTGACCTTCCGGGCACGATGCAGCACTTCACCGTGCCGGTGGAGTCGCTTCGACGAGAGAGGTCTTCACCGACGGGCTGATGTTCGACGGCTCCTCGATCCGCGGGTTCCAGCGAGATCCACGAGTCCGACATGCTGCTGCATGCCCGACCCGACCACGGCCGTGCTCGACCCGTTCCGCCAGCACGACAGACGCTGGACATCGACGTTCTTCGTGCACGACCCGCTGACCGGCGAGCCCTACAGCCGCGACCCGCGCAACATCGCGCGCAAGGCGCAGGACTTCCTCGTGGCACCGGGATCGCGGACACCGTCGTTCTTCGGCCCCGAGGCGGAGTTCTACATCTTCGACTCGGCGCGGTTCGCGACCGAGCCGAACGAGGGCTACTACCACCTCGACTCGATCGAGGGCGCCTGGAACACCGGGCGCGACGAGGACGGCGGCAACCTCGGCTACAAGCCCCGCTACAAGGGCGGCTACTTCCCCGTCCCGCCGATGGACCACTACACCGACCTGCGCGTCGGAGATGGTCCGCGCTGCTCATCCGGTGCGGCATCGAGGTGGAGATGCAGCACCACGAGGTCGGCACCGCTGGCCAGGCGGAGATCGACATCCGCTTCGACGCCGCTGCTGCACATGGCCGACAAGCATGATGATGCTACAAGTACATCGTCAAGAGCGTGGCCCGGGCGGCAGGCAAGACCGTGACGTTCATGCCCAAGCCGCTGTTCGGCGACAACGGCTCCGGCATGCACTGCCACCAGAGCGCTGTGGAAGGACGGCGCGCCGCTGTTCTACGACGAGGTCGGCTACGCGCGGGCTGTCCGACATCGGCCGCTAGTACGTCGGCGGGCTGCTGCAGGCACGCGCCCTCGCTGCTGGCCTTCACCAACCCGACGGTCAACTCCTACCACCGGCTGGTGCCCGGCTTCGAGGCGCCGGTCAACCTGGTGTACTCGCAGCGCAACCGGTCCGCCTGCGTGCGGATCCCGATCACCGGCGCCAACCCCAAGGCCAAGCGGATCGAGTTCCGGGTGCCCGACCCGTCGTGCAACCCGTACCTGGCGTTCTCGGCGATGCTGATGGCCGGGCATCGACGGCATCCAGAACAAGATCGAGCCGCCGGAGCCGGTGGACAAGGACCTGTACGAGCTGCCGCCGGACGAGGCGCTGGCCATCCCGCAGGTGCCTGGCTCGCTGGACGAGGTGCTGGACACGCTGGAGGCCGACCACGACTACCTGCTCGACGGCGGGGTGTTCACCGCCGGACCTGATCGAGACCTGGATCGACTACAAGCGCGCCAACGAGCTCGACCCGATCCGGCTCCGCCCGCACCCGCACGAGTTCGAGCTGTACTACGACGTGCAGCCATTGCACCCGGCCTGACCTGCGGCGCGGTCAGGACGCGGCCTGCCTGTTCCGGCTCTGTTCCGCCCGGTCGCGAGAACCGCGTCGATCGCCACAGCCGGGTGGACCGCATCCGTGCGGCAGCCACAGGTGCCCGTAGGTGTCGAGTGTGGTCTTGGCGCTGGCGTGCCGCAGACGCGCCTGCACGACCTTGACGTCGGCGCCGGAGGCGATCGGCAGTGACGCGAGGTAGTGCCGCAGGTCGTGGTACCGGAATCCTCCGGCAGGCCGTCCGCCGCGCGTGAGCACGGCCCGGGGCACATGGTGGTGCTGCCGCGCGGCGCGAACTGCAGCTCAGCGTGGCACAAGCCGAGGCACGACCTGGATTACCCGGTCGGCGGATAAATATGGTGGCCTGCCGCATCTCCTGGCCCGTCCTGGTAGCACGTCGCAGGCGCAGTCCGGGGGTCAAAGCTGGCTGCGTGTGCGGCCGGGCCCGTTCCCAGCGGGGCGCCCCGGGCTGCGTCTCCTTTGCTCACCTGACGGCGGGATTGGGTGCTACCGGCCACGGCGCGGAGGCGGAGCACCTGAGGGCCTGCCCCGCTGGTGGAGTAGGCGGCAAGGAGGCAAGGTGGACGGTTGAGCGGCCCGCGCGGCGTACGGGGGCAACGCGGCGCGGGCCGCGTCCGCCTGGGAGCATCGTGCGGGGGACACGAACTGGCCCACCAGGCAGACCCCGGCCGGGGGCCGGGTGCGAGCCGGTCTGGGCTGCTGCTGTCACCTCGCACGGGGTTGGCACGCCAGACGGGCAGGCACGGGGGCCCCGGCTGGTTCGTCAACCGTAGCCCAAAGATAACTCCCCGTTGCCGACATGAATAGTGGGTTGGCACGCGGCGGAATTTACCAGCGCCTTTACGGTGCGGCTCTTGCTGAGGCGTAAGCTGGCAGACGCAGGTGCGCGGCAGATTTCTGCCGGGCGGGGGACGTGCCGCGACCCGCTGCCCCGGCTGCTTAAGGGGCGGTGCAGCGGGTCGCGGCACATGCCCAGGGTCATCAGACTTCGCGTGCCGGGCGCCGGGCTGCCCGGTCGGTGTTTGGTACCGGCCGCCGCATGAGTCAGCGGGTGAGTCACCGTTGGCGTGCCTCGTAATCCCGGATCTGCTCGGCGACGGACTTGGCGGTGTACCCCGGAACACGACCGGCGGGCTCGACATCCGCCGCCGGACGTACAGCAAGCCGGATATCCCGCGCCATGCTTCCCATCCGGGGAACTGGCCGCGGATATGCCGTGATGTCAGCGGCTCGCGTGGCGACAGATGCACGGCAATTATGTCGTCATACGATAAGACTTTGAGGTTGCGATGGGTCTGTGCCAGCAGCGGCACGAGAAGGACCGCGCTGGAGTGGAGTGCGTGCAAGGTCAGCGGTGGCTGAGAAGCTTCCGCGGCGGCCGTATCGGCGGTTTCGGCAGCCGAAGCGGGACGTGCTACTGGCCACCAAGCTGCCCGTGCCCGGCTCGCGGCCAGGTTTCGTGCCCCGCCCGCGCGCCTGGCGGAACGGCTCGACGACGCCTGGGGCAAGGGCTGATGCTGATCTGCGCCCTGGCCAGCTCATCGATCACGGGCACAAAGGTGACGCTAGGATCTGCAGGTCACCCAGGAACGCCGAAGCGGGTCAGGGCGCTCGGCGCCGGGCCAATCGCGCTCGATCAGCAACCGGCGGGCGTGTGGCGCCGCATCGTGGGCGGTTCCTGATGCCGATCGGGTACTGGTGGACGGTCGCGGTCATGTCCTGGGGTGTGGCGTGCGCGCTCACTCGGTGGCGCAGGCTCGGCCCGGTTCTCCGCTATCCCCGCGCTGCTGGTCAGCGAACTGCCGTTCATCGTTGGGGTACCTGCTGATCGCGTCGACCGTGCTCGCGCTCGGTCGACGGCGACCTCGACTCGCCGAGCGGCGCCGCTGAGCGCCGCTGTCGCGCTGCTCGCGCTGGCTGGCCTCGGTGGTCGTGGTGTGCCGGGCGCTGCGCGCGCACGCGGCGTTGCACAACAGCCGGCAGGCCGGAGCGGCCGTGGGGCCGCATCCTGCGCGCCCCGTTTTTCCCGAGTCGGCGCGACGTGGTCGGGTGCGCGGTCTCGCCTACGGCGACGGGCCGCGCCGCACGCTGGACGTATACCATCGCCGCGACCGGTACGGCCGGCGTGCCGGTCCTGCTGCACTTCCATGGCGGCGGCTTCTACTCCGGCAACAAGGCCCGCGAGGCGCGGCCGCTGATCCGGCACCTGACCAGCCGGTGCGGTTTCGTCTGCGTGAGCGCGAACTACCGGCTGCAGCCGCACGTGACACTCGCCGACCAGGTGGCCGACGTGCGCGACGCGATCGCCTGGGTACGCGCCCACGCCGCGGAGTATGGCGCCGAACCCGGCGCGCTGTTCGTCACCGGCAGTTCGGCCGGGCGCGAACCTGGCGATCCGGGCGGTGTGCGAGGGCGAGACCGGCATCGCGGGCCTGATCTGCCGCTACGGCTACTACGGCGACCTCGCGCCGCGCGGCGACATGCCACCCATGCTCGTGGTGCACGGCGAGAAGGACATGTCTGATACCTGCGCCGGACGCGCGCGCCTTCGTGGAACGGGTACGCGCGGTGTCGAGCCACCCGGTCACCTACGCCGAGCTGCCCGGTGCCTACCACGACTTCGACATGTTCGAGTCCATCCGGTCCGCCGCGGTCAGCGAGGCAGTGGAGCAGTTCACCGCGAGGGTCAGCACTTCCCCAGGACATGGATCTTCAGGACCGGCAGCCTGCACAAGATTCGTGACCACTTGATATTGAACATGGGGCATCAGTCGGCATATGGGCAGGCCAGGCCGTCAGCCACGAACGCGAAGCGCATCGACGAGCGACGACGACCCCGCTGGTTGACCAGTGGGAGCGGCCCCAGATGGCGGCAGAGACTGGCAGTTCGACCTGACCACCGGCCGCTGCCTGGTCAGCGAGGCACCAGGTGCAGCCCAAAGGGAGATGGGAACATGGCGCAGACTGCACGTGAGCGATGAGTTCGCGCCATCCGGGCCATCTTTCCGGTGGAGCTCCCGGCGCAAGGCCGGGGTGAGAGGAGTTGTCCACATGAGTGAAGCGATCGATTCGGCCGGCGCCGGTGACGGCCTGACCGAGCTGCGGCGATCGCTTGGCGGCGCCGTGCTCGCCCCCACCGATGCCGGGTTCGATGCGGCGCGCCGCTGCTTCAACGCGCTGGTCGACCGCCGGTACAGCCGTGATCGTGCGTTGTCTCGATCGCCGACGACGTGGCGAGGGCCTTGACTTCGCCCGGGCGCACGCGCTGGAGGTCGCCGTACGCGGAGGTGGGCACAACCCCGCCGGGCACTGCGTCTGCGACGGCGGCCTGGTGATCGATCTGTCGCTGATGCGCGGGGTCGGCGTCAACGGCGACGCCCGGACCGCCTGCGCCGATGGCGGTGCGACGTGGCTCGATTTCGACGCGGCGACCCAGCGCTTCGGTCTCGTGACGCCCGGCGGCGTCGTCGGCTCGACCGGGGTGGCCGGGCTGACCCTCGGCGGCGGAATCGGCCATCTCACCGCCCAATACGGCCTCACCTGCGACAACCTCGTCGGTGCCGAGCTCGTGACTCCCGATGGCACGATGGTCCAGCGCCAGCCCGGATGAGACTCCCGAGCTGCTGTGGGGCCTTCGCGGCGGCGGGGCAACTTCGGTGTGGCGACGCGGCTGGAGTTCCAGCTGCACCCACTGCGCCGGGTCCTCGGCGGTCTCCTCACCTACGCCGGACCGGGAACCGGCGATGCGCTTCGCCGGTTCCGGGACCTCGCCGCCCACGCACCGCGGGACCTGAGCTGCCAGGCGGTGGTCGCGCTGGACGAATCGCTGGCGCCGACCATCATCGTCGCACCCTGTTACACCGGGCCGGACGCGGATCCCGGGGAGCTCCGTGCGCTGCGCACCGCGAAAGGGCTCGCCCACGACGCCGTGCGAAGCCCACTCGTTCCTGGCCCAGCAGCATGTGTTCAGCCCCGGCTACGGCGTCGACCGCAACTACTGGAAGGGCCACTTCGTCCGCGAGCTGCCGGACGAGCTGCTCGACGAGCTGCTCGAACGCATGATGGCGTTGGGGCAGCCACCCGGGCAGGTGCTGATCGAGTCGCTTCATGGCACGCCGAAGGACATCGACCCGGCCAGCGCGGCCCTGGGCTACCGCGACGCCGCATTCAACATCAGCGTGATGGCCGCCTGGCTGGACGCCGCCCTCGACGAGCAATCCATCGAGTGGGCGCGCGCCACGGCGGCGGCCCTCGAGCCATGGTCGGTCAGCGGCGGCTATATGAACTACATGCAGGCGGACGAGCCGATCGAGCGCGTGCGCGCCGCGTTTGGCGATGAAGCGTTCGAGCGCCTGCAGGCGCTGAAGCGACGGTACGACCCAGACAACGTCCTCCACCGCAACCAGAACATCCCGCCACTGTAACGACGACCTGCCGCTGCGGGGTGCGAGGCGGGCTAGCGGGTGGATGGGTCTGGGCGCCTGCCCTCCACACGGCCGTCACCGCGCCGCCACGGCGATCACACGGCCAGCTGGCTTGCCTGGTCCTGACCTCAGCCCAGCGGTAAAGGCATCACGGTCCGAACGGCCCAGCAGCCTGGGAGATGAGATTGACAGAACGGCGACGGCGGGTGCTGGCTCTCGGGGTGGGCGTGCTCGCGGCGCTCCTGCTGTTCCCGCTGCTGCTGTCCCCCTCCGGCCAGCGCCAGCACGCTGACGGACTGCCTGGCCCAGCGAGCACGTCTGCGTCACCAGCGACGGCCGCAGCCTGGTCTCCGAAGACCAGCAGGCTCAGCTGGAGCGGCAGATCGGCGGCGACGACATCTACCTGGTGGTCGCCGCATCCGGCTCATCGGGCTACGACAGCGCGATGAACCAGATCATCAGCGCGCTGAACGGGCATCCGCAGTTCACCGTCGGCTTCCTGGACAGCCAGCAGAAGCACTTCGGCGCCGTACAACAAGGGAATGCTGCCGTCCTGGCGGCGCGGCCGATATCGCGACACAGCGTGGTCGAGCAGCATCGGGCGGACCAGAACATCTTCGCGGCGCTGACCGATTTCGTGAGCGACGTGCAGGACCAGGCTCGGCTCCGGGCCCGGCCGCCGCGGCCAGCGCGCCCTCGCACGCGCTGCGCAATGTCCTGATCACCGTCGGGGCTCATCGCCGTGGTAGCGGCGCTCGGGCTTCTTCTTCATCGCCCGCCCCATCCGCCAGCGCGCAAGCGGCGGAACTCAACGGACGCCAAGCTGGCCGCCCAGGACGACCTGATCGCGCTCAGCACCGGGCTCACCGACCATGACGCCGACGTCGCCATCCGCAGCAACCCGGAGGCGGCGGAGGAACAGGCCGCGGCGCTGAGCGCCTACGAGCGCGGAACCGCGGCCCTCGACGCGGCCAGGCGGCCCGGGACATGGGCGCGGTCAGCCGGGCCATCGCCGAGGGCCAGTACCACCTGGCCTGCGCCGAGGCCCTCGCGGCCGACCAGCCCCGGCCCGAGCGGCGCCCGTCGTGCTTCTTCGACCCGCGGCACGGCATGTCGGTGCGCGATGCCTACTGGACGCCCGCCGGACGGCGGGCCGGGCCGCGAGGTCCCGGTCTGCTCCGGCCTGCGCGCACAAGCTCGAGCAGGGCATCGAGCCCGAGATGCGCAAGGTGGAGGTCGACGGCGCGCCGGATCGAGCTACGTCAACGCCGGCTTCGCCCCGGCGTACTGGGGCGGCTTCGGCCTCGGCCCCGGCCTGTTCACCGGGTTCCTGCTCGGACAGGCGCTGCGCCCCCATGCCTTCTTCGGCGGCGGTTATCCCGGTGACGGCGATCCCGGCGGCGGGGACTTCGGCGGCGGGGACTTCGGCGGCGGCGATTTCGGCGGCGGGGACTTCGGCGGAGGCGATTTCTGACCGCTCATGAGCTACGGCCATGGGCTGGCCCGTCAGGCGCCCTGCCCTGCAGGGGCGGTGGAGGAGGGGTGGAGAACGCTCACGCGGCCTTCCGTTCCGGCGCGTCTTCCTGGCTCGCCAGGCGCATCACCGGGCCTGGGCGGCCTCCGGGGCGCGCCCGGGTGGGCGCGCCCGGCCTCGAGCACCATGGCGGCCCAGACCGTCACGACGATCATGACGCCGACAGCGGCGAAAGCGATCAGGAACAGAGGTCCGATCCGCTCACGCCCATGCCACCTCCTTCCACTCCGGTGCGTGAGCTGGCGTGGTTTCGGGACGGTCATTCTGCTGCCGCCCGTCGTGGCCCGTGATTTCCCTGCCGTTGTCACGTTCGGCACCACATGTGCTGTCCGCCTGCGGTGGATGCGCGTCGGCGTAGAACACCATGGCCAGCCGCACGGCCAGAGCGATCACGCTGACTATGGCGGTAACGACGGGGGCCAGCGGTGATCCGATCATGCGTCGTTCACCTCCGCCGGGGTGATGATGCGCCGCCGTACCCGGCGGCTGGTGTCGCAGGATCCAGGACACATGCCCGCGGCGTGAGCGCGGTGAAGCCGTCATGGTGGCCGTGTGGAGAAGGGCCATTGACGGGCCATTGCCGCCGCTGAAACAGGAATAGCAGTGAAATGGGACGTGGACACAGCTACCATCGTGGTTGGTGCGGGTGCGCTGGGAAGTGCGGCGGCGTACTGGCTCACCCGCGCCGGGGCGGCCGACGTCCTGGTGCTGGAGCAGTACGGGCTGGGACACGGCTACGGCGCTTCGGAGGACCACTCCCGCATCATCAGGCACGCCTATCACTCGAGTGTGTACACGGCGCTGACGCAGGCTGCATATGACGCGTGGGCGGAAATCGAGGCGCGACGACCGGGCTGCAGCTGGTCCTCAAGACCGGCGGACTCGACCTGGCCGTCAGCGCGGCACGGCCGCGAGAGGCCGACCTGGGCAACTACCGGGGTTCGCTGGCGCCCTTCGGCATCCCGTCCGAGGACCTGGACGCCGCCGAGATCCGGCGCCGGTGGCCCGCCTGGCGGATCGGCGATGAAGTGGTGGGCCTCTACCAGCCCGACGGCGGGATCCTTGACATCCGGCGGGCGAACGCCGCCGCCAGATCGCGCTGGCCCGGCGCGGCGGGGCTGAGTTCCGGCCGCACACGACGGTGCAGGGGATCTCCCCGCGGGCGCACGGGGTCACCCTCACCACCGACGACGGCACTCTGGAGGCCGACCATGTCAGTCCTGGCTGCGTGGCGTCACTGGCTGCTTCTAGCCCTGCTCGGCGACCTGGGCCTCAACTGGCGGATAACGCTCAGCCAGGAGCAGGTGAGCTACTTCGCCACACCCAACGTGCGCGACTTCACCCCGGACCGGTTCCCGATGTGGATCTGGCACGGCGAGCACCTGTTCTACGGCTTCCCGGTGTATGGCGAGGTGGCCGTCAAGGCGGCCCGGGACATGACCGGGCGGTTCGTCACCCAGGAAACGCGCTCGTCCGAGCCCGACCGCCGCGAGACAGAACTCATCGCCGCCTTCCTCCGTGAGCGGCTGCCCGGCGCCGTCGGGCCCGAGCTCCTGAGCAAGACCTGCGTCTACGACGATGCCGCCCGACCGTGACTTCATCATCGACCGCCTGCCCGGCCACCCGGCGATCACGATTGGCATCGGGGCTGAAGCCACGCGGCCAAGTTCGCCAGCCTGCTCGGGAAGATCCTGGCCGAGCTGGCCACGAGCGGTGAAACCGCCTACCCGATCGGCGCCTTCCGTGCGGACCGGCCCGCGCTCACCGACCCCGGGTTCGAACCAGACTTCCAGCCTGGCTAGCTCGCCCGTCACCGCGTGGTGACGGCGTCCTCCGCCGGCGCGGCCGGGGCCTGCCGCAGGTCAGCGGGCAGGAGCAGTTCCCGGCGCCGGGAGCGGGCCGTCCACGTCCTCGGGCCAGCCCGCCGCCAGCCGCGCCATGGCCAGGTCACCAGACCCGGCGGGCACGCCGATCCGGGCGGGGAGCGGCGCGGGCGCCTCGATGGCAAGCGGCTGGCGCACCGGGATGGCGGCCCGGGCCGCGGCCCCCACGGCTAACCGGGACCGGGCAGGCCGGATGCGGCCCTGCACCAGCGGCGCCTGCAAGCTGGTGGTTAAGCGCCCGGAGAGCCAGCCTGGTCGCCACGCCCCGGGTCCGGTAGAGGAGGACCGCCAGCATGATGCTCCCGACGGCGGCGACACCGATCAGGGTGACGAGGACCGCGGTAAGGAAGGTACTGATGACGGCCCCAGCCATGCTCACGGCGCCAGCGGCCGCCGCGCACCACGATCGGCAGGCCGAGTCCCGTTGAGGCGGCGCCACTGCCGGAGGATGCTGATCCTGGCTTGCACATGGTGGTTCCTTTCCGCGCTTCGTGGCCATCGGTCATCTCACGTTCTACCCAGCGCGGCGGGTGGCCCGGGAGGCGGTACCAGATGATTCTTGGCCAGCATGAACCTGCACGGCGGGCGCCGGGCCGACGGCACGCCGTTCGACGTGGTCACGGCGTGCTGCCGCCAGCTCCAGGCCGACATGATCGTGCTGCAGGAGGCCTGGTGGCTTAGCTGGTAAACCTGATCCAGTGGCCGAGGCGGCGCACGCGCTCGGCCACCGCATCCTCCGCGCCGACCTGGCGGGTTCGACACCGACCTGCGCAGCCTGGGCATTGGCGGCGGACGCCCGCCGCGGCCAGTGGGGCCTCGCGGTGCTCACGGCGCTGCCGGTGACCGGCTATGAGGTGGCGGACCTGGGCCGGACCCCGGGCGAGAGGATGAGCCGCGCGGCCCAGCTCGTCACGGTCACCACCCCGGCCGGAGCCAGCCTGCGGGTCGTCAACACCCACCTGACCTACCGCCTGTTCAGCCCGGTGCAGCTGGTGCGGCTGACGCGGCGGCTGGCGGCGAGCGTGGCGCCGACCGTCATCGCTGGGGACCTCAACATGCCCGGGCCGGTCAGCGGGCTGGCCGTCGGCTACTCCCCGCGGTGCACGGCCCGGACCTTCCCGGCCCACCGCCCGCTGCTCCAGCTCCGACCAGATGCTCATCAGCCGGGCCGTCCGAACCCGCGACGGGAGGGTGCTGCCCCCGCCGTCTCGGACCACCTCCCGATCAGGGCGTGCCTGCGGGTGGTGTGACCTGGCCGCCGCGGGCCGCCGGTGCTAACATGACGCCGATGGCCACCGATGGCGCCAGATCGAGCGCGCTCGCCGACGAGCTGCCGGACCGACCCGTAGCAGTAGCCGGAGACTGGCTGGCGGACCGGCTGGACCGGCTGATCTCGCCCGACGTCCCGCAGCGGCAGCAGCTCGAGGCGGCACTGCGCCAGTTCGCCGCGCTGGACCGTGCGGTGTACCGGACGATCGCCACGGTGCCGACTCCCGCACTGGACGTGGCGTTCCGGCGCCTGTCCGCGCCGCGGACAAGTCCAAGCTCTGGCTGGCCATCGCGGCTAACCTCGCCGTCGTCGGGGGCCGACCGGACGGCGGGCGGCCGTCCGGGGGTGCTGTCCATCGGGGCCACGTCCGCCTTCGTCAACCTGGGCGTCAAGTCCCTCTGGCCGCGGCGGCGGCCAGACCGGGCTAGCGCCGGGGTGCCGGACGAGCGGCAGGTCAAGATGCCCGGCTCGACGTCGTTCCCGTCGGGTCACTCCCGCGTCGGCGTTTGCGTTCTCGACCGCCGGTGGGCCATGATCTGCCCGCGCTGGCGCTCGGGCTGAACTTCCTGGCGGCGGCGGTGGCCTACTCGCGGATCCACACCGGCGTCCACTATCCCGGCGACACCGTCGTTGGTTCGGTCATCGGTGCCAGCACAGCCACCGTCGTCAGCGCGGTCATGGACGGTTTCACCGGTTCGTAACCACGGGACCGGTGTGGTTCCAGCGGCACCTGTGCCATGATCATGGCGCCGGATGCCGGGCCGCCGGGGCCCCGGCCCGGCGGGCCGGACGGGCGATAATGATGCTGGCGATCCAGGTGAGCGGGCGGGGATGACGGCATGACCACGCTGCCGCAGGCGAGACCGGGGCCGGGCGCGCGCAGCCAAGCCAGCAGCAGCGAGGATGGCGGGCCGTCCGCGTAGCGCGTGCGCGGGCTGGTGAAGGCCTACTTCTCGGCGTGCGCGGGCCGTGAACGGCATCGACCTGGACATCCGCCGGGGCGAGATCTTCGCCCTGCTCGGGCCGGACGGGGCGGGCAAGACCACCACGGTCGAGATCCTGGAGGGGTACCGCGCCCGCGACGGCGGCGCAGGTGGCCGTGCTCGGATTACGATCCCGGCGGACAGCGGGTCCCGCTGAAGCGCAAGATCGGCATCGTGCTCCAGTCCCACCGGCGTGGAGCCCTACCTGACGGTCACCGAAACGGTCCGGATGTACGCTGGGCTTCTATCCCAATCCCGGCCGGTGGACGAGGTGATCAGCCTGGTCGGGCTGGAGGAGGAAGCGGGACTCGCGGGTGAACAAGCTGTCCGGGGGCAGCAGCGGCGGCTCGACGTGGCGATCGCCCTGGTAAACAGCCGGAGCTGTTCTTCCTCGACGAGCCGACCACCGGGTTCGACCCCTCGGCCCGGCGCGAGGCCTGGGAAGTGATCGAGAACCTGGCCACGCTCGGCAAGACGGTCCTGCTGACCACGCACTACATGGACGAGGCGCAGTACCTGGCCGACCGGGTGGCGGTGATCTCCGCTGAGCCGCATCGTCGCCGAGGGCGACCCGCCACGCTTGGCCAACCGGGAGCTGGCCCGGGCCCGGATCCGCTTCCGCCTGCCCGACGGCGCCACTCCCAGCTAACACCTGGTGTAACCGCCTGGGGCCGACGGGTTCACCGAGTTCAGCCCGGACGACGTCACCGCGGCGCTGCACCAGCTCACCGGGTGGGCGCTCGACCACCAGATCAGCCTGGACGGGCTCGAGGTGAGCAGGCCCTCCCTGGAGGACGTCTACCTGTCGCTGACCAGCGCGTCAGTCAGCGACGGCACCAGCGGGGATAGGAGGGGCACGGCATGAGCGCGGTGGCGATGACCGCCTCGCAGGTCCGTTACGTCAATAAATCGTTCTGGCGGAACCCGGCGTCGGCGTTCTTCACCTTCGCGCTTCCCGCTGATGTTCCTGGTGATCTTCACCTCGCGCTGCTCGGGAACACTACCGTGCACATCGGCGACCCGGTCGGTGAGCTCGGCCACCTACTACGTGGCCTCGACGATGGCGTCCCTTCGCGGTGATCACCGCCTGCTACAACAACATCGCGATCCAGACCACCTTCCAGCGCGACGCCGGGTGCTCAAGCACGGACCAACGGGACGCCGCTGCCCAGCCCGGGTCGTTCCACCTCAGCGCCCGCGGGTGGTTGCACGCCCTGTTCGTCGCGGTCGTCCTGGTGCAGGTGATCACGGCCGCCTTCGGCTTCACCGCGTCTTCCACAACTCCGGAGCATCCCGGCCGGGCCCGCCCCTGCTGCGGTTCGCCGTCGTGCTTTGCAGTGGTCGGCGCACGGCCTCGTTCGCGCGCGCTCGAGGCTCGCGCGACCACGGCACGGCGAATCCCGAACGCCCGGCTGCCTCGGCCGCGATCGTCAACGCGATCGTCGTGCCGCTGCTGTTCCTGTCCGGGATCTTCATCCCGTTCGGGAACAACACCCCGGACTGGATCCTGCTGGATCGCCCGGATCTTCCCGGTCGAAGCACTTCGCCGACGGGATGCAGGCCGGGTTCCTCGGCTTACCTGGCCTTCCACTGGACCGACGTGCTGGTGGTGCGCGGCTTCTGGGGACTGGCCGGGCTGGCCCTGGCCATGCGCTTCTTCCGCTGAACCCGGCGGGCGTGACGCTGGCGTTGCCCCATGCGGCGGCGCGCCGTGGTGACCATACAGCTGGTCAGGCCGCCCATCATCGCCGATCGGGGCGACCACGCGGATCAGCACGACCCTCTGGCTGTCATCGGCATCATGCTCGCCTATGACGAGGGGCCCCGCCCTGGGGCACGTCCGTGGCTCCACGCCAAACGTCATCTACCTGGCCATCCTCGCCTCTCATCGGCCGCGCTGCTGGCGGGCCTGGCATGGGCACGCGCTTCGATGATCATGGGATCACGGTCCGCGATACTTCTGACACGCCGGTTCACTGACTGGCCGAGGTCAGTCACTTCGCCGACGGCGGCTGGATCAACGACGGGGACGATCAGCGCTGGGTCCTCGATATCGTGCTGCGCGACGGGCGGACGGTCACCGCAGGCGCGACCAGCAGCGGAAAGACGGCCCGACGGGCAGCTGGCGGCGATCAGGCAGGCCTTCCGCGCGTTTACGCCAAGCCGAGCGACCGGGGAGGCCGTGACCGAGGCGGCCGTGGGGCTCCACCCTGATCCGGAGCGGCGGCGGGACTGCGGCGCTGGGAAGGCGCCGAGTGGTCGCCGGATCCAGCCGGAGTCCGGCCGCCGCGCATCCGCCGGGAAGCCGGCGCCCGCCGAGGTGTGGTCGCCGCTGCCGGGGACGGAGGAGCAGTGGCACGGCGCGCGCCGGTTCCCAGGCCAGGCGGGCCGGGGCCCTGTCCGCCGCCATTTCGCCCTGGCCGTCATCATCCAGCCTGGGCTGGCCTGCTGGCCTGGCAGGTTGGCTGGGCGGCAGCCGATTTGTCTTTTCGGTGGGGTATTTGTGCGCTGAACGCCGCCTGGCGTCCCTGGGCGTGGTGCTGTACTACCGGAAGATCGCCCCGGGCGAGGCCAGGCGGCGGCCGGGAACGCCGGGCTCGAGGAACGAAGCCGGGCCAGCCCGTGCGCTGATCGTGGCGGGGTACTGTTTCGGTGTGCCGGGCGGCGGGGACTGCGCCCGGCGGCAAGGAGTTGGGACGCGATGATTCACGCGAATCCGGCTGGGCCACAGTGCACCTGTCGCGCTCAGGTCGGAGCCCGGGCCGCCCAGGGACCGCCAGCAGCCCCCGCCGCCGCCCGCGTGGCGGCGCTGCTGCTTGCCGATCGGGATGATCATCCTGCTGGGCCTGCTGTTCTGCGACTTCCTGCGCAGCAGCCCACCACCCAGTACACCTACACCACCTTCCAGAACAAGGTGACCGCCGGGGATGTGAAGTCGGTCTCGATCGAGCAACGGCGCGGTGGCGGTGATTGGAAACTCGACCAACGGCACCGAGTTCACCAGCCAGCTCCCGACCGCGTCGACCGACGGCTCCGATCACCCAGCAGCTGAACGCCCAGCACGTCCAGATCACCGCCACCCAGGCGGGCGGCGGCCTGCTGGCTGACTCGCTGCCGCAGCCTGATCTGGCTGATCCTCATCGTCGGCCTGTTCGTGTGGACCGGCCGGGCCGCGCAGCGGCGGCTGTCCGGCATCGGCGGATTCGGCCGGTCGCGGGCCAAGGTCAGTCGAGGCGGGCGGCCGACCACGCGGTTCACCGACGTGGCCTAGGCTACGAGGGCGCCAAGGCGGAGATCAGCCGAGGTCGTGGACTTCCTGCGCGATCCCGAGCGGTACGCGGCGGGCGGGTCGCGCAGGGCCCCGCGGCGTGCTCATGATCGGCCCGCCCGGCACCGGCAAGACCCTGCATCGCCCGCGCGGTCGCCGGCGAGGCAGCAGGTGCCGTTCTTCTCGGTCACCGGGTCCAGCGTTCGTGGAGCTGTTCGTCGGCGTCGGCGCGTCCCGGGTCCGTGACCTGTTCGCCGAGGCGCGCAAGCGCGCGCCCGTCGATCATCTTCATCGACGAGATCGACGCCATCGGCCAGCGGCGGGGCGGGCGCCGGCGTCGGTGGTGTCCAACGACGAGCGCGAGCAGACGCTGAACCAGCTGCTGTCGGAGATGGACGGCTTCGACCAGGCCGCCGGGCGTGGTCGTGATCGCCGCCACCAACCGGCCCGAGATCGCTCGACCCGGCGCTGCTGCGGCCCGGGCGGTTCGACCGGCAGGTCGATCATGCCGCTGCCCAACCTGACCGAGCGCGCCGCGATCCTGGCCGTGCACTGCCGGGGCAAGCAGCTGGCCCCGGACGTGGACCTGACCGTGATCGCCCGGGGCACTCCCGGCTTCTCCGGCGCCGACCTGGCCAACCTGATCAACGAGGCCGCGATCAACGCGGTGCGGGACAACCGGGCCACTGATCACCGCCGCCGACCTCGACGCGGCCAGGGACCGGATCCTGCTCGGCCGCCGGGAGGGCTCCAACGTGCTGCTGCCCGAGGAGAAGCAATCGGTGGCCGTCCACGAGTCCGGGCACGCGCTGGTGGCGGCGCTGTCCCCGACACGCCGACCCGGTGGCGAAGGTGACCATCCTGCCCGCGGGCATGGCGCTCGGCGCCACCACCAGCTGCCCGCAGGCCGAACGCCACCTGTACGGCGAGGCCTACCTGACACGACCTGCTCGCGGTCGCGGCTGGGCGGGCGGGCGGCCGAGCTGGTCGTGTTCGGGCACGGCTCCACCGGCGCCGCCAACGACCTGGCCGAGGCCACCAACCTGGCCATCCGGATGGTGCGCGAGTTCGGCCTCTCCCCGCGCTCGGCCCGGTCGGCTACTCCGACCAGGGTGGCCAGTACCTCGGCGGCCCGCATCCAGGACGGGCTGCGGCGGCCGTACTCGGAGGAGACCCAGCGGGTCGTGGACCAGGAGGTCTCCCGGCTGCTGCGGGAGGCCGAGGAGCGGGCGGTGGCCATGCTCAACGAGCAACCGCGACCAGCTGGACTGGCTGGCTGCGCGGCTGGTCGAGAAGGAGACCGTGGACGGCAGCGTCGTCCTGGAGGTGCTCCACACCAAGAAGCAGCTCGTCCCCCAGGCCAGCGCGGTCTGGCCCGTGGGGCCCAGCTGGCACGGCGCCCCGGCGCCCGGCCACCGGATGACAGCTGGACGTTACAAGCCGCGCCGCCCCGGGCAAGATGCCGTCCATGACTGTGCTGAGAGCTGTCGCGCGCCCCATGCTGGCGTCGATCTTCGTCATCCAGGGCTATGAGACCATGCTCCACCCCGAACGGGTCGCCCGCGAGGGCGGAGCCGGTGGTGCGACCGCTCGCCGAGCGCGTGCCGCGGCCTGCCGGACCGGACCGAGGACGCGGTGCGCCTGAACGGTGCCGTCCAGTTCACGGTTTACTCGCTGCTGGCGCTGGGCATATGTGCCGCGGCTGTCGGCCCTGGCGATCGCGGCCACGCTGGTGCCCACCACCGTCGCTGGGCCACCGGTTCTGGGAGGTCGAGGACGAGAAGGAGCGCGCGCAGCAGCGCATCCACTTCCTCAAGAACCTCGCCATCTTCGGCGGCGCCTGCTGATCGCCGCGGCCGACACCGCCGGGCGCCCCTCGCTCGCCTGGCGCGCCCGGCAACACGGTCCGTTCGGCGCGCCGTGACGTGGCGCATCGCCACCCGGACGGCCAAGGTGTCCGCCCGAGGTGCCGCCGCGGGCCGTCCTGAGCAGCCAGCCGACCGCCCGGTAGCGGGCCGGGGACCGGGCGTCCTGCTCAGTGGCGTAACGCTGTTCCGCCTCGCGCACCTGCGGCAGGCCGATGAAGTCCACGAACTCGCCGAACGTCGGGCAGGCCCGCCAGCGGCCGCCGCCGGGGTGCCGGAGGCGGCGATCTCCTCGCAGGATCGCGCGCATGGCGGCGGTGGCCGCCAGCAGCGTGCTGATCGGGAAGATGACGATCCGGTACCCCAGCTCGGTGAGCCGCGCGCAGGCTGACCGGCGGGGTCTTGCCCCCTCCGCCCAGTTGAACAGCAGCGGCACGCCGGGGAAGGCGCCGGGCCGCCTCCTCGACTCTCCGCCTCGCTCACCAGCGCCTCGATGAACAGCACGTCCGCCCCGGCCTCGCGGTACATGCCGCGCGCGCGCCAGGGCCCGCTCCAGGCCCTCCACCGCGCGGGCGTCGGTCCGGGCGATGATCACGAACTCGGGCTGCGCGCGGGCCTCGACCGCGGCCCTGACCTTCGCCGCCATCTCCTCCGCGCGCGATGACGAGCTTGCCCTCCATGTGCCCGCACTTCTTCGGGGCCACCTGGTCCTCGATGTGGATCCCGGCGACCCCGGCCGCCTCGTAGGCGCCGACGGTGCGGATCACGTTCAGCGGGTTGCCGTAGCCGGTGTCGGCGTCGGCGATCACCGGGATGTCGACGCAGTCGGCGATCCGCCCGGCGCTGGCGGCCATCTCGGTCATCGTCAGCAGGCCGACGTCCGGCCGCCCGATCAGCGCCGCCGACGTGCCGAACCCGGTCATGTACACGGCCGGGAACCCGGCCTCCTCCACCAGCCGCGCCGCCAGCGGGTCGAACGCCCCGGCGCCACGATGGTCTGCCCCGATTCCAGCAGGGCCCGCAGCCGGGCCGCCCCGCCCGGGCGGCGGGTGAGCCGCCCCGTCACCGGGCGCCCGCGCCGCCCGCCCATCCGCGCCACGAGCATCCTTCCGGGTCAGGCCAGGTCGAACTCGCCGTCCTGGACGCCGAGGGTGAACGCCTCCCATTCGGCCGGGGTGAAGATCAGCACCGGGCCGTCGGGCCGCTTGCTGTCGCGCATGGCGATCACGTGGTCGCTGCCCTCCTTCGAGCCGGGGACGACGGCGATCTCCACGCAGGCGCCACCGTCCCCGCTGCTGGAGGACGACTTGCGCCAGGCAGCGCCGGTCAGGTCCATCTCTCGGTCGCCTTCCTGCCAGATCGGCGGAGGTCCGCGGGGATGGTGCCTCCGCCTTCAGTATGTCGTGCCGGCCCGGCTCAGGACTCTGTGTCCAGCATCGGGTGGATCGACCGGGGGGCCGATGGTGGCGGCTTCCGGGCCGTACTGGCTGACGTAGGATGGTGGACCTGGCGCCAGCGCTGCTCCCCGGTCCACGGCGGGGGCCTGGCTTACCAGCGCGTAGGCGAGGGTGTCCAGGCAGGTGTGCCAGCCCGCCCCGGTCCGCGCGGCGGTGCCCCGTTCCTCGATGGTGTCGGTGAGGGTGAGGAGGGTGCCGTCGCCGTCCACCGCCAGCTCGAACCGCAGGATGTCCGTCCCCCACCGCATCTCCAGCGTCCGGGGCGGGTCGTAGACGAGCAGCTCACCGCCGAAGTCCCCCTCCGGCATGAGGTCGCTGACGAACCGCAGCCGGGCCACCGGCCACCCATCCACCGTCGGCCTCGATCCGCTGCGGGAACCAGGGCATCGCGGTGCTCGGGCTCGGCCAGGGCGCGCCACACCTTCTCCCTCGGGTGGGCCAGCCTGCGCTCGAAACGAACTTCTGCCACCGGCCGCCGGATTCGCTGAGCACCCCGTCGGCCTGGTCATTGACGGATATTTGCATGGTTCGCCCTCCTTTGCATCACGGGCGCTACGGCCGGTCGCCGTCGCCGGGCATGGAATCGGATGCCGCTCCAGGGCATCCAGGCTGGCAGCCCAGAGCCGCCGGTAGGGCTCGAGCCACTCGTCGATGGCCCGCAGCGGCTCGGGGCGCAGCCGGTACAGGCGGCGCTGAGCGTCCGAGCGGGCGGTCACCAGGTCGGCTCGCGCAGCACCCGCAGGTGCTTCGACACTGCCGCTGGCTCAGGCCGAGCACGCCGACCAGCTCCCCCACGCTGCGCCCGAGTCACGCAGCAGGTCGAGGATAGGAGCGCCGGTGCTCCTCCGCCAGCACGCCGAACGTTACCGCGGTCATGAACAGTAAGGTATGCCTCTGTAGCTATATAGCTGTCAAGGAATATAAGGAAGGCCGCACCGGGCGCGGTCACCGGGACGCGGGCGCCGCCCGGTAGTCCTCGTCGGTGACGTGCTCGTGCCAGGCGGTCTGCCCGGCCGAGATCGCGAGGTGGCACATCAGGTGGCCGGGCGCGGCGCCATGCCAGTGCCTCTCCCCGGCCCGACCACGACGGTGTCACCGGGCAGCACCTCGCGGACCGGGCCGGTCTCGCCCTGGACCCGGCCCACGCCCTCGGTGATGTGCGCAGCACCTGGCCGAGCGGGTGCACGTGCCAGGCGGTCCGGGCGCCCGGCGTGAAATGCACCCAGAGCGCGCGCACCGGGCCGGGCCCGGGCAGCGACGCGATCTCGTCCAGCCACACCTCGCCGGTGAACCACTCGGCTCGGTCCGCGGGCGCTCGGGCCGTCCGCAGCGCCTGTCACTTCCATCGCTTCTCCCTCACGGCCCGCTCTGGTCAGTCGTCGCTGACCGCCAGTCTGCCAGGTTCCCGGCGGTGCCGGGCACCGGACGGCACGCCGGTCTTCACGCGGCGAGTTCCGCGCGCCGCGCCGCCTGGATCGTCCTGCTGGCCATGACGCATCCGGGCCCGCCGGATCCGTGCGGCTGTGCGCGGGCATGCCTCATCATGCTGACATGCCGAGGGCGGCGGCCACGGCCCGGCCGCCAGGTCTCAGGTGGCGGCCGCCCGCCGCGCTGCGGTCAGGGCGGCTGGTGGCAGGTCGACCAGCCGGACGCACTCCCGGGTCAGGTGCGCCTGATCGGCGTAGCCGGTGCCGGCGGCCAGCCGGGCCAGGCCCGGCCCGCCCGGCTGGCCTTCGCCCGCGTCGATCCGGTCCACGAACCGCCGGAACCGCAGCACGCGCCGCAGCGTCGCCGGGCCATAGCCGACCGCGGCGCGGCATCTGCGGAGCAGCTGGCGCTCCCCACGCCCAGCCGGGCGGCGACCTCGTCTACCTGGGCCCCGGGCTGGCCCAGCAGCCGGGCCGCCTCGGTGACCAGCGGGTCGGGCGGGTGGTCCAGCACGAGACGGCGCACCTCGCTGGCCAGCAGCCGCAGCGCCGCCGCCGGGGCGAGCGCGGGCCCCAGCTGACCGGGCCAGCCGGGCGCCGAAGCCGGGCCCGAGATCGGACGCCTCGACCCGCTGGTCGAGCAGGGCGGACAGCGGCAGGCCGAGGGCGGCGCCGCCCGCACCCGGCCGGAGCCGCACCCCGGCCATGACCGTCCCGGCCGGGGACGCCGACGGCCAGGCCCGGTGTCGGAGCTGGCCACGAAGACCCCCGGCCGCTCTGCCAGATCAGGTCGCTGCAGGCGTCCGGCAGGACGAGGGTGGTCTGCCCGGCGCCGGGCGGGACGACCCGCACCCACAGGCACGCCACCGAGCCGCCCAGCTCGGGGGCGGCGCCCACTCCCGGTAGCCCGGCGTCCATTCCATGGGCACCAGTCTCGCACCGGCACGTCCGTTTCGTGTACAAGACGGCGCGGCCGGTGGCGTGCTGCGGTGGACCCATGACCAAACCAGACATGGATGCCGCGGCGCAGTACCTGGCCGCGAACGCGCGGGTGCTTGAGCGCCGCCGGTTCGAGCGGCTGTTCGCCGGCTGGCGGCCGGGCCCCGTCCGGGACGCGGTCGCCGCCTACCGCAACGCCGACGGCGGGTTCGGCCACGCACTGGAGCCGGACTCCGCTGCCCGGGCAGCCAGCCGCTGGCCATCGCGTTCGCGCTGAGCGTCCTGCACGAGACGGACGCCTGGGACGCCGGGCTGGCCGAGGGCGCGTGCGAGTGGCTCGCCGCCCACGCACCACCCGGCGGCGGGGCGGTATTCGCCGACCCGTCCATCGCGGGCTGGCCGCTGCGCCCCTGGATGGCGCCCGAGACGGCGCGCCCTCGCTCATCACCACCGGGCTGATCGCGGGCACGCTGCACGCACGCGGGGTGCAGCATCTCGTGGCTGGACGGCGCCACCGGGCTGCTGTGGTCGCGGATGGACTCCTCGGCCTAGCACCGGCCCCGTACGACGTGCGGGCGGTGCTGCGCTTCCTCGACTCGTCCCTGACCGCGACCGGGCCCACGCGGCCGCACGCCCGGCTGGGCCCGGTGATCTTCGGCGAGGGCCTGGTGGCGCTGGAGCCGGGCGCGCTCGGCGACGTGCACACGCCGCTCGACTTCGCGCCGCTGCCGGGCTCGCCTCGCCCGGGGCCTGTCTCGACGAGGCGGTCATCGCCGCGCACCCTGACCACCTGGCCGCCGCCCAGCGCGGCGACGGCGGCTGGATGTTCCACTGGCTGGCCTGGTCACCGGCGGCCGAGCGGGAGTGGCGGGGCGCCGTCACCGTGGACGCGCTCCAGCTGCTGCGCGCCAACGGCCGCTGCTGACCGGAGAGCCGGAGTCCCTCTGGCGGTGAATCAGGGGACGGCGCGACCGCGCGGCCCGGGCCTACCAGCCGTAGAACAGGCGCTCCATGACCGCGCGGGCCCGCCGGGCCGCCCGCCGGTAGTCCTGCTCGAGGTCCCGGTAGGCCTCGGGCGGGTAGCCCAGACCGAGGCCACCGCGGCCGCTTCGGGATGGCGGGTGGGCAGCATATCGGACGGGCGGCCCCGGACCAGGACCGCCGCGTCCCTGACCCGGGCCGCCAGCCGCCAGGCGGCGGCCAGCGCGGCCGCGTCGTCCTCCCCTCACCAGTCCCGCCCCGGCCGCCGCGGCCAGCCCGGCCAGCGTCCGCGTCGTCCGCAGCTCCGGCACCGCGTGTGCGTGCCTGAGCTGGAGCAGCTGCACCACCCACTCCACGTCGGACAGCCCGCCCGGGCCCAGCTTGAGATGGAGCGCCGGGTCGACGCCCCGCGGCATGCGCTCGGCCTCCATCCGCGCCTTGATGCGCCTTATCTCCCGGGCGAAGTCGCCGCCGATGCCGCCCGCCGGGTACCGGAACTCGTCCGCCAGGGCGGTGAACCGGGCGCCCAGCGGCCGGTCGCTTGGACGACCGGCTCGGCCCGCAGCAGCGCCTGGGCCTCCCAGGGGACCGACCAGCGCTCGTAGTACGCGCGGTAGGAGGCCAGGGTGCGCACCAGCGGGCCCTGCTTGCCCTCGGGCCGCAGCCCGGGGTCGATCAGCAGCGGCGGGTCGGGCGCTCTGCCGGGCCAGCAGCGCCCGCAGGTCCTCGGCGACCGCGTGCGCGGCGCGGCTGGCCTCCTGCTCATCGGCGCCGGGCACCGGGTCGTGCACGAACATCACGTCGGCGTCGCTGCCGTAGCCGGTCTCGTGCCCGCCGAAGCGCGCCCATCGCCACCACGCACAGCCGGGTGGGCAGCGGCCCTGGCCGGCCTCGGCGGTCCTGACCGCGACCTGCAGCGCCGCGCTCACGGCCGCCCCGGTCACGGCGGTCAGCGCCTCCCCGGTCTCCTCGACCGTGGACAGGCCGAGCAGGTCGGCGGTGGCCGTGCGGAGCAGCTCGCGGCGGCGCAGCGCCCGCACCGCCGCGACCGCGTCCGGCGGGCTGGCGTGCCTGCCGCACGGCCGCGACGGCCTCGGCCCGCAGGGCGGCGGCCGGGCGGGGGCAAGCTGGGCGTCCTCGCCGAGGATGGCCACCATCTCCGGCTGCCGCAGCAGCAGGTCGGTCGCGTACCGGCTGGCGGCCAGCACCTGAGCCATCCGGCGGGCGACCGTGGTGTCGTCCCGCAGCAGCCGCAGGTACCAGGGCGAGTTGCCGAGGGCGTCGCTGACCTGGTGGAAGCCGAGCAGCCCGGCGTCGGGACTGGCCGCGTCGGCGAACCAGCCGAGCATCACCGGCAGCAGGGTGCGCTGGATCGCCGCCCGGCGGGAGACGCCGGAGGTGAGCGCCTCGAGGTGGCGCAGCGCCCCGGCCGGATCGGCGTAGCCCAGGGCCTCCAGCCGGGCCTGCGCCGCCTCCGGCGTCAGCCTGGCCGCCTCGCTGGGCAGCCGCGCCACCGCCTCCAGCAGCGGCCGGTAGAAGAGCTTCCTCGTGCAGCCGCATGACCTCGGCGGCGTGGTGGCGCCAGGCGGCGGTGAGCTCGGCGGCCGGGTCGGCCCGCGACGGCAGGCGACCGGGCGCGCTCGGCGCGGCGGCCGCGCCCGCCTCGGCGGTCCGCAGCGCCCGGCCGAGCCTGCGCAGCACGGCCGGGTCGTCGGGCAGGGTGTGCGTGCGGCGCAGCTGGCGCAGCTGGAGCAGGTGCTCCACCGAGCGCAGGAACCGGTAGGCGGCGGCCAGGCTGGCGGCGTCGGCCCGGCCCACGTAGCCGCCGTCGGCCAGCGCCGCCAGCGCGGGCAGGGTGGCCGGGCTGCGGACGGTGTCGTCGCCGCGGCCGTGCACCAGCTGCAGCAGCTGCACCGCGAACTCGATGTCGCGCAGGCCCGCCGGGACCCAGCTTGAGCTGGCGGCCTACTCTCGCCCGGCGGGCAGGGTGCTGACCACCCGGCGGCGCATGGCGCTGGGTGTCCTCGACGAAGTTGTCGCGCTGGGCCGCCTGCCAGACCAGCGGCGTGAGGGCCTGCGCATAGGCCGGCGCCGAGCGCGGGATCGCTTACCACCGGCCGGGCCTTGAGCAGCGCCTGGAACTCCCATGTCTTCGCCCAGCGCTCGTAGTAGGCCCGGTGGCTGGCCAGCGTCCGGACCAGCGGGCCCGTCGCGGCCCTCGGGACGCAGGTTGCGTCGACCGGAAGAGTGATCCCTTCCGCGCGTGCTCTGCGAGCAGACCCGGATCATCCCGGCCGCGAGCTGGGTGGCGGTGTGCAGCGCGGCCCCGTTCCGTCACCCGGGGCGCCCGCCGCTGCACTCGGCGACGAAGATCACGTCCACGTCGCTGGCGTAGTTGAGCTCGCGCCCGCCGCACTTGCCCATCGCCGATCACGGCCAGCCTACACGGCGCCGCCCCGGGCGGCAGCTGCGAGCGGGCGATCGCCAGCGCCGCCTCCAGCGCCGCCGCCGCCAGGTCGGCCAGCTCGGCGGCCACGTCGTCGATCGCCAGCTGGCCGGTGAGGTCCCTGGCCGCACAGGTAGCAGCAGCCGCTGGCGGTAAGCCACCTGCAGCGCGGCGGCCGGGCCTGGCTGTCCGGCCCGGCCGCCCGCCCGGTCACCGCCACCGGCTCGGGGCACCGGGGTCCGCGCTGACGGCGGCCAGGGAGCGCCGAGCGCAGTTCCCCAGCGGACGGGCAGGCCAGCGTGCCTGGGGCCGCGCAGGAGCCGCCAGCCCTCCGGGTGCCGGGCCAGATGGTCGCCCAGCGCGGCGCTGGCCCCGAGCACCACGGCCAGCCGCCTGGCCAGGTCGGCGTCCTGGTGCAGGGCGGTGAGCAGCTCGGCGTCCCTGGGCATCCGGGCCAGGGCCGCGAGCGCGAGATCCGGGTCGGCCGCGGCGGCGAGCGCCGCCAGCAGCCCGGCGTCGCCGGAGTCGATGTCGAGCGCGAGATCCCCGCCCGCCAGCCGCTCGGCCTGGGCCGGGTCGGCGAACCCCATCCTGGCCAGCCGGGCGCTCAGCGTGGTCCGGCGCGGCATGCTCACGATTGGCACGGTAGCGGCCCCGCCACCGCGGCGCGAGGCGCCGCCTGACGCCCCGGCGGCGGACGGTCAGGACTCAGCATGATGTCGGCCTGCCGCAGCTGGCCCGCCTCGCCTGCCACGACCGCCAGGACCAGCCTGGCCCGTTTCGCCCTCCAGCTCCACGGTGGTGCTGGTCTCCCCGTTGCCGACCCGGAAGACGCCCGCGCGGCACCGGCTTACCCACGCACCGGCCAGCCGGAACTGGCGCAGCAGCAGCGCGGTGTCCACATCGCCGGACACCGGCAGGGCCCGCGGCCAGTCGGGGGCACCGGAGTTCAGCAGGGAGACCAGGGAATCCAGCACCCGGGCCAGCGGGGCGTCCGGGGCTTACGGGCACGGCCAGCGTGAGCGACTGGACCCGCGGAGGACGCTCCGGGGTGAGCCTGAGCTCGGCCTGATCACCCTGTCGTCGCCCCGCAGCCACCACCGGCAGTGTGCGGGCGAGTCGAACTCGGGCGGCCGCTTCTTGTCCTCGCCGAACCCCCCGATCCGCTTCACGATCACATCGATCTTGCGGCGGCGCTCCGGGTAGGGCTCATCCTGGGCGACGTTCTCCGAGAACAGCCGCGGTCCGCCCGCGCGTCGTTCCAGTGTGTGCAGGAGCCTGTTCACCTCCGCGCTGCGCGGCCAGCGTCTCCGGCCACGGCCGGGCCGGGGCTGGCCAGGTGGCCCGCGGTGGCCGCGGCCGCTGCGCTGCCGGGGCGGGCGCCGCCTGCCGCAGGGCGGCGTCGAGCAGGCCGTCCGCCAGCGTGGAGCGCGGCCGCGTAGGTGCTGTTCGCCAGGACGATCACGCCGATGCCGGTCTCGGGTGCCAGCGCATGTGGCTGCCGAACCCCGGGTAGCCGCCGCTGTGGCTGGCGATCCGCCCCCGGACCGGGTGCTCCTCCACGAACAGCCCGAACCCGCAGCCCGCCGGGCCACCTCGGCCGGATCGCCCGGCAGGCGGGTCAGCGGCGGCGGCGCCAGCGTCACCTGGGGCAGCTGCATCTCCCGCCTGGTCGCGCGGGCCAGCGGGTGCGCACCGCCGGTGCCCGGCTCACCGGGCGGAACGCGCCGGTGAAACCGCTCACCCAGCGGGCCAGATCCGCCACGCAGCTGAACACGCCGCCCATCGGGGCGAAGGCCCCGCAGCCGTCCGGCGCGAGCTCGTCCCACCCGCCCGGCCCGCGCCGGTAGCCCGCGGGCCAGCTGCCGGGCGGCGAATTCCGCCGCCTCGAACCCGCTGCTGGTCAGCCCGAGCGGGCGGAGCAGGCGGTCCCTGCACGAACTCGGGATAGGCCTGACTGGTGGCCGCGGTGATGACCCGGCCGAGGATCGCATAACCGAGGTTGGAGTACTCGAACCGGGTCCCGGGCGCCCAGGCGAAGCTCAGGCCGCCTACCAGGAACGCGGAGAACTCGGCCAAGCGGCAGCCCCTGCTGCCGGTCCCCCAGGGATCGTCGGTCGGGAACCCGGCCGTCATGGTGAGCAGGTGCCGGAGGGAGACCGCGCGGCGAGTCGGGGCTCGGCAGCGCCAGGCCGCGCAGCTCGGGCACGAAATCCTCGGCCGGGTCATCGAGGGCCAGCGCAGCCGTCGTCCCGCAGCGCCAGCACCGCCGCCGCCGTGAAGCTCTTGGTCATCGAGGCGATCCGGAAGACCGTCCCGGCGTCGGGCGTGGGCCCGCCCAGCCATCGCTCCCCGACCCGCCGGAATGCACCAGCGGCCCCCGGCCACGATCCCGTAGGCCACCCCCGGCTGCCCGCCGCGCCGCTGGAAGCTTTCGGCCAGATCATCCAGCACGGCCGCGAACTGATCGGGCATGCTCACCTCCGGAATCGGCGGACGGTCAAAGCCGCAGGCTAACGCCCATCATGCTCCGCGGCTGCCGCGGCTGCCCTCCCGCACGGCCTGCGCGATCGCCCGGGCCACGGTCTCCGCGGCGGCCGCCTCGACCAGGTCCACCAGGGCCAGGAACCGATGCCGTCCCCGGCCGTCCCGGACGCCGCGACCGCCCCGGTGGCCAGGCAGAAGATCGTATCGCCGTCATATCTGGTGTGGGCCGGGCGCACCGCACGGGCCGATGCCGTCATGCGCGACCGCGGCCCACCCGGTTCGCCTGCTCCTTGGTCAGTTCGGCGTCGGTGACGACCACCTCGACCGCGCGAGTCGTCGGTGCTGCGCGCTCTACCACCGGCGCTCCGGCGCCGGGCCCCTCCCCCGGCGCCAGCGGCGCGATCCACTCGTGGCGCTCGTCATCCCAGATCCCGCCGACGCTGTTAGCGACCATGACCGCCGCGACGGTCGCGGCGCCCGCGGGCGCGCTGGCGATCCCCAGGCCACCCGGGCGCGGCTGCCCGCCGTTGCCCTTTGGCGACGGTGGCGCCGGTTCCGGCGCCGACCGCGCCCCACCGCCGGAGTGACCCGTGGCCGCCCGGCAGGCGGCATAGCCCGCGGCCGCGTCCGGCCGGGCCCGCGGGTCCCCGGTGAGCAGGTCGAAGATGACGGCCCCGGCCACGATCGGCACCCGGGCACGGTGCCGATCGCGAAACCTACGCCGTGCTCATCGAGGTAGCGCATGACGCCGGCGGCCGCGGCCAGGCCGAACGCGCTGCCGCCGGTCAGCAGGATGGCGTGCGCCCGCTCGGCGAGTCATGCCCGGCCGGAGCTCGTCGGTGCCGCAGCGTGCCCGGCGCCCCGCCGCGCACGTCCACGCCGGGCACGGCGCCGCCCGGCACCAGCACGACCGTGCAGCCGGTGCGGCCCGCCGCGTCGGTCCAGTGCCCGACCGACACGCCACCGGGCGGCCGGGCCGCCGGCCTCCGGGGCCGTTCGCCATCACATCCGCCTCCTGCCGCTTGGCCGCAGGCCCACCGGAACCGCCGCCGCGGCACCCGGTCAATGATCGCCGGTCCGGCCCCGGCCGCCACAGCCGGGGGCGCGGTGATGTGGCGCGGTGACGCTGGCCCGCCCGGCGACCTAGAGCATGGGCAGGTAGCGGTCCAGCTCGAACGCGGTGACCTGGTGGCGGTACTCCGCCACTCCTCGCGCTTGTTGCGCAGGAAGAAGTCGAAACGTGCTCGCCGAGGGTCTCGGCCACCAGCTCGCTGCCCTGCATGACCGTGATCGCCTCGTCCAGGCTCTGCGGCAGCGGCTCGATGCCGAGGCGCGCGGCGCTCGGCCGGGGTGAGCGCCCACACGTCGTCCTCGGCGCCGGGCGGCAGCTCGTAGTCCTCCTCGATGCCCTTCAGCCCGGCGGCCAGGATCAGCGCGAACGCCAGGTACGGGATTGCAGGCCGAGTCCAGCGACCGGAACTCGATCCGGGTCGCGTTCCCCTTCTGCGGCTTGTACATCGGCACCCGGACCAGCGCCGAGCGGTTGTTGTGCCCCCAGCAGATGTAGGCGGGGCCTCCCCGCCGCGCCCGCGGTCCGCTCGCCGCCGCCCCACAGCCGCTTGTAGGAGTTCACCCACTGGTTGCAGACGGCGGTGATCTCGGCGGCGTGCTTGAGCAGCCCGGCGATGAACGCCCGGCCCATCTTGGACAGCTGGAACTCCGCGCCCGGCTCGTAGAACGCGTTGCGGTCGCCCTCGAACAGCGACATGTGCGTGTGCATGCCGGAGCCGGGATGCTCGGTGAACGGCTTGGGCATGAACGTGGCGTAGACCCCCTGCTGGAGCGCGACCTCCTTCATGACCAGCCGGAACGACATGATGTTGTCGGCCGTGGTGAGCGCGTCCGGCGTAGCGCAGGTCGATCTCCTGCTGCCCGGGCGCGCCCTCGTGGTGGCTGAACTCCACCGAGATGCCCATCGACTCCAGCATCTGTGATGGACGCGTGCGGCGGAAGTCGTGCGCGATGCTGTGCGGGGTGTGGTCGAAGTAGCCGCCGGAGTCGATCGGCTGCGGCTTCACGCCCGGCTCGGGCTTCTCCCTCAGCAGGAAGAACTCGATCTCGGGATGGGTGTAGAAGGTGAACCCGAGCTCCGCGGCGCGGGCCGAGGCTGCGCTTGAGCACCCACCGGGGATCGGCGTAGGACGGCGACTGCCGTCCGGCATCAGGATGTCGCAGAACATCCGGCCGACCCCGGTACTCGCCGCGCCAGGGCAGCAGCTGGAACGTGGACGGGTCCGGCGCAGCGATCATGTCGGCCTCGTAGACCCGGGCGAACCCCTCGACCGCCGACCCGTCGAAGCCGATGCCCTCCGCGAACGCGCCCTCCGAGCTCGGCCGGGCGCGACCGCGACCGACTTCAGGAACCCGAGCACGTCGGTGAACCACAGCCGGACAAAACGGATGTCCCGCTCCTCGAGCGTCCGGAGCACGAACTCTTCCTGCCTGTCCACGCTCATCGCCTTTCGCTGCCCGGCCTGCCAGGCCGCAGCGCGTGCGGATCGGGCAGCCCGCCGTCCCGGCTAGCGGTCTCCCGCAGTGTGCCGCCCGCCGTGTTTCCGGCGGGTTACACAGCTCGCTGCCCCTAGGCGGCGCGGGAAGCTGACGGGCCCGCGGCCTGAGCGGCGCCGGAGGTCCGCGGGCGCCGGGCCTAAGCTGGCAGTGCGCGACAGTGCTCAGGATCGCTCTCGCCCAGATCAACTCCACGGTCGGGGACCTGGAGGGGAACTCGGCCGCGATCATCGAATGGACCCGCCGCGCCGCGGACCGCGGCGCCCGCCTGGTGGTCTTCCCCGAGATGATGCTCACCGGCTACCCGGTGGAAGACCTCGCGCTGCGCGCGTCGTTCGTCGACGCGTCGATCGAGGCTCTGTCCGACACCGCGGCCCAGGCTCGCGGACCAGGGGCTCGGCGGCGTCGCGGTCGTCACCGGGTACCTCGGCCGCCACGCCGGCCCGCCGCCGCGTGTACGGCCAGCCGGCCGAGGGCGCGCTGAACGCGGCGGCGCTGCTGCACGGCGGCCGGGTGCTGGTCACCTCGGCCAAGCACCACCTGCCCAACTACGGGGTGTTCGACGAGTACCGCTACTTCCGTGCCCGGCGACCGGCTGCCGGTGTTCCGCCTGCCGTGCGGCGAGCCGGGCAGGCGAGCCCGCCGTCGACGTGGCCACCGCCATCTGCGAGGACCTGTGGCAGGACGGCGGCCCGGTGGCCGTCACCCGGCAGGCCGGGGCGGGGCTGCTGGTCGTCCGCAACGCCTCCCCTACGAGCGCGGCAAGGACGACGCGCGGCTGGAGCTGTGCGTGCGCCGCGCCCGCGAGGCGGGCGCCACGCTGGCCTACGTCAACATGATGGGCGGCCAGGACGAGCTGGTCTTCGACGGCGACTCCATCATCGTGGACGCCGGCGGCGACGCTGCTCGCCCGCGGGCCGCAGTTCGAAGAGGCGCTGGTCGTCGCGGACCTTGACCTGCCGACGGCCGACCCGGGCGCCTGCCGGCGGACGCGGCCGCCGACGCCCAGCGACGGCACGACGATGACGATCCACCGGGTCAGCGTGCCGCGTGGACCCCGTCGCCGCCACGGGACTCCGCGCCGGCCGGCGGATTCCGCCGTGGCTCTGAGCCCGGCCCGGTGTGGCCGCGGCTGGATCCGCTGGCCGAGGTCTACGCGGCGCTGGTGACCGGGGTGCGGGACTACGTGCGCAAGAACCGCTTCCGCTCGGTCATCCTCGGCCTGTCCGGCGGGATCGACTCCGCGCTGACCGCCACCATCGCGGCCGACGCGATCGGCCCGGACCGCGTGCACGTGGTGCTCGATGCCCAGCCAGCACTCCTCCGGGCACTCGGTGGCCGACGCCGAGGACCTGGTCAAGCGGCAGGGCGCTGCACGCGCGCACGGTGCCGATCGCAGCCGATGGTGGACGCCTTCCAGGCCGACCTTCAGGCCTGGACGGGCTGGCCGCGGAGAACCTCCAGGCCCGGGTGCGCGGCGTCATCCTCATGACGCTGTCCAACGCCGAGCGGCCACCTGGTGCTGACGACCGGCAACAAGAGCGAGATCGCCACCGGCTACTCCACCCTGTACGGCGACTCGGCGGGCGGGTTCGCGCCCATCAAGGACGTGCCGAAGACGCTGGTCTGGGAGCTGGCGCGGTGGCGCAACGAGGAGGCCGGCCCGGCGCGGGCAGGCCCGCCCATCCCGGAGAACTCGATCCTCAAGCCACCGAGCGCCGAGCTCGCCCCGGCCAGCTCGACACCGACTCGCTGCCCGACTACGCGGTGCTGGACGCCGTGCTCGAGGACTACGTGGTGGAGGACCATGGGTGCGGCCGAGCTCGTCGCCGCCGGGCACGACCTGAGCCTGGTGGACCGGGTGATCGCGATGGTGGATCACGCCGAGTACAAGCGGCGCCAGTACCCGCCCGGCCCGAAGATCACCCCGCGCAACTTCGGCCGCGACCGCCGCCTGCCGATCACCAACCGCTGGGCCGAGCCAGCTTCTGGCTGACCCAGCCGGGAGCATCCGACGGCATGCCCAAGCGAGAGCGTCCTGGCCCTAGTCTTGGCTGGTGAACAAGCACGAGGCCGAGGGCGTCCTCCTCACCGGTGTTTACGGGTCGGGCAAGAGCTCGGTCGCCAAGGAGATCGTTACCTCCTCGAGCAGCGGGGCGAGCCGTACGCGCCGCTCGACCTGGACTACCTGAGCTGGGCGGGCGATGGCACCACCGACCGCGCGAGCGAACCCGGCCTCATGCTGGAGAACCTGGCTTCGCCGTGGCGGCGGCTGAACCACCGGCGGGCCGGTGACGCGCACTGTTCAGTGCTTCAGCCTACGCCGTCCGGGAGTCCCACGGCGAGGTGCAGGAGGGTGCGGAAGCTTCGCCATGGCCGCCGGTGCGGGTCGCTCGCCTGACGGTCCTGGCTGCCCCAGATCGAGCGGCGGCTGGCGGGCGATGCCCACCGAAGCGGCGTCGCCGCGACGACCTGCGGGCGGGCGGCGGCGGCATCGATCGCGCGGCGGCCGAGGGTTTGGCTGTCGCGCGACGTGGTCATCGGGAACGACCGTCCCATCGGAGCGTGGTGGCGCGGTGCGGTGATGACGTTCCTCGGGTGGCTCTGAGGCCGCCGGGATTCACGCTCGTCCCGGCCGCAGCTCCCCGCAGCGCGCCCGGTCCGGCCTGCCCGGTGGCCTGTCGACGGCGGCAGGCCGCCGCACGTTCGGCGGCATCTCATGATCGCCTCCGGCGGCCTCGGCGGTCCGGGCTTCTACTACCCTGCGACGGCTCGGCGCCGTATGCGTCGTGCCAGTTCCACCACTTGTACGGCGGGGTCTGCGGGTAGCCCTCCGGCGAGTCCTCCCACTCCTCCTGACGCCCGAGCGCGGTGATGTCGAGGTAGCTCCAGGTGCTCCCCATCGCCTCGTCGCCGCGGTTGTTGACGAAGTAGGTGCGGAACACGCTGTCGCCGTCGCGGATGAACGCGTTCGTGCCGTGCCACTCGTCCACGCCGAAGTCGGCGTCGAAGCTCGTCGGTCATGGTGTACCAGGGCATCTTCCAGCCCATCCGCGCCTTCACGCGCTCGATGTCCGCCTGCGGCGCGCGCGAGGCGAACGCGAGCGTGGTGTCGCGGGCGTTCAGATGGGCGACGTGGGCGACCTGGTCGGCCACCATGGAGCAGCCGACGGCAGGCATGCTCGGGCCAGCCGTGCACGCCGGGCTCGAAGAAGGCGCGGTAGACGATCAGCTGACGGCGGCCCTCGAACAGGTCGAGCAGGCTCGCCTTGCCCTCGGGTCCGTCGAACTCGTACTCCTTCTCCACGGCCAGCCACGGCATCCGCCGACGCTCGGCGGCCAGCGCGTCACGGGCGCGGGTCAACTGCCTTCTCCTTCACGAGCAGCTGCTGGCGCGCAGCCTCCCACTCCTGCGGCGACACGATCGTGTGGGGTCTTCATTGTGGCGTCCGCCTGTTCAGTTCTCACGCTCTGCTCCGGTCTGCGTGTGCGGTGGTGGTGGGTGGGGGTCGGTGCAGCGGGCCGCGCGGTCGCTCCGGTCGAGGTGGTCCTTCAGCGCGCCGAGCGGGCTGTCCCAGTCGCGGGCCAGCGCGGCCAGGAACTGCTGCGCCACCTGCATCGGCGCGGAGCGCAGCCGGTACCGCACCCGGCGCCGCTCGCCCGGCTCGGCCGTCACCAGCCCGGCCTCGGCCAGCAGGGCCAGGTGCTTGGCGATCGCCTGCCGCGTGATCGGCAGGCGAGTCGGCCAGGTCGGTGGCCGTGGCCGGGCCGCCTCGACGCCAGCGCGGCCAGGATGGCGCGCCGGCTCGGGTCGGCCAGGGCGACGAAGACCTGCTCGGCGATCGCCTCGATGTCAGGCGGCATCGAGGTAGTCGACCAGCTCGCCCAGCTCGCTCGCCCAGCCCTCGGTGTTGCCGTCGTACGCCTTGCGGTAGGCGTCCTCGGGCAGCTGGGCGAAGCCGGTCTCGACCACCGTCAGCCGCGTGCCTGCACCGGCCGGCTCGAGCGTGAACTCGACGTAGGTGCGGCGCGGATCGTCGTCGGGCAGCCCGTAGATGTGCCAGGTGAAGCCGAACACCGTCGGCTCCTCGACCCGTTCGACCCGCATGTCGGCCGTGTGCGCCGCCGGCCCACGCTCATCTAGGCCGATCCGCCCGGGCGCAGGTCGATCGCCGCCTCGTTGCCGAACCAGGCGCCCAGGCCCTCGGCCGTGGTGAGCGCCGCCCACACCGTGGCTCGGCGGGTGGGCGAGCTCGACGGTCCGCTCGATGCGATCGGGAAAGCCCATGACTGCCTCCAAGAAGTAGCAACTGACTGGTTGCCACCCTATGGCAACCGAGTGGTTGCGGCCGGGAAACGCCCGGTTGGTTATAGTCAGGCCCGGCGAGCTCTCGGTCGCCGCTGCCGTGTGGCGCGATGGGGAAGCTCCGGGCGCCTGTTGCCAATGGCTGGTCAAGGATCCGCAGAGAAGCTGCCCAGTTCAGTGGCTGCTGCGTTCGACGAGGCCGCTGCTACGCGCGATCTGCTCGACGGCAGGGAACTTCGCCACCGTCGCCACCGTGAACCCCGGACGGCGGCCCCAGACGTCGGTGGTATGATCTTGCGCGAGGGCGACACGGTGGCGTTTCACTACGGCGGGCTTGGCTGTAAGTCGTGGGCGCAACCTGGCCTGGGACCCCCGCATCAGCGTCTCGGTGTTCGATACCGCCAATCCGTACCATTCGAGATCCGCGGGACCGCCGAGCTGGCCGAGACACCGGGGCAGGTCGTGCCCTTTAGCTGCCCTTGTCGCGCAAGTACCTCGGCTAGCGAGGATCCGCCGCCCGAGCCCGACGAGGTGGTCCGCTCGATCGTCCGCGTGATACCCGGACAAGGTCAACATCTTCTCGGTGTAGCGCGCGTTTCCCGCCCACTGGGCAGGCCGGATGAGAGGGCAGGGCGATGACGGCAGCCGACGGGCATCTGCCGCCGCGGCGCCGCTCAGCTGAGCAGGAGGACCGGCGTAGCAGGCGAGCCAGTGCTCGACCATGCAGTCGTCCCCGACGACGCGCAGCGGCGGCATCGGCGTGGGCCGCGCGGCGCGTCTCGGCGGGCTCGACCCGCGGGTCGCCGGTGGGGAGCGACTCCGCGATCCGCCGCCAGGCAGGCCCTGGCTCGCGTTGAGCCCGTGCAGGTGGGCGATCTGGCCGTCGCTGGGATCGGAGACGGTCGCCGGGGTGAAGAGCGAGGCGGACTCGCCGCGCATGATCCCGGGCAGAAAGAACGACAGCCAATGCGGCGAACTCCTCCGCGGCAGGATCCTGGGCCATCAGCTCGGCCTCGGTCAGGGCGGGAGACAGGAAGTCGTGGCCGGATGGCTCCCACCCGCCGGGGGTAGAGCATGTCGCTCCCGAACCAGCTCGAACGCCTTCGCCGCGATCCGCCTCCAGCAGCGCCGGGTCCCCGGCGGCCGCCCGCAGCCGCGCGTACCCAAGGGCGCGTGACAGGCCGAACGCGCTGTTGGCGTGGACGCCGCAGCGGACCGGGCAGGTGGCCTTGGGCAGCCAGTCGAGAAAGCAGCCGGTGATCGCGTCGGCCAGCGGCGCCATAGCGCGGCCACCCATCTCGGCTCTCCGGATCATCCCAGAGCCAGGCCTCGTGGACGAGCGCGAGAGCCCAGCCCCAGCCGTAGAGGCTGCTGACCGGCCCGGCCAAGCCCGGCGATGTAGTCCGCCTCCACGGCCAGGGCGACGGGGCTGAACTGGGCCCGCAGCGTCTTCCGGATCAGTGGCGCGGGCACGTCACCGCCCGCGGTGCGCAGCAGGCGCATCAGCAGCCAGTGCATCTCCACGGCCGAATGCCAGTCGAGGCTGCCGTAGAAGACCGGCGTGCGGGCCCGGGGCGCGAACGGGAAGATCGCCGGGGCCGGTCATGGTGTGGCGCACGTCGGACGGGAACTCCCGCTTGAGGTTGGCTATCGCCACCCCGGCATAACCAGCGGCTTCGGCGCGCAGGAGTTCGCCCCATTCGGCCGCCAGGTCCACCGTTCCTCCTTCGGGGGCAGCATTCCGGCCTGGCGTAACTGATGAGCATCAACTCCCGGTCGCAGGCCTCGCGAACCTGGCGATGCCAGCCTGCCAGACTGATGGGCGTGACCACCGACGAACGCCGGCAGGCGCGGGCCGCCTCGTTCGGGGCCGTGGCTTCACGCGTACGAGCGCGGCTTACCGCCCTATCCGGCCGCGGCGGTCGACTGGCTGATCCCGGCGGGCGCGGCGCACGATCCTCGACCTCGGCGCTGGGACCGGGAAGCTCACCCGCCAGCTGAGCCGGGCGCGGCCTCGACGTGACCGCGGTCGAGCCGTCGGAAGGCATGCGCGAGCAGCTGTGCCGGCGGTGCCCGGCATCCGTCGCTGCTGGACGGCACCGCCGAGCGGATCCCCGCTGCCGGGCGGCAGCGTGGACGCGGTGCTGGTCGCCCAGGCCTGGCACTGGGTGGATCCGGCGCGGGCGGTGCCCGAGGTGGCCAGGGTGCTCCGGCCGGGCGGGCAGCTCGGCCTGCTCTGGAACATCCGCGATGAGCGGGCGGACTGGGCGGCCGGGCTCGCGCGCGATCCTGCGCCGGAGCGACGGCCCGCAGCGCGGTCAGCAGCACCGTCAGCGCCGCGCCGACGGTCGGCCCGCCGTTCGGGGCCGCTCGAGCGCCGCGACGTCGGAATGGGTGCATCACCTTCTCCCCGGCGCGCTGGTGGACATGGTCTCGTCCCGCAGCTATGTCAGCACCATGCCCGCCGCTGACCACGAGAAGCTGCTGAACGAGCTGCGCCACCTGATGCGGACGCATCCGTCGCTGGCCGGGGCCGGTGAGATCGCGCTGCCGTACGTGCACCGCCGCTGGCGAACCCGCCTGCCTGCCTGAGGCCCGGCCATCGGCTGGCCTCGGTGTCAGGGCCCCGGCCGCGTTCCCTGCCTGCGCCTGCCCGTGGTCCCGGCGTGCCCGGCCGCGCCCGCCGCGTCCGCCGCGCCCCGCCATGAGGAAGCGCTCGACGTCGGCGGCCTCCGCGGCCAGCGCCGCCTGCTCCGGCGCGGTGAGCTGCCCGAGCGGGTCCGTCACCACCTGGCCGCCGGTGACGGTCCAGAGCGCGGCGCCCCGGCCCTGGACGAGCACGAACGGGCGGAACAGCTCCGTTGCTGGTGATGACCGGGCCGCCCGGCGCCAGGAACAGCTCTCGCGGGAGGCCCAGCCGAGCAGCAGCGGGTCGAAGGCACCCAGCAGGCGCACGTCCGGCACCGGGGTACTTCCTCCGGCGCCGGCCAGGCCTTGGCCAGCCCGTCATCACGGGTCGGCGAGCCCGGGGCTGATCGCGGCCAGTCCTCGGCGCGCGTCGCCCAGCGGCAGGCTGGTACCACTTGGCCAGGTCCCGGTCGCCGGCCGGGGCGTGCCCGGCGAGGTAGCGGCGGGCGAGCAGGCCGAGCGTCCCGCTCGCGGTCCATCGGCGGGGGCGGTGCGCCCAGCCAGTCGCGGACCAGCACAAACGCCTGCTCGCCGCCGCGCATCGGGCCGCGCACGGTCCAGCCCGCGCAGCGTGGCGAGGGCCAGGGAGGTGGACCATCGCCTGCCCCTCCGTGCGCACGCGCGCCGCGGCGACCCGCTCCCGCAGCTCGGCCCGGGTGAGCGGCCCGTCGGCGGCCAGGGATCGCTCGATCACCCCAGCCGCCCGTTCAGCGTCGGCGGGCGGGACGCCCTCCTGGGCCAGCCGCCGCGCGTTGCCCGGTGGCCAGCTGCGGGGTGGTGAGCTGGTGCAGCCACCAGTAGTCCTCGGCCAGCGCCAGATGCAAGGGCTGCCGCGGTTGAGCCAGCTGATCACGACCGAGCGGTCAGCCGTGAGCGCCTCTGTCGACGTCGGCGGCGAGCAGGCCGGATGTCCGGGCCCGACGGCGAGCTGCGCCCCGCGCGGGTCCTGCGCCTGGACCGCGAGCAGGTGGCCGGTCACCCCGCTGACGGTGCTGGGCCGGGGCGCCGGACAGCAGCTGCGCGCGCAGGCGCTGCGCGGCCAGCGAAGGCGGCGCGGGGTGCCCGGTGGTGGTCACGGCCTGATCCTTCTCACCGGGCCTCGGACAGTGCAGGACCGGCTGACGCTGCTAGGTGCTCGAGCAGTTCCAGCTCCTTCACGTGGGCGTCCTGCACGCGCAGGATCGCCTCCGGCCGCGGAAGAGCACGAGCCCAGCCGTCCTCCTGTGCTCCACGCCGGTGATGTCCTCGTACGTCTCCCTCACGACCTCTGCTCATCGTCTCCGTAGACCATCCGGTAGGTAGCCATCGGCGATACTCCTGAATCTCGCAGCGCTGGCCCCTCACGGCCCGGAGGCCGGTGCGGCGGTTTGTCCCCGCCCCATTCGCCGGGTATCGTAACAGGCTCCGGTGGCCGGCGCAGCGCGCCCAGGTCAGCGGCCTTGGCCGGGACGGCGGGCCGCACAGGGGCCCGAACGTAGGCGGCGGATCAGCGGGCGGCGAGGCGCGCGCAGGAGCTCATCCACGACCCGCTCCGGGTAATCCGGCGGGATCGCGCGCTGCTCATGCCCGCGCCGGACGACCACGGCTCCGGTCAGCATGAACAGCGCCGCGTCGACGTCGAGGTCGGGCCGCAGTTCCCCGGCCGCGATCCCCGCCGCAGGACCGCCCGGATCACTTCCCCGGCGCGGCTCCAGCACCGTCTCCACATACCGCGCCATCAGCCGCGGGTACTTCGCGCCCTCCCCAGCAGCAGCGCGAACTGCCGTGCTCGCCGCGGGTCGGCGGTCTCCCGGCACTATGGCGCCGAGCAGCGTCACCAGGTCCTCCCTGGCCGACCGCCTACTGGCTGGGCAGCGGCGCCTGTCAGCGCCGCGGATCGCGTCCAGCAGCAGGTCTCTCCTTGCCTGGCCACCGGCGGTAGATGGTGGCCTTCCCCACACCCGCCCTGGCGGCGACCCGCTCGATGCACAGCCCTCTCCGGGCCCGACTCGGCGAACAGGCTGAGCGCCGCGTCGATGATGGCCTGGTCGGCCTGCTCGCTGCGCGGCCGTCCCGGGGCGGCGGGCCACCTCAGCTTCGGCGGTTCTGGTACTCACCGGCTCAGCCTCCCGCCCAGACGCTGGCGCGTACGCGTGCGCATCCGGCTTACGTCACCCCATCGGTGGAGCGGGACGGTGCCTGCGGTCATGATCGGGGTGGCCGGCGTCCGCCGGGCTCTCCGCGGCTGCCGGGTATGGTCGGCGTCTGGGCCGCGATCCCGGCTGCCGCCCGGGACCGGCTCCTGCGTGGCTTGCCACCTCCGCTGGCGCTGGCTGCGACGACGCGGCATCGGCGGCGGGGCGGACGGCGGCGGCGCCACGCCCGGGCATCCAGATCACGCATGACCAGCGCGCCAGAGCAGGGTGATCGCGCGCCGAGATGAGGGTGGTGATGTGCATGGCGTGCACGAAGGCGTGGTCGGCGAACGCCGCCAGGTCGCGCCCGGCGGAACTGCCCGCTCCCCAGCTTGGCCGCCACGGCCTGCGTGCCCGCGATCGACTCCCGCCGCTGCCCCCTTGGCTGCGGCTTACAGCCCGGTCAGGTGCGGGCTGAGCTGGACCCGGTAGGCCTGGGCCAGGATTGGGCCGAGCACGGCTCACCCCGATGCGCCCGCGACACCTGGCGGGCGACGTTGGTGAGCGCCGAGCCGGCGCCTGCCCGCTCCCTGGGCACCACCGACATCACCGCCTCGGTGGCCGGCGGCATGACGCTGCCCATCCCGGCGCCCTGTACGAAGAACAGGACCGCGAGCACCCAGGATCGGGGTGGTGATGCCGAGCGTCTGGTAGCCTAGCCCAGCGCCACCGTGACCACCAGCAGGCCAGACGCGACGACCGTGCCTTGGTGCCGAACCGCCGGACCAGGCGGCGCTGCGCGGCGCCATGCAGCAGCTGCCCGGCGGCGAACGGGAGCGAGCAGCAGGCCCGCCTGCAGCGGGCTGTAGCCGCGCACGCTCTGCAGGGTAGAAGCTGAGGAAGAACAGCGCCCCCATCATGCGCGAAGAAGACCAGGGACAGCGCGCCGACCGCGGACGACGAGCGCGGGGGTTGCGGAACAGCGCTGACGTCCAGCGACGGGTAGCCGCAGCCTGCGCTCGTACCAGACGAAGAAGCGCGAGCACCGCGCAGCCCGGCGACGATCGGCGCCGAGCACATCGGCTGTGCCAGGAGCCCTGCTCGCCGCCCTGGATGATGCCGTAGACCAGCAGCACCAGGCCCGCGATGGAGCGCAGCACGCCGACGCAGGTCGATCGTGCCCGGGTCCGGGTTCTTCGACTCGGGCGACCAGGCACAGACCGCGGCCAGCGCCGACCGCCGTGAACGGCACGTTGATCAGGAAGACCGAGCCCCACCAGAAGTGCGCCAGCAGCAGCGCCGCCGACGACCGGGCCGATCGCGACGCCGATGCCGACCGCGCACGGCCCAGATGCCGATGGCGCGCGGCCGCTCGGCCGGGTCGAAGACGTTGCGTGATGATGGACAGCGTCGCGGCATCACGGCCGCGGCCGCCGAAGCCCATCAGCGCGCGCGCGCCCAGATCAGCTGACCCGGGTGTCTGCGCGTACGCCGCGGTGACCAGCGAGACGACGCCGAACGCCACCAGGCCCGATCATGCAGCATCCGCTTGCGGCCGAGTCCGGTCGCCGAGCACGCCCGAGCGTGAACAGCAGCCCGGCGAACACCAGGGTGTAGGAGTTGATCGCCCACTCCAGCTGGCTCTGGCTGGCGCCGAGGCCCGGCACCGGGCTCGGCGATCGTCTTGCAGCGCCACGTTCAGCACGGTGTTGTCGAGCACAGATCGCCATCGGTTGGTGATCAGGACGCCGAGGATGAGCCAGCGGCGGCGGTAGATCCCGTCCTGGCCCTGGCGGCGACGGTCTGGCGGGAAACGCTGCGCGATTCCATAAAGTCCTTCAGGTCGCAGGAGAGCGGACGCCGCGTGGGCGTCACGCCCGCAGCCAGGCGGCCCTGAGCAATACGTAACTGAACGAAGCATAC
>ERZ1370068.5588-contig-4607_pt1 | contig 43857 bp, 48 predicted proteins | sample MGYA00561227_ERZ1370068 | MGnify/ENA primary metagenome ERZ1370068 (study PRJEB38410, sample SAMEA6850437) | metagenome | study: Metagenomic assessment of the ecological functions of the soil: analysis of the soil microbiota associated with the...
GCTACGCATTGCTGAATGCCGTCCCCGCCGACGGGGTTATGGGCGGGCGCTTTCGCCGCGAGCCTCCCTGACGCTCTTGACTCCGACGGGCACGCCGCCGACCAGCGTCGCCGCGGGGCGTTCCCGTGCCCGTCCGGCTCAGGGCCTTGGGGTCGGGCTTCGTGATCCTGCGTAGCTGCGGTCGATCTCGACGAAGTAGCGCCCCTTTGTGGCTCGCGGCTGGCGCACTCTCGGTCGTGAGCGTGACGCCGTCGCCGTTCGTGTTGACCTGGACGCGAGAGCTGGCAAGCATCCGGGGTGCCGTCACCGTCGAAGTCGATGCCGAAGCCATCGACTCCCAGCAGTCCGGGAGTCCGTCGCCGTCCACGGTCGATGACTCGCCCATTGTTAGCCTGCTTAGGCTGGTGTCAGAACAAGCCGCTCGAGAACGGCGCTGGTCCGCTGCCGCTAAGGGCCGTCACGCCGGGGGCTTCCAAGCCCCTGCGGCCAGCGGGAGAATAGGGCGTCGTGCCCTGAAGGACGACCGAGCTCGAAGGCATGCCGCAGGTGTAGGCCGGGAACTCTGAGGGCGCCCTCACTGAGCCTCCCGCCGGGACCACAGCGCATCCGTGAACAGGTGGTCCTGCCCGGTCGCGTCCTTGGCGAACGCCACCGGGTCGCAGGTGAGGCTGCTGCGGCCGTGGGCTCGACGGCGAGGACGAGGCGACCCGGTGGCCGTCAGGGCTGCCGTGGACTCCCCAGAACTGAACGCCGGTGTTCTTGTCGATCCGGCTGATCTTGAGGGGGGGAGATGGTGGAAGGGAGGGCTACGCCCTCGCATGACACGAGCACGACACCCCCGGAGATCGGCACAAGCCCTGGTGGCCTAATGACCGGGGCAGTGACCGTGCCAGGTCGCAAGCGGTGTGGGCTCGCGAAGGTTCCGAGGAGGGTCGCCGCGCCGTCGTTGAAGCGAACGATACTGTCGTGCGGTCGTCACCGCCGACGGTGACGCTGGTGCCAACGTAGATCGCCATCCGCCCCGGCATCCCAGGCCAGTCCTCTACATGACCGGTGACCGCCGGCGGCGTTAAGTCAGCGGAAGCGCCGCCAGGCCGTCTGGGGTCGCTGTAGTAGTCCGGCTGTAGTCGATGCTGTAGAGGGCGCCGTTGCTCCCGCCAGCCGAGGAGGCCGCCCCTTGTCCGGGCGATGGACAAGGTAGGCCCAGCCGTTCGGCGGCACGGGCCGTCGTTGAGACCAGGCTGCTTCGTCAGGACATTTCGTTGGTGGTCGGATTGCTGAACGGAGTAACGAAGTTCAGCCGGCTCCGGACGGTGTCGATGCCGCCGTCGAGGCAGCTCATGACCAGCACCGAGGGGTGGAGGATCCACCGCAAGCTTGAGCCCGAGACAAAGGGCCAGCGAGGTGCTCTCCCCTGCAAACAGGGATCGGCGAGCGGAATGACGTTCCATCAGAACCGGGCGAGCCGGTAGAGTCGTTGGAACAATCAAAGACGCCGCCGGCCGGCAAAGTTCAACGCTCCACTGACCTTTGAATGCGTTGCCGGCGCTGTTGACCCGCCGCGTCCGCAGTCAGGCTGAGAGGCTGCACCCAGCACCTGAGAAAGAAGCTTCGACCGCCATGCCAAGGCCCAGAACGCGTGTGCTACTCATCGCTTGCCTCCAGCCTTCGTGAGGATGCACTGAGCGCCGCGGGCTTCGCCGAGCCGGCCCACTGGCGAGCACGCCGAGCCGGTGGGATTCGCTTTGATCACGAAGGCGTCGTCGCTCCTGCTGCTCGAGGCATCCAAGGGCGCGCAGCTGAGTTCGCGATCACGCACGCAACGGGAAAGACGACGAAGTCGTACCACCGGCCGGCATCGTTCTCGATGAAGTAGCGACCTGCCCGGGGCTCTTCCACGCCGAGGGCACTCCCCTGATTGGCGCCGAGGAGCTTCATGCGGATCGCGAGCGCCTGCGAGGCGTCGGGCGTGCTCAACCCCAGCACCGTCTCTCGCCGGAACCCAGAAACACGACGTAAAGCCGCGACCCTGCGCCAGGAACTTCACCTGCGAATCGGTCTGCGCTGGTTGAGCTCGAAGAGCAGCGAGCGAGTTCCGGCAGGCTCCACGCCGCTGGAACTTGCGACAACAGTCGGCGCGGGCTCGGCGAGTTGCGCGCTCGTCGGTGAGCGGGAAGGCGCCGAGCAGCACGAGGGGCGCCCAGCAGGAACGAGACGCATATACCACCCAGAAGCCACCGCAACTTCGAAGCGCGCCGCGTCCTCAATATCGTCCCCGTCGCGCAGTGCGCGCATCCATGGCGACAAACCCACGCCGCCCACGAGCGTCATGTCAATACGCGTTGGGCGCGCCGACTGCTTCCTCCGAAAAGCTGTCGTATCATAAAGGAATCGCAGCCCATTCCCTTCCATTGAAATCGCTACTATCGTTACTTCCGTGACAATGGAAACCGAGACGCCGATACCTCACGACGGGCGACGTGAGCTAAGGCGTATGCGAGGTTTCCTCCGCCTCGGTGAAGAAATGGATCGGGCAGGCTAAGCTTCGTGCGATCCGGACACCCGGCCGGCACTTCCGGATTTCGGTCGAGGAGTTCCAGCGATTTCGAGCGGCCTACGGCTTTCCGCTGAGCTCTCAGCCACGGCGTCCGCGAATTCTCGTGGTCGACGACAGTCCGATGGTCGTGGAGTTCATCGTGGATGCGCTGCGGGATCTCCGGCCGGAGGTCGAAGCTCGAGAGCGCGTCCAACGGCTATGAAGGGTTGCTCAAGGTTGGAAACTTCCGCCCCGATCTGCTCGTCCTCGACATCCGCATGCCGGGGCTCGACGGCTCGGAGGTGTGCCGCCGGGTCAAGGCGAACTCCGCCACCCGGACGACTCGGATCCTCGTGATCACGGCGTTCGTCGACGAGGGAGGCCGTGCAGGAAGCCTACCGAGCGGGCGCGGACGGATTCCTCAGAAAGCCTCTCCCGACTGGACGACCTCACAGAGGTCGCGCGACGTGATTCGCGCGCGCCCACCGCGGCGCGTCCGACGGCGCTCAGTTCGCTGAGGAGCGACCGTCGCTAGCGTCCGAGGAACTTGCGAACGCTCGCGGCGATGCCGGCCGGGTCGAGACCGTGCTTGGCGTAGAGCCCCTTGGGGTCGCCGCGACTCACCGGAATCCCGATCACGCCCAGCCGCTTGAGCGGGGTAGGACAGCGCGTCGCCCAGCGCCTCGGCCACCGCGCCGCCCAGGCCGCCGGCGATCGAGTGATCCTTTCCTCGCGACGGGGCGTCTGGAGCTTGACCGAGCGTGGACGTTCTACCGCTCTGACCTACCAGCAGGCGCGCGATCTTCTTGAAGTGGGTCCGTATCTTCAGGAGCAACGGCGTGCGAAGGCGGCCAAGGCGGAACCGCCCGAGAGGTTGTCGCCGAAGCGCCTGGTACGACGCCGAACGACTATCGAACCACTATACCGATGTTCTCTCCGCTACCAGCTGCCGGCTTCGAGCGTCTCTGCCAACGTGGTCCTGCGCGAAGCGGGTTCACCCAAGTGGTAGTCAGCGGGCGCAGCGGTGACGGCGGTATCGACGGGTACGGCACTCTCTCCGTCAATCCACTCGTTTCCTTCAAGGTGCTGTTCCAATGCAAGCGCTTTAGCGATAAGGGCATCATCCTCACAACGGGCGCGTTCACGGCGGAGTGCGCGCCGCGAGGCCTCACGTGACGGTGTGCCGCCCATCGAACTCGTCGACGGCGAAAAGCTCGTCGACATGCTCGAACAACTCGAGCTGGTCTCCGGCCGATGAAGACATATGAAGTCGATCGCGTGTTCTTCAAGGAATTCGAAGGCTAGCAGCACGCCACGAGAGGGCTGCGATGGCAGGGAGTTCAGCTGATCATCGAGCGGGATGCCGAGGGCTATCTCCTCGCCTCCGTCCTGCTATCCGGTCGTCTGGTACTCGACCCGTCCTGCCTCGGTGACCCGCCGCGAGGGCGTCGAGGATCTCGAGTGAGACGAGATCGCCGGCCACGTCGTAGTCGAGAATCACCCCAGGTCTGCCCTCGTCGCTCTCCGAAATAGCCACCCCTCCTTTAGGACGAGGCTCAGCGTGTCCGTGTGCCGGTCGTAGGTGATCCTCAAGGCTCCTCCCTCCAGTACTTGCTCAGCTTGGTCGTGCGGTAAACCGTAACCACCTCCGCCGGTCTTCGATCTGCGTCCAGGACCACGGCGTACAAGATACATCGTCGCGGGCGCTCCCACGTATACCCTCGAGTGCAGCACGACTCGACCCTTTCGCGTCGGGAAGCGCTGCTCCGGGAGACTCGAGAACCTGGCCGACCACTTCGGCGGAGATTCCGCGACGCTCCATCTGGAATCGCGCGTGGCTGGAAATGATGAACGCGCGGACCGGCTCAGGGCGCATGAGAACGACTATCGCGTCGCCGTAGCCGCTGGCAATGTCCAAAGGTCGATACGCCTGGATGGTTCTAAGCCGCGAGCCGCTCGCTTGCGGCCGGGCGCTAGTTCAAGATGCGCGCCTGCGGTACGACGACGAGCCGAGCCCCGAAACTAGCGCCCGAGGAACTTTCGAATGCTCGCGGCGATGCCGGCTGGGTCGAGACCGTGCTTGGCGTAGAGCCCCTTCGGGTCGCCGCGACTCGCCGAAGCCGATCACGCCCAGGCGCTTGAGCGGCGTCGGCAGCGTCTCGCCGAGCGCTTCGGCCACGGCGCCGCCCAGGCCACCGGCGATCGAGTGATCCTCGACGGTCGACCACGTGCTTGGTCCGTGACGCCGACTGCACCAGCAGGTCCTCGTCGAGCGGCTTGATCGACGCCGCGTTGATGCACCTCGGCCGAGATGCCGTCGCTCTCCAGCGCCTTGGCGGCTTCCAGCGCGTTGAAGACGGTGCCGCCGCTGGCGATGACCGTCACGTCGCGGCCGGGACGGAGCGTGAGCCAGCGCCCGAGCTGAAAGCGATAGTCGGGCGGGCAGACGGGCTCGAGGTTCTGGCGGGTGAGGCGCAAGGTACAGCGGCCCGTGGTGCTCGACCGCGAAGGCCACGGCCTGCTTGGTCTCCAGCTCGTCGGCGGGCTGGATGATCGGGGATGTTCGGCAGCGCGCGCAGGCAGGCGATGTCCTCCAGCCCCATCTGGCTGTAGCCGTCCTCGCCGATCGCGACGCCGCAGTGCGTCCCGACGATCTTCACGTTGGCGTTGGTGTAGGCGACCGAGATGCGGATGGTCTCGAAGCGACCGACCACGAAGCAGGCGAACGAGCAGACGAACGGGATCTTGCCGGTCAGGGCCGAGGCCGGCGCCGATGCCGATCATGTTGGACTCCGCGATCCCAGCGTTGAACGCGCGGTCCCGGATGCGTCTTGGCGAACTTGACCGTCATCGTGGACTTCGAGAGATCGGCGTCGAGGGTGACGATGCGCTCGTCGTGAGCGCCCGAGCTCGAGCAGCGCTTCGCCGAAGGCGGCGCGGGAAGCTTTGGCGGGCATGGCTTGCTGGCTCCTTACTTTCTGTCGAGCGCGCGCAGCTCAGTCGACGATCGCGCGGGTGGCCGGATCGCCGGCCAGGTGGCCGGCCCACGCGGCCTCGCTCACGCCGAGGATCTCGCGAATGGCGGCGCACCGCCTCCTCGGGCTTCGGCGCCTTGCCGTGCCACTCGGGGTTGTTCTCCATGAAGGACACGCCCTTGCCCTTGATCGGTGTGCGCGACGATCAGCGTCGGCGCGCCGCGAGTGGCCTCGGCCTGATCGAGCGCCTTGCCGATCTGCGCCACGTCGTGGCCGTCGATCTCCAGCACCGGCCAGTCGAAGCTCTGCCACTTGGCCAGCAGCGGCTCGAGATCGAGGATCTTGGCGACGAAGTCGTCGAGCTGGATCCGGTTGTAATCGACGATCGCGCGTGAGGTTGTCGATCGGGTGGTCGGGCTGGCCGAGCTTGGGCGCGGCCATGGCCGCCTCCCACACCTGGCCCTCCTGGATCTCGCCGTCGCCGAGGATGCAGTAGACGCGGGCGGGCGAGGCCGCGAGCTTGAGCCCGAGCGCCATGCCGCAGGCCACCGACAGGCCCTGGCCCAGCGAGCCGGTGGCCGCCTCGATGCCGGGCAGCGCCACGCGATCGGGATGGCCCTGCAGCGGGCTGCCGAGCTTGCGCAGCGATGAGCTGCGATCTCCGGAAAATAGCCGGCGCGCGCCATGACGGTGTAGAGCGCGGGCACCGCGTGGCCTTTGGAGAGCACGATGCGATCACGGTCCGGCCAGTCGGGGCGCCTGGGGTCGTGGCGCAGGCGACCGAAGGCGATGGTGACGAGCAGATCGATGACCGAGAGCGAGCCGCCCGGATGCCCGGACCCGGCGTGGGTCAGCATCCGGATGATCTGCACGCGGCAGGCGCGGGCGATCGCGTCGAGCTGGGTGGCGTCAGGCATCGAGAGCAGCTCCTTGTGGATCGGCGACCTCGTCGATGCGGATCCCGGAGACCGCGACCTCGGGGGCGTAGACGACTTCGTCCGCCGCCCACACGATGGTGGCCCTGGCGTCCTTGGTCACGCCGACGACGTTGTTGAGGAACGTGGCGATGTTGTCGTTGATGCGAATCGCGTTGGCTCTCAGGGGCGCCACGATGCGACCGCCGCGAATGATATAGGAGTCGGCCACCACCGTACAGGTGAAATCACCCGCGCGCGGTCCGTTGATCGGGTAGGTGTACCAGATCCGCCCGATGTAGAGCCCGTCGCCCACCGTGCGCAGCAGCTCGTCGTGCGAGACGGGCTCGGCGCCCTCGACCACGACGTTGGAGGCGGCCACGCCCGGCGGGCCATCGAACTGCCGGCCTCCGCCGGCGCCGAAGCGGAAGCCGTTGCGGGGGACCAGCGCCGCCACGGCGGCCGCGCCGGTGGCGCCGAGCTTGTCGCGCAGCGCCGGATCGCGCAGCAGCCGCTGCGCGCTGTACCAGTTGGCCAGGCAGCCCGGCGAGCTTGCCGTGACGGATGAGATCGGTGCGGCCGGTGGGAGTCCCTCGCAGGTGATGCCCTTGGAGCCGACCAGGCCCGGCATCGCGCCGTGGTCGTAGATCGACAGCCGCGGCGAGGCCACCGTGCTGCCGAGACGGCCGAGGAACGGCGTGGCCGACGGCGTAGAACGCATCCGCGTTGCACGCCGGCACGACGAGGTTGTTCATGATGTCGGCCACCGGCTGGCGGCCGAAGACGACCGTGTAGCGTCCGGCAGGGACGCGCTCGCCGCCCATCGCGTCGATCGCGGCCTGCGCCGCCATCAGCGCCGGCCTCGTCGGTGAAGTGGCCGAGCCGGGTCGTCGCGGACGACCCCGAGCCCTTGGCTCCGCTGCGCCTCGACCATCGCGGTGACGAACGCGCTGATCAGCGTCGACTCGTCGGTCTGCACGGCCGGCATGTGCGTGGAGACGACCGCGATCCGCTCCTGGAGCATCGTCACGTCGCCGCCGACGATGAGCCCGAGCCGCCGCAACCCCTCGTCGCTGCCCGCCAGCTCGGCCAGCCGCGAGGAGTTCACGAAGGTGCGCAGCGCCCCGTTCACGATCGTCCAGCCCGCCTCGACCAGCCGGTCGTCGGAGACCGCCATGAGCTCGGGATCGTGATAGTCGGTCAGCGCGCGCGTCTCGCGCGGTCGCTGGGGCAGGGAGACGAACTCGGGATCGGCCACCGCCGCCTGCCGCGCCTTGGCCAGCGCCCGCGCCGCGCCCGCCACGCTCAGATCGCTCGGCTCGCTGCCGAGACCCGAGCAGCCGCCCCGCGGCGTGTCGAACACCGCCTGGATGCCGAGGCCGTACGACTCGACGCGACTTCGGCTCCTCCACGCCGTTGCACGGAATGTGCGAGGTGTAGTTGAGCCGCGTGAGCAGGCTGCCGTTGGCCGCGACGAACACCTCGACCTCGCTGACATCGGCTGCCGCGCGTACGAGGTCGTAGGCGTCCTGCGCCGCCCGGGAGAGCTCCGCGGTCGTCCGCATCACGTCGGCAGACCCATCAGTGCTTCGGGTTCGCGGACACCGCCGTGCCTTCCACCGGGTAGCCCTTCTCGTGCCAGCCGGGGAGCCCTTCGTCGAGCACGCGATGGTTGCGCCAGCCGAGCGTATAGAGGATGTTGCGTGGCCCCCGGGCCAGGGCGTGCGGGCAGGTTCAGTAGAAGACGACGAGCCCGGTCTTGGAGATCTCGCTGGCACGCGGCTCGGATGGACCGCACCGGGATCGAGCGCGCGCCCTTGATGTGCATCTCGACGAAGGCCTCCCAGTGGCGGACGTCGATGAGGTCGGCGTGCGCGCCGCCGTCGATCAGCTTCTTCAGCTCCTCGACCGAGATGAAGCTGGCCGGCGGCTCGGGCGGGGCGGCGCGGCGCCGCGCCGAGCAGAGCACGCCGGCGGCCACGAGGGTGGCGAGCAACGTCCGCATCGGGACCTATCCTCCGGCGAGCCGCGCGCGGCTGCGCATCGTCGGCCCGCCGTTGCCGAGCTTCTTGGTCTGCATGGGCTGTCCCTTGCCGCAGTTGGGGATCGGGTAGAGCGCGGAAGTCCGACCCGACCGCGTCGACCTGCATCAGGTAGTCGCGGGTGTCCGCCATGATCCCGCCGTCGCGATAGAGCCGCCCGAGCTGGCCCGTGCTCGATCTCGTAGACCTTGCGGGCGCGAGATGCGGAAGTTCTCGCGGCTCTCGGCGATCGACGGAATGCGGTGCCCGACCGAGGTACCAGCCGTGGTCGATCTCGCGCGATGATGTCGCGCGGGTCGCGATCGCCCGCCGCGAACACGGTGTTCGACATGCGGATCGAGCGGGACCAGGGCGGCGTCGGTGGCCTTGAAGTGGCCGTTGGGCGCGCCGCCGAAGATGGCCGCCGTCTGCCGGCTGTTCATGAAGCCGGTGAACACGCCCGCGGTCGATGCTGGACGACGCGGCGGGCCGGCGTGCCCTCGTGGTCGTAAGCGTAGTGGCCGTAGCCGGGCAGGGCCGGGTCGGAGTACGCGCTCACCAGCGGCGAGGCGATGCGCTGGCCCACCGTGCTGTCGTCGAGCCGCGGTCAGCAGCCAGGAGCGGCCGGCGTACGCGGTCTCCATCTTGAGCGCGCGGTCCAGCTCCACCGGGTGGCCGACGATCTCGTGCGAGACGAGCGTGTTGTAGTGCGGGTCGGTGACCACGACCTCCTCGCGCTCGCGCGTCGGCAGCGCGGGCGCGCCCGCCAGCTCCACGCGTCTCGCGCGCCATGGCGCAGCGCGAAGTCGAGGAACGGCGGACTGCACCAGCGGCGCGTCGGTCACGCCGCGCGGTGAGGATCTCCCACCCGCGCTGGTGGCCGAGCACGTCGTACGATCTCCTGGCTGATCTGCGCCGACCCACGCCCACGACGTAGCGCCATGCCCTGGGTGAGCGCGAAGGCCTGGTCGATGAGCGCGCCCTCGGTGGAGGCGAACAGCTCGCGGCCGAGCTGGGTCAGCGTCGAGACGTAGTTGTAGCTTGACGCGCGGGATCGACCGCGGCCACCTGGCGCGAGACGTCGGTGGTGAAGGCGCACCATGTCGTCGAGCGGCACGCGTGCGCGGATCGATCGCGTAGACCGCCGGCCACCGTGTCCTGCGCGCACCGCGATCGGGTGCAGGCGGGTGTCGGCCAGCGCGTCGCCCAGCGCGCCGAACTTGCTCCTGCGCCGTCGGCCTTCATGCTCGCGCGTTGACGAGCGCGCGGCGATAGGCGCGCTCAGGCGCCTCGCGCAGCAAGCGGGGCAGCGCGTCGAGATCGGCCGTGCCCAGCGTGAGCGCCGGCCCAGCCGGGAGCCACGCTGCGGATCGCCGGCCAGCACGCGCACGCCGAGCGGCGAAGGCGTAGTCGTCGCCCGAGGACTTGCTCTCGCCGTTCTCGGCGCCGGCGAACTTGCCCTCGGCTGACCTCCAGGCGCAGATCGGCGTAGGCCAGGTGGGGCAGGCGGCGGGCCGCGTCGCGCAGCAGGTCGCGCACGTCCAGCTTGACGTGGTCGATGAGATCGACGGTCGATGCGCTGGGTCATGTCGGCCTCACAAGGGCTCGATGAACGGCTCGACCAGGACCAGGCTCGCCCGGCGCCGACGTCGCCGCGATCCTCCTCGAGCACGATCGAGGCAGTTGCCGGCCACCATCGAGGACAGGATGCCGGAGCCCTGCGGGCCCGGTCGATGCGAACCTCCCACGCGCCGTCGCCGGTAGGTCAGGATGCCGCGCTTGAACTCGCGCCGGCCCGGGCTTCTTGCGCAGCGGCTCCGTGCCGCGCGTGCCACGTCGAATGATAGACGCGTCGCCGGCCCCGGCGAGCTTGTAGAGCGCGGGCCGCACGAAGAGCATGAAGGCCAGCAGCGAGGCGACCGGGTTGCCGGGCAGGCCGAAGAACGTGCGTCGAGCCGATGCGGCCGACGGCGAGCGGGCGTCCGGGCTGCATCGCCACCTGCCAGAAATCGATCGTACCGATCTCGCCCGAGCACGTCCTTGACGAGGTCGTAGGCCCCGACCGAGACGCCGCCGGAGGTGACGCACGAAGTCGGCCATGGCGGCGGCCTCCAGCAGCTGCGCGCGCAGCGTCGTCGCGGACGATCGGGCACGATGCCGCAGGTCGATGACCTGGCCGCCGCACTGCTCGATCGAGCCGCGCAGGGTGAACCGGTTGGCGTCGTAGATCTGGCCGGGCTGGCGCGGCGTGCCCGGCTCGGCGACCTCGTCGCCGGTGGAAGCGCAGCGCGACGCGCGGGCGGCGGTGCACGCTGACTTGCCAGATGCCGAGCGAGGTGATCGAGCCCGAGCTCCTGCGGCCGCAGCACCGTCCCGGCCTCGATCACGATGCCGCCGGCCTCGCACGTCCTCGCCGCGCAGACGGACGTTGACGCCCTTCGGGGCCGCTTCCGATGTGCACGCGCGCTCCGACGCGCTCGACGATCTCCTGGGGATACACGGTGTCGGCGCCGGCCGGGATCGGTGCGCCGGTCATGATCCGCAGCGCCTGGCCGGGCCGCAGCGCCTCGGTGAACACGGCGCCCGCCGCGAGGTCGCCGACCACATCGAGCTCGCGCGTCCCGGAAGCGGGAATGTCGCCAGCTGCCCACCGCGTAGCCGTCCACCGCCGAGTTGTCGGCGGGCGGAACGTCGAGCGGCGCCTGCACCGCGACGGCGAGCACGCGCGAGCGCGCGGGGCACGGCGAGGACCTCGGGCGGGACGGGACCGGCTACCTGGGACAGGATGTGCTCCTGGCCCTCGCGCACGGCGATCATGGGTGACATTATACGGGCCCATGGACGATGTGCTGCCGACGCGTCCGGCCGGCTTCTGGATCCGTGCGGTCGCCTTCGCGATCGACGTGGTGGTGTGCATGCTGGTGCAGCTCTCCTTCGGCGCGCTGGGGCGCGTGCTGGCGAGATCGGCCGGCGACGGCTCCACGGTCCAGGTCCACCGCGTTTCTGTTCACGGTGATCTTCGCGGCGGCGTACTGGACGACGATGCACATGGTGGCCGGGCAGACGCTCGGCAAGAGCGTCGTCGGCGTCCGCGTCGTGGGCACCGACGCGTGCGCTGCTGACCTTCGGCCCGGCGCTCCTGCGCTACCTGGCGTCCGGCTTGTCGCTGGCCACCCTCGGCTTCGGGTACTTGATGGCGGCGCTGCGGCGGACAAGCGCGCGCTGCACGATCTCATCGCCGGCAGCCGCGTCGAGCGCCCCATCGCGCCACGTCCGGTGGTCCGTCGGGTGGTCCGCCCGGTGCCGCCGATGCCAGTGGAGCCGGCGCCCATGCCGCGTCGAGCCGGGCGCGACGCCGATCGAGCCATCGCCGCCCGCTCCCGCGCCGTAGCGCCTGTGCTGCCCGACGCTGCCGCTGCGCGTGCGCAATCGCCTGGCGAGCACGATCGTCGCCGCGCTGGGCGACGAGCGCGGCGCGGCGCGAGCTGAGCGCGCTGGCGGCGGACGACGCGACGGCGCGCGGTTGGCTCGCGCCGGACGAGGGTCAGTGGAGGGCCGCGGTGAGGAGCGGCGCCCGCCGCGCGGCCGGGGCGCTGGCCGATCGCCCGGCGCTGGCGCTGACGCCGATCTCGGCCAGACGCTGCAGGCGGCCGGCGCTGCTCTTCGACGCGGGCCTGCACTTCGAGGTCCACGAGGTGCTCGAGCCTCACTGGGTCGCGCGCCGAGGGCGAGGCCCGCGAGGCGCTGCAGGGGCTCATCCAGATCGCGGTCGGCTATCAGCACCTCGCCAACGGCAACCGGGCCGGCGCCCGCTCGCTGCTCGTCGAGGGCGGCGGCCGTTTGCACCAGCGTCGACTCGCCGGAGTCGAGCTCGACGCGTTCGCGCAGGCGGCCGCCGTTGCGGCCGAGCGTGTCGCGGCGTGGAGAGCCGGTCGCGGTTCCATCGTTTCCACGATTCTCACGGCGGTAGAACAAGGAGATCTCCATGGAGCTCGGACTGAACAAACAAGGTCGCGCTGGTGACGGGGGCAGCAAGGGCATCGGACGGGCCGTCGCGCTCGGACTGGCCGCCGAGGGCGCGCGTGTGGCGCTGGTCGCGCGCGAGGCCGGGGCGCTCGACAAGGCCGCCGCCGAGTGCCGGGATCGCTCGCGGCGCGACGCGGTCGGCATCTCGGCCGATCTCTCGCAGCTGGACCAGGTCGAGCGGGTGGCGCGCGAGGTGAAGGACCGCTTCGGGCGCATCGACATCCTGGTCAACAACGCCGGGGCGATTCGCGGCGGCAACTTTCTCGACATTCCCGATGCCCAGTGGAGTCACGACTGGAACCTGAAGCTGCTCGGCTACATCCGCATGGCGCGCGCGGTGTTCCCGCTCATGCAAGCCCAGGGCGGCGGGCGCATCTGCAACGTGGTGGGCGCCGCCGGGCGCAATCCCACGCCCGCCTATCTCACCGGCGGCGCGGCCAACGCCGCGCTCATCAACTTCACCAAGGGCCTGGCCGATCTCGGCGCGCCCTCGCAGATTCTCGTGACCGCGGTGTCGCCGGCGGCGACCGCGCACCGAGCGCTGGGATTCGCTGATCGCGCAGCAGGCGGCATCCAGTGGCACGGAGTGTCGAGGAGCTGAAGGCCGAGGCGGCTGCGCCGTACACGCTTGGTCGCATCGCTACTTCGGAGGACATTGCCGACATCGTGTGCTTCCTGGTATCTGCACGCGCCTCCTTCATCACCGGCATCTGCGTGACCGTGGACGGCGGCGCGACGCGGGGCGTTTACCCGTGATTTAGCGGGGAAAACGCCTCGCCAGGGGGACCTTGACATGCGTTACCTCCTGTCACTACTCTCTAGCCGGTCAGACCGCAGACCGGCAGTGGCAGTGTCCCATTCCGCCGCTAGCACTAGGGAGCAGGAGGTCGCGCGATGTCCGCTAAGCTGTTCGTCGGCAACCTTTCATTTCAGGCTACGGAAGAGGACCTCCGCGAGCTCTTCGCCCAGGCGGGGAACGTCGAGACGGTCCGCATCATCACCGACCAGTTCACCGGGCGGCCTCGCGGCTTCGGCTTCGTGGAAATGGCCACGAAGGAAGAGGCTCAGAAGGCCGTCGAGCATGCTGAACGGCCGGCTCTTCCGGGATCGCAACCTCGTAGTGGATGAAGCGCGCCCCTCAGCCGCAGCGCGGCAGCGGCGGTGGAGGAGGCGGCGGTCCCCGGTGGAGATCGGGGCCCGCGGTCGGGCGCGGGCGGTGGCGGCGGCTGGCGTCGCTAGCCGAAGTTGCCTGACACGGAGCGAGCCCGGGGCCACACCCCGGGCTCGCCTTCGTAGCCCAACCGACGTCGTGAACCGGCCCCGCCTAAGTATCAGAAAAGGAGAGTTGGGCGGTGTTCTCCTCCGGCTCGTCCCGGAAGGGTTGCAGCCCCTCCTGCTCGGTGAAGCGCCGAAACCGATCCCAGATCTCCAGCACCTTGCTCTGGTAGTACTCCACGTTCTCGTCCGGGCGCGCGCGGATCCCACTCGGCGGCCAGCCGTGGCGCACTCGTTGACCACCACGTTGCGGCTGCGGCCGACGACGTAGTACGAGATCTGATCGCCCGGCTGGCATACGCGGCCCGTGGCCAGCGCCAGCTCGTAGCCCGCCGAGGGCGCGCGAAGCCCGGCCCGCACGCGCTCCTGATAGGCCTCGACCGTGTCCTGCAGCGTGTCGGTGCGCGCGAACTGCCGCACCGGCACCTGATGAGTGGCAAACGCTGTCAACCAGCGATCGATCGCCGGCGCGCACCGAGGCGCGCTTGCCCTCGAGCAGCAGGCGCACGACTTCCTCGATCAGCCGGCGCTGGAAGGGCTCGAGGCCCGCGCGAGCGGAAGCCCGAGCCCTTGAGGTGCACCCGGCCGCGCGCGTCCAGCAGGCGCGTAGGTCTTCATCTTGTAGGACAGCATCGCGGCGTGCCGGCCGTCGAGCTCGAGCGCGATGCCCTCGGGCAGGTCGGCGGCGATCGCCTCCAGCAGCCGCGCGTCGTGCTCCGGCCTGGTGGTCGGGCGGCGCCAGGAAGTAGACGCCGTCGGTGTCGGCCTCGATCGGCACGGCGCCGAGCGCGGTCAGGCGGTCCACGATCGTCGTCACGACCGCGCGGCCCTCGGCGGTCACCCGGTCGGCGGCGGCGAAGTCGTTGAAGTGGCCGCTCGAGAACGCCAGGTAGCCGTAGAAGGCGTTGATGAGGATCTTGAACGTCTGCTGCAGCGCGTGCTGGTGCGCGCGCTCCTGCGGGTCCTCGGCACTGCGGGCCAGGTGCTTGGCGCGCACGCGGACGTCGCGCAGATGGTCGAGCAGCGCGGGGAACACGCCCAGCTCGTCGGAGGCCGGCGCGATGCCGCGGGCCAGCATCAGCGACGGATAGAGCGACGTCGACGTCCACGTGCAGCACCGGCCCGCCGACGCCCTGGTTGCCAGATGGCGGCGAGCCCGCCGCCGACCGACTGCGACGCGCCCGGCGCGGGCACGGCGTGGCCGCGACGCAGATACTCGCGCACCAGCAGCGACGTCGATCTTGGCGGCGGCGCCGCGCAGCGTGGCCGACTGGTAGTCGAACGGCAGGAGCTGGGCCTGGACGAAGTAGGGCGGCGCGAGGATGGCGGACGACGCCGAGCGTCTCCAGCGCGTCGTCGGCCGCGTAGGCCATGAGCCGGTCGGGCGACTCGGCCAGCTGCTGCGGCGATCGTCGAGGGATCGACGTACGTGCGGTCGGCGGCGGCCACGCCCAGGTGGCGCGCGATGTCCTTGAGGCCGAAGCGAGGGCAGATCGCGGGCGCCGACGTCGTGCAGCTGGGCCAGCATCCAGGTGTCGACCACGTGGCGACCCGGCGACCTCGTAGCGCCGGTAGCCGATGGTGCGCTCGGCGACATAGAGCCGCGCCGGCCGGCCCCGCAGCTCGCTGCCGTCGCGTCCCCACGTCAGCCGCGATGCCGGTGACGCCGCGCGCGCGCCTCGATGTACTCGAGGTCGAAGCGGAAGATGTTGTGGCCCTCGATCACGTCCGGATCGCGCTCGCCGATGATGCGCGTGGTCTCGGCCAGCAGCGCCGGCTCGTCGAGACGATCGCCGCGGACGACGTGGCGGAAGCCCGTGGAGTCGGCCAGCGCCACGGCCACGATGCGGTCGGCCGCGCGCGCGCGCTGGGGAACTCGTAGCCCGTCGCCGGTGACGACCTCGATGTCGAGCGCCAGGCGGCGCAGCTCGCCGAAGCGCATGCCGCCGAACGACGTGCGCCCGCTGGCGAGCAGGTACTGCTGCACGGGATCGGGCACGAGCCAGTAGGGCGCGCTCGGGGCGTCGGCGGCCACGCGACTGCGCTCGCGGCTCAGGTCGCGCGCGGCCAGGGGCCTCCCCAGGAGCCGAAGCGCGCCAGCCAGCGCAGCTCACCCTTGCCGCCCAGTGGGTCCACGCCGAGCAGGCCGGCGGCGCCGGTCACCAGCGCGCGGCTCGGCGAGCAGAAGGAACGGGACGAACGGCACCAGTGCCGCGACGGACGTCTCGCCGTCGCGTTGCCAGACGCGGATGCCCCGGCCGTCTTCTGCGAGGCCGAAGGCCAGGAGCCGGGGCGTGGGATCGGCTCCGAACAGCGGGGGGCCTGGTCGCTCAGCCGGCCGCTTCCTCGACGGCGCCGCGTGGGATGCCGAGGTCGCGTGGCATGAGCGGATTTTATACCCGCAGTCCGGTGTATGCTCGTCGCATGCTCCGGCTGGCCTGGGCGGCGATCGCCGCCTCGGTTGTTCTCGCGGGTTGCGCCGGGTCCGCCGTGTCATTCCCGAACGCGAACCCCGCCAAGCCGCTCACCATTTCCGGTCGCGAGGCGCGCCCGGAGGGCCAGGACCATATCCGGCGGTCGTGCTCATGCATGGCTGCCACGGCGTGTCCGACTCTACGCGCCAGTGGGCGGAGTGGTTTCGCGCACGGAGCTACGTGGCGCTCATCGTCGATAGCTGGGCGCCGCGCGGCATCGGCAACGGCTGCCGGCCCGGTCCCGATATCCCGAGCACCGAGCGCTTCGACGACGCGGTCGGCGCGCTGCGCTGGCTGCAGTCCCGGCCCTACGTCGACCGCACGGCGGATCGGCGCCATCGGCTGGTCCAACGGCGGTGTCTTCGCGATGGCGGTCATCAACGGGCCGAGCCTCGAGCGCGCCAGAGCGCGCGGGGTGGCCATGCCCGGAGCCTCGGCTACGCCGCCTCCGTCGCGATGTACCCGGGCGGCTGCTACTCGCTCGTGAAGGAAACGGTGGTGCGGCCGCTGCTCCTGCTCATCGGCGACGTCGACGACTGGACGCTGCCGAGCGAGTGCGCCGAGATGGTCGAGGCCATGCGCGGGCGGGGCGCCGGACGCGTCGATCGTGCTCTACCCGGGCGCGTTTCACTACTTCGACGTGGTCGGGCAGGCGCGAACCGTGCTCGACGACGTGGAGAACCGCAACAAGCCGGGCGGATGCTGCGGCGCCACCGTCAGCTACGATCCGAGCGCCGACGCCGACGCCCACCGCGCGTCGAGGCGTTCTTCGGTCGCCACCTGGGAGCGCGCTGAGACCGGGCCATGGACGCTTCCGTCGAGTTCGTCAAGCGGCTGCTGCCGACGATCGTCAACATCCACGCGACCGTGCCCCGGGGGCACCCCTCCACGCGCATCCTCGGCGAGGAGCGCATGGGCAGCGGCGTCGTGGTGGAGGGCGGCCTGATTCTCACCGTCAACTACGTGGTGATGGGCGCCAACGTCGTGGAGGTCGCGCCGCTCAAGGGCCGGCGGACCCGCGCGGAGGTCGTGGCCCAGGACTACGAGGTCGGCCTGGCCGTGCTGCGGCCGAAGCGTCAGGGGTTGCCGGCCGCGCCCCTCGGGACGACCGCGCCGCTCGAGCGCGGGCGACGCGCGTGATCGCCATCGCGTCGTCCGGCGTGCAGGAAGTGCGGGTGAGCGGCGGCGTCGTGACCTACCTCGGCGAGTACGAAGCCTACACGGAGTACCTGCTCGAGCGCGGCATCGTCAGCAGCGCGAGCAATCCCGGCTTCCGCGGTGGCGGGCTCTTCACCATGAGCGGTCGCCTGGCGCGGCATCCTCTACGTGAACCTGAACGAGATCGCGCCGCTGCTCGCTGGCGATTCCCGTGGAGTGCTACCGCGAGCACGCCGAGGAGCTGCTGCGCTACGGCCGGGTGGTGAGTCGGCCCCAGGCGCGCGTGGCTCGGCCTGTTCGCCCACGCGCTGCAGGAAGGCGTGATCGTCGCCGGCATCGTGCCGGGTGGCCCGGGCGACAAGGGCGGGCTGCGCGAGGGGGACTGATCGTCTCGCTCGACGCCCAGGAAGTCCCGAGCCTGCGTGAGCTGTACATGAGCCTCTGGCGTCACGAGCCCGGCGAGCAGATCACGCTCGAGGTGATGCGAGAGAATGCGGTACGCCGGCTGGAGCTGACCGGCGGCGACCGCGCGGAATTCTTCAAGCCAGCCTAACCGAGGAACGGACCAATGGACCTGGGACTGAAGGGCAAGGTGGCGCTGGTGACCGCGGCGAGCAAGGGCATGGGCAAGGCGTGCGCGCTCGGCCTGGCCGCCGAGGGCGCGCGGGTGGCGATCGCCGCGCGCACCGAGGCCGATCTGAAGGTGGCCGCCGACGAGATTCGCGCGCAGACCAAGGCCGAGGTCGCTGGCGGTGCCGACCGACGTGACCAAGGCCGATCAGGTGCGCGCCCTCGTCGCGCGGGTGACCCAGAGCTTCGGCACGCCCGACATCCTGATCGCCAACTGCGGCGGTCCGCCGCGCGGGTACTTCGACGAGTTCAACGACGAGGCGTGGCAGGCAGCCGTCGACGTCTCGCTGCTCTCCACCGTGCGGCTGATCCGCGAGGTGCTGCCCGGCATGCGGGCCAAGCGCTGGGGCCGGATCCTCACCATCCAGTCGGTGTCGGTGAAGCAGCCGCTGCCCGAGCTGCTGCTGTCCAACGCGGTGCGGCCGGGCGTGCACGGGATGATGAAGACGCTGGCCGGCCAGCTGGGCGCCGAGGGCATCCTCGTCAACACGCTCTGCCCGGGGCGCATCCTGACCGATCGTCTGCTGGGCGGCCTCAAGGGCAGCGGGCTCTCGCGCGAGGAGTATCTGTCCCGGCAGTCGGCCGACATCCCCTCGGACGACCGGGCACCGTGGAGGAATTCGCGAGCGTCGCCGTGTTCCTGGCCTCCGAGCGCGCGTCGTACGTGACCGGCGTCGCCCTGCAGGTGGACGGCGGTCTGGTGCGCGGCCTGCTGTAGACCGTGCTGGGCCTGCGCGGCGCCATCTCGCGCTTCATCGCCGAGAGCGGGTTCTTCATGGCCGCCGCGCTGGCCTTCTGGTTTCTCGTCTGCGTGGTGCCGCTGCTGCTGCTGGGCGCCTCCACGATCGGTTTCGTGCTGTCGAGCGAGGAGGCGGCCCAGGAGGTCGTCAACCAGCTGACCCGGAACTTCCCGGTCTACCGGCGCGAGATCTCCAACGTCATCCTGCGCGTCGTGGAGACCCGGGCGCTGTCGGGCATCGCCGGAACGTTCACGCTGATCACGTCGTCCACCCCGCTGTTCGCCGCCACCCGGCTGGTGCTTCATCAGATGCTCGGGGTGCGGACGGCGGGCGGCTACGTCAGCAACTTCCTGCGCGATCTCGGCATGGTGCTCGGTGCTGACGGTCATGCTCTTCGCGGCCAGCTCGATGACGTGGCTCTTCCAGTGGTTCCAGGCGGAGTTCGTGCTGAAGTCCGTCACGCACGTGGCGCCGCGCTGGCTCTACTGGGTCACGGTCGGCTTCAGCGTCTCGCTCTCCACGGTGATGTTCTACTTCGCCTACCGCTTCGTGCCCCGCCGGCGACCGCGGGCGTGGGCGGCGCTGATCGGCGCGCCTGCTGGCCGCGATGCTGTGGGAGGTCGCCAAGCAGGCCTTCCGGGTCTACATCCGCCAGATCGCCGTCTACGATCAGATCTACGGGCCGCTGAGCGTGCTCGTCGTGTTCGTGATGTTCGTCTACTACTCCGCCAGCGTACTTCGTGTTCGGCGCCGCGTACGTGGCGTCGCTCGACGTCGCGCCGGCGGCAGTAGGCGGCGGCGGGCGCGCGCGGGCCGGCGGAGGCGACCGAGGGGGCCCGGGACCACGAGGCTGGTGGCTCGCCTCGGGCGCCGCCTTGGCTGGGCTCCACCTCACGGGGGCGCACGGTAGCGGGTGACGGGAACGGGTCCCGGCGCCCCCTCAGTCGCCTCCGCCGGCCCGAACGCGCCCGGCGGTCACGCCGTCGGCGCCGCACTCATCGGTATCTCGGGCGGCGCGCTCATCTTGTTGAGCATCGGGGTGGCGAGGCGCCACCCGCGCGCGCAGCGGCCGGGGCTGATCGGGGGGTGTGGTATCGTGGCGGCGCTTTTCGAGGCCGGGCTGGGGGATCGGGATGATGCTCAAGGGGAAGGTGGCGGTGGTGACCGGGGCGGCGCGGGGTGTGGGGCGGGAGATCGCGTTGCTGATGGCCCGGCAGGGGGCGCCGCGTCGTGGTGAACGACTACGGCGGCAGCGAGGTCGGGACGGGGGCGACCGCAAGCCGGCCGATGAGGTGGTGGACGAGATCCGGCGGGGTGGGGGCGAGGCCGTCGCCAACTACGAGTCGGTGCGCCTCCATGGCGGGCGGGCAGGCCATCGTCAAGACCGCGATGGACGCCTTCAGCCGCGTCGACATCGTCGGTCAACAACGCCGGCATCCTCCGCGACCGCATGATCTTCAACATGAGCGAGGAGGAGTGGGACGCCGTCATCAACACCCACCTCAAGGGCACCTTCGCGGTCACGCGGGCGGCCGCGCCGCATCATGCGCGAGCAGAAGTGGGGCCGCTTCATCAACATGACGTCGACCTCGGGGCTGATCGGCAACGTCGGCCAGGCCAACTACGCCGCGGCCAAGCTGGGCATCTTCGGCCTCACCAAGGTCACCGCGCTCGACATGGGCGCGCTACAACGTCACCGCCAACTGCATCTCGCCCTTCGCCTGGACGCGGATGATCGGCACGATCCCCACCGAGACCGAGGCCCAGAAGGCGCGCGTGGAGAAGATCAAGAAGCTCTCGCCCGCGCACATCGCGCCGGTGGCGGCCTTCCTCGCCTCCGACGCGGCCAAGGACGTCACCGGCCAGGTGTTCGGCGTGCGGGGCAAGGAGATCATGCTGTTCAGCCACGAGCGGCCGATCATGCGCGTGCACCTCGACGAAGGCTGGACCGCCGAGCGGCTGGCCGAGATGTTCCCCGGCACGCTGCAGCACCACCTGGTGCCGCTCGAGACCTCCGGGCAGTACTTCAACTACGACCCGCTGGTCTAGGCCGGGGTCCGCAGCGCCAGCCGACGCTCCAAGGTATGGGCTTAGGGACGCCCACTGCATCGGGATCCGGGCGCCGCGCCGCCGGGCTGACCGCGATCGTCTGCCGTGAGTGTCGTCGCCGCCGTCGGCTGCGGTCGTCGCGAGCGGACCGTCATGCCGGTGACCCTCGACGAGCGCGCGGGCGCGGCGGCTGCCCCGCCACCCACAAGACTTCTCGACGCACGAGGCCGTCGTGCGTGGCGTCGCCACCATTCTTCGCCGCGACCTCGGGCTGCCGGTCCCGGAGCAGGTGACGGTCTATCTCTACTCGTCGCGCCCCGTCTTCGAGCGGGGCCTGGTCAGCGACGGGCAGCTGGCCCCGGTGCGCGCGGCCGAGCTGGGAGAGTTCGCGATCGGTGTCGGCAAGCGCCGGCAGCTCCTGCTCCACAACGAGCGGCGCCTCGCCAGCGTCCCGCGTACTGGCTGCGGCTCATCGCCCACGAGCTGACTCACGTGGCGCAGATCGAGCTGGCCCAGACCGAAGGCGCAGGCCGAGCAGTGGCTCACCGAGGGATGGCCGAGTGGGCGGCCTTCGCCGTGCTGGAGCAGCTCGGCCTGGACACGCTGGCCGAGCGGCGGGCCATCGCCCACGGTCAGGTCCGCGACCATCCGGCGCTGCACCCGGGCCGGCTGGATCTCGTGACGCTCGGCGACCCGCGCGGCTTCACCGCGCGGCACCAGCGCGACGGCTCGCGGGCGACCTATCAGCTCGCGTTCCTGATGACGGACCACCTGGCGCTGCGCCATGGCTTCGACCAGCTTCTCGTGTACTATCGCGGCTTCGCGGCCGGGCAGGAGCGCTTCGAGAACTTCTACGCGGTCTTCGGGCAATCGCTGCCCGACTTCGAGGCCGGAGATCCTGAAGCGCTTCGGCGAGCGACGTCCGCTGAGCCCACTGAGACGAGGAGGACATACCATGGTCGAGATGACACTCGAGCTGGCCGAGCAGGCGGTCAGGGCCGCGCAGGCGCAGAGCAGAGGCTCAGCTCACCGATGACCGTCAGGCGTCGTGGACGAGGGCGGACGGCTGAAGTACTGTGCGCGCGGCGACGGCACCGGGTTCTTCACGCCAGGACGTCGAGGCCAAGGCAGTGGCGGCCGCGGCGTTCAAGCGCTCGACCACCGAGCTGGCCGAGGTGGCGGCCAAGAGGTCGGCGTTCTGGAAGACGGTGCCGGTGATCCTCGAAGGTCAGGCGCTGCCCACGCCCGGCGGCGCGCCGCTCGTGCGCGGCGGGCGCATCATCAGCGCCATCGGCTGTCGGTGGCGGCACCGGCGAGCAGGACCAGCAGTGCGCCGACGCGGCAGTCGGCCGCGCTCAATCGGTAACGGCGGGCGTGCATCGAGCGGCGCCGCGGCGCGGCGATCGTATCGCAGAGGCCGTTCCAGCCCACGCCGAGCCAGAGTGACGGGCCGAGCGCGCTCAGCGCGAGGCCTGTCCATTCGAGGCGCTCTCGACGGTGGTAGGTGAGATCGACGACGGTGCGGCCCGGTGGCAGCTGGACTTCCAGCTGGCCGGCGCTTCCGCGCCGCGTCGGTAACGCCCGCCCGTCGGCGGAGGCGCGCCAGAGAGGGTAGTAGGCCAGCGCCGCCGGAGCCAGGCTTCCTTCTCCGTCGCGAGCGCGATCGTGCCAGCGGCCTGGGCCGACCGGCTGCGGCACGGCGGTCGGTGGTCCCATCCACAGCACGAACGGCGGCTCCGCGCGTCGGGTCGCGAAAGCGAGGTTGTCCACCAGCGCGCGCAGCTGCGGCGAGTCGTCATCCAGTGCCGACGACCACGCTCACCCCGAGGCGTCGCGCGTACTCCGTTGAACGTGGGCGCGTCCAGGCTGTCGAGCGAGACGCGCCCGAACAGCGAGCGCCCGTCGAGTCGGCTCGACCAGTTCGGTGATCGCGCCGCCGTCCGGCGTGCCGCGATAGACGAGCGCGCGCCACCGGCGAGGGGGTGCGTGAAGGTGCCGTTGACGATGGCACGGCCGGTGGCCAGCGGCGTGAGCGCGGTGATGTGCGTGTTGCGGGCGCCACCACTCCGACGCCGTAGACGAGCAGCAGCGCCCGAGCGCACGAAGCAGCACGCGGCCGCCAGGCGCGGTATCTGAGCGTGGCCCACAGTGCCGGGAGACGGAGGCCCCGCTCCGGTCGCGGGGTAGGACGGCCACGCGCCGGCCCGCGGCCGAGACGCGAGCGTCTACCGTGACCGGCCAGCGAGAGCGCGACCGCCACCAGCGTCGCGACTGCCACGGCCAGCGCAGGAGCGAGCGGTGCCCGGCCCCGACGAGACGGCTCGAGCGCTGTCACGGGCGGCAGCCACGGCCGGCGAGCACGAGCGCCAGCCAGAAGCTGTCCATCACGCGATCGGCCGGCAGCCACCGCGCGCCGAAGGGCTCGAGGACCAGCGCGTCGAGCGCGACGACGAGGCGCCATCGTCCCACGGCCACCAGGCCAGCGCCCGATCGGCGCCATCCGCGCGCGCGGGCGATCGCGACGACGCGCGAGGGTCGCCAGCACGACGACGAGCGGATGCGCGCGACCGTCTCGCCCAGGGCCGCCGGCGTCAGCGCAGCCCGAGGCGAGCGCGCGGAGTCGTCGGCCAGGCGCTGCGAGGAGCGGCACGGTCCAGAAGCCCGTGAGCAGGCGGCCACCGCGAGCCACCGCAGCCGGGCGCATGACGCGCGCGGGCCGCCGCCATCTCAGCGCGCGCCAGCACGACGAGCGTGACCGCCGCAGGCGCAGGTGGGCCGGGGTGGTGAGACACGATGGCCGCGGTCAGGGCACGAGCGCACGGGTGGGGAAGGCGCGAGCGCCGGTTGCTCAGGGCCGAAGCGCTGCCGCGACCAGCGGCGGCATGCTCCAGGCGCCGCCGGGAGCATGCCGACGCGGACGCCGCCCTCGACGCCGCTGGCCAGCGCTGGACGCCAAACGACAGCGTCAGGGCGACGGAACGCCGCGCGGCACCGCAGCCAGCCACTGGCCAGCCGTGGCGCCAGCGCGATCAGGCCGTCACGCCGGGCGCCAGGTGAGGCAACCCACAGCAGCGCGTGGTACGCGCCGGCATCGTCAACGACCCGAGAGCGCCGGCGTGCAGCAGGCGCCGGCGTACGACCGAGCGGGCGGGTAACCGCAGCTCCGGGATATCCCGTCCACCAGCCCTCGTTCCACGCCACGGCGCCGGGCCGTGCGTGACGAGTGCCAGAGCCGTAGAAGCTGGCCCGGGGCGATCGTCGAAGGCGAGCGGCGGAGACAGGCCCAGCGTCATCGCGCAGAGGACAGAGGCTGAGTGGCGAGCAGGACGAGGGAGCAGGGCGCGACGCCCGCGCGACTTGCCACGGCCGGTGATCAGCTAGCGTATCGCGCACCGAGGGCCCGCACGGCGCGTTGACTTCGGCGGGATGATGCGTGTTTAGTGAAAAATCGCCACTCGGAGGAGACCATCGCATGCCGGTGACCGTGCGCATTCCGACCCGCTCGGGCCGTCGCCAAGGGCAGCGCCAGCGTCAGGCCAAGGGCGAGACGATCAGGGGACGTGATCGGCGACCTCGAGCAGTTTCCCGGCCTGCGAGGGCGCCTGGTCGACGAGGGCGGCGAGCTGCGCCGCTTCATCAATATCTACGTGAACGGGAGGACATCCGCTTCCTCGAGCAGCCAGGCGACCACGCTGGAAGGACGGCGACGCGGTGGCGATCGTGCCCGCCATCGCCGGGGGGCCGCGTGGGACGGCGCGACGCGGCGGTATGCCGATCTCCCAGCGCGTGCAGGGGTTCACCGAGTCGGTCATCCGCGAGATGACGCGGGTGGTCAGCCAGTACGGCGGCATCGAACCTCGCCCAGGGCATGCCCGAACTTCCGGCCGCGCCAGGCGCTGGTCGAGCGCGGCGCACCGCGCCCTCGACGGCGACTTCCACCAGTACGCGATCACCTGGGGCACGCCGCGGCCTGCGCGCGCGCCATCGCCGACAAGTACCAGCGGCTTCTACGGCATGGCAGGTGGACCCCGAGCGGCACGTCACCGTGTGCTGCGGCTCCACCGAGACGATGCTCGCCACCCTGCTGCGCCGTGCTCAATCCCGGCGACGAGGTCATCATCTTCGAGCCGTTCTACGAGAACTACGGGCCCGGCTGCATCATCGCCGGCGCGGTGCCGATCTGGGTGCCGCTCGAGCCGCCCGACTTCGGCTTCGACCCCGACCGGCTCGGCCCGTGCCGTCACGCCGCGCACGCGCGCCATCGTCTTCAACAGCCCCAACAATCCCTCGGGCAAGGTCTTCTCGCGCGCGCGAGCTGCAGGCGATCGCGGACGTGCTGCCTGCAGCACGACCTGCTCGCCATCACCGACGAGATCTACGAGCACATCGTCTACGACGGCGCTCGGCCACACGCCGATCGCGACCCTGCCGGGCATGGCCGAGCGGACGATCACCATCTCCGGCATCTCGAAGTCGTACTCGGTGACCGGCTGGCGGGTGGGCTGCGCGGTCGCGAGCCCGGAGCTGTCGCGTGGGCATCCGGCGCGCGCACGACTTCATCACCGTCGGCGCGCCGCACCCGCTGCAGGAGGCGGCGGTCACCGCGCTCGAGCTTCCCGGACTCGTACTACACCTAGCTGCGCGAGAGCTACCAGGCGCGCCGCGACCTGCTCTTCGAGCGAGGTCGAGGCGGGCGGGATTCGTCGCCTGGAAGCCGCGCGGGCGTACTACATCCTCACCGACGCCGCCCACTTCATGAAGGCGCTACGACTGTCCGGACGACACCGCGTTCGCCATGCACCTCATCAAGGAGGTCGGCGTGGCCACCGTGCCCGGCTCGTCCTTCTACGCCCATCCCGAGCTGGGCCGGACCAAGATCCGGTTCTGCTTCCCCAAGACGGACGACGTGCTCGTCGAGGCCGGCGAGCGCCTGCAGAAGCTCCGCGCGATTGCTGGTTAGTCCTCGCGAGGCGGCCCGCGCGATCTTCGGCGCCGCGCTCTCGCCGGCCGGCGACGTCGCTCCGCTGTTGCGCGCCGCCTCCGGCTGGACGGCGACACGCCGTACGCCGCCGGCGACGTCCGCTTCGAGCTGGGCGGCCAGCGTCAGGGTGATCGTGCTGGGCGCCGGCAAGGCCGGCGCGTCGATGGCACCATCGCGCTCGAGGCGATTCTCGGCGATCACGTGAGCGAGGGTTTCGTGGTCGTCAAGGACGCCCACCGGTTGCCCAGCGAGCGGATCAGAGCTCGCCGAGGGCCAGGTCATCCGGTCCCCGACGCCCGCGGCGTGGCCGCCTCCAGCCGGCTGCTGGCGCTGGCGGAGTCGGCGCCCGGGCCGACGACCTCATCGTCATCGTGCTGATCTCCGGCGGCGGCTCGGCGCTCACGCCGCGCCCGGCGCCGCCGGTGACGCTCGAGGACAAAGCAGGCGGTGACGCAGCTGCTCGCTGGCCGCGCGGCGCGACGATCGGCGAGCTCAACACCGTGCGCAAGCACCTCTCGCGCTTCAGAGGGCGGCTGGCTGCGCCCGCGCGGCTGGCTGGCGACCGTGCTGACGCTGGCGCTGTCCGACGTGATCGGCGATCCCTCGACGTGATCGCGTCGGGACCGACCGTGCCGGACCCGACGCGCTACGCCGACGCGCTGGCGGTGCTCGAGCGCCGCGGCGTCGCCGCGCAGGCCCCGCGATCGGTGCGAGCGCGCCTGCAGGCGGCGCGCGCGGCGAGATCCCGAGACACCGAAGCCCGGCGACCGCGCCTTCGAGCGCGTGAGCAACCTCGTCATCGGCAACAACGCGCTCGTCGCCGACGCGGCGCGCGTCGCGGCCGAGGCGCTCGGGCTACCGCGCCAGCGTGCTGACCGCTGGCCCTCGAGGGTGAGGCGCGCGACGTGGCCGCGCGACCTGCTCGCCCGGGCGCGCGCGCTCCCGCCGGGAAGCCTGCCTGATCGCCGCGGGCGAGACGACGGTGACGATGCCGCGGCCGGGGGCGCGGTGGACGCTGCCAGGAGCTCGCCCTCGCGGCGGCGCTGCGGATCGCGGCGAGCGAAGGCCTGGCCGTGCTGGCGGCCGGCACGGACGGCACCGATGGACCCACGGACGCGGCCGGCGCGCTGGTCGACGCGGGAACCATGGCAGCGCGGCCGTGCGGCCGGCCTCGATCCGGCGCGCGCGCTGTGCCGACAACGACGCCTACGCGTTCCTGACGGCCGCCGGTGACCTCATCGTGACGGGGCCGACGAACACGAATCTATTGGATCTCTACCTCGTCCTGACATCGTAGCCGCCGATGGCGACCGTCTTCACCCACGCCGCCGTCGCGCTGGCGCTCGGCAACGGCCTTGCGGCGGCCCGGCCCCGAGGTGCGGTTCTGGCTCGCCGGCGCGGCCTGCGCCATGGCGCCCGACCGATCGTCATCGGGCTTTCCTTCGGTGTGCCCTGGGGGCCACGTGCTGGGACACCGGGGCCTCACGCATTCGCTGCACTTCGCCGCCGTGCTGGCGGCCGTCGTCGTGGTGGCCGCGTTTCGCGGGCCGGCCAGGGATGGCCGCGCGCGCGTGTGCTGGCTGTTCCCTCTTCGTGGCGACGGCCTCGCACGGCGTGCTCGACGCGATGACCGATGGCAGGCTCGGGGTCGCGTTCTGGGCGCCACTCGACGATGGCGCGCTACTTTCTGCCGTGGCGCCCGATCCCGGTGTCGCCGATCGGCCGCCGGTTCTTCACGGCGCACGGCGCCGGTGTCCTCGAGGCGGAGCTGCGCGCTGGTCGTGGCTGCCGCTCGCGCGGTGTTCGCCGCGGCTCTGCGTCTGGCGCGCCGGCGCGCCGGGGCGCGGGATGAGCGCGCCGGCGCTGCTCTTCGACCTCGACGGCACGCTGACGGATCCACGACCGGGGATCGTCGGCTGCCTCCGCTATGCGCTGGACCGTCTGGGCCGGGACTGTCCCCGACGACGACGTGCTTGCCACCTGCATCCGGGCCACCGCTGCGCGGCTCGTTCGCGACTCTGCTGGCGACGCGCGACCCCGCGCTGATCGAGGCAGGCGGTGCGGCTATACCGCGAGCGGTTCGCCGCCGTCGGGCCTCTTCGAGAACCGCGTGTACGACGGCGTGCCCGGCATGCCTGATCGCCTGCGCGGCGGGGCCACTCCTGGTCGCCGACGTCGAAGATGGCCGAGTACGCCGAGCGCATCGTGCGGCACTTCGCACTGGCGTCGTACTTCGCCGGCGTCTACGGCGCCGAGCCCGGCGGCCGCTTCGACGACAAGGCCGAGCTCCTCGCGCACCTGCTGCGCCGCGAGCGGCTCGACGCGCCACCACCGTCATGATCGGGGACCGCGCCGTCGACGTGATCGCCGCGCGCGCCAACGGCCTGCGTGCGATCGGCGTGCTGTGGGGCTACGGCTCCGAGCGCGAGCTGCGCGAGGCCGGCGCCGAGCAGCTCTGCGCGACGCCGGCGGCGCTACCGGACGTGATCGCGCGGCTGGTCGGCTGAGGCGCGACTGATTCGCTGGGTCAGAGGACGAGCTCGCGGGCGACACCGCGCAGATCCATCTCGAACTCGAGACCCTGGATCGGGCGGCCGGCTCGGAAACCAGCGCAGGCCGTGGATGGCGGCGGCGCCGGCCGGAGCGCAGGATGTCGTCGAGCAGCCCGTGGATGGGCTGCGCGCGGTGTACACCTCGATCGCGGTCACGCGGCTCCACTCGCCGCCCAGCGCGTGCCAGCCGCGTCTGCATCGTCGCCCATCACGTGCCGCGCCTTCTCGCGCATCGCCGTCCGGCGACGTCTCGCCGTGACGGACGATGCCTCGGGTCCGCGCGCCCGATCGCCCATCTCGCCGGCGCCCGCCACCACGAAGGTCGGCGTGGGCGTGCGCGCCGGTCACGGTGTAGGCGAAGGCGTAGAGCGACGGCTCGGCGGGCGCCGCCACGACCGGGCGCCACGTTCGTGCGCGGGATCGGGTTGTCCTCGCCGACCAGGATGTCCCACTCGGCCAGCAGCTTGCGGTAGCCCTGGTTGAAGTCGTCGAAGCCGGAGAAGGAAAAGCGGCGCGGGGCTGCGCAGCTCGATGCCGCACAGCGCGGTGCGCGCCCGCCTCTGCGCGCGCAGGTGCTCGGCGATCCGCGCGAAGCCGGCGCGCCAGGGCACCGGGGCGGCCGAGCGTCACGTGCACGACTCTCGTGGCCGGGCATCGCCACGACGCCGGAGGAGAACGCGCTGATGCCGGGCAGGTAGCGGTAGTCGCCTGTGGGGTGATCACGAAGCATTCGAGATCCTCCTGGCGGCGCGCAGCGCCTCGAACACGCGCGCCGGGGTGACGGGCGGACGGTCGATGGCGACGCCGTGGTCCGCGAGCGCATCTTCCACCGCGCCGGCGATCATCGCGCCGGGGCGAAATGACGCCGCTCTCGCCCACGCCCTTGATGCCGAGCTCGTTGACGCCGGACGGGAACTCGACGTGGACGAGCTCGATGCGACGGAAGGAGTCGGCGCGCGGGCAGGGCGTAGTCCATGAGCGAGCCGGTGAGGAGCTGCGCCTGCGTCGTCGTGAACGATCTCCTCCAGCAGCGCGCTCCCAGCCCCTGGGCGGTGCCGCCGTGCACCTGGCCCTCGACGACCATCGGGTTGATCGGCGCGGCCGCAGTCGTGGACGACGGCGTGGCGCGAGCAGCGCGAGCGCGCCCGTCTCGAGGTCGACCTCGACGACGGCAGGCCTGGGCGCCGAACGCCCAGGTCACGCTGTTCGGGTAGAAGAAGACGCAAGCGCCGAGGCCGGGCGCTGCCGGTCGCGCGCGGCGCGCGCGACTGCGCACGGCGGCCCGCGCGACCTGACCGAGCGCGATAGCGCCGATCCGGCGAGCCGGCCACCACACGTGGCCGTCGGCCACCACGACGTCGTCCGGCGCGCACTCGAGCATCTCGGCGCCGACCAGCCGCGCCTTGTGCGCGACCTCGCGCGCCGAGCGCGCGACGGCCGGGCCGGCCACCGCGGCCACGCGGCTGGCGATCGTGCCGATGCCGAAGCCGACGCGATCGGTGTCGCCGCCGCGGACGACGACGCGCTCGAGCGGCGACGCCGGAGCTCGCCGCGCAGCGATCTGGGCCAGCGTCGTCTCGTGCGCCTGGCCCTGCGCGCCGACGCCGACATCGACGAAGACCGATGCCGCTCGGATCGACGGTCGGCCGTCCGCGCCCTCGGAACGGCCCGAGGCCCGTGCCCTCCACGTAGGCGCTGAGGCCGATGCCGAGCGGTCGCGCGCTGCCGCGCCGGGCCGCCTGCTCGCTTGCGCCAGTGCGCGTAGTCCGAGCGCGCGAGCGAGCGCGTCGAACGCGGCCGGGTAGTCGGCGCGGTCGTAGACGATCGGCACGCCGTCGCGGTAGGTGAGACTCCGGTGGCGAACGGCATCGCCTCGGGCGGGATCAGGTTGCGGCGGCGGAGCTCGGCCGGATCCATCGCCGAGACGCCGCGCGGCGCTGGTCGAGCAGGCGGTCGAGCACGCAGCGCGGCTTCCGGCCGGCCGGCGCCGCGGTAAGCGGCGGCGAAGGTCTTGTGCGTGACGGTGATTGGCGCCGCGGGCGTCGTAGTGCGGGACGCGGTAGGGCCCACGCAGATGTGTTGATCGTGTTGGCGCGCCATGACGCCGCCCAGCGTGGGATAGGCGCCGTGGTCCCGCGTGAACGATCGTCTCGATGCGCGCGTGATGCGTCCCGTCGCGCCGCACGGCCTGATGCGCGCGGTGTGCCGCCTGGTCGCGGTCGCCGGAGGCGGTGAGGAAGTGCTCGCGCCGCGTCTCGATCCACTTCACGGGCCGGCCCGAGCCGGCGGGCGAGCGGCGGGGATCAGCACCTCCTCGGGATAGGCGTGACCCTTGATGCCGAAGCCGCCGCCGACGTCGGGCGCGATCACGCGCATCGACGTCCTCGGGCAGGTCCGAGCGCGGCGGCGATCGGCGGCTGCGCACGGTCGAACGGGCACCTGCGTCGACGACCAGACGGTGAGCCGCCCGCTCTCGTGCCGCGGCCGGGGCGAGCCAGCACCGCGCGGCCTCGATCGGCACGCCGGTGACCGGCGCGGATAGGTGAGATCGATCTCGACGACGACGTCGGCCTCGCGCAGAGCCCGCGTCCACGTCGCCCACCACGCCCTCGGTGACGCCAGCCACGCGTTGTCGCGCCAGCCGTCGTGGACCACGCGCGGGCGCCGGCGCGGCGGGCGCCGGCCGCCACCGGCAGCGGCGCGATGCTCGACGGCGACGGCGGTCGGCGCGCGTCGGCGGCGCGATAGGCGATCGTCGGCCACGACCGACGGCCGACGGCCTCGCCCACGTGGCTGGCGAACGGTCCGAGGCCGGCCACGATCGGGTGGTGGTGGCGCGGCTTCCGCCTGGCTCGCGGATGCAGCGGCGGGACGCCGGCGCCCAGCTCGGGCATGCTCGGCTCGGCGTGAAAGCACGGCGAGCACGCCGGGTAGCGCCAGGCGCCCGGCGCCGGCGTCGATGCGGGCGACCGCGCGCGTGAGCGTGGGGGCTGCGAGCCGGGGCCGCGTGGACGGTGCTCGAGCGCGAGCGGATGTCGTCCACGTAGCGGCCGCTTCCGGCGAGCAGGCGGCGGTCTTCCCCCTTGCGCTTGACCGACGCGCCAGATCACGCGCGCGACTTCAGGTGCTCGTCCCGCCGGGCCTGCGGGCCGCTAGCTCGACGTAGGACATGAGATCGGGCGGCCCTGCCGAGCATCACCTGCATGTACGGCGGGCTCGAGGCCGACGTTCTCGTAGCCGTGGATCACCTCGGCCGGACACGACACGCAGTCCCACCGTCCGAGCACGGCCTCGACGCGCTGCGCCCGCGCCGTCCTCGAAGAAGCACCTTCACCTTGCCCTGCGAGGACGAAGAAGACCTCCTCGACCTCGTGCGGTGTGCGCGGCGTTGCCCTGGCCGGGCGGCACGAACATGATGCTCAGCGTGAAGTGCTCGGCCGGGATGCAGCGGCCGTCGGTCTTGCCCGAGGCGCCCGTAGCCGATGAAGCGGTGCTGGGCGCGCCGATAGCCCATCGACGCGCGCATCGGCGAACGCGTCCCAGTCTCCGGTTCGGTCAGTCCAACGCGCGACCTGACGGTCGAGAAGCTCGGACAGCGGTTCAGCCATGCGCGAATCCTCCTGGGCCGCGGCAGCGGCGGGGCGGACGGATTCTATCAGAGGCCCTGGCGGCCGACTCAGTGCCCATGGAATGAGCGAAGCGATCAAGCGGCTGAAAATCCGGCGACGAGACCGAGTTCCACACCGGGTTATCCACCCTCGGCCACAGCGGTGGTGGAAAACTCAGCCATCGATCGGCCCGTGATATTCTTCCCTGCGATGTCCCGCACGAATCTCGTCGGAACTCTCCCGGCCGCCCTCGAAGAGCTTGCCGAGTCGCTGGGCGCCTCGCGCTACCGGGGCCGGCAGCTGGCGACCTGGATCTATCGCAAGGGCGTGCGTGGACCTCGACGGCATGACCGATCTGCCGCGCGACTTCCGCGCGCGCGCCTCGGCGAGACGGCGGAGGCGGTCCCTGCCGGAGGGTCGAGCGAGCGACGTCGTCGCAGGACGGCAGCCGCAAGCTGGTCGTTCCGCCTGACCGACGGCGTCGCGCGTGAAGCGCCGGTCCTCATGCCGGACGACGGGCGCATCACCGCTGTGTCTGTCCACGCAGGTCGGCTGCGGCTACGGCGTGCGCCTTTCTGCCTCGACGGGCACCATGGGCCTCGAGCGCAATCTACCGCGCCGCGCGAGATCGTCGGCCAGCTCATGGTCGCCAACGCGCTCGCGCCGACGGAAGGCCCCAGCGCGTGACCCACATGGTGTTCATGGGGATGGGCGAGCCGCTGGCGAACCTACGCGCAGCCTGGTCACCGCGTTCCGGATCCTGACCGACGCCGCGCCTGGGCCTCGGCTATTCGCCCCGAAGCGGGTCACGGTCTCCACCGTCGGCGCTCGTCGCGGGCATCGACCGGCTCGGCCGCGGAGAAGCTCGAGGTGAACCTCGCCATCTCGCTGCACGCCGCCTGCGACGAGGTGCGCGTCGCGCCTGATGCCGGTCAACCGCGCCTTCGGACGTCGACGCCGCTGATGGCGGCCGTGAAGCGAGTATCCGCTGACGACGCGCCAGCGCGTGTTCTTCGAGTACGTCTGCTCGACGGCGTCAACGACAGCCCGGAGGACGCGGCGGCTGGCCGGGCTCCTGCGCGGCGTGCAGGGCGAAGGTGAACCTGATTCCCTTCAACGACTGGGAGGGCTCGAGCTATCCGCCGGCCGCCGCTGCCGCGCATCCTGCGCCTTCCAGGCGATCCTGCTCGACGCCGGCATCACCACGACCGTGCGGTGGAGCAAGGGCGAGGACATCGGCGCCGCCTGCGGACAGCTGCAAGGAGACGTGCCGTCGCATGACGCCCGGCGCCCACCGGTCGCGTTCGCCACGCTCGGGCTGCCGCGCTGAACCAGGTCGACACGCAGTCCAGCTGCAGGGCGCGCCTGGAGGATCGGCGGCTTCCGGACGGTCCGTTCGGCGGCGCAGCGCGGACGTCGTGATCGTCAACACGTGCACGGTCACGGCGCGCGCCGAGCTTTCCGGATCGCCAGGCGATCCGTCGGCTGCTGCGCCGGTCCAGGCGCGCAGGTGGTGGTGACCGGCTGCTGGGCGCCAGACGAATCCCGCCGACGTGGCGGCGCTCGGCGGCGTGGACCTGGTCGTCGGCAACGCCGACGAAGCCGCGGCTGCCCGACCTGGTGACGACGCTGCTCAGCCGTACGAAGCGCGGCGACGCCGCGGTGCGAGGTCGCGCGACATCGCGACGGCGCGGATCGATGCCCCGCGATGCCGGGCTGGGCCGCGTCGAGGGCCGCTCGCGCGCCTTCGTCAAGATCCAGGACGGCTGCGCAGCATCGGTGCGCCTTCTGCATCGTGCCGTTCGCGCACCGCGGCGCCAGTCGCAGCCTGCCGGGCGAGGCGATCGAGGAGGAAGTGCGCCGGCTGGTGGCAGGCGAGGCATCCGGAGGTCGTCACTCACCGGGGTCGATCTGGGGCACTGCGGCGCCGACCTCACGCCGCGCTCGAGCCTTGCGGCGCTGCTGCGGCGTTCTGGTGCAGGTGCCGTGGCCTGCGCTGGCTCCGGCTGTCGTCCATGCTGCCCGCGTACTTCTCGGAGTGCCGATCCTGGTGCCTGACGAGCGGCCGCCGGCGATCGCGCCGCACTTCCACGTGCCGCTCGCAGAGCGGGAGCGATCGCATCCTCCGTCGCATGCGGCGGCCGTACACGGTCGCGATGTACCGCGCGCGTGATCGAGCGCCTCGCCGCCGCCATTCCGGCCGGCGTGGGCCTGGGCGCCGACGCCATCGTGGGCCTTCCCGGCGAGACGGCGACGCCGACTTCGACGCCACGCTCGACCTGCGTCGACGCGCTGCCGTTCTCGTACCTGCACGTGTTCCCGTACTCCGACGCGGCGCGGCGACGGAGGCGGCCGGCATGGCCGGACCGCGCGGACGCGCGGATCGCTGCGCCGAGCGATGCGCGGCCGCTGCTGCGCCACCCGCCGGACGACCACGCGCGGCCTGTTTCGCGCGGGGCTGGTCGGGACGCATCGAGGACGTGCTGGTGCTGCAGACCCGTGATCGCGTCACCGGCCGGTCTCACCGGGCTCACCGGGCAACTTACGTCGAGGTGGCCTTCCCGGCCCCGATCGGCTGATCCGCACGGCTCGCGCGCGTGCGCGTGATGGCCGCGGGGCCAGGCGGCGACGCGGGGACGCTGGAGAGTCGCGGCATGAGCGCCGGCGGGGCCATCGGCGTCATCGGCGGCAGCGGGCTGTACGAGCTGCGACGGGCTGCAGCGCCGTCCGCTGGACGGCGCGTGCGCACGCCGTTCGGCGATCCGTCGGACGAGTACTGCGTGGGCGAGTCTCGACGGGCGGCGAGCGTCGTGTTCCTGCCCGCGGCACGGGCGCGGCCACCGGCTCACGCCGAGCGAGCTGAACTTCCGCGCCAACATCTGGGGCCTGAAGTCGCTCGGCGTGGAGTGGGTGATCTCGGTCTCGGCGGTCGGCAGCATGAAGGAGATCGATCCATCCGCTCGACCTCGTCATCCCCGACCAGTTCTTCGACGCACACCAGGCGGCGGGCGTCCCGCTTCTTCGGCGACGGGATCGTCGCCCACGTCGGCATGGCCGATCCGGTCTGCGCCGACGCTGGCGCGGATGCGCCTCGACAAGCCGGCCGCGCGGCGTGGGCGCCACGGTGCAGCGGGGCGGCACCTACATCTGCATCGAGGGGCCCGCAGTTCTCGACGCAAGGCGCGAGTCGCGCATCTACCGCCGGCTGGGGCGTGGACGTCATCGGCATGACGAACATGCCGGAGGCGAAGCTGGCGCGCGAGGCCGAGCTGTGCTACGCGACGCTGGCCCTCGTGACCGACTACGACGTCTGGCACGAGAGCCACGACGCCGGTCACCGTGGAAGCGGTGATCGCGCAACCTCCTGCGCAACGTGGCGACGGCCAGGAGGTCCTGCGCCGGGTGATCCGCGGCCGTCGGCGACCGCGCGACTGCGGGCTGCGCGGAGCTCCTGCGCGAACGCGGTCATCACCGATCCGACGGCCTTCCCGCTGGCCGCCCGGAAGTCGCCTCGACCTCCTGCTCGGCAAGTACTTCCCCGCCGGAGCAGAGAAGGACCAGGAAGCGCCGTGGCTGACCTCGCTGGTGCGTGGGCTCGGTGGCCCTCGACAGCGTCGAGACGCCGTTCGGCAAGGTCGCGGAGGCCCTCGGGCGGCTCGGCCACGTACTTCTCGTACTCGGCCAGCTTCTTCACCCAGGTGCGTGCTGGTGGCCACGGTCGGCGAGGACTTCCCGAGGAGCACCTGTAAGCTGCTTCGCGAGCCGGGGCGTGGACGTCGCGGGCTCCAGGTCGCAACCGGCAGCCGCACCTTCCGCTGGACGGGAGTCCTGGCTACGATCTCAACGAGGCCAGGACGCTCGACACCCAGCTCAACGTGCTTCGCCGACTTTCCGCCCGACGCTGGACGCGACTCCATGCGCCGCGTGCCGTACCTGTTCCTGGCCAACATCGATCCCGGAGCTGCAGCTCGAGGTCCTGCGGCCAGATGGCGGAGCGCCCGCGGCTGGTGGCGCTCGACACGATGAACTTCTGGATCCAGGGCAAGCGCGACGCCCTGCTGCGGGTCCTCGCGCGAGGTCGACGTCGTCACCATCAACGACGGCGAGGCCCGTCAGCTGGCCGAGCGAGCCGAACCTCATCAAGCGCCGCGCGGCGTGATCGCCGCGCTGGGCCCGCGCACGGTCGTGGTCAAGCGCGGCGAGTACGGCGCCCTGCTGCTGGCCGACGACGCGTTCTTCGTGGCGCCGGCCTATCCGCTCGAGAGCGGTCTTCGACCCGACGGGAGCGGGGACACCTTCGCCGGGGGCTTCATGGGCTACCTCGCCTTTCGAGCGATCGGTGACGGCGCGACATGCGGCGGGCGATGGTGCTACGGCTCGGTGATGGCCTCGTTCACCGTTGAGGACTTCTCGCTGAACCGACTCAGCCGTCTCGATGCCCGCGAGATCGACCGGCGCTATGCCGAGTTCGAGGACCTCATCCGCCTGGAGCGCTGCCATGAGCCCGGCAACACAGGCGAAATACGACCGGCTCCTCGGGACTGCTGCGCGAGCTCGGTCGCGTCGTCGTCGCCTTCTCCGGCGGGGTGGACTCGACCTTCCTCGGCCGCGCGGCGCGAGGACGCGCTCGGCGACCGCGCCGTGCTGGTGACCGCCGGATTCGGAGACCTATCCGGCGCTGCGAGCTGAGGAGACGCGGCAGCTCGCCGCGCTGCTCGGCACTGCGCGCACGAGATCGTACGCACCCGCGAGCTGGCTAACCCGCGAGTACGCGCGCAATCGGCGCCAACCGCTGCTTCTTCTGCAAGGACGAGCTGTTCGGCCGGCTGCGACCGATCGCCGAGCGCGAGGGCACCGCGCACGCTGGTCTACGGCGCCAACATGGACGATCTGGGCGACCACCGGCCCGGGCATGAAGGCGGCCGCCGGGCACGGCGTGCGCGCGCCGCTGATCGAGGCCGAGCTGTGGAAGGACGGAGATCCGCGGCCTCTCGCGCGAGCTCGGGCTGCCGACGTGGGACAAGCCGTCCTTCGCCTGCCTGTCCTCGCGCTTTCAGTACGGCGATCCGATCACCGCCGAGAAGCTCCGGCAGGTGGACGACGGCCGAGGCCTTCGTGCGCTGCGCTCGGCTTCCGCCAGTTCCGCGTGCGCCATCACGACCGGCTGGCGCGCCTCGGAGCTGCCGCCCGAGGACATGCCGCGCCTCTGGCAGGACGGGCGGCACCGGGCGATCGTGACGCGCCTCCGCGAGCTCGGCTATCGTCTACGTGACGCGTGGACCTCGCAGGGCTTCCAGTCAGCGGCAGCGCCAATCTCCTGCTGACGAACCCGCTGATGGATCGCGAAAAGCTGAAGCGCGCTGCCTGGAGGCTGTGCGCAGCCGGCGCGCTCGACCGACGCAGGCGCTGGCGCGGCTGCGCCGCGCTGCCCGTACGAGGATCTCGCGCTTCGCCCGCGTCGATCGTGCATCGCTCGCTGCGCCACGGCGTGCCGGAGGCCGTCTTCTGTCAGGGCAAGACCGCCGGAGCAGGTGGTGGCGATCGTGCGGCGCCTGGCCGGGCACACACGCCAACGTGCTGCGCCACGCGCTGCGAGCCGGCGGTGACCGTGCCGCCGCTCGCGGGCGCCGGCTGCCGTGCCGTCTACCACGCGGTGCCGCGCGCTGCTCGTCGTGCGTCAAGCCGGTGGCGTAGCGACGGCGTCGGCCTCATCGTGGTCGTGAGCGCCGGCACCGCCGATCTGCCCGTGGCCGAGGAGGCCGCGCTCGTCGCCGAGGCGCATGGGCAACCGGGTCGAGCGCGTGTCCGACTGCGGCGTCGCCGGTCTGCACCGGCTGCTGGCGCATCGCGAGCTGCTCAGCGAGGCCAACGCGATCGTCGCTGTGGCGGGCATGGAAGGCGCGCTGCCGAGCGTGCATCGGCGGCCTGGTCGATCGCCCGGTGATCGCGGTGCCGACCAGCGTCGGCTACGGCGCCTCGCTCGGCGGCGTGGCCGCGCTGCTGGCGATGCTCGAACTCGTGCGCGCCCGGCGTCGTCGGTGGTCAACATCGACAACGGCTACGGCGCCGCGCACCAGAGCCAAGCCAGATCAACCGGCTCGTCGCCAAGATCCGCTGAGCTGAGGCGCACTGCGGTGCAAGGTCGTCTACTTCGACTGCCCGAGCGGCGCCTCGGGCGACATGATCCTCGGCGCGCTGCGTCGACGCCGGCGTGCCGCTTCGGACGCTGCGCGCGCCGAGCTCGGCTCGGGCGCTGCCTCGGCTGCGACGCTGCGAGGCGCCGCGAGGTGATCGACGGCGCCTTCCGCGCCGACCAAGGTCGACGTCGCGCGTCGGACCAGGGCGCGTCCGCCAGCCACCATCGTCACGCTCCGCGACATCCTCGCCATCCTCGGGCGCAGGCCAGCTCGCGCCGCGCGGTGATCGCCAGCGCCGCGCGGATCTTCTCGGCGGCTGGCCGAGGCCGAGGCGCGGGTGCACGGCGCCGGCATCGAGCAGGTGCACTTCCACGACGTCGGGCGCGGTGGACGCCATCGTGGACGTGACCGGCGCCGTGCATCGGCCTGCACCTGCTCGGCGTCGACGCCGTGCACTGCTCCGCGCTGCCGCTGGGCGGCGGCTTCGTCGACGGCCCGCACGGACGTGATGCCCGTGCCCGGTCCCGGCACCGCCGAGCTGCGCAAGGGCTTCCCGGTGGTCGACACCGGCGTGCGCGCCGAGCTCGTCACGCCGACCGGCGCCGCCATCCTGACGACGCTGGCCGTCGGGTCCGGGCGCGATGCCCGCGATGACCGTGGACCGCGATCGGCTACGGCGCGCGGCACCAATGGACCTTCCCGAGCACGCCGAACATCCTGCGCTGCTTCGTGGGCGAGACCGCGGCGGCGGAGCGCCGTCGAGACCGTGGCCCAGGTCGAGACCACGATCGACGACATGAACCCCCAGCTCTACGAACCCTTGATGGATCGCCTCTTTGAGGCCGGCGCCCTGGACGCCTTCCTCACCCCGTCGTGATGAAGCGCAGCCGCCCCGGCACCGTCCTGACCGCCCTCTGCCCACGGGACAAGGTCGCCGACCTCTCACGCGTCTCTCTTCGAGGAGTCCTCTCACCATCGGCGTCCGCTGGACCGAGGTTTCCGCACCCGCCTCGACCGCAGAGATGATCACCATCGTCACCGACTACGGCCCGCTCCCGTTCAAGGTGTCGCGGCTCGCCGGCCGCAGTCGTCACGATCACCCGGAGTTCGCCGACGTCGTCCGCCTCGCCCAGGCCAAATCCCTCCCGGTGCGCGAGGTTCTGTCGCAAGCCCACTGCCGCCCGCCGCCACCTGACCAAATAGTCGACGCCGAAGCGCTCGGAAGGCCTATTTCTTCCGTAACAACAGAGCCCGGTCCCCCTTGCGGGGGCCGCCGGAGAAGTCCACGAAGATGTGGAGATGGTGAGCGAGGGAAGGGGATTTTCGCACCCGTCGTCGCATTCCACCACGTGCCGGTACTGCCCCGGGCCGAGCTGCACTGTCACGCCCCCTTGCGGCACGTGGGAGGTAGGAGCGACGTAGATCTCACCCGGCTTTGCCAGGCAGTAGTTGCCGTTGTCCACGAGTTCGTCGTGCGGCTCGGTTTTCCACCAGTCAAAACTGGTGAAAAAGTCGACCATGTGACGGTACCCTTCGAGCATGGTCATGGTGTCGTCACCGCGACCGTTGATCCACCCGCCGCCTGTATCCGGGCCACGTTGGTTCCGCGTCGCGCCGTCGCCGGTGAGAGTCTTGGTATCCTCCTGCCATCGCGATTTCCACGCCATCCGCGACGCAGTGTGTCCGCGGAATTCGATCCGAGCCCGGCCGCCCACAGAGGGTAGTGATCCTCGTAGCCGTACTCCTCGTTCGTTTGGGGATGATGCGGCCTAGACGCGCTCCTGTTGCCTTCGCTGTGTCAGCATGAAGGCATGTTGTGCTATCTCGACCATTCCCTGAAAGACGTGAAGTCAAACCAGTCGGACGTGCGGTCCTGGTGCGCGCGTTGGCTCGACCGGATGGCTGGTCATGGATAATGGCTGATACGGGTCCGTCGCAGTGAGGGGTCCCGGTTGTGCGAGTCCACTGGTCGTCGCGATAGTGGTCGAGATCGTCTCCGAGATCCCATGTGATGTTGAGAACGCTCCGAAGCGAGCGATCGCATAGCGGATAAATCATGGTGCTCGTCCGGGCTTCGCGGGGCCGGGTGAACGCTGACTATCACGGTTCATATCCAGAACGAGCGAGAAGGTACGTCGCGATCCCGGGCAAATCGGAGGGCCCGCTCGAATCTGCCAGTAGGGCACGTGGAACCGGCCGTAGTCGAAGCCCGGGTGTCGTGTCGCAGAGCCGGCGAGGATCGACAGAGGGATCGACTTTGCGGTTGCCCAAGCCACGGCCGAATCGCTGCCCGGCCGCCCGAGGAGGTGGAGGCGCGGATCTCCCGAAGGCCCGGCGTGGTGAACGAAGTCCAGTTGGTCCGGCCGCTGACTGGCTCGCCGTAGTCCAGGTTCGCGATCTGCGCTCCGTCACCCGGATGCGATTGATCCTTCAATCGATGGGAATCGACCGATGCTGGACGCAATGACGTTGTCGACCCGCCAGCCGATGAGCCAGTAGCTGTCTGTGTGGAGTGAGGAAATAGTGCTCGCCCGGTGCCTTCCCAGACGAAGTGCCAGCGGTGTTGGGGGTCGATCGGATCGAGACCGGTGACCCTGGAAAATCGCTTACGCCGGAAGGCGCCAATCGACGTTGTTCGCGACCATCTGACGATACTCGACGGGTAAGTGCCAGTTGCCCGGGGGTCTGCGGCATGAACCGGACCCGCATCGTTGCGCCATCTCTGCGTCGCAGAACCCCTTCGATCTCCAGCGCTTGTCACCGGCCGCCGTGCCGAAATGTCCCCCGCAGCGTCCATCCAGTGAACGGGTTCTACGCGCATCACGGAGAACGAAGCCTGAGCGGTCACCTCCCGACAGTCAAACGCTGCGGTGAGCTCCTGCGATGACTGGGAGGGACACGTATCCAGGCGACGCGCCGAGGTGTCGGAACAAACACGGTTCCTATCAGGTGGCGATCACGAGCACGAGAACCGTCCGTCGGATCGTAGCTGGGTCGGCTTATTCAACCCTCGGCAACCTCAGTTTTCAAGCGTTTGGTCCCAGTGAGAACACGGGCAATTTAGCCGACATCGATGAACCAAGCTATGGGATAGCTTACCGCACGGATAGGCTCGTTTGCATTGCTGCTCGGTATCTCCTCCCGCGCGCTCGGCGCCCGGGGCTGAGGGAGGTATGGGAGGCCTTCGAGGGCTTCATGTCGGTGTCGCGGTTCCACAAGAATGTTGTGGGTACTGCAACGTGAAAATGTCATCCCGGGGCGGGTAGCCAGCTTTGAGGACGCGGCGGGGATCATAGCCACGCAACGCCAGGATGCGGCAGGCGGGGTGAGGCGGCAGCGCAGCGGCAGGGTGAGCAGGAGGCGGCGGTGAGGCGTGGGGCGCGAAGCGGCGTGGCGCGATGGCGCGCGCAGTGCCAGGGCGCGCCAGGGGGGGGACGAGGCGAAGCTGGGAGGGCACCGTGGCGATGGGGCCTGGTCCCGCCAGCACGACCGCGCAGGAGCCGCGTCCGGGAGCTCGCGCACCTCGACGCAGCGCCGGGCGTAGGGCGGCCGCGCGGGCAGACCGAGCCCGCCGCAAGCGGCGGACCGATTCGCGCGACAGGGCGAGCCCATGCTGCTCGCCCAGCTTCTCGGTGACGATGCGCGTGTCATTGAAGCCGGCGTACCGATCGCGGCACCGCAGCTGCGCCTGGACCTGGGCACAGAGCGCGGCGGGCAGGCGGCGATGGGGAGGGCTTGCGGCGGCGCCCGCCGATGGCGCAGGCCCACCGCCCCCGTCAGCCGATAATGACGCTGCTTGAGGCGCTGGAACTGGCGCGCAGGTCGGGTGCAGGGCCGAGGCTCTCCTCCCGGTTGGTGACGTCCCGCCACGGCGGCGGCCGCGACCCGCCCGGGGCAACTCCCCTTGCGGCTCATCGTGAAAGTCTCCATGGGGGGACGACATGGGGGGCGACATTTTCAATGGAGCAGTTACCCCACGACATTTCTATGTAGCAGCAGCGGGCCCCCATCTTGGTTGACAGTACGCCCCGCGCGCCTTAGGCTCTCTCCCGCAAGCACTTGTCGATGCAGAACTAACTCGCCACGTCTGGAGGACGTCGTGAAACTCCCAGCGAAGATGACGATCAACGGTCAGAGCTGCAGCCACGAGTGGAGCCGCGACTCCTGCTCGTGCACTACATCCGGGAAACGGTGGGTTTGACCGGGACCCACGTCGGCTGCGACACGAGCCAGTGCGGCGCGTGCACCGGTCCTCATCGGCGGCCAGGCGGTGAAGTCGTGCACGATGCTCGCCGTGCAGGCCGAGGGCGCCAGCGTCACGACGATCGAGGGCTGGCGCAGAACGGCGAGCTCCATCCGATCCAGCAAGGCTTCTGAGGAGAAGCACGGGCTGCAGTGCGGCTTCTGCACCCCGGGCATGATCATGGCGCGCACCGCCAGATCCTCGAGCGCCACCCGAGCCGACCGAAGACGCAGATCCGGCACCAGCTCGACGGCAATCTCTGCCGGTGCACCGGCTACCACAACATCGTGCAAGGCGTATTCGAGTGGGCGGCCGGAGAACATGCCGGCCGAGTGAGTGAAGGACACGGCGATGGCGACCGTTGACGCGTGCTCGGCAAGCCGATCAAACGGCGGGAGGATCCGCCGCTTCATCACGCGGAAGGGCAACTACGTCGACGACGTGAAGCTGCCCGGCGCCGCCTGCGGCCGCTTCGTGCGCAGCCCGCACGCCTCGGCGCGCAGTCGCGAAGATCGACACGTCGAAGCGCCAAGCAGCATCCGGGCGTGGTCGCGGTCTACACCGGCGCGGACATGACCGGCGTCAACTCGCTGCCGTGCGGCTGGGACCTGCGCAAGGAGAAGAAGATCCCGGGCGTGGTGCAGGATCTGGCGATGGTGCCCACACATGCCGCTCGGCAGCGGACGCTGGCTCGCCACGTGGGTGACCCGCGTGGCGGTGGTCATCGCCGACAGCCAGGCGCCGCCGACCGATGCCGCCGAGAAGGTCGGTGGTCGACTGGGACGTCGCAGAAGTCGGTCGACGGACGCCGAGCGCGCGCCACCGCAGCCGGCGCGCCGCAGATGCACGCAGGCGCGCCCGGCAACGTCGCCTTCGAGTGGGAGCTCGGCGACGCGGCAGCCACCGAGGCGGCCATCAAGGGCGCTGCGGTTCTGTCAAGCAGCGCATCATCAACCAGCGGCTGGTGGCCAAGCGCCATGGAGCCGCGCGCCTGCGACGGCCCGTTACGACGACGGCCACCGGCACGAGCTGACGCTCTGGGTGACCTCGCAGAACCCGCACGTGCACCGGCTGCTGATGTGCGCCTTCGTCCTCGGCATCCCGGAGCACAAGGTCCGGGTCATCGCGCCCGACGTGGGCGGCGGCTTCGGCTCCAAGATCTTCCTCTACAACGAGGAGGTCGTGTGCTCGTGGGCGTCGCGGCTGCTGAAGCGGCCGGTGCGCTGGAACGTCCGACACGGCGCGAGGCGTATCTGACCGACGCCCACGGCCGTGACCACGTCACCGACGCCGAGATGGCGATGTCGGCCGACGGCAAGATCCTCGCCTCCGGGTCAAGACCGCCGCGAACCTGGGCGCGTATCTCTCCACGTTCGCGCCGGCGGTGCCGACGTTCCTCTACGGCACGCTGCTCAACGGCGTGTACACGATCCGGGGCGATCCACGTGTCGGTGACCGGGGTCTTCAGCAGCACCACCGCGGTCGACGCGTATCGCGGCGCCGGGCGGCCGGAAGCCGCCTACGTGCTGGAAGCGGAT
>ERZ1370068.6391-contig-5375_pt1 | contig 43856 bp, 69 predicted proteins | sample MGYA00561227_ERZ1370068 | MGnify/ENA primary metagenome ERZ1370068 (study PRJEB38410, sample SAMEA6850437) | metagenome | study: Metagenomic assessment of the ecological functions of the soil: analysis of the soil microbiota associated with the...
TTTGTACTTCCGTTTCGTTGCATGTTTGCACAGCGTCGGCGCGCCGGCGTGCGCTGTTTACCATGGGGCAGCCGCGCGGTAATCGCCGCCGCGTATCCTCGCCATCGATGCCATCGCATCTCGATGTGCCGCTCGCGACGTTCGCGTCTGATGTTCACGGTGGCTCCTGCGTCGGTGGCGGCGATACTGGCTGGGACGGCACCCCGGCGGTACGGCCAGCGCTGATGCCACCGATTGAGGCGCTGAAGGAAAGGCCGCGTGCATCCTGGTGACTTGCGCGCGGCGGCACGAGCGCCTGGTCATCCTTTACCGTCGCATTGTCGCTGGTGCTGGTGTCGTTGCGGCGCACCGGCCTCTTCATTGGCACACAAGCGGTTGACCGCCCCGGTTCCGCTCGGATTCAGTCGCGATCATATCATCGTCAACGTGGACCTGGCGCGGGCGCTGCCACGTCGAGCCGCCGGCGCGGATGTCGTTCTACGAGCGGCTCGTCGCGCGCGCGGCGCAGCTCGGTGTCGCCGGCGCGGCCGGTCGGCATCGTGCCGCGATCACAGCGCAGGAGTTTGCCGGGCCGACGAGATTCCCGGCGCGCCGCCAGCATGGATCAGCTCGGCGCTCGTCAACATCGAAACGCGGGGTGGTTCGCGACGTATGGAACCCGCTGCGCGCCGGCCATGACTTTCGACCAACGGGACACCGCCACCGCGCAGCCAGTGATGGTCTCGCTCAAACCGCGCCAGTTCTTCGCCGACCGCAACGCGATTGGCCGAACAGTCGCCGGCGGACAGTTGTCACCCAGCGCTCTTTGATCAGTGACTGAAGCTGGCGCAGGGATTCTTACCTGAAGCTTCCACGCGTTGATCAACTTCTTTAAAAGCATGAAGCAAAAGCCAGCGGCTGTCGCCGGAAGCGTCCGCTCAACCTGCGGCGTTAAGTGGATGCAAAAGCACCTTGCGGACTGGAACCATCATGCCTTCCTTTGATCGATTATTGTTTTTGGTTCTCACTTTATGGGATCATTGCATCTGCTTTTTTTGAAAAGCTGTGTTTACTTTGCACCATAGCGAAAGCGTTGTTTTAAAAAAGAACTGAACTTATAACATGGCGGAGTCTGAGCTCAAAAGCCTTCACCGGTTATCCACGTCGCGCGGCGGATCATCTGCTCATCTATCCGCATTCTTCGGCGTATGGCGTTGCTGCTGGCAGCTCGGACTTTGCAGCATCCGGCGTGCCCGGTCGGCGCCCGGCAGGCAGGATCAGGGTTCGTTTGGCGCTGGGGGCGGGCCGCGCCGCGTAGTTCGTCTGAAATGCTGTAAGCGTCGCGTTACCAGTCGAGACGGGTGTCGTTGCCCGGCGCGGCGGTAGCGCCTGGCTGTCGCGGTTCGTCTACCGCAGCTCGTTTATGGCGTCGACCGCGTGACCCCGACGACGCTACTTGCCGCGGTGGTGATCTGACCTGGCTATCAGCGCGGCAGCAGCACAGCTGCCCGCGACGCGCGTCGGCGGGGTCAACCCCGCCGAAAGTCCTCCGCGAGCTGGTCGGGGTCGGATGCAGTATCCGACCCGTATGGAGCGACGCTTCACCGGCAGGAGGCGTAAACCAGCCGTGCTCGATTCTGGCTGCTGGACCTCCGTTACGCCGGGCGGCTGTTGCGCGCAATCCGGTGTTTGCGCTGACACGGTCGTTTCCCTTGCTGTCGGCATCGGCGCCAACACGACGATCTTCACGATTGCCAGCGCGCTCCTGTTCAAGCCGCCGGCCGGCGTCGTCGAACCGGGGCGGCTCGTGGACGTGGGCCGATCGCGGGACGGACAGGGCTTCGACAACGGCTCCTACCCGAACTACCTCGACATCCGGCGCGTAACACCGTCTTTACGGACATCTACGCCTATCGCATCGGCGCCGAGCCGATGAGCCTGGGCGGGAAGGACGGGGCCGAGCGCATCTTCGGCGACATGGTGTCGACGAACTACTTCACCGTGCTCGGAACGCGTCCGCACCTCGGCCGCCTCTTCCGGCCTGAAGACGGCGAGCGGCCCGGCGCGACGCCGCATTGCGCTCCTGAGCCACCACTTCTGGCTGCGCCACTTCGGCGGCGATCCCGCGATCGTGGGAACGACCCTGCAACTGAACGGGCGTCCATTCACCGTGATCGGTGTCACGCCCGAAGGCTTTCCACGGCACGACCGTGCTGACCGCCGACCTGTGGGTGCCTGTGAATATGGTGGGCGAGCTCGCACCGAGCCGCGCGTCGCTTCTGACCAGCCGCGACAGCGCATGTGGCTCGTGATGGGCGCGCGTCTGAAGCCCGGCGTGTCGGTGCGCCAGGCTCATGCGGAGCTGGCCAACATCGGCCGGGCGCTGGAGCAGGAACATCCCGACAGCCAACCGCGGCAAGGGGCTGCGCGTCGCCGCCTTGTCGCCGATTCCGGGCGACGTCGCGCCGGTGGGTGCGTTCATGGCGGTGCTGATGGGCATCGTCCTGCTGGTGCTGGCGATCGCCTGCGCGAACGTGGCCGGCGTCCTTCTGGCGCGCGCCACCGCGCGTCGCCGCGAGATCGCCGGTGCGGATCGCGATCGGCGCGGGGCGCGGCCGGCTGATTCGGCAGATGCTCGTCGAGTCGATGCATCACTGTTTCTGATCGGCGGAGGCGCGGGGCTGGCGCTCGCTCGCGCGTGATGACCGACGCCCTGGTGTCGCTCCTGCCATCGGTGCCCATCCCGATCGACTTGACCTTGCCCCTCGACGAACGCGCTGTCGCGTTCACGCTCGGCCTGTCGCTCATCGCCGCGTTGCTCTCGGGGCTCGCGCCGGCGCTCTCGACGCGTCGAAGGCGGAGGTCGTCGGCGGCCTGAAATCAGACGCGCCAGGTGGACCGGAGCGCACGCGCCTGCGCAACGCCTTCGTCGTCGCCCAGGTCGCCTTCAGCATCGTGCTCGTCGTCGGTGCCGGCCTATTCGTACGCGCGCTGCAGCGCGCGGCCGAGGTCGATCCGGGTTCGATCCGCACGGCGTCAGAGCTCGCCAGGCTGGACCTCTCGCTGGCCGGCTACACCCCGGACACGGGGCGAGTGTTCGCGCGCGAGGTGATCCAGCGCGTGCGTGCGATCCCGGCGTGCAGTCGGCGACCCTATCGGCGATCATGCCGCTCGGCGGCGGCGGTCTCGGCCTGGGCGGGTTGGCGGTGCCCGGCGTCGAGCCGCCGAAGGGCGCCGCTTCTTCGATGCCGACTGGAACGTCGTCACGCCCGGCTACTTCGCGACGATGAAGATGGCGCTGGCGTCCGGGACGCGACTTCACGGACGCCGACCGTGAGGACACGCCGTCGGTCGTGATCGTCAACCAGACGGCGGCGCGGCAGTGGTGGCCGGGGCAGGATGCCGATCGGTAAGACGCTGCTGCAGCAGGATGGCCGGCCCGGCGCGCCGGACGCCAGTGCGAACGCTCATCGTCGATTGCCGTCGCGCACGCGACACGAAATACCGCGAGCCTCGGCGAACAGCCGCGGCCGTTCGTCTACGTGCCCATTCAGCAGCAGTACATGCCGCGCACGATCATCGTCGCGCGATCGACGCAGGGTGCAGCGTCTGGCCGCGGAGATCTTCGAGCGCTCCTCGCATCGATGAATCCGAACCTTCCCGATCAGTGCAGTCGCGCAACGCTGGAGGACTACTCGCAGATTGACCCTACTGCCGCAGCGCGTCGCGGCATCGGTATCCGGTAGCCTGGGCATCGTCGGACTGCTGCTCGCGGCGATCGGCATCTACGGCGTCACCGCCTCGCATGGTGTCCAGCCGACGCGCGAGATCGGCATCCGCGTCGCGCTCGAGCGCCCAGCGCGGCAGTCGTCGTCGGCATGGTGCCTGAGGCAGGGATGATGCTGGCGCTGGCTGGCGTGCGGCCATCGGTCTCGCGCTCGCCGCCGCGCGTGAGCCGGCTGCTCGGCTCGCTGCTGTTCGGCATCGGTCGCCACTGATCCGATCGCGTTCGGCGGATCCGCGGTGCTGTTCGTCGCCGATCGGCTTGATCGCGTGCTGACGTGCCCGCCCGGCGCGCGACAGCGGTCAGATGCGATGGAAGCGCTCGAGCATGTACGTAGGGCGGGGTGGGTGATGGGCAGGAACTGCTGGCGAACTCATCGGCGTAAGCTACGCCCGATGCGCGCATCAGCGGGGTGGTGGCCGCGGGCTGCGTGTTGCGCTCTGTGCGTCACTGGCGCGCCCAGCCTCCGCCGCAATCGACCGGCCGCCGCGGCTCTGGACCGACCAGGCGCTCGCCGGGGTGGGCCGCTGCCGATTGCCGGCGTGAACGCGACGCCCGCCTTCTACACGCGAAGCCGAGGAGCACTACGCGGCGCCGGTCGACGAGCTGCGGACGTATCCAGTCTACGTCAAGAGGACGCTGAACTCCAGCGGGCTATCGCGACTGGATCCGGTCGCCAGGGTCCGCAACCACTGATCGACCTTTCGACGCTGCGCCGAGGCGGATCGGATCTGCCGCGGCGCGCGACTGTGTTCGACAGCACTGCACCTGCAGGAATTCCGCACGGACGACCCGCGCATTCGCGTGGGCAGACGATCCCGATCCCGCATCGCACAGCGTATCCGTGGCCGGCCGATGGCACCGATTCCCGGGACACGTTGGCTCTGTCGATCACGACGGTCGGTTGAAACCGACGCTCGCGGAATGTTCAGAGTGCCTACGGCCGTCTATTGCCCGACGGCATCTGCCGCGCGCGGCGCGCAGACGAACCTGTCTGTTACAGGCTCGCTGCTGCGCCGGTCTGTTTCCGACGAGGCGTCGCGCCGTAAGCCGCCGCGAAGGCCGCAGTCGCGGCCAGCCCGAACGGGCTGGCGTACGAGTCCTACGGCGTGCCCCGCGGGTCAAGGACGACATCAACGCCCGGCTGAAGACGATGCCGGCCGCAGAAATCGAGGCGATGTCGACGGCCAGCCGTTAGTCCGGGCATTCGTCTCCTTCAAGCGCCAGCCCGTGGTTCCGACTGCATCATCGTCGACCGATCGGCGCGAATCAAGGTCGACGATGCCTCGACGCGACCGCCACCCATCGCAATCGCGGGCCGGAGGACATCGCGCTACTGCCATTCTCGTCACCGTGGCGGAAGACGGCGCCGATCGGCCCGCACACGTTCATTCCTGAGCGCCGGCGCAAACTTCGTTGGCGCAACAGCGACGAGGCGTTGCTCGCGCTCGGCAGGTTCATCTACCTGCTCGCTGCAGCCGCCGCGCAATCCCAACCGGCCGGACGGATCATCGCGGCGCGCGGCGAGGCTGTGTTCTCGGCCGGTCGAGGCTGCGCCGCGTGCCACACACCACCGCTGTACTGAATAACAAGCTCGTCGCGGTCGAAGGCTTCACGCCATTCACGCATGTCATCACGGCGCCGCCAACGGCGGGCGTGTTGCCCGGCATCGGCCTCGATCGCGGGTTGGCATTGGACGCACGGAAGGGACCGGGTATTACAAGGTGCCGTCGCTGAAGGGTGTGCCGGGTCCCCTCGAACGCTCAGGATCGATCGCAACGCTCGAGGAGTGGTTCGATGCTGCCCGACTGCGCGGCGACTATCGGTCGAAGAGGCTGGAATCCGCCGGACGCGAAGACCCGCGCGATTCCGGGTCACCAGTTCGGACTGAATCTTTCAACCGACGACAAGCGGGCGTTGGTCGCGTTTCTCAGAACTCTCTAGGTCGCGTGGGTCCAGGTAGTCCAGGCGGTGACCTACCTGACCCTACCTGACCGGTCCCGCAGTTGACGGTGCGGATCTCTTGACGACCGTCACCGTCAGCGATGACGGGTGCTGCTTCGAGTGATGCACGCGCGTTGTGCGCGACGACGCCCTTGCCTTCGTCGTAGTTGTTGCCGCCGGTGTTGAGGTTGCGATCGAAGCGCGGGAAGTTGCTGCTCGACACTTCGATGCGCAGCCGGTGGCCGCGCGTCGAAGTAGTTGCTCGTCGTCAGCGGCTGCAGCGTGACCTTGTAGACCTTGCCCGATTCCATCCACGCGAGCGGCTTGTCGTAGCCGTCGCGATAGCGCATCCGCTGGATCGATTCGTCGAGGTTGTAGGCGCGGCCGTCGGGATAGACGTCGAGCACCTTGACCGTGAAGTCGGTGTCCTTCGCGTCCGACGAGACGTAGAGCGTCGGCGTGATCGGACCGCTCACTTCGGTGCCTTCCTTGAACGGCCTCGCGAGGTGTAGACGAGGATGTCGTCGCGCGCTTCCATCCGCCGCTGGTCGAACGCGCCGGCCTGCGACCGCGTTGCCGGTGCAGCAGACGTTGCCGCCGTACGACAGCACCGGGTTCATCGGATCGTAGGTGAACGCGTCCGGCTTGTCGGCGTCAGGCGCCGCGGCCGTCGAGCGCGCCGTCGCCGCGCAGCGAGTTCGCCTTGCCGCGCTCGACAGAGATAGAACGTCAGCGGCTGCGCGCCGGCGCGGCGGCCACGTGTCGGCCGTCTGCCACTTGTTCGATCCCCATCGTGAAGTAGGTGACCTTCGGCAGCGAGTCGAGCCGCGTCGCTCTTCTCGCCTTTCAGGAACCGATCGAAGAAGCCGTAGACGATCTCGTTGTAGTCGAGGCGCGCGTCGCCCATGCTGCGCTCGCCGACGATGGTGTCGGCGGTGGCGCGCGTGTAGGCGCAGTGCGCGACCGGCGCGATGACCGCCCACTGCTCGCTCGGCGACCTCGGGCGAGGCGGTCTTGCGCACGTGGTTGTAGAGCGCGAGGTTCGGGCCGACCGACACGTCGTACCACGACATGAACCAGAGGCCCGGCACGTTCAGCTTCATGTCGTCGTGGTACGAGGCCGCCGCGATACCACGCCGGATCGTTCGGCGCGCGCTGAATCATCTTGCCGCCGGTTTCGACCGGCATCGCGTCGGCGAAGATGCCGTGCGGGCCGTCGACGTTCTTGATGATGTCCTGCACCGGCAGGTGCCAGAGCGCCTTCGACCAGTCGACCGGCGGCAGATGCTGCGCGAGGTCGAACGACTTCGACGCGCGGATCAGATCCTCGCGCGACGGTGTTCGGGCGGAAACATCGGCCGCACCTGATTCTGCTCGCCGTAAGCCACGGCGATGAACAGCATCTGCACCGCGCCGCCGCGATACCAGTTGCCCTGCTCGTAGTACGGGCCGACGCGTCCGACGCCGGCGCCGAAGCCCTGCACGTTCATCGCCGCGTAGCCGGATGGCCGAGCGCGGCGACGCCCATCTGATACTCCGCGGTCGACGAGCAGCCGGTGGTGCCGATCTTGCCGTTCGACCACGGCTGCTTCGTCAGCCAGTCGACGGTGTTGTAGCCGTCGGTGCTGCGAGCCGAGGATGTCGTAGTTGCCTTCCGAGAAGAAGTGTCCGCGCTCGTTCTGCACGACATAGGCGTAGCCGCGCTTGACCGCCGGCGAGCGCCGCGGTCATGTCGGCCGGCACGCCGTTCTGGACGTCCCAGAAGTTGAAGCTGTACGGGCGTCCGCACCCAGATCGTCGGCACCTTGCCGCCGCCGGCGTTCTTCGGACGGTAGATGTCGGTGGCGAGCCGGACGCCGTCGGGCATCGGCATCATCACCTTGCGCTCGACGACGGCGATCGACTGCAGCTCGGCTTCCGGTGTCGATCCGCCGCTGTCTTGTCGGCGGCGCTGAGCGTCCCCTGCTGCGCGTGCGTCGAGCCCACGGCGCCGCGAGATCGCCAGAGATGCGGCGAGGATCGATGACGGACGGACTTCTTCTTCATGACGGCGATGATACCGCCGATGGGGCGGAAGGGCGGGAGCGAGGCAGGAGGGCAGGAGAGGGCGGGAGGACAGCTGGCCCCGGCCCCTACCCCGGCGTTATCTGTTCCGCGGACCATGATGTGCGCTTTCATGGTGCCGGCATTCACGATCCACGCACCGCCCCCTCTGCCGTTGTCGGGCAGACCCGTGGATTGCGACGTGGCGCCCGGCACGGCGATCGTGATGTGGCTTTCCGGCCGTGCATGCTCGCGGTCAGGACCGGCGACGGCGCACCACATCGATCCGTATTCCGGCTTCGCGCGCGTGCCGTCCTTTTCCATCGCGTTGAGCATCTCTTCGGACTTCGGCCGTTCGCCAGCCGCTTCGGCCTTCAGGTTCTGCGCTTCCCGCTCCAGGTTGCCGAGGCTGGTGCACTGCACCGAGAACGGCTGCTGCAGCGGGAACCCGGACCGGTCGTAGCAGACCAGCCGGTTCGTGCCTTTCCTCAGCGTGTCGTAGCTGAAGTCCTTCTTCCACTTGATGACCGTCGCCTGATCTTTCAGGCTGGCCGGGGCCGCGACCAGCGCCTTGTCGACGTCGGCCTGCGACGCGCCCGGCTCGAGCGGCGGCGGCGGAGGCGGCGGCTCGCCGCGGCGCTGCGCGTGTCAGGGCAACCGGTGGCGCTGATGGCGAGCGACGTGGCGAGGATGGCGACATCGAGTGCGATGCGCTTCATGGCGCGATGATGACGCCGTTGCGGGCAGGATCGGCGGATGGGCAGGATGGGCAGACGGGAGGGGCTAGGCGACGAAGGATCGCCGGGAGAAAAAGGGATGCGAAAAACAAGACCCGCGAGCGCGTTTGCACGCCCGCCGGGTTTCTTGATGCTTGTCCCTAATCCCTAATTCCTAATCCCTAGTAGCGATAGTGATCCGGCTTGATGCGGCCCATCCACCGGCACGCCGATGTAGTCCGCCTGATCCTTCGTCAGCTTCGTCAGCTTCACGCCGAGATGATCCAGGTGCAGCCGCGCCACCTGCTCGTCGAGGTGCTTCGGCAGCATGTAGACCTTCTTCTCGTAGCTTGCCGGTGTTGGCGTGCAGCTCGAGCTGCGCGATCACCTGATTGGTGAACGACGCCGACATCACGAAGCTCGGATGACCGGTCGCGCACCCGAGATTGAGCAGCCGTCCTTCGGCGAGCACCATCACGCTGTGGCCGTCGGGGAAGCGGAACTCGTCGTACTGCGGCTTGATGTTGATCCGCTCGACGCCCTGGATACTTCTTCAGACCGGCCATGTCGATCTCGTTGTCGAAGTGGCCGATGTTGCCGACGATCGCCTTGTCCTTCATCCGCGCCATGTGCTCGACGGTGATGATGTTGTGGTTGCCGGTCGCGGTGATGAAGATGTCCGCATTCTCGACGACATCGTCGAGCGTCGCCACCTCGATAGCCTTCCATCGCCGCCTGCAGCGCGCAGATCGGATCGATTTCGGTGACGATGACGCGGCAGCCCTGGCCGCGCAGCGCCTGCGCGCATCCCTTGCCGACTTCGCCGTAGCCGAACACGACCGCGACCTTGCCGCCGAGCATGACGTCGGTCGCGCGCGCGAGGCCGTCCGGCAGCGAGTGGCGGCAGCCGTAGATGTTGTCGAACTTGCTCTTGGTCACCGAGTCGTTGACGTTGATGGCGGGGAACAGCAGCGTGCCCGCTTCCATCATCTGATACAGCCGATGCACGCCGGTGGTGGTCTCTTCGCTCACGCCGCGGATAGACGAAGCGAGCCGCGTCCAGCCGCTTGGTCGCGGCCGATCGACGACTTGATGCATTCGAGAATGACGCCCCACTCTTCCGGATGCCCTGTGCGGGTCGAACGGCGGCACGCTGCCGGCCTTCTCGAACTCCGACGCCCTTGTGCACCACCAGCGTCGCGTCGCCGCCGTCATCGACGATGAGCGTGGGGCCGCTGCCGTCCGGCCACTCGAGCGCCTGGTCCGTGCACCACCAGTATCCTCGAGCGTCTCGCCCTTCCACGCGAGACACCGGCGTGCCCTTCGGATCTGTTCTCGGTGCCGCCGGTTTCCGGGCCGGCCGACGACCACCGCGGCCGCCGCGTGATCCTGCGTCGAGAAGATGTTGCACGACACCCAGCGGACATCAGCGCCGAGCTCGGCGAGCGTCTCGATGAGCACCGCCGTCTGAATCGTCATGTGCAGGCTGCCCATGATGCGCGCGCCGGCGAGCGGCTTCTTCGCGCCGTGCTGCTTGCGCAGCGCCATCAGGCCAGGCATCTCCTGCTCGGCGAGGCGGATTTCCTTGCGTCCGAACTCCGCCTGCGAGAGGTCCTTCACCTTGTACGGTTCTGGCGGCCTGCCGCCTTCGCGGCCGCGAACGGGTGCATCTTCTCGGTCATCAGTTGCCATTGCGTCTCTCTCTCATTTCGCGGCCCAGAAAGAGCCGCGACGCACGGTACTAATCCGATTTCGTGTCTTCGTGCTTTCGTGGCTTTGACTCGCTGTTGCGACAAACAATCCCGACCCTTGGCTTTCGCGTCCGGCGCCAGGTGAAACGATCCTCGCGTCCTCGAATCCGCTGCCGCTCAACGAGCCGCTGCATGTGCTCGTCGCTGAACCCGAGCCACACGTGCCCCATCTGCTGCCGATAGCTGTCGCGATCGTGCGGCAGCATGTCGACGAGCACGACGCGCCCCCGGCTTCGAGGACGCGCAACGCCTCTGCCAGCGCGCGATCGGGCTCCGGCATCGTGATGCAGCACGAGCATCAGCGTCGCCGCATCGAGCCGCCTCGTCGTCGATCGGCAGCGATTCGAGCTCGCCGCGCCGGAGATCGACGTTGTCGAACTGTTGCAGGCGCTTCTTCGCCGCCTGAAGCATCGGCGCGGACCCGTCGACCGCGACCACGCGCGCGACGAACGGCGCCAGTGCGGCGCTCACGGTGCCGGTCCCGCAGCCGAGATCGCCGACGACCCACGCGCGGTCCGCGCAGAGCGGCAAGCGCCGCGAGGTGGAAACGATCGCCGAACAACTCGTCGCGGACGCGATCCCATTGACCGACCGACGAGGCAGAAAAACTCCTGCGACTTCGTGCGCCGTTCGGCGAGCGTCGCCTGAAGACGGCGCTGGTCCTGCGCTGCCGCGGCGCTGGGACCGACATGCTCGCGGACCAGCAGCCAGAGCCGGCGGGCCGGCGCCGTCGAGCTCTTCTCTCGTCATCGTATACAGGTGGCTCGTGCCCTCGGCTCGCGCGCTGATCCACCCGGAATCGGCCAGCGCTTTCAGATGGCGGCTGACCGTCGACTGGGGCAGCTGCATGATGCCGCACAGCTCCGACACGGTCAGCTCGTGCCGATCGAGCAGCAGCAGGATCCGGCTGCGGGTCGTATCGGCCAGAGAGGCGAGGTGGTCGAGGATTGCAGGGGCCCGACTATTCATCCGTGAAACCGGATGAAAGGATATATCAGGCCGCCCGGAAGGTCAAGGCGTCGCGAACTATCGCTCGGCCATCCGCAGGCGCCCCCTTGACCACGCACCAGAGGCCCAGGAGCAGCACGAACAGCTGCGGCGGTTCGACGAGGGAGCCGCTGAACCTCGAGTGTTTCGTCGCGTCGAGCAGCAGCCAGATGCCGAATCCCATCAACACGATACCGCCCGGACAGGGCAGACCCTGGAGCCCTCGTGAGGCGCAGCACCAGGAGCGTGGCGAAGAAGGCGAAAATCAGCAGGCCCGACATATCCGGAGTAGACGGACCACCACGGTCGACAGTTCAGCACCGGGAGCTTGGCGACTCGGCGACTTGGCGAATCCAATTCACGCACCACTGAGTCGTCAACCTCGACAATTTCGCACGACCTCATCGGCCGGAGCCTGAACAGATCGAAATCGTCGCGGCGTTCGGCTGGACGGCGCAATACTCGGCAATCGCCCGCCGCACTTCCTCGGAGGCGTTGCGCTCGCGTGCGCGCGGCGCGCGTCGTTCGCGGCGCGCGCGATTGCGCCGCCGACGGCCAACAGATCGATATTCACCATTGGAATGCCGCCGGAAGGCGGTGTAACCGACCGCAGGCGGCTGCCACCCGATCGCGGCGGCAGCTGCCAAACCGGTTTGTCGAAGATGTCCTGAAGCGGGCGGCGCACCTCGATGTGGACGCTGAAATCCGCGCGGACCTCGGAAACGGGTGAGCTTCGAGGGCGGTTTCTCGAGCGCCGCGCGACGCGCCTCGGACCTGCTGGTCTGGCGGATTCGGTGTCGGCGTCGTCGCCTGATCGACCGCGGCGAGCGCGAGCACCAGCAGCGCGAGGTGCATCGGCTTATCGGCCGCCTTCGTGTCGCAGATGAGGATGCCCGCGCCGCTGTTCGGCTGCGCGCTGCAGTACGTCGTTCGACCGCCTGGCGGACTTCGGCGCGCGCGGCCGCCTCGGCGTGCGCACGTTCGGCGGCCGAGATGGCATTGATCGCCTTGCCGCGCGAGATAGTGGCCGACCAGATTCTCGATGAGGATCGTCAGCAGCTCCGGCTGGTTGAACGCGGCATAGGGCTGGCGCAGTGGGTTGTCAACCGACGGACACACGCTGGCGCTGCATTTCGTAGCCGTACACGCCGCCGGCGGGCGTAGGTCCTGGCTTTGTAGTTTCAGCGTCGCCAGCAGCTCGTCGAGCTTCTGGCGTTCGCGAATCATCACGCGAAACGTCGGCACGTTCGTCGGCAAGCGTTCGAAGGAAGATGGCCGGGGTCTGTTCGAGGCGCTCCCTTGATCTTGTCGAGCGACACGGAAGGTTCAGCTCGTTCTCGTCCGAGGACGCGGCGGGTGCCGGCGTCCGGGGCGGGACGGCTTGGGTGTTCTGCGTCCTCGGCGGACGCTGCCGCCAGCAACACCGTAAACAGTAGAACGGACAGGCGCATATATGGTGTAGGACGCTGCGGAGCCGTGGTCAGCCGTCCTGCCTTCAAGGTTACTGTGTTCTGCACGACTTACGCCAGCGGACGCTCGTCGGCCAGCGTTCGCTTCCGAACAGATGCGCTCGGGCGTTCGGAGGCGTAGAATGCCCTTAAGGACGGGCCGTCGTCGGGGCTAGGGGCTCGGGGCTGGAAGACGATCGCATCAGGTTCCGCGCGAGGATCAGATCGAGCTCGCCGACGCAATCGCCGAGGGCGCCAGGGCGCCGGCCGACGCAGGCGTTTGGCGAGTATTTCTCCGAGACCGGCGGATCGCGCGCGCTCGGCGCGGCCTACGAAGGCGCCTACGCGCTGCCCCGCGACCCGCACGAAGCCCACGCCATCCGGCCGCGGATGGATCGCCTGTTCGACTGCCTGGAAAACGTCCGCCGCCGCTGTCCCGAGGGCTGCAACAAACGGCTGCCGCTCAGCTCGATCATCCTGCACCTGAATGACGATCATCACTGGACGCGCGAGCAGATCGTCGACTGGCTGAAGAAGGACTAGCCTGCCGGAGCTCCCCGATGTTGTGGTGTACGTCGAGGCACTGCAGCGTCACGTCGTCGGTCCAGCGGCTCGAACGTCTGAATCTCCTCAGTCCGTTCGTTCTCCGCTCCGTCGACCCTCCCATCGATTCGATCAACGGCCGCACCATCACAGGCGTGCGGCGCATCGACCAGCGGATCAGTAGGTTCAGGGACCCTTCAGTGCCTCGGGGTCGCCGGCGCGTCGAGGGCGACGACCTCTTCCTCGTCATCCACCTGATGATCGCGGGGCGTCTGCGCTGGCGCGCGCCGGGACAGAAGCCGGGCATGGGACCCAAGTTGATCCTCGCCTCGTTTCAGTTCGCCAACGGCACGCTGTTCTTCACCGAGGCGAGCTCGAAGAAGCGCGCGTCGATTCAACTGCGTGCGCGGCGAGCGGCGCTGCAGGCGCTCGATCCCGGCGGGCTCGAGCCGCTCGGACGCCACGCTCGAGCAGTTTCACGACGCGCTGACGCGCGAGAACCACACGCTCGAAACGCGTCGCTCACCGATCCGCACCTCTTCAGCGGCATCGGCAACGCCTACTCCGACGAGATCCTGCACGCGGCGCAGGCTCTCGCCGTTGAAGCTGACGCGCACGCTGTCGGACGAGGAATTCGCTGCGCCTGTTCGACGCGACGCGGGCGACGCTGCGCCTGTGGATCGATCACCTGCGCGTCGAGGTGAAGGGACGGCTTCCCGAGAAGGTGACCGCGTTCCGCGCCGGAGATGGCGGTGCACGGCCGCTACAAGCAGCCTTGTCCCGTCTGCGGCGCGCCGGTCCAGCGCATTGTCTACGCCGACAACGAGTGCAACTACTGCGCGAAGTGCCAGACCGGCGGCCGCCTGCTGGCCGACCGCTCGCTGTCGCGGCTGCTCAAGGACGACTGGCCGCGCTCGCTTGACGAGTTAAATCAGTAAATGTAGATTTATAGATGTGAAGTCACGCCTCGGCGCTCTACCGGCTGCTCGGCGACGAAGCGCGGCTGCGCCTGCTGCGCGTGCTGGCGCGGGAGCGGCTCGAACGTCACCGAGCTCACCGGCGTGCTCGGGCTGGCGCAGTCCGGCGTGCTCGCGTCATCTCGGCCTGCTGAAGGACGCCGGCACTCGTCGTCGAAGAGCGCGACGGCGGCTTCAGCTACTACCGCGCTGGCGGCGTCGACTCGCGGACGACGGCGGTCAGCGCTGTCGCCGATGCTGCAGGCGCAGTTCGACGAGGTCGGCCGACGATCCGGCGGTGCGGGCGGACGAGGCGCGGCTGCAGGAGGTGCTGCGGCTGCGGAAGGAGAACTTCGACGCGCACGCCGGCCCGGACACCCGCGACGCGCGCCAGCTGGTGCCCGGCCGGAGCTGGGCGGCGTGGTCGCGCGCGCTGGGTCTGCTGATGCCGCGGCTGAAGCGTCGCCGACCTCGGCTGCGGCGAAGGCTACCTGACCATCGAAGCCGCCCGCTGGGCGTCGCGGGTCGATTGCCGTCGATCGATCGGATGTCGTGCTCGAGCGCGCGCGCGCGCTGGCGCGGCGCGCGCCGCGTGACGAACGTGATCTGGAAGAAGGGCGAGCTCGAGAAGCTGCCGATGCGCGACGCGTCCGTGGACGTCGCGATGCTCTCCCAGGCACTGCATCACGCGCAGCAGCCCGGCGCGCGCGGTCGCCGAGGCGGCGCGCGATCACGGCGCCCGGCGGCCGCGTGCTGCTGCTCGACCTCGCGCGACGCACCAGGAGGAGTGGGTGCGCGCCGAAGCTCGGCGACCGCCGCCTCGGGATTCGACGACGACGAGTTGAGGCGGATGCTGACGGCGGCCGGGCTCTGCCGACGTGCAGGTCGGCGTCGGCGCGCGCAAGGCGCGGCGATCCGTTCACCGTGCTGATCGCGGCCGGGACACAGACAACAGCCACGAAACACGAAAACAGTCGACAAGCCAACGAGCGTCTCGATGGTCGAGTGCTATCGTGACGAAGGATCGGAATACTCGGACGTGCGAACGACGCTCGAGCGTCTCGTCGACAGCGCATCCTCGTCCTCGACGGCGCGATGGGGACGATGATCCAGCGGCATCAGCTGACCGAAGCCGACTTCCGCGGCGCAGCGCGTTCGCGGACCATCCGCACGATCTCGCGCGGCGACAACGATCGTCGCTCGTCCTCACGCGACCCGACGTGATCCCGGAGATCCATCATCAGTATCTCGAGGCCGGCGCGGACATCATCGAGACCAACACCTTCAACGGCACCGCGGTCTCGCAGGCCGACTACGGGCTCGAATCGCTCGCCTACGAGCTGAACCTGGAAGGCGCGAAGCTCGCGCGAAGCAGGCGTGCGAGGCCTGGACCGCGCGCACGCCGGATCGGCCGCGGTTCGCCGCCGGCTCGATCGGGCCGACCAACCGGACGCTGTCGATTTCGCCGGACGTCAACGACCCGTCCTTCCGCGCCATCGACCTTCGACGCAGCTGAAAGACGCCTACAAGGAGCAGGTCCGCGGGCTTGATCGATGGCGGCTGCGATCTGCTGCTGCTCGAGACGATCTTCGACACGCTGAACGCCAAAGCTGCCATCGTCGCCATCGAAGAGGTCTACGACGAACGTCGAACGCCTGACGACGAACGGCTGCCGCTCATGATCTCGGTCACCGTCACCGATTTGAGCGGCCGGACGCTGTCGGGCCAGACGATCGACGCGTTTCTGGGCGGCGATCCGCGCACGCGCGGCCGTTCAGCGTCGGCATCAACTGCGCGCTCGGCGCGCGCGACATGCGGCCGTACCTCGCGGAGCTGCGCGCGCATCGCCGACTGCTACGTCAGCTGCTATCCGAACGCCGGTCTGCCGAACGCGTTCGGTCAGCATGACGAGCTGCCGAAGGACACGGCGGGCTACCTGCGCGAGTTCGCCACCAGCGGTTTCGTGAACATCGTCGGCGGCTGCTGCGGAACGACGCCGGAGCACATCGCGGCAGATCGCCAAGGCGATCGGAGAGGCTGCCGCCGCGGCGAGTCCCGAACTCCGGTAATCCCGTAATCGTGCACGTTCACGCAGTTCGCGGGCCTCGAGACCCTGACCGATCCGGCCCGACTCCAACTTCCAGATGATCGGCGAGCGCACCAACGTCACCGGCTCGGCGCGGTTCGCGCGGCTGATCCGCGCCGGCGACTACGCCGACGGCCACGCAGGTGGCGCTCGAGCAGGTGCGCGGCGGCGCGAACCTCATCGACGTCAACATGGACGAAGGGCATGCTCGACTCCGAGCAGCGCGATGACCGACGTTCCTGAACTACATCGGCGACCGAGCCGGAAATCGCGCGGGTGCCGGTCATGATCGACAGCTCGAAGTGGTCGGTCATCGTCGCCGGGCTGAAATGCGTGCAGGGCAAGGCGGTCGTCAACTCGATCAGCCTGAAGGAAGGCGAGGACGACTTCCTCGCAGAAGGCGGCGCATCGTCCGGCGCTACGGCGCCGGCGTCGTGGTGATGGCGTTCGACGAGCAGGGCCAGGCCGACACGATCGAGCGGAAGGTCGTCGATCTGCCAGCGCGCCTACGCGCTGCTGACCGAAGCGCGCCGGCTTCGATCCGACCGACATCATCTTCGATCCGAACATCCTCGCGATTGCCACCGGCCTCGAGGAGCACAACGCGTACGCGATCAACTTCATCGAGGCGACGCGGATCATCAAGGCGACCTGTCCCGGGCGTGAAGATCAGCGGCGGCGTCAGCAACCTGTCGTTCTCGTTCCGCGGCAACGACGTCGTGCGCGAGGCGATTCACTCCGGCGTTTCTCTACCACGCGATCAAGGCCGGCATGGACATGGGGATCGTCAACGCCGGCCAGCTGATCGTCTACGAGGACATCCCCAAGGATCTGCTCGAGCACGTCGAGGACATCATCTTCAACCGCCGGCCTGACGCCACCGAGCGGATGGTGGAGTTCGCGGCGACGGTGAAGGGCGGCGGCACCAAGCGCGAGCAGCGATCTGCCGTGGCGCGACGCGGCCGTCGAGCAGCGCGCTCGTCGCACGCGCTCGTCCACGGCGTCGTCGACTTCATCGAGGCGGACGTCGAGGAAGCGCGGCAGAAGTACCGCCCGGCCGCTCGAGATCATCGAAGGACCGCTGATGGACGGCATGAAGGTCGTCGGCGATCTGTTCGGCGCCGGCAAGATGTTCCTGCCGCAGGTGGTCAAGAGCGCGCGCGCGATGAAGCGGGCGGTGGCCTACCTCGAGCCGTTCATGGCAAGGCCGAGCGCGAGGCGCGGATGGCCGCCGGCGGGCGCGGCCGAAACGGCGTCGTCGAAGGGCAAGATCGTCCTCGCCACGGTGCAAGGGCGACGTCCACGACATCGGCAAGAACATCGTCGGCGTCGTGCTCGGCTGCAACAGCTACGAGGTCATCGACCTCGGCGTGATGGTGCCGGCCGACAAGATCCTGCAGACCGCCGATCGATCAGAAGCGCCGACCTCGATCGGCCTGAGCGGCCTGATCACGCCGTCGCTCGACGAGATGGTGTTCGTCGCGAAGCGAGATGGAGCGCCGCGGCATGCAGCTGCCGCTGCTCATCGGCGGCGCCACCACCAGCCGGCAGCACACGGCGGTGCAAGATCGCGCCCGAGTACGGACAGGCGACCGTGCACGTGCTCGACGCCTCGCGCGTGGTCGACGTCGTGTCGAGCCTGCTGAGCGACGAGCGGCGGCCGGCGTTCGAGCAGGCAGAACCGCGAGCTGCAGGAGACGCTGCGCGAGCAGCACAGCGCGCGGCCGCGAGCGGCCGCTGCTGTCGTAGCGGACGCCGCTCGGCCAACCGCCTGTCCGATCGACTGGGCGCGGCGAGACGCTGCCCGAGCCGCCGTTCGTCGGCCGGCGCGTCCTCGCCACGTGCCGCTCGAGACGCTGTGCCCCTACATCGACTGGACGTTCTTCTTCGCCGCGTGGGAGCTGAAAGGGCGGTTTCCGGCGATCCTCGATCACCCGCAGTACGGCGAGGCGGCGCGCGACCTCTACGAGCAACGCGCATGCTGCTGCTCGATCGGATCGTCACCGAGCGGCTGCTGACGGCGAGCGGCGTCTACGGCTTCTGGCCGGCGCGCCAGCGAAGGCGGACGACATCGTCGTCTACCGCGACCGCGAGCATCACCGGCGAGCTCGCGCGCTTCAACCTGCTGCGGCAGCAGGAGGCGATTGCCGACCGGAAGCCGAACCTGTCGCTCGCGCGACTTCATTGCGCCGCGCACCGCGATGTGGCGCTGTACCGGTGCGTTCGCGGTGACGGCGGGCGCTGGGCGCCGACTGCCCTTGCCCAGCGGTTCGAGCGCGAGCACGACGACTACAGCGCGCATCATCGTCAAGGCGCTGGCCGATCGGCTCGCCGAGGCGTTCGCGGCGTACCTGCACGAGCGTCGCGCGCAGCGAGTGGGGCGTCGATCGAGGCGCGCGACGCCGAGGAACTGCACAGCGAGCGCACCGCGGCATCCGTCCGGCGTTCCGGCTATCCCGGCGTGCCCGATCACAGCGAGAAGTTCAAGCTGCTTCGAGCTTGCTCGGCGCGCAGCGAAGTCAGGCATCGCGCTCACCGAGCACGCCGCGATGACGCCGGCCGCCAGCGTCAGCGGGCTGTATTTCGCGCATCCGCAGGCGCGCTTACTTCAGCGGTCGGCCGCCTCGGCGAGGATCAGATTGCGAGCTACGCGAAGCGGAAGGGTGCAGTCGATCGAGCAGGTCGAGCGGTGGCTGACGCCGAACCTCGCTTACGAGCGCGCGCCGCTAATCCTGTCCCGTCCGATTACGGTGGCGTATTTCACGACTTAAGTCTTGTTCCTGAGTGAAAGCATACGTCACACTTCCTAGTGAAAGTAGCGTGCAGATATGACAAAATCGAAAGTCATTTACAGTTATGTATAAGACATGATATGACTTCAATGGCAATTGAGTGCTCTATATTTGACAACAGCGTTTCAGAACGGAACACCCAACTGAGATTTCAGGTTTTCCCTAGATATTCTGGAGAGGTTTGGGTGCTTTGTTCCCGACCAAGTGTCACGACGTGGCACAATACGCACGTTTTCTGCGTCTGACCCAAAAATTGTCAATTTCTGTAAGTCATTGACCTGTATTCAGTTCAACCCATTGCGTAAAAAAAAGTGACAGAGCTGTGCAATTCCCTTGCGACATTGCCCAGCCGCTTGAACTCCACTTTCAAAACTTCAGTCCGATACAAGGCGGTCTGGGGACCGAAGCGCCTGGCCATCGCGGCCCTGGCATTCGTCCTCTTTGGCGCCAGCCGGCCCGCGTCCGCCCAGGGCCCCACCAAGCTCGACGCCGATCTGCAGTCCCGGGCGACGGCAGCGGCGCGTTGCGCACGAGCCGAGTCATCGTGACCCTGGCGCCTGGCGGTTCGTTGCCGGCCGCGGTACGCGCTACGACCGCACCGGCAAGCTGTCGACCATCAACGGTCACGTTCTCACGTGCCCGACAGCCTGCTGACGGCGCTCTCGACGAATGCGAACGTCAGGCACGTGCGGCGATCGTTCGGTGCACGCCTCGAATTTCCGCACGTCGATCGCGTCCGGCGCCTTCTTTCGCGCGCACCGACCTCGGTTACACCGGCGCCGGTGTCGAAGTCGCGGTCATCGATTCGGGGTTGGCGTTCAATCCACGACGATCTCAAGAACGTCACGTTCTTCAAGGATTTCACCTCCGTCATCCCGCGCCTGACGCGGTTCGACGATTTCGGCCACGGCACGCACGTGGCCGGCATTCTCGCGGGCAGCGGCAGGATTCGGCAGCGGCCAGAACGCGGGCATCGCGCCCGGCGCGTCGCTGGCCGTTCTCAAGGTTGCTCGGATCGCAACGGCAACGGCACGGTCGCCAATGTCATCGCGGCGCTCGACTGGGTGGCCGTAGAACTACAACCAGAACGGCCACAACATCCGCGTCGTCAACCTGTCGGTCGGCGCGCCGGTCACTGAGTCATACTGGACGTCGATCCGCTGACGGCTGGCGCGACCAAAGCGGCGTCGTCGATCTCGGATCACCGTCGTCGCGGCCGCCGCCGGCAACGGCGGCATCGAACGCTGCGGGTCAGCCGCGGTACGGCGGCGATCACCGCGCCGGCCAACGCGCCGTGGGTGCTGACGGTCGGCGCGTCGAGTCACGGAAGGCACGCTGACGCGTGCGGACGACAAGATGGCGCGACGTTCAGCTCGCGCGGTCCGACGTGCATCGACCGCGGCGGCCAAGCCCGACCTGGTCGCGTCCGGCGTCGGCACCGTTGTCGACGATCGCCACCGAGGCGTCGCTCTACTCGATCAACGCCAAGCTACCTCGTGGCGGCCACGGCGCGCGATCCTGCGTACCAAGCCTGCATGGTGCTCAGCGGCACCAGCATGGCGGCGCCGGTCGTCAGCGGCACCGTCGCGCTGATGCTGCAGGCGAATCCGTCGCTGACGCCGAACGCTGATCAAGGCGATTCTGCAGCATACCGCCGAAATCTATCCGGGCTACAACCCGCTCGACAGAAGGCGCGGGCTTCCTCAACGCGCTCGGCGCCGTGCGCCTGGCGAAGTTCTACGCGTCCGCGCACAGCGCCGGCGAGGCCGGTGCCGATCGAGCCGATTTGGGGCCGGCAGATTTTCTGGGGCAACCACCGCCTCCGCAACGGCTTCATGCTGCCGACCGCCAATGCCTGGCGGCCTCAACATCGCTCTGGGGCTCGGCGCAAGACGCTGGGCGACACCGGCGACAACATCGTCTGGGGCACTGCGTGCGGCGGCGGCGATTGCGGCGACAACATCGTCTGGGGCACGGCCGCCGACGGCGACAACATCGTCTGGGGCACTGCTGGCGACGGCGACAACATCGTCTGGGGCACCGGCCGGCGACAACATCGTGTGGGGCACGGCTGGCGACGGCGACAACATCGTCTGGGGCACCACCGACGGCGACAACATCGTGTGGGGCACCGCGTGCGGCGGCGGCGACTGCGGTGACAACATCGTCTGGGGCAGCGGCGATGCTGGCGACAACATCGTCTGGGGCACCGGCGACGGCGACAACATCGTCTGGGGCACCACCGACGGCGACAACATCGTGTGGGGACAGCCGCTGCCGGCGACAACATCGTCTGGGGCACGGCGAGCGACGGCGACAACATCGTCTGGGGCTCGGCCAGCGACGGCGACAACATCGTTTGGGGCTCGGCAAGCGACGGCGACAACATCGTTCTGGGGCACTGCTGACGCGCAGTCAGCCGCGCCTCAACCTGCAGCAGAACCCTTCGTTCAACTGGTTCCTCGAACTTCGACAACCGGGCACCCTGGATGAGGCAGGAGTTCGGCGAAGTCGCGGCGCCGCGGCCGGCCGGGCAGTAACGACAGAGATCGGGACACTGACGATGGAAAAGATGCCTTACCAACCGGAGCTGGACACCAGGGTCGTGCCGGTGCCATCCGGGCAAACGATCAGCAGCCGACTGGCAGCAGCGGCTGCCGGTGCTGAGCGGCAAGCAGGTCGTGCTGCGAGAACTCCGCGCGACCGACGCCGCGTCGCTCTTTGCGCTGCTGACCACCGAGGAAGTGTCACGGTTCATCTCGCCGCCTCCCACATCCGTTGAAGGCTTCGAGCGGTTCATCGCGTGGACGCACCGTCAGCGCGCGCCGCCGGCAGCTACATCTGCTACGCCGTCACGCTTCAGGGATTCGACACCGCCATCGGCATCTTCCAGCTGCGCCAGCATCGATCCGGCATTCTCCACCGCGGAATGGGGCTTTGCCCTCGGCTCGCCGTTCTGGGGCACCGGCGTCTTCGTGGACAGCGCGGAGCTCGTCATCGAGTTCGCGTTCGAGACGCTCGGCGTGCACCGCCTCGAGGCGCGTGCGGCGACGCTCAACGGCCGCGGCAACGGCGCGCTCCTCAAGATGGGCGCCGTTCAGGAGTGCGTGCTGCGCAAGTCGTTCGTGCGACAACGGTCAGAACCTGGACCAGGTGCTCTACGCGATTCTCGAGGACGACTGGCGCGCCATGCGGATGCCGGCGGATCTGCGGTTCGCGGCGCCGGCGCGCGTCCACTAACGACGCGTTCACGACAGCGAACGTCAGCATCTCGTGAACGCCGCTTCGGCGGCGTCTCACCCCAGGGCCGGCCATATGTGCCGGTCCTTTCTTTGCCTCAGCCGCCGGTCATCGGGCCAGGATCTGCGCGGCTTCCACAGCTGACAACTTGAACCCGGCGCGCGACGGCGCCACGAGCTCGTCGGAGCGCTGCGACGATCGCATCAGGCCCGCGGTCCCGTGGGTGCGGGTGGCGAGGATGTAGTGGCCGATCTCGTGGGCGAGCACACGGCCGACCGCGCGCCCGACGATCAGATCGCGGCAGCACCCGCGGCGATCTGCCAGGCGGCCAGACTCAGCGCCCGCGTGTCGGCGATCAGGGTCAGCAGGGCGTTCAGGAACAGACTGACCCTCGGCTCCGGTGTCCCGTCGGGGCGGAACGCGACCTCACCGAGCACGATCACCGGACACGTCCCGGAGATACGCGGTCCGCGGCCTCGACGGCGAGCACCAGCGTGGTCGCTGGCCGCCCGTCACGCACGCCGGTGCGCGCTTCAGGGCGAGGCCGTATGGCGCCCAGATGTCCGCCGCCTCCTGACGGCCGTGCGCACGACCGGGTCGGCAAGCGGCAGTGAATCGTGAAACGCCAGCGTCACCTGCAGCACCAGAGCGATGACCATGAGTCGATGCTAGGCGCGTCGCCTCTGTCATGAGCGAAATTCTTTGTCATCATCATGATGATGAGATAGTCTCATGTTGATGGATCTCGAAGTCCGCCACCTGCGCCTCGTATCGGCTGTCGCCGAACTCGGCAGCCTCACGCGCGCGGGCGATCGGCTGCACCTCACGCAGTCGGCGCTCAGCCACCAGCTCCGCGACATCGAATCGCGGCTCGGGCGCCGCGCTGTTTCTGCGCGTCGGCAAGCGGCTGGTCCTGACTCCCGCCGGCGAGCGGCTGCTGGCCATCGGCGCGCGATGTCCTCGATCGGCTGGATCGGACCGAGCAGGACATCCACCAGATGGGCAGGCGCGCCGGCGATGCTGCGGCTCACGACCGAGTGCTACACCTGCTATCACTGGCTGCCGCCGCTGCTCGTCCGCTACCGGCAGCGCTTTCCGCGCGTCGAGGTCCGCATCGACGTCGGTGCGACCGGCCATCCGGCTGGACATGCTGCTGGCGGGAAAGCTCGACCTGGCGATCATGAGCACGCCGGTGCGCGACCGCCGCCTGGTGTCGCGCCCGGTCTTCGACGACGAGCTGGTCGTCGTCGCGGCGAGGGATCATCGCTTCGCGAAGCAGACTCACGTCCGCCTGTGTCGGATCTGCGGGACGAAACGCTGTACGTGTACCCGCCGAAGCGAAGAGAGCCGGGTCCTGCAGGAAGTGCTGGTGCCGGCAGGGCATGTGCCGGCGCGCGTCGAAGAAGTGATGCTGACGGAATCGATCGCCGAGCTCGTCAAGGCGGGACTTGGCGTCAGCGTGCTCGCTCGCTGGGCCGTCCAGCCGCTGGTGGACGCCGGCTCGATCGTCATCCGTCCGCTGACCGCGCGCGGGCTGCGGCGCCAATGGCGCGCCGTGATGCCGAAGGATCTTGCCGGCGCCGACTACATCGGCGAATTCATCGAGCTGCTCGGCAAGCATGCGCCGACGGCGCGCGCATCACGCATAAGCCGCGCCTGACCTGACGTCACGGTTTCGCCGCGGTCGTCTTCGGTGGCATCGTCCGCCCGGGCACTACCCACCGCGGCGCCATCGGACGCGCGGCGGTCAGTGCCGCCTTCGATCATGTCTTCCTTCGCGTTGTAGACGATGACCTGCGCGACGCCCTGGCCGCCGGTGCCCGCGCGCACACGCTGTGCCCGCGGCGCTCGAGCTCGGCGACCGTGTCGGCCGACAGGCCTGTATTTCTCGAAATCCAGACGGTCTGGCAGCCACTGATGGTGGAAGCGCGGCGCGTCGATCGCCTCCTGGGCGTTCATGCCGAAGTCGACGACGTTCGACGATCGTTTCGAGCACGGTGTTGATGATGGTGCGCCCGCCGGGGCTGCCGGTGACCATGAACAGCTGACCGTCTTTGCGCGAGGATCGTCGGCGACATGCTCGACAGCATCCGCTTGCCGGGCTCGCGCCAGGTTCGGCTTCGTCCCAATCAATCCCTCGGCCGTCGTCAGCTCCGGCGCGGCGTTGAAATCGCCCATCTCGTTGTTGAGCAGGAAGCCGGCGCCCGGCACGACGATCTTCGAGCCGTAGCCGGCTTCGAGCGTGTAGGTCATCGACACCGCGTTGCGATCGGCGTCGACGACCGAGATGTGCGTCGTTTCGTCGCTCTCGTGCGACCACTCGAAGCTGGTCGGCGAGGACGACTTCGGTGCGCTTCTCGTCGATCGTCTTGCGCAGGTCGCCGGCGTATCGCTTCGAGATCAGCTTCGCGACCGGCAGATCGCGATTGAAGTCCGGGATCGCCCAGATACCGCGCGCGATCGGCGATACGACCGCTTCATCGCCTCGGTCATCAGGTGCACGGCGTTGGCCGATCCCGGCCCCATCTTCGCCAGGTCGTAGCCTTCGAGGACGTTCAGCATCTCGATGACGCCGATGCCGCCGGAGCTCGGCGGCGGCATCGAGAAGACCTCGTATCCGCGGTAGGTGCCTTTGACCGGCACCCGCTTCTTCGCCGCGTACTTCTTCAGATCGTCGCGCGTGATGAGTCCGCCGTTCGCCAGCATCTCTTTCTCGAGCGCGAGCGCGGTTTCGCCTTCGTAGAACCCGGCCGGACCCTTGTGTGGCGATGCGCTCGAGCGTGCGCGCGAGATCCGGCCTGCTTGAGCGTGTCGCCCGGTTCGTACGGCACGCCGTTCCGGCTGAACGCGGCGACTGACGCCGGGGTACTTCGCCATCGAGTACACCGGCCGGCCGTTGGCGTCCGTCGTCCGGAGCGCGTTCTTCAGCGAGCGGGAGAGTCCTTCACTGACCGTAAAGCCGTCGCGCGCGAGCGCGACGGCTGGGTCGACTCAGACGTTTCCACGGCAGCTTGCCCTGTTCCTTCCACGCGAGATGCAGCCCGGCGACCGTCCCTGGAACGCCGACGGCGAGATGGCTGTTGTGGTGCACCTCCGCGCTGTAGCTTCCCGTCCTTCATGAACATCGTCGCCGACGCTTTTGCGGGCGCCACCTCGCGGAAGTCGTAGGCGACGGCGTCGCCTTTCGCGGGGCGATAGACGATGAAGCCGCCGCCGCCGATGTTGCCGGCGGTCGGGTGGACAACGGCGAGCGCGAACGCCGTGGCCACCGCCGCATCGACGGCGGTGCCGCCGCCGGCGATGATATCGGCGCCGATCTTCGACGCGATTTCATTCTGCGACGCGACCATCCCTTCTGGGCGCGCGTCGGGACTGAAACGGCGGAGACGAGTGAGCGAGAAGAGCGCAGCGGCGCAATGACGAGCAGAGTGCGGTGGGGCTTCATGGCGCGGATTATAGCCGCCCGCGCGCGGCAGCCCACGGTGAACGCAAAGATCGCTAAGAACGCAAAGATCTTACACCTTCTTCAATTTCCACCGCCCGCGCCGGAACAACAGCCCGCTCACCACCGACATCGTCGAAAACGCGATGGCCATCGCCCAGAACACGCCGTCCGGGCCGAATCCCAGCGGAAGACCGAGCGCGTATGCCAGCGGGAGCTCGAACGCCCAGAAGCAGCCCAGGTTGATGAGTGTGGGCGTGACCGTATCGCCGGCGCCGTTGAACGACTGGGTCAGGACGTAGCCGGCAGCGTAAAACGGAAAGCCGGCGGCGATGACGCGCAGGCCGCGCGTGGCGATCGGGCCCACCTGCGGATCGGTGGTGAACCACGCGACGATCGTGCCGGTGAAGATGAAGCACAGGAGGCCGGTCACCGACAGGAATGCCACGTTGTACGCCGTGGCGCGCCAGACCGACGTCTCGGCCCGGTCCGGTCTGCCCGCGCCGAGGTTCTGGCCGACGAGCGTGGCGGCAGCGTTCGAGAGTCCCCATGCCGGCAGGACGAGGAACATGATGATGCGGATCACGATCGTGCAGGCGGCCACCGCGACGCTGCCAAACGAGGCGAAGATACGAACCATGCCGATGTAGCTCGTCATCCCGATGAGCGTCTGGAACACCGCGCTCCCGGACAACCGCACCATGTTCAGCATCACGCCCGGATTCAGACGAAGATGCTGGCGGCGGATGACGATGCGGCCGTTCCCTCTCGCCAGAATGAACAGCTGCACCATCACGCCGATCCCGCGGCCCGTCGTGGTCGCGACCGCCGCGCCGGTGACTCCCAGTCGTGGAAACGGGCCGAGCCCGAAGATGAAGCAGGGATCCAGACAGATGTTGATGGCGTTGGCGATCCAGAGCACGCGCATCGCCACCGCGGTCATCGCCGGCGCCGCGGAATACGGCGTTGATCAGGAACAGCAGGAGGACGATGCCGTTGGAGACCGAGGACGATCTGCGTGCATGACACGTGCACGAGCACGTCCGGGCGGAGCGCCCATCAGCGTCAGCAGCGGCCCGGCAAACCAGAAGCCGGCAACGCCGACCGGCACCGCCACGAGAATGCCGAGCGCGATCGCCTGAACCGCGGCGATCGCGGCGCCGTCGTGATCCCGCTCGCCGATGCGGCGCGCCACGGTCGCCGTCGCGCCCAGGCTCAGTCCGATCGCCACCGCGTAGATGATCGTCAGCATCGACTCGGTGAGGCCGACCGTCGCGACCGAGTCGGCGCCCAGGCGGGAGACGAAGAAGACGTCGACCACCGCGAACACCGACTCGAGCACCAGCTCGAGCATCATCGGAATCGCGAGCAACAGGATCGCCCGGCCGATCGGACCGTCGGTGTACTCGCCGTGATGCGATCCGGCGATCGCCTCCCGGATCGTCGCCCACACAGGCGCGGCTGGTCGCCGATCGGTTGGGCCTCTAGCATCGCTGAATCATCACAAGGGACACCAACGACACAAGGTGTTTCCCTTTGGTGTCCCTCTGTAGTCCTTTGTGGTGCTCAGGCGGTCAGCTTACGGAACGTAGCTATCGGCATCGATCTCGACGCGCAGCCCGGGGCCTGGCAGTCCGGCGACTTGCACGGTGGTTCGCGCGGGCCGGTGCCCACCGAACATGCGGGAGTAGACTGGCGTTCATCGTCTGAAACTCGTTCATGTCGACGAGGAACACGCCGCAGCGGAGCACGTGTTGCAGGCTCGAGCCGGCCGCCTCCAGGATCGCCTGAGATGTTCTTCAGACACTGCTCGGTCTGCGCTTGTGTGTCGGGTGCGAGCGCACCCGTCGGAGGATCGACGCCGGCCTGTCCCGAGACGAATACCAGGCGCTCGAAGCCCATGCCCGGCGAGTAGGGTCCGACCGGCTTTCGGGAGATTGGCCGCCTGAACGGGTTTGTGCGACATCAGCGTATGTGGTAGTTGCTCGAGCAGAGCCGCGCCAAGCCCAGGTCGGTGAAGGACTGACGCGGTCAGCCGCGCTCCACCGGTCGCGAAGGGTCTGAGGACCATTCGCTCCACGAACCGGCATACAGCTTGGCGCCTTTGAAGGCCCGCGTGCTCGAGCGCGCAGCAGGTTGTGGCAGGCGGTGACGCCCGAGCCGCAGTAACAGACGATGTGACTCGGAGCGACGGTGCCGAGCAACCTCGCGCCAGTCGTCGCGCAGATCCTCGGGCGGAGCGGAAGATGCCCTGATCGTCGAGGTTGGTCTGATAGAAATGATTCGGCGGCGCCGGGAATGTGGCCGGGCGTTCGGTCGATCGGCTCGGTCTCCCGCCGCGGAAGCGCTCGGTGCGCGCGCGGCGTCGACGAGTCTCCAGTCCGGCGTGGCGCACCAGCGATTCGACTTGCTGCGCGTCGGCCGTCATCTCCACGCGCGGCGTGCCCACGAATGCTTTCGCTCGCGCGTCTCGACGCCGGTCGCGGTCGGCCGGCCTTCCGTGATCCACTTCTTGAATCCACCATCGAGGACCGCGGCCGCGTCGTGTCCTGAGCCAGCGCAGCATCCACCAGAGACGGCTCGCGTAGATGCCGTTGTCCTGATCGTAGGCGACGACCCGCACGCCGCTGGTGATGCCGAACTTGCTCGAGTGTGTTTCGCGAAATGTCTTCGGATCCGGCAGGGGGTGGCGTCCATTCGTCCCAGTTCTGGGACCGGCGAGATCGCGACCGAGGTGCGCGCACTCGGCACCGGAATGTGCAGGTTCAGTATTCCTGCTCGCCCCACGACTCGTCGTCGAGTTTGGAAGCGGCAGTCGACGATCGCGAAGGCCGGATCGCCGAGGTGCATAGCCAGCGCAGCGGTGGAAATCAGCGTCGAGAAGGCCATGATCGAACGATATATCAGGCAATACCCGGCCGACTCCCCGCCAACCAACATCCTGACGGACTCGTCTAACTGACCTGATCGCCATGCTCATCAGCCTCGCCGCGCTCGCGCTGTCTCGCCGCCGCCTCTGCCACGCCCCCGCGTCGACGCTGTTCCGGTGCCCGCCACGTCGAAGTGCGCTCCGTGTGTCAGCGGCGCTGAATGACGAAGCGTGGCGTCTTCGCCACGCCGGTGGAGCGCGTTCCGTCAGCGCGAGCCGAAGGACGGCGGCGAGCCGAGCCAGCGCACGGAATTCCGCGTCGCCTACGACGCCTTCAACCTGTTCGTGAAGGTGCGCGCGTTCGACAACGACGCCGACAAGATCGTGACCTATCTCACGCGCCGCGATCAGGATTCGCCGTGCGACTGGCTCGCACGTCGCTGATCGACTCGTATCACGACCAGCGCACCGCCTACGAGTTCGCGGTCAATCCTCTCCGGCGTGAAGATCGATCGCTACTGGCATAACGACAACAACCGCGACGACAGCTGGGACGCGGTGTGGGACGTGGCGGTGTCGCGCGATCCGCACGGGTGGACGGCGGAATTCCGCATCCCGTTCTCGCAGCTCCGCTTCAACCCGTCGCGAGTCGAGCACGTTCGGCTTCGCGGTCGCGCGGCAGCATCGGCCGGCTGAACGAGAACCGACACCTGGCCGCTGCTGTCGCGCGCGGCGTCACGGCTATGTGTCGTCGTTCGGCGAGCTCGGCGGACTGTCGATGGCGCGCGTCGCCCAAGCGGCTCGAGCTGCGTGCCGCACGCGGTGGCCAACCTGACGCAGGCAGCCGAGCGGCGGCAGCCCCTGCGTGAACGACGTCGGATCCCGGAGGCGCCGTCGGTCTCGACATGAAGCTACGCGCTCACGCCGGGCCTCACGCTGCACCGGGACCGTGAACCCGGACTTCGGCCAGGTCGAAGCGGATCCGGCGGTCGTCAACCTCAGTCGCCTTCGAAACGTTCTTCTCCGAGCGCCGGCCATTTTTCGTCGAGGGCTCCGGCACGTTCAACTTCGGTCTCGACTGCAACGACGGCGCGTGCACCGGCCTGTTCTATTCACGGCGGATCGGCCGGTCGCCGCAGGGCTCCGGACGACCTGCCGAGCGGCGATGGCATCTACACCGAGGCGCCGCGCAGTCGACGATCCTCGGCGCGGCGAAGCTCACCGGTCGCGTCGGCAAGTACTCGATCGGCGTCATGCAGGCGGCGACGCAGGAGGAACGGGCGACGATCCTGACCAACGGCATGCGCGTCGAAGCAGCCGGTCGAACCGCTCTCGAGCTACACCGTCGGACGAATCCGGCGCGAATTCGCCAACCAGTCGTCGATCGGACTCATGGTCACGAGCGTGAAGCGTCAGCTCGGCGACAGCCTTCGATTCCCTGCCGGACAGCGCCTACACCAGCGGCGTCGACTGGGACCTCGCGCTTCAAGAAGCGATACTCGGTCACGGGCTACGTCGTCGGCAGCCGTCTGCAGCGGCGAGCCCGAGGCGATCGTCGCGCATTCAACAGAACAGCCGGCACTACTTCCAGCGTCCCGATTCCGCGAGCACTCGAGCTCGATCCGACGCGGACGTCGCTGACCGGCGGCGCCGCGATCGATCGGGATCAGCAAGATCGGCCGGCGAGCGCGTTCGCTTCAACTCGAACGCGTCGTTCAAGATCTCCGGGCTTCGACATCAACGACATCGGGTTCCTGCGGCGGGCCGACCAGCGATCCATCGGCAACTGGCTGCAGTTCCGCAACGAGAAGCCGAATCGCTGGCTCCGGAGCCGCTACATCAACTTCAATGAGTACGCCGGCTGGAACTCCGACGGCGACAAGCGCTAGCAGCGGCGGCAATATCAACGGGGCTTCAACGCTTCATCAATAACTGGTCGGCGGCGGCGGCGGCAAATTACAACGCCCGCAACCTGACGATCGCGCCGACGCGCGGCGGGCCGGGCGTCTACAGCGAGGGGTACAAGACGTTCTGGTCCTGGTTCAACACCGACAACCGCAAGCCGATCGTCGGTGAACGGCGTTCAGACGGCATGGGCCGCGACGGGATCAAGTCGTGGTTCCGCGATCACGAGTTCTTCGCGACCTCACCGTCCGATCCAGGCGATCACGGTCTCGACCGGCGTGCGCGTCAACCGTGCGGTGAACGACTCGCAGTGGACCGACCTCGTCACCGACTCGCGCGATCACTACGTGTTCGGCCGATCGACCAGACGACCGTCGCGCTGCACCCAGCGCTTCAACTACACGATGACGCCGAACCTGTCGCTGCAGCTCTATGCGGAGCCGTTCGTGTCGTCGGGCGACTACGGCGCGTTCAAGGAGCTGGCGAACGGCCGCAGCCTCGGATTACGGCGCGCGCTACGCGCCGTTCGCCTACGCGGACGACCCGAACTTCAACGTGAAGTCGTTCCGCACGACGAACGTGCTGCGCTGGGAATACAAGCCTGGTTCGACGCTCTTCGTCGTCTGGCAGCAGGCGCGCGAAAACGACGCGGTGCCCGGCGGGTTCCAGTTCGGCCGCGACATGCACGACATCTTCGGCGTCGCGCCGCGGAACGTGTTTCTCGTGAAGCTGGCGTACTGGCTGAATTACTGGATCGCGGGGACTCGGGGACTAGGGGACTTGGGTCCGATCTGCAGTAGTCCTCACAGTCCCCATAGTCCCCAAGTCCCCTACTGTTTGTAGACCGTCCCATTCTTCATCACGAACTTCACGCGCCGCAGCGCCGACGAGATCCTTCGTCGGATCGCCGTCGAATGCGACGACGTCGGCGTAGAGTCCCGCTTTGACCGCGCCGATCTGGCTTTCCATGTGCAGCACCTTCGCGGCGACGGACGTCGCGCTCTTCAGCGCCGCGGCGATCGGCATCCCGTACGCGACCATCGCGTCGAGCTCGCGCGCGTTGTCGCCGTGCGGAAACGTGCCGACGTCGCTGCCGTTGATGATCGTCACGCCGGCGTCGAGCGCGGCTTTGAAGCTGGCGCGCTTCGCGCTGCGCGGCGGGCGAGTCGGGATTCGCCGGCGGCCAGGGCCCGGCGCCCGCCGTAATGGTGGGGCACAGCGCGACGTGACGCTCGGCCATCAGCTTGAAGATCTCCGGTGTGCCCTCGCCGCCGTGTTCGATCGTCTCGACTCCCGCGAGCGTCGCGCGGCGCATGCCCTCGGCGGTGTTGGCGTGCACGGCGACCGGCACGCCGGCGCTTTTCGCGGTCTCGACCGCCAGTTTCAATTCGTCGAGCGGAGAAGGTTGGCCGCGAACCCGGCATCGGTCCCCAGCGGTAATCGGCGTACATCTTGATCCAGTCGGCGCCCTTGCCGATCTGATCGCGCACGACGCGCGTGAGGCTGTCGACGCCGTCGGCTTCTTCAGCGCCCTGAGGGACGTTCCATTCGGACGACGAACTTCGGCTGGTAGCTGCCGGTGGCGACGATCGCCTTGGTGGACGCCAGGACACGCGGACCCGGAATGATTCCCTGCGCCACTGCCTGCTTCAGCTCGACGTCGGCGTACTGCGCGCCCTCGGTGCCGAGGTCCCGGACGGTCGTGAAGCCGGCCATCAGCGTCGATCGCAGATGGTTGGTCGCGCGCGCCACGCGCAGCGCGAGCCCCTCGCGCGACACCTGATCGGTCCACGATGTCTCGCTGTAGGCGTGCAGGAGGATGTGCGAGTGGCCCTCCACGAGCCCGGGCGTCAGCGTCGTTCCCGGCAGGTCGATGACTCTGGCGCCGGCGGCGGCGGTGGTCGCTTCCGGACCGACTGCGTCGATGCGTTCGCCTTTCACGCGCACGCTCCAGCCTTCATGCATGGCGTCGCCGTCCCACACGCGCGCGGGCTTCAGAATCGTGATGGCGTCGGCGGCCGCCGCGGACTGGCCGCGTTGAGCGGCAGACGGCGCGACGATCAGGAGTGCAGCGGCGACAGTCAGACAGGTCTTTCGCATTCCGCGAATTATAGTAGGGCCGATGCTCACCCTGAGCGAGCGCGACCGGGCGATGCTCGCCGGCGATCGTGGTCCCGCCGCGCAGCTGGCGATGTCGATTGTCGTCAGGATGGCCGCTGTGTACGGCGCGTCCGAGCTGATGGACGTGTCGCAGGCGCACATCGACAGCACCATCTATCTCGGCGACGCGACGCTCGAGTTCGCCGAGCGGCTCGCGTCGCTCGGCGCGCGCGTCGCCGTGCCGACCAGCCTGAACGTGAGCGGCGTCGACGAGTGCGGGTGGAAGGACTGGGCGGTGTCGCCGGAGTGGGCGGCGAAGGCGGCGCCGGCAGATGCTCGCGTACGAGCGGATGGGCGCGTCGCCGACGTGGACCTGCGCGCCCTACCAGACCGCGATGCGACCGTCGTTCGGCCAGCAGGTGGCGTGGGGCGAATCGAACGCCATCGCGTTCGCGAACTCGGTGATCGGGGCACGCACCGAGCGCTATCCGGATCTGCTGGACGTGTGCTGCGCCATCACCGGCCGTGTTCCCGCGGTCGGCCTCCATCTCACGGAGAATCGCGCCGGAGAACTGCTGCTCCGCCTCGAGCGCGTGCCGCAGGCACTGCGGAGGACGACCAGTTCTTCGCGGTCCTCGGGCACCTGGTCGGCAAGCTCGCCGGCGATTCGATTCCCGTGATTGACGGCGTCTCGGTGCAGCCGGCCGAGGATCAACTCAAGGCCTTTCGCGGCGCGCCGCCGCGTCATCCGGGACGCGTCGCGCTGTTTCACATGGTGGGCGTCACTCCCGAGGCCCCGACGCTCGACGCGGCCTTTCAGGGCCGGACCGTGCCAGCGGCCACGACGATCGGCGACCGCGGATCTCCGCGCCGCGCGCCAGGAGCTGACGACGGCCGATGGCCGGGAGCTGGACATGGTGATTCTCGGCAGCCCGCATTTCTCGGTGGCTGAATTCCGGCAGCTCGCGCCGCTGGTCGCCGGTCGGCGCGCGCACCCGCGTGTGAAGTTCCTGATCACCTCCGGACGGCTGATGAAGGAGCTCGCCGAAGAAGCCGGCGTGCTGGCGCCGATCGTCGAGTTCGGCGCGCAGATCACACTCGACACCTGCATTCTCGCCTCGCCGATGCTGCCGACGGAGATCGAGACCCTGATGACCAACTCGGCGAAGTACGCCTACTACGCGCCGAGCCTGCTGAACACGCGCGCGTCACGTTCGGCAGCCTCGCCGACTGCGTGCGCTCCGCGATCGAGGGCCGCGTCGTACGCGACGAGTCGGTATGGCAGACCGCGTGATTGCGGGCCGCCCGATCGTCGAAGGCGCGGCTGAAGGCGAGGCGCTCGTCACCACGGAGGCGCTCTCCTTCTGGGGCGGCTACGATTTCCATACCGGCGAGATCATCGACAAAGCATCATCCGCTCGCCGGCGTTCGCGCCGCCGGCCGCATCCTCGTCGTGCCCTTCAGCAAGGGCTCGTCGACGACGACCGCCGGTGCTGCTCGAGGCGGTGCGGGCCGGCACGGCGCCCGCGGCGATCCTGAACGACCGGCGTCGACTCGTTTTTCGCCCTCGCGTCGATCGTCGCGGATGTGATGCACGGGAAGGCCTTTCCGGTGATCGCGCTCGAACCTGGTGACGCCGCGGTGCTGCAGACCGGCATGCGCGTCAGCGTGGAGCGCTCCGGCGCCATCAGGTATTAGCCACGGAGGCACAGAGCCACAGAGAGGAGCGCCTCCCGCGCGACTGACCGAGGCCGACAGCCAGCGTCGCGGGACGTTGAGACGCGCCGGCAAAGTCATCGATTCGACGGCGTGGGCCTGCGAAGCAGGCCCGCGGAGCAGTAAACACTTCGCGGAAGCGAACCGCTTCTGATCCGCCCGCGGCTCGTTTCCGTGAACTGTTTACGTGTACCGCGCCGCTTCGCGGCGCGCCGTCGAATCACGGTGGTCCGCTCCGTGCCTCTGTGTCTCTGTGGCCAGTTCCCGGCAGCGTTTCGCGCGGTTGTCCTCGCCTTTGATACGATCTGGGTCGCATGGCGAAGCCCGTGGAACTCGAGAAGCTGACCGGCGTCGCCAGCCGGTTTCGGCGTTTGTCGCCGAGCGGTATCCGTTCGCCCTCGATTGAGGCCGTCGACGCCTGGGAAGCGACCACCGGCGGTCGCGAACCGAAGGGCGAGGCTGCGTTCGAGGCGCTCCGGCTGGCGTTTCGCCGCGAGCTCGCGAGGACGGCTCGGATCTCGCGCGCGTCCCCCAGGGACTCGGCGACACCACGCCGCGGACGAGCGCCGCCCGGCGCATCGAGCAGGCGCAGCTCTCGCTGCTCGACGAGTGCGACGGGTTTCTCCGGCGGCTGGCGATCGAGGCCTCGCTCACGCGCGAGGAACGCCTCGAGATCCTCCGCGGACATGATCTCACGCGCGCCACCGACAACCGCCTCAAGGCGCTCTTTCTCGGCGGCGAAGTGCGGATTCGGGGCGAACGCCTTTCAGGGAAAGGGCTTTCGATCGCTCGGCCAGGAAGCGATCTACGGCGCTGCGATGCGGCTGCGCCGCGGGGCGAAGCTTACCACCGTGCGCCTGACGACGACTCGCGGAGCGCGAAGGCCTCAGGCGATCCACCGAGCGCGAAGGCTTCAGCCGATCTGCAACGGAGCGCGAAGGCTTCAGCCGATCCACGGAGCGCGAAGGCTTTAGCCGATCCACGGAGCGCGAAGGCTTTGAGCCGAGCGAGAAGTGTGGCAGGGCGACGATCGCCCCGATGATTCGCGATCTGGGCGCCACGTTCGCGATGCGGCCCGAGCCGGCGACCGTCCGCATGGTCCTCAACTCGCAGATGGCCAAGGCCGGCATGCCGACCGACGGCAAGGACTTCGGCTACGGCGATCTCGACTGGGGCGTCCTTCTGCCGGCCTCGCCGCTGACGATCGCGACGCTCACCCTGACCGGCATGGCCGATGGCGTTCTGGCGCGACGGCTCGAGGCGTGTCGCCGTGTCGTTCATCGGCGAAGGCGGGTCGTCGCTGGGCGAATGGCACGAGGCGATCAACCTCTGCGCCGCGCGCCGCCTGCCGATGATCTTCTGCGTTCAGAACAATCAGACGGCGCTGTCGACGCCCGGTCTGCGATCAGTCGGCGGTTCGTGTATTCGCCGACAAGGCGGCCGGCTACGGCGTGCCGGGCCTGACCGCTCGACGGCACCGATCCGGAGGCGATTGCCGGCGCGTTTGGCTGGGCCGCCGAGCGCGCCCGCGCCGGCCTCGGACCGACGCTGATCGAGCTCGTCGCGATGCGTCTCTGCGGGCCACGCGCACCACGACGACATGCTGCTACCTCGGCCGCGATCCGCAGACGTCATGGGACATTCCAGCGCTGTCGGACCAGGGCTACGCGAACCGCGAGCTCTACGCGTGCACTGGGCCGCGCGCGATCCGATCGCTCTGTACGTCAGGCGCCTGCAGGCGGAAGGCATCGTCGAGCCCGGCGACGTCGAGCGCTTCAAGCACGAGGCCGAAGCGATTGTGGAGGCCGAGGCGCGAGCGATCATCGAGGCGCCGTGGCCCGAGCCGTCGCAGGCTGGCGTCGGCGTGTTCGCGAACGAACCGGCGCGGAAACGCGTGGAAGTGCTGGATCCGGCAGATCCGATTAACCGCGGAGCGCGCCGAGACGCAGAGCAGGATTCCTCTGCGAGCTCCGCGGTCTCGGCGGTCAGACGTGGACAGGTCGAGTTGTCGCCGCCGTTCGACCCGAAGGGCAGGACGCTTCTCGAAGGCGTGATGCTCGGCGTCGGCGACGCGCTGCGCGCCGATCCGCGCGTGTTCGTGTACGGCGAAGACGTCGGCGGGAACTACGGCAACGCGTTTCTGCTGCTGAAGCCGCTCGTCAAGGAGTTCGGCGATCGGCTGATCAACTCGCCGCTCGGCGAGAGTGCGCGTGCTGGGCGTCTGTGTCGGCGCCGCGATCGCCGGGCAGCGGCCGATCGGCGAGATGCAGTTCAACGACTTCGTCGCCACCGGCTTCAATCAGCTGGTCAACAACGCGGCCAAAATGCGATACCGGTGGGGGCACGCTTACGGCGCCCGATGGTGGTCCGGATGCCGTGGGGCGGTCTGCGGCACGCGGGGCCGTATCATTCGCAGAATACGGAGGCGTGGTTCTACCACACCGCCGGCCTCAAGATTGTGGCGCCGTCGACGCCTCACGACGCGCGGGCGCTGATGGCGTCCGCCGTCGCCGATCCGGACCCGGTGCTGTACTACGAGCACATCGCGCTCTATCGCGACCCGCGAATCAAACAGATGCTGTCCGACGCGCCGCCCGAGCCCGATCCCGCTGGGACGCGGCGGCGCTGCGCCGCGCCGGCGACGACCTGGCCATCATCTCGTATGGCGCCTTCGTCCATACGGGCATGCGGGTCGCGGCAACGCTGGCGCACGACGGCATCGAGGCGAGCGTGCTGGATCTCCGCATCGCTGACGCCGCTGGATCGCGACGCGGTCCTCGCGGTCGCGCGCCGCTGCCACAAAGGTGCTGATCATCCACGAGGACGTCGCGAACCGGCGGCATTGGCGAAAGCCTTGCCGCGATCATTCAGGAAGAAGCCTTCGAAGCGCTCGACGCGCCCGATCCGCATCGTCGGCGCGCTCGACACGCCGGTGCCGTATTCGCCGTCGCTCGAGGGGTTCTATCTTCCGAGCGACGCGTACATCGAGCGTGCCGCGCGACTGCTGATCGCGTATTGACATCGAGATGACGCGCCGCGAATGGTCTGGCCGCTGGATGTCGACGGCGCCGTTCGCACTGGCGTGTCGCGGCGGACCGGGCCGAGCGCGCCGCGCAGATTGTTGCCGCATTCGAGAGCCAGGGCATTCATCGGACCGGCACCGACGTCGATCGCGCGTCGGCAGAGTGGCTCGCCGCCGGAGTCCGCGACGCCGGGCTGACACCGGCCCTCGAGCCATTTCCACTTTCTCCGCGTCGATCCTGGTTGACGCCAGCATTCACGGTCCGAGGGCGCCGCATTCCAGGCGTGCCGCTGTTCGACGCCGCCTTCACCGGCGCAGCTGGCATCGAAGGCCGTTTCGGACCGTTAGGCGCCGATGCCGAGCTCGGCGCTCGCCGAATCCGCACCGAATGCCGTGCCGCCGCCGGCGTCTCTGGGGACGCGCGTCGCACGTCACGTTACAAGGCGATTGTCTGTGTCACGCGAGGTGGCCGCCCGGGCCTGTGTCCGAGTAACGCCGATGCGTTCCTGAAACCATTCGGTCCGCCCGTGCTCCAGGTGTCGAGCGAAGAGGGCGGGTTTCTCGAGGAGTCGGCGCGGCAGGGCGCCCCGGTTCATCTGGTCGCGCGCGTCGAACGTAAGCCGGTCCAGGCGGTGAACGTGACGGCGCGGCTGGCAGGCGCGGACGGCTCGCTTCCGCCGCTGGTCGTGATGACGCCGCGGAGCGGCTGGTGGACGTGCGCAAGCGAACGCGGCGGCGGCATCGCGTGCTGGCTCGAACTGATGCGCGAGCTGAAGACCGGCTCGCTGGCGCGCGATGTCGTATTCGTCGCTTCCAGCGGCCACGAACTGGGCCACCTGGGATTAACGCATTCGTGGACCGGCGTCCCGGAATCGTCTGCGCGAAGCGCCGGCTGGATGCACTTCGGCGCCAACATCGGCGCCGCGCAGGATCCCGGCAACACGGTTCAGGCGTCAGACGACCTGTTCGAGAAGATGCTGACAGACGCGATGACGGCGGCCGGTCTGGCCGTGGCCCGCAGGGTTCCTCGGGGCACCGTCCCTGGCGGCGAAGCGGAGGTCGTCCACCGCGGCGGTGGCCGTTACGTCTCGGTGATCGGGCGCAATGCCCTGTTTCACAATCCCGCAGATCGCGGACCGGAAGCGATCGATCCGAAGGTCATCTCCAGCTTCGCAGACGTCTTTGTCCGGGTCGCGCGATCGATCGCGTCGCGCACCCTGTGACCAACGGCACCGGCTGACCATGCTCCGTCGTCGTTGGGCGCGGGTCGGTCTGGTGGTGGCGGGCATCGTGCTGATCGCGGTCGGCGCGATCGTGCAGAGTCAGCTGCCGGCGATTGGAGCCGGCGGCCTGCTGCATCCCGTTTCGTCGTTCAGCGGTCGGCCGGCCGCCGGACTCGTGCGACGCGGCGCTCTTCGTTGGTGTCGGCGTTCAGCTCAAGGGATGGCGATGTCCCGCCGCGGGGGATCCGCCTTCGCTCGGTGCGCGACGTGACGGCTTCGGCGGGACAGGTCGGCGGGGCACGCTCGTCTACCCGCATGGCATCGCCGACAATCGCGGGAGCGCCACCGGGATCATCGAGCGTTTCAGCCGGCGCGGCTTCGACGTCATCGCATACGATAGCCGCGCGCATGGCGAGTCGAGCGGTGCCGCCTGCACGCACGGCTTCTATGAAAAACAGGACCTTCGCCGCGTGGTGGACACGATTGACTCCGGTCCGGTCGTGCTGATGGGCACGTCGCTTGGCGCGGCAGTGGCGCTGCAGGAAGCAGCGGACGACGACCGGGTCAGCGCGGTCGTCGCCGCGGAAACCTTCTCCGATCTGCGGACGGTCGCCATCGAGCGCGCGCCGTTTTTCTTCACGCCGAACACCATCCGGCGGGCCTTCCAGCTGGCGGAAGCGGAGGGCCGGTTTACGATTGACGTCGTCAGTCCCGAGGCCGCCGCCCGAAAGATTGAGCGCACCCAGTGCTGATCATTCACGGATCGATCGATCGCGATACGCCGCCCGATCACTGAGGCGGGTGCTTCGAGGCGTTGCATGGTCCCGAGGCAGTTGATCCTGGTGCCGAACGCCGGGCACAACCAGTCGCTGAGCGGTGCGGTCTGGCAGGACATCGAAAACCTGGCTCGATCGGGCACTCAGCGCGCGCGCCGCATCCCGATGAAGCTGCGGTGGGCGCTCGTCGTGATGGGCATGTGGATCATGGGGTCGATCTGCATGTCGGTGGTGGCGACGGAGAACTTCTACACGATCGATCGATTGCTCGACACGTCGACGAACGTCGAGTTTCACGGCGCCGTGCAGAAGCTGGGCACACGCCGGCGCGCGACCTGCTGCGGTATCTCTCGTCCGAGCTCAATCGCCTGCTTTCCAGGCATGGAATGTCGCGCAACTCGTCCTCGGCGGCCTCGCGCTGTGGCTCCTCGCGACCTCGCCGGCTCCATCGAAAATGCAGGATGCGCAACGACGCCGCGCGCTCTGGGGTGTCGCCGCGATGGTCGGCGTTGTCGTGCTGATGCTCGGGTATCTCACGCCGCAGATCGTGTCGCTCGGACGCAGTCTCGACTTCGTGCCGCGCGATCCTGCGCCGCCGGGCATGCAGAAATTCTGGATCCTGCACGCCGCCTACACCGTCGCTCGAGATGTTGAAGCTGCTGACCGGACTGGTGGTCGCCTGGTGGATTACAAACTGGGGCGCTGCCTGACGTCGGGGCTGGACCGGAGGACTGGGACCAGGGACGCTACCGCAGCCAGCCCCAGTCCCCGAGTCTACTCATTCCTGAGAGCCCGACAGCGGATCCAGTCGCATTGCCCGCCGCGCCGGCAGGTAGCACAGCCGCGGTCGCCACGGCCAGGATGAGCGTCACCAGACACCGCGACGAACACGAGCGGATCGTGTGTGGACTGACACCGTAAAGAAGGGCTGCCGAGCAGCCGCGATGCCGCGGCGGCGCTGCGGTACGCCGATCGCGAGTCCGATGCGCTGCCGAGCCTGATGCCGTGAGCCGAGCACGAGGCGCAGCACGTCACCTGGGGCTCGGCGCCAAGCGCCATGCGCACGCCCATCTCGTGCGTGCGCTCGGCGACGACGAAAACGAGACGAGCGTGGCATACAGCCGACCAATGCGAGCCAGCGCGAGCCCGGCGACGAGCGCTGGTCATCGACGCGGCAACGCGAATCGGCAGCAGTCGATACGCCAACGTGATCCGTGAGCGTCCGCCCAAAGAATCCCTGAAGGTGAGGATCGACGGCCTACAGCAACGACTGCAGCTCATTGAGTAATCGGTCGGAGGGCCCGCGTGACGCACGACGCGTCATGCCTCGCCGCGGCTGTTGCGCGAACGGCAAATAGATGTGACCCTGGCGCTCCTCTCCGAGCGTCACGGCTTCGTGTTGCTGTCTTCCGCGACGCCGACGACGATGCACGGCGTGGTCGGCATCGGATGCCGCCGCGGATGTCGACCCACAGCCTGCGGCCGACCGCGATCGCCGCCGGGCCAGAAGCGTGTCGCCAGCGTCTCGTTGACGATCGCGACCACCGGCCTCGCCCGCGCGTCGTCGGTTTCCGCGAAGGCGACGCCCGGCGACGAGCGGCGTTTTCACGACGTCGAAGTAGCGCGCGCTGACCACCATGAAGCTGGCGGTCGGCGACGCGGCTTCGCCGGCCGAGACGCACCGGTTCACGCGCGTTCACGCGAACGAGCGGCGTCGAGCTGTCGAGCGGCGCGCGCGCGACACGGCTGCCGCCGTGACGCCGGGCAATGTCGCGGCTGCTGACGCACCTCTTCGAAGCAGCCGCAGGCGTCTGCCGCGTTCGGTCCGTCCGCCGACTGCGTCGACGTCGAGCACGACGACGCCACGCGGATCGAAGCCGAGGTCGATGGCGCCGCCTCGCGCGACGCTGCGGACGAACAGCGCGGCGCCGATCAGCAGCAGCAGCGAGACGGTAATCTGCACGGTCGGCGAGTGCCCCTCGCGGACGCGCCGGGTCGTCCGGCCGCCGATCGACGCCGTCGCGAGTCTTCCTTCAGCGCCGGCGCGATGTCGGGTTTCGATCGCCTGAAGACCGTTCCGACGAGTCGCCAGGACGATGGCGGCGATGCCAGCGCCGCCAGCGCCGTAAACGCGATCACACGGACGTCCGATCGAACGATCGAGTCTGAAGCGTCAGCGTCGGCAGCGGACTGATGTTCGCGAGCGCCTCGGCTCAGTCCAGATCGAGAGGAGCAGCGCACCGGCCCCGCCGGCCGCCGCGAGGAGTGCAGCCTTCGACGGTCAACATGCGCGCCAGCCGGCCCCGGCTCGCGCCAAGCGCCACGTCGGACCGCCAGTCTCGCGCCGGCGGCCCAGCACGCGGGCGCAGCAGCAGGTTCGCGACGTTGGCGCACGCGATCGACGAGCACGAGCGCCACCGAGTCCCGAGCAGCAGCGACAGAAACATCTGGGCGAGGCGCCGCTGATCGCCGGTCGCCAGTGTCGCCGGCAGCACGATCGATGATCCGGGCCAGGCGGGACCGGAGGTCGCCGCGCGAGATCGTCGGGAACTCCGTCGCCGGTGAACTCGCGCGCGATGCGCACCGCGATCAGCTGGAGCTTCGCCCTGCGCGCGCGCCGACGTGACGCCAGCGACGCAGCCGCCCCATCGAGCGCGAGCGTGCGCTGCGCGCGATCGATCCGTTCCAGTGGACGCCAAGAGCGGTGCCGGATGCTCTCGATCGGCACCCAGACATCCACCGGCGCGCCGACGAAGCTGCCGATCGCAGACGGCTCCGCGACGCCCGACGATGGTGTAGGTCGCCGCGATTCAGCAGCACGGCTGGCGGCCAACGAGCGCGCTTCTGCGCGCCGAAATCGTCGCCGCCACAGCGCGTCGCTGATGACGGCCACCGGCGGCGAGCTCCGGCCTGATCGTCAGCGTCGGGCGAGCAGACGTCCCTTGCGGCGCCGTGACACCGCGCAGCGGCAGGTATCGCGCTCGAGAGCGATCTCGCCGATCAGTTGATCGGTCCGGCTGTCGGCAGTCGAGCGACAGCGTCGCGAGGTTGACGCCGCTGACAGATCCTCGAGGGTCGTCGGCGCGCTCGCGATAGTCGACGAAGTCGCGGACACGAAGAACGGCGCGCGGCGCGCTCGCGCACCGGTCGCTGCCGATTCGCGCGACGACGCGGACGACGCGGTCTGAGTTCGCTGCGCGGCGAGCGGGCGCAGCAGCACCGCGTTCATCACGCTGAAGATCGTCGTATTCGCGCCGATGCCGACCGCGAGCATCGTCACCGCGACAATCGTGAAGCCGGGCGACTTACGCAGGTGTCGCAGCGCAGATCCAGCGCGTCCTGCCCGTAGCCGGACCAATCCAGCCATGGCCGAGTCTGCCCGTCGACTGGGCGCAGAGTGCGCGCCAGGTGCGGCTGATCCGGCGAAGGCGCGATCACACCCGGTGCAGCCTTCAACGTATCGGCCGTGGTCCGCGAGAAGCGCAGACCAGTCCGATCGTCCACGCGCGCGTCATGGGCGTCGCGTGCCTCGGTCGCGGAACAGCTCGAACAACGCCAGCCCGTGGCGTGGCGGCGAGACCGCGCCGGATAGGCGCGCATCAACCAGCGGAACCAGGTTTCGGCAAAGTGGACCGTCATCACGCCCGCCCGGTTTGCGGAAGCAGCTCGAGCGCGGCGGCGGCGACCAGGCGTCGTCGAGCCGCGCCGCCCGGCCGGCGACGACGCGGCGCCCGAACGCCGTCAGCTTGTAATAGCGCCGGCGCTCGTCGTCGAGCTCCGCGGCTGGGCGGCGGCCGATTCCTGAATCAGGCCGCTTGTCGATCAGCTGCTCGATCGATCGGTAGAGAGTCCCCGGCCCGATATCGCGATGCGCGCCCTCGGGCGGCGAGGTCCTTCTTGATCCCATAGGCATGCCGCTCGGCTGTCGACGAGCGTCAGGAGCATCAGGAAGTGGAGCGGCTTGAGGGGCAGCAGGTCGTCTGGCTTCGGCATACCGGTCCGGTCAGTATACTACCGAACCTGGTAGTAGTGAGCCAGTAGGGACTAGGGATTAGGAGGGGTGGATTAGGGGCCAGTCCAATCCCTATTCCCATCCCTACTCGTTTCTAGAGTAGCCTGCAGCGGATCGATCCGCGCGCCGCAGGCGGGCGCAGATACGCGGCCGCCAGCGCCACCGTCACGAGCAGAATCGTCGTCGCGGCAAAGCTCATGGCGTCGGTGGCGCTGACGCCGACCAGCAGGCTCTTGAACAGGCGGTCGCGCCGAGCGCGGCGATCAAGCCCGATGGCGACGCCCGTCAGCGTGAGGCCGAGCCCCTGTGCCGCACGATCGGTCGCGACGATGTCGCCGGCGGGTGGCGCCGAGCGCCATGCGCATCCCGATTTCCGGCGTGCGCTGCGCGGCGAGAGCGGCGATCACGCCATAGAGGCCGACGGTGGCCAGCAGCAGCGCCAGCGCCAGAACGCGCCAAGCAGACTGGCAACCATCCGCTGAATGAAGACGGCGAGCAATACGTAACCGAACGAAGTACTAC
>ERZ1370068.5025-contig-4067_pt1 | contig 43855 bp, 52 predicted proteins | sample MGYA00561227_ERZ1370068 | MGnify/ENA primary metagenome ERZ1370068 (study PRJEB38410, sample SAMEA6850437) | metagenome | study: Metagenomic assessment of the ecological functions of the soil: analysis of the soil microbiota associated with the...
CGCTATTGCAGTTAGTCTGTCAGCCCTGCCCGGTTCACAGTCAGAGCGCTGATATTATGGTGCAGCAACGAAAGCTACTGCTGGCTTGTCTCAACAGGTACGTGTGCATCGGCGGGCGAGATAAGCATATAACCTCCTGGATGGAGAAAAACCCAGGCGGTAGTCCCGCCAGTGCAAAAAGCTTCAGTTTCGCGAGATAGTAATAACCATTGGGTGGCTTCATAGTCAGGAGCAGTGCTGAGAGGAAACCCGTGCAGGTAGCCATGGATCAACCCCGGCATGGTGGTCAAAGCCGTGAGTTTCGGTAGCGGGCGCGCTGTTGCAATGAACCCGCAGCAATTTCGCGGTCCAGCGCGTCATGTGGCGGTTCATCGCGCGGTGGTGGCGCGACGTTCGCGCCGAGAGATACGGCAGTGGCGGACGGCGCGTTGAAGGCAGTTCGCCAGCTGCCGGATGGCAACGGTCAGACGATCCTCCTCTCCAGCCAGGAGCTGGCAGCCAGAGGCCCCGGTGCGTTCGAATGGCCGAGCAGGTAGATACGCGGTTGCGGTGCGGCCAAAGCGCATGAAGTCAGCGATCTGGTGGCGCTGAGCGTCGCCAGGTGCCGCCCGTGGAGCCAGTGATCCGCCGGGATGCGGCCCCCGGAAGCCGAGGACGGCATCATCTGGCGGTGGTGACTGGTCTCGCCCTGTCAGGAGTTGCACCGCAGCGTTGAGAAGGGTAATGGAGATGCGCCAGCTCATCTCAGCAGAAGGCTGCCATCTTCGCGCTACAGTACTGCGCCATCGGTAAGAGATCGACGATGGTTCTCCAGATTCATCCCGCGCATCTCGAACCAGTAGAACATCGGGGGTCGCAGGCAATTCGACCGCGAAGTTCGCTTCTGAACCTGGCTGCGCACCAGTTGCGTCGGTCAGTGGCGCTTTCCAGGTTCAGGCGACCTGACAGTGCCGGCTGCCGGCATCAGCAGGCTGTAGGTGAACTGCCAGGTCGAAGGCGCGTAGCGCGGCGACGCCCAGAATCAGTGATGCGACAGCGCCGCGCAGCTTCCAGGTTGCTTGGTCGCGCGCCGGTACCCCGGTGGGGCGGCGCAGGCGCAGCCACGGCGTCGTTGTGTTTGCCGTGTGCGTGACGAGCGCGATCGCGATCCATCGCGAGCTTTAGTGCCGGTTTTGACGAGAATGGTGCCGTGCGTTGAAGGCCCTGACTACCAGCAATTAACGCAGCGTTGAAGATGATTTTCGCCAGCGTTAAACAGGACGAAGCTGGAAGTTGAGTTGAGGCGAGCCGCGCAGGTGGCATGTTGCTCATGAGTTGGTCGGCCGCGTCACGAGATATTTCGCAAAGAGCCGTGAAAGGCGTGACGATTGCGCATGGTCGGCGCGGTCGAGTATTGCCGCGTGGCAAAGCGCCGAGAGCTCGCGCGTTTTCGACGATCAGCGATCGTCTCGCTGAACTGCGGCGTGACTGAACTGAAGCAGCCCGGTTTTCCTCGAACGCAAAGCAGAAGGCCGGGGAACTAAGTTTCGTTCGCGTCGATGACGGTGCCTTCGCGCGTCAGGATGCCGGTGGGTTCAGCGACGACCGCCTCGTGCCGGCGGCGTGTCCGGCGCTGTTGATCGCCGTTGGTTGCGACGCATCACTTATGCTCAGCGGGTCGGCAAAGCATCGCGTCGTCCTCCGACCGTGCCGGTACTGATGAATATAGCGCCAGGCTTCCGCTCGCTTCTCTGGCGAGATGGCGAGCAACTGCTTTCGCGTGCGCGATGCCGGCAGCTTCGCCGTTATCACCGTGGATTGCAGCGTGGTAGTGGACGTCGATGTCGTCCCGTGGTGGAGCTGCCGGTGACGCGGCCTGCGAGGGCCCGAAGTCGGCCTGGCAACCCCATCGTGCGGTCCGAGAACACAACCCAGCCGAGGTGTCGTCCGGGCGATTGCGCTCGTAAACCTCCACCCGCGCCCGTGGCAGGGCCTTGCGGAACAGGATGGCGGCGTAGAGCCCGGCAGGCCCGCGCCCCGAGGCAGACGATGCGTTTCACCCGACGCCATTACAGGCCTAAATAGCTTAACTGTCAACTATATGGACCGGACCGTGACCACCGCAGTGAGTGGGACGTCCCCGATTACCTGACGCAGTGACTCGAAGCAATTCGGGCAAGCCTCCTCTTTATGTGCGCAAGGCCTTGCGGCGCAGCTTCCGCTGGTGGTCTCGGGCGGGGCCTGGAGGGAACTCGATGACCCGCGGGTACTTGTACGGCGCGATGCGCTGTTTCACGAAGTCCTGCAGCTCCTTGACGAGGGCGATGTCCCCTGCCCGTCCCGGGCGTCAGCACCACGCAGGCCTTCACGATCGTGCCGCGCTCGGGATCCGCCGTGCCGATCGACGGCGCATTCGCGCACGGCCGGGTGCGCGAGCGAGCGCCCACTCCACTTCCGGGCCCCGCGATGTTGTAGCCCGCCGAGACGATCATGTCGTCGGCGCGCGCGACGAACCAGAAGTAGCCGTCCTCGTCGAGGCGGTAGATGTCGCCCGGTGACGTTCCAGCCGTTCTGCACGTAGTCGCGCTGGCGCTCGTCGTCGAGATAGCGGCAACCCGTCGGCCCGGTCACCGCGAGCCGTCCCGTCGCGCCCGGCAGCATGGCCTCGCCATCCTCGTCCAGCACGCAGGCGCGTGTAGCCCGGCAGCGGCTTGCCGGTGGAGCCGGGCCGGATGTCCTCGCCGCTCGGCGGATACGAAGATGTGGATCATCTCCGTCGCGCCGATGCCGTCGATGATGCGGATGCCGGTCTTCTCGAACCAGCAGGTCCGAGACCGCCTTCGGCAGGAACTCGCCCGCCGAGACGCAGCGCTTGAGCGACGCGAGATCGCGGCCGCGCGAGCTCGGCGGCGAGCGCGCGATAGGCGAAGGGCGCCGTGAAGAGGCAGGTGATCCGGTGACGCTCGATCGCCGCGAGCACGGCCGCGGGCGCCGGCGCCTCGATCGGCACGGTCGCGGCGCGGAAGCGCAGCGGAAAACGAGCAGCGCGCCGAGCCCGAAGGTGAAGCCGAGCGGCGGGCTGCCGGCAGTAGACGTCGCTCGGCGACGTCTTCAGCAGGTGCCGCGCGACGACGTCGCGCCATCGCGAGCACGTCGCGATGGAAGTGCACGCAGGCCTTGGGCTGGCCGGTCGTGCCCGAGGTGAATGCGAGCAGGCAGACGTCGTCGGACGCGCGTGTCGGCATTGCGCGAAGCGGTCGGAGGCATGTCGCCATGCGCGCCTCGAGGTCGCCGTCGCCCCAGGTGATGAGCGGTGCCGACGCCGCCGGCTGCCGCGACGCCCGCCAGTTCGCCGACCACGCGCTGGTCGCAGAGCGCGAAGGCCGGCTTCGCCTTGCCGATGATCGCGGTGAGCTCCGGCGCGCGCAGCATCGGCATCGTGGTGACCGCGATCGCGCCCGCCTTCATCACGGCGAGCCAGGCGGCATAGAGCTCCGGCCCGTTGTAGCCGCGCAGCAGCACCCGGTTGCCCGGCACGACGCCCGCGTCCGACGAGGACGTTCGCGATGCGGTTCGCGCGCGCGAGCAGCTCGCGGTAGGTGATGGCGCCTGCGTCCGTGAGCGATCGCCGGCCGGTCGCCGTGGCCCTCCGCGATGGCGTCGTCGAGCAGCACCGTCGCGCAGTTCAGCCGGTCGGGATAGCGCAGCTCCGGCAGATCGAAGTGCAGCCGCGGCCACTGAGTTCCTTCGGCGGCAGCCGGTCCTTCGCAAACGTGTCCACGGCAGCATTCTAATGGCGCAGTGAACAGGGGACATCCCGGTCTGCAGCGCCGGGAAATCGGGGCGTCGCCTATTGTCGCGCCGGTAGAATCCCGCGATGCCCGCCTATCTCGAAACGGAACAGGAGCTGTCGCGGCTGGCGCGCCGGGCCGCCGGGATGCGCGGCGGCCCGCGCCTCCTGATCCTCCCCGGCGTCATGGGCTCGAGCATCGGGCACCTGCGCAAGAACGGCGGCGCCGACGTCACCTGGTTCGACCCGGTCGAGATCGCGCCAGGGCCAGCTCGTGAAGCTCGCCCTGCCCGGCCGGCAAGCCGCTACTGGGCGATCGGCGTCCTCAAGTTCGCCTACGAGCGGCTGCGCGCTCGTGCTGCGCATCGCCGGCTTCGACGCCGTCTTCCATCCCTACGACTGGCGCCGCGACATCGCCTGGAACGGCCGCGAGCTCGCCGACCGCCTGCTGCGCGAGCGGCGGCAGGACGTCGTCATCGTCGGCCACAGCACTGGGCGGCCTCGTCGCGCGCGCCGCGCTCGCGCACAAGGGCGGCGAGCGCATGGGCCGCGGTGATCCAGCTCGGCGCGCCGAACAAGGGGCGTCTTCGTCGCGGTGCAGGCATTGCGCGGCACTTACCCGCTGATTCGCCGCGTCGCGATGCTGGACCTCAAGCACAGCGCCGATGAACTCGCGCGCCAGATGCTGACGACCTTCCCGGGCTCTGCGATCTCCTGCCCGCGGCAAACCTCTGCAAGGAATTCGATCCCTTCGATCCCGACCAGTGGCCCGACGGGCCGAAGCCCGCTGCGCGCCTGCTCGAGAATTCGCGCGACGCGATGGCGGACCTGCCGCCGCCGGACGAGCGCTTCCGCCTCATCGCCGGCTTCGGCCAGGACACGGTGCTCGGCCTGCGCCGCGTCGGGCGCAAGCTCGAGTTCGGCCGCGGGCCCGCGGGCGACGGCACCGTGCCGCTCGCGCTCGCGCAGTGGCCGAGCCTCAAGACCTGGTACGCCGAAGAGAGCCACGGCTCGCTGCCGGGCCATGCGGATGTCGGCCGCGCCATCGTGGACCTGGCGCGCAGCGGCACGACGAATGCGCTGCCAGGCAGTGCTGCCGCGCCACCGCGGCGTGCCGACGCTCTGGCAGGGAGGACCTGCGCTCGGCGCCCGAGCCGAAGATCGCCTGGAATGACCTTTCCGAGCGCGAGCAGCGCGAGTTCCTGCACGAGTTCGTCGGCGTCACCCAGCCATCGACCACCGCGGCCGCGCCGAAGCGCGATGCGGCGGCGAAGCCCGTCGAGCTCTCCTTCATGGAAGGCAGCATCACGCAGAGCAACGCGCCGCGATCGTGCTCGGCGCCTTCGCGAACGTGGAGCCCGCGGGCGCCGCGCAGGCGATCGACAAGATGCTGCACGGCGCGATCAGCGACCTCGCGCGCCGGCGCGCGATCAGCGCCGCGGCCGGTGAGGTCTTCGTGCTGCCGGTCGGCCGCAGCGGCCTCGCGCCGCGGCTCGTCGTGTTCGCGGGCCTCGGCCATTTCGGCCGCTACGGACCGGACGTGCAGCGCCTCGCCGCGGCCAACGTGACGCGCACGCTCGCGCTCGCGGGCATCGAGAACTTCGCGATGGTGCTCTGGGGCACGGCCTCCGGCGCCGAGCCCGCGGATGCCGCGCGCGCGCAGCTCGAGGGCGTGCTGACGGCGCTCGCCGACCTCGCGCCCGAGCAGCGCCTGAAGCGCATCACGATCGTCTCGCGCGACGTCGAGCGCCTCGCCGCTGCGCGCCGGGTGGCCGAGGACCTGCTGCGGCTGCATCCGGCGGCGCCGCTCATGCGGATCGCGCGCGCAGCGCAAGCCCGCGCGCAAGGCGGCGCGCCCGCTGAAGGAGACCGCGACGCCGCTCGCCTGGCTCTTCGTGCAGGAGTCGGCGGCGACGCTGCGCGTCGCGCTCCTCGGCCCCGCGCCCAAGGCGACGGCGCTCGTCGCAAGCCGCCGGCTCGACCTGCGCCTGCTCGAGCGCGAGCACTCGCGCCTCGTGCCGGGCATGTCGGTCGCCGACCTCGAGGAGTTCGGCGAGCGCCTCGCGGGCCTCCTGCTGCCGCCCGAGATCGCCGAGGCGCTGCCCTCCGGTGAAGTCCTGCGCCGCTCGTCGTCGTGCACGACACGGCGAGCGCGCACTGGCCCTGGGAGACGCTCTCGCTCAAGGGCTGGGCGCCGGCCGCCGCGAAGCGGGCTCAGCGCGGCGCTACGCGGCCGAGGGCATGTCGGTCGCCAAGTGGCGCGAGCAGCGCCGCCGGTCGCGCGAGTTCAACGTGCTGCTCGTGATCAACCCGACCGGCGACCTGCCGGGCGCGGTCGAGGAAGGCGAGCGCGTCGCCGCGATGCTGACGCAGCTGCCCGGGCGCCGGCATCACGGCGATCCGCGGCGCCGACGCGACGCGCGCGCGCCTGCTCGCGGAGTTCCGCTCGGGCGACTACGACGCGATCCATTTCGCCGGCCATGCCTGGTTCGATCCCGCGGCGCCCGCGTCGAGCGGCATCCTCTGCGCGGGCGGGCGCGTGCTCTCGGGGGCCGACCTCGCGGCGATGGACTCCGTGCCGGCGCTCGTCTTCTTCAATGCCTGCGAATCCGGGCGCCTGCGCGCAACCGTCAATCCGCTCCGGCAGCTCGACCGCAGCGTCGGCTTCGCCGAGGCGTTCCTGCGCGGCGGCGTCGCGAACTTCGTCGGCACCTGGTGGCCGGTCTCCGACGCTGCGGCATCGGCCTTCGCGACGACGCTTTACCGCGATCTCGCCGAAGGGCGAGTCCATCGGCAACGCACTGAACGCCGGCCGCGCCTCGGTGCGCGCGCTGCCGTCAGCCGACTGGGCGAACTACCTGCACTACGGCAGCTACGACTTCACGCTGAAGGCGCCGAAGGCCTGAGCGCTCGACCAAGCGGGACGTTCACCTTGGTCTTCACCAGGTGTAGCGGACGCGGTAGGTGACCGTCGCTTCGCCGTCCGCGGCGACCTTCACCGGGAACTCGATCGTCCGCGCGTCTTTCTTCTCGGAAGCCTGCGACTGCTGGATCGAGCTGTCCACTGGCTCCAGCGATAGAGGTTCTCGCGCACGATCACCTCGACCGGCTGCGTCTTGTGGTTGCGGACCTTGATCTCGAAGGCCTCTTCCATGACGCGGCCCTTCGAGTTCACGGTGAAGTCCGTCTGGCGGCGCTCGCCGACCACGTCGAAGGCCGTGCCGAGCTTCACGCGCACGTCCTCGTCCTTCGGCGTGTGCTCGATCGTGTCCTCGCCGATGAACTCGAGGCTGCCGTCGGCCTTGTCCTGCTGCGAGACGCGGATGCGGCCCGCCGGCAGCGGCATGCCCATGCCCGGAGTCCTTGTCGTTCCGGAACTCGAGCCAGACGTCCACCTTCGGTGTTCGAGCCCGGGCTCATGTCGCGGTCCATGCATCGGCGCGCCGGTAGAAGCCGCCGAAGTCGCCGCCGTAGTAGACGAGCTGCTTCTTCGCCGGCACGCGCGTCGCCGGGTCGAAGAGCTCGATCTGCTTGGTCGAGTTGTTCGGGATCGTCGCCGGGCGGCCGAGCGTGTAGAGGTGGTATTCGAAGAAGGACTTCTCCTCGAAACCCGGCGCGGCCGCGTCTGCGGCCACCGCCATCTCCATGAGCACCTTCGCGCGCATCGCCTGCGGCTGCGCGGCTGCACGCGATTCACGTCGCCCGCGATCAGCTTCAGCTTCGCGTCCTGGTAGCGCGCGCCGGACTGGTTGATGAGGCTCACCCAGGCGCCGACGTCCACGAAGCCCGAGTTCGCGTCCGCGCCCTCGGTGAAGATCAGGTTGTAGTCGGCCCACCAGGTGATGCCGCCCGTCTGGTAGGAGACGCGCGCGTTCTGCGTGCCGCCCTTGCCGGAGAGCACGTCCCACTCGAGCGTCGGGCGCGTGATGAGCCCGCCCGGCAGCTCGCCGAAGCGCACGTTGCTCCATTCACGCAGCGCATGGATCTGCCCGTCGCGCGCCGCGCAGCACGAGGCCGTCGTTCGACGAGATCAGCGTGCCGTCGAGTGACGCTTGGTCGCCGTCGGCGCTCTCTGCTCCACGCTGACCGGGCGGTCGATGTAGCGCGAGCAGCAGCTTGTCCTGGCTCACGAGGTCGAACTGGAAATTCTGCTCGAGCACCTTCGTGCCCTCGGGATCCGTGAGCGAGAGGAACTGCACGGTCGTCGGGTCGATGAGCGCCGCGACGTCGGTGAACTGGATCGTGCCGCGCCCGCGCGGAATCTGCAGTTCCCGGTCGAGCCGCACCAGCGCGAATCCCGGCAGCTGGCTCGCCTGCGGCGTGCCCATGCCCGGCAGCGGCCGGTACCACTCGGCCGGGATGCCGCCCGGCTGCGCCGAGCTGTACACCGTGAGCGAAACCTCGGGCTCGGCCGCGAACGCGCTGAGCGGCGAGCAGGACACCGGCCGCAACCAGGCCGGTGCGGGCGACAGACATGGACATAACGAGCCCTCCTTGGGCAGCGAATGCATAGAATAAACGGACCGGCACCCGGAGTTGGGTCAATGCACACCGAAATTTCGCCCTGGTCGAGAAGCTGTCGCCGTACCGGCTCGTGATCGCGATCGGCGGCCGCGGGCCTCGTAGCTCGTCGTGCGCGCTCGCCTGGGTCGCCTGGCGCTGGAGCGTCGCCGAGGACCGCATGGAACTGATGAAGAAGCAGGCGGACGTCGGCTTCCTGCAGGCGCCGTCCACGAACCGGACCGTGCGCATCGACCTGCGCGCGCCGGCGCTCGTCTCGGTGGGCGGCGGCGAGTTCCCCGAGCGCATCGATCTCTCGTCCTGAATGCGCGCACCGACCGCTACGCGCGCTTTCGCGTGAGCCTCCTGCGCGACGACGGCACGCTCCTCGTGCACGCAGGTCCCCTGGTGCGCGACTCGAACTTCGATATCCGCGTTCTCGCTCAACAGCTCGATCCTGCCGGCCGGGCACTATCTCGTTCGCGTCGAGGGCTATGCGGCGAAGCGGCAGCGCTCGAGCGCTTTGCCGAGGCGCGCACTCACCGCCGGTGGTCAGCCCTCGCCGCAGCGTGCTGATCGGCGGGTGATTGACGACGCCGCGCGCGGCAAGCGTTCCCGCACCGCCGACGATGACGGCGCCGCGCCGCGAGCCCGATCACCCAGACCCAGGGATCGATCGCGTACTTCAGGTCGAAGACTTCCCGGGCGAGCAGCCAGCCGGCGAGCGTCGCGCCGATCGCCGCGAGCAGGCCCGCAAGCATGCCGAGCGCCGTGAATTCCGCGGCGACGCCCGCGAGCACGACGCGCCGGCGCGCGCCGAGCGTCCGCAGCATCGCGCTCTCGTAGCGCCGCTCGTCGCGCGTCGCCTGGATCGCGGCGAGCAGCACCGTGATGCCGGCGGCCAGCGTGAAGAGGAACACGTACTGCACGGCGAGCGAGGCCCGGTCGATGACGTCCCGCACCTGCGCGAGGATGCGCGTCGATGTCGAAGACCGACACCGACGGGAAGCGTCGCACGAGATCCACGAGCATCTTCCGCTGCCCGGGGTCGAGGTTCATGCTCGTGAGCCAGGTGCCCAGCGAGGCCGTCGAGCGTGCCGGGCGAGAACACCAGGAAGAAGTTCGGGCGGAAGCTGTCCCACTCGACCTCGCGGAACTCAGCACCTCGGCCTCGATCGTCTCGCCGGCGACGTCGAACGCGAGCCGGTCGCCGAGCTTGAGGTCGAGATCCTCCTGGTATTCCGACGCGACCGGACACGTAGTGCTTGCCGCGGTCGGCTTCCGTCCACCAGCGGCCCGACACGATCTTGTTGTCGAGTCTGCGGCGTCTCGGCCCAGGACAGGTTCTGCTCGCGCTCGGCGAAGCCCTGCGCCCTGTTCGGTCGCGGGCTTGATCTCCTCGATCGGCTTGCCGTTGATGGCCGACATGCGCGCGCGGATCATCGGGAACAGCGCGCGGCGCAGGCAGCCCGCGGTCCTCGATGAACCGGGCGAAGTCGCGCGTCTCGGCGTCGGGGATGTTGATCATGAAGTAGTTCGGCGTGTCGGCCGGCAGGCTCGCGCGCCAGGTCTCGAGCAGGTCGCCGCGCACGACGGCGAGGAGCAGCAGCACCATGAGCCCGAGCCCGAATGCGACCACCTGCACGACGCTCTCGCGCCCGCGGCGTGCCAGGTTCGCGACGCCATAGCGCCAGGCGACGCCGACCGCGCCGCGCAGGCGACCGGCGAGGCGCACCAGCAGGTAGCCCGCGCCGTAGAGCACGGCGAGCGTCCCGCCGATGCCGACCGCGACGTAGACGACGAGCCGCGCGTCGCGCACCAGCCAGAACAGGATGCCGATGAGCGTCGCGACAGCGAGGCCGTACGACAGCGGAGTAGCGCAGCGGCGGCGGTTCGAGGTTCCTGCGCAGCACGCGCGCCGGCGGCACGCGCTTCAACTGCAGCATGGGCGGCAGCGCGAAGCCGACGAGGATCGCGAGTCGCGGTCGCCGCGCCGAGCCAGGCCGGCGCGAGCGTCGGCGGCGGCAGGTCGGCGCGCACGAGGTCCCCCAGGAGCCGCGTCAGCAGTTCCTGCGCGAGTAGCCGAGCGCAGCGCCGACGACCGGCGGCCGACCAGTGCGACCAGCGCGAGCTCGATCACCGTCACCTGCAGCACGAGGCGCTGCGGCGCGCCCATGCACTTCATGAGCGCGACGCTGTCGAGGTGGCGCTGCGTGTAGCGCGCGCGCCGCCATGGCGACCGCGATCGCCGCGAGCAGCACGCGTGATCATCGCGGACAGGTTCAGGAAGCGGCCCGCGCGGCGCGTCGAGGACTGGATCTGCGGGCTCTCCTCCGCGACCCCGACCAGCCGCTCGCCCTTCGCCTTGCGCTCGCGGATCTCGGTCCCGGAACGCGCGGATGTCGGCCGGGCTTGCCGGCGAAGAGAAGCGAGTAGCGTCGCGCGGCTGCCCGGCTCGAGGAGCTCGGTCGCCGGCAAGTCGTCGATCGGGATCAGGAGCGTCGGCGCGAGGTCCGTGAAGGCCGAGCCCTGGTCAGGCCGGTAGTCGAGCACGCGCGTCACCGTGAAAACGGCGGCGCCGATGTTGACGCGATCGCCGACGACCGCGCCGAGCCGCGCGAGCAGGCGTGAGTCGGCCAGGCCTCGCCGTGGCGCCGGGAGCTCGTCCGTCTCCCGCGCCGGCGCGAACGGCGCGTCGGACGACCTTGAGCTCGCCGCGCAGCGGATAACCGGGGCCGACCGCGCGGATCGCGGTGAGCGCCGAGTCCTCGCCGAAGAACACGACGCTCGGGAAACTGATCGTGCGCGCGGTCGCGATGCCGCGCTGCGGCAGCGAGCGCGTCGTAGTCCCGGTCGAGCACGGGATCGGTCCCGCGCAGGCGCAGGTCCGCCGCGAGCACCTCCGCGGCGCGCTGTTCGACGGCGCTGGCCGATGCGGTCGGTGAAGAAGCCGACGCCGGTCAGCGCGGTCACGGCGACGACGAGCGCCGCGAGCAAGCACGGCGAGCTCGCCGGAGCGCCAGTCGCGCAGGAGCGCGAGCAGCGCGAAACGGAGCGCCTTCACCGGCTCACCATCCGGCCGGCGTCGAGCTCGATCACGCGGCTGCAGCGCGCGGCGATCTCGCGGTCATGCGTCACCAGCACCAGCGTCGTTCCGTTCGCGGCGTTGAGGTCGAACAGCAGCTCGATCACGCGGTGCGCCGGTCGCCGTGTCGAGGTTGCCGGTCGGCTCGTCGGCGAACAGCACCGTCGGGCTGGGTCACGAACGCGCGCGCGATGGCGACGCGCTGCTGTTCGCCGCCCGAAAGCTGGCGCGGGTAGTGGCCGAGCGCGGCCGGCGAGGCCGACCTGCGCGCAGCACGACGCGGGCGGTCCCGCGCGCATCGGACTTGCCTGCGAGCTCGAGCGGCAGCATCACGTTCTCGATCGCCGTCAGCGACGGGATCAGGTGAAACGACTGGAACACGAAGCCCACGTGCTTCGCGCGCGCCGCCGCGCGGCCGTCCTCGTCCAGCGCCGACAGCTCGATGCCTGCGAGCCAGACGGAGCCCGGCGCTCGGCTCGTCGAGCCCGGCGAGGAGCGCCAGCAGCGTCGATTTCCCGGCGCCCGAGGCGCCGACGATGGCGACAGTCTCCGCCGCCGCGATCGCGAGGCTGACGTCATCCAGGATGGTCAGCATTCCCTCCGGGCTGGTAACCTCCTTGCGCAAACTTCTGGCTTCGAGAACGGTCTTCCTGTCCATGAGCTCGCTTACTGGTCCTTGCGTTCTGCCTGCTTGCCGCGGCGCTGCCTGCGCGGTCCGCCGAACCGCCGGTGATCCTCGTCGTGGGCGATTCGCTGTCCGCCGGCTACGGGCTCGTGCCCGGCCAGGGCTGGGTGACCCTGTTGCAGCAGCGATTGAAGAATCAAGGTTACGGTTACCGTGTCGTCAACGCCAGCGTCAGCGGCGAGACGACCGACGGCGGCGTCGCGCGCCTCGATCGTGCGCTCGCGACGCACCGGCCTGGCATCGTGATCCTCGAACTCGGCGGCAACGATGGCCTGCGCGGCCTGCCGGTCTCGCGCGTCCAGGCAGAACCTCGGACATCCTGATCTCCAAGAGTCGCGCGGCCGGTGCGGACGTCCTGCTTCTCGCCGTCAGCATGCCGACGAACTACGGGCCGCAGTACGCGAGCTCGTACCAGCAGATCTACGACGACCTGAAGTCGCGCTACAAGATCGGCGTCGCCGCGCTGATGGACCCGCAGCTCGCGCTCGACCTCGCCTACTTCCAGCCGGACGGCATTCACCCGAATGCGAAGGCGCAGCCGCTCCTGCTCGAACAACGTCTGGGTGCAGCTCCAGCCGCTCCTTCGCCACTAGTCAAAGCCGCGTGAAACGCAGACGATGGCCGCACGGGATACCCCCGGGGCCATTTTGCGATGCAGCAATGACTGATCCGAACGCGGCCGTCGAAAAGATCTGGCTGCGCGATTACCCGCCCGACGTGCCCGCCGAGATCGACCCGGACTCGATTCCGTCGCTCAAGCATCTCTACGAGGACGCCTTCCGCGTGCACGCGGCGTCCACGGCCTACAGCAACATGGGCCGCAAGCTCACGTACGCGGAGATCGACGCGCATTCGCGCCGTTTCGGCGCCTGGCTGCAGAAGGTCGCGGGCTCAGCGAAGGGCGACCGCGTCGCGATCATGATGCCGAACGTACTGCAGTACCCGGTCGCGATCGCGGGCTGCCACCGCGCGGGCTGCATCGGTCGTCAACGTCAACCCGCTCTACACCGCGCGCGAGCTCGAGCACCAGCTGAAGGATTCGGGCGCGACCGCGATCGTGATCTTCGAGAACGCGGCCGCGACGCTGCAGCAGGTGCTCGCGCATACGCCGGTCAAGCACATCGTCGTGACCGGCATCGGCGACCTGCTCGGATTTCCGAAGGGCGCCATCACGAATTTCGTGATCCGCAAGGTCAGAGAAGATGGTGCCGGCGTACGCGCTGCCCGGGGTCGTGTCGCTTCAACGACGCGCTCGCCGCGGGCGGCAGGCTCACGCTCGACCCGGTGGAGGTGTCCGGCGACGACGTCGCCTTCCTGCAGTACACCGGCGGCACGACGGGCGTCTCGAAAGGCGCGGTGCTGCACGCACCGGAACATGGTCGCGAACACGCTTGCAGGTCGTCGCGTTCATGCCGGAGCTCGGCGAGGTCGAGGATCCGGCGGTCATCACGGCGCTGCCGCTCTACCACATCTTCGCGCTGACGACGAACATGCTCGTCTTCACGCATGTCGGCGGCAACAACGTGCTGATCACGAATCCGCGCGACATGCCGGGCTTCGTCAGGAGCTTGCGCAGGTGCGCTTCACCTTCATCACGCGGCGTGAACACGCTCTTCAACGCGCTGCTGCACACGCCGGGCTTCGACAAGCTCGACTTCCGCTCGCTGCAAGGTCGCGCTCGGCGGCGGCATGGCGGTGCAGGCGCGCGGTCTCCGAGCGATGGCGCAAGGTCACCGGCCGGCACATCTGCCAGGGCTGGGGGCTCACCGAGTCGTCGCCGGTCGGCACGCGCGAACCTGCCGCGCGACACGGAGTTCAGCGGCTCGATCGGCTGCCCGATTCCCTCCACCGAGATCTCGATCCGCGATGACGACGGCAACGCGCTGCCGAACGGCTCGGTCGGCGAGATCTGCATCCGCGGGCCGCAGGTGATGCGCGGCTACTGGAACCGCCCCGAGGAGACGGCGAAGGTGATGACTGCCGGGCGGCGTGGCTGCGCACCGGCGACATCGGCCGCATGGACGCGCGCGGGCTGCGCATTCATCGAAGACCGCAAGAAGGACATGATCCTCGTGTCCGGGTTCAACGTGTACCCGAACGAGGTCGAGGGCATGGTCGCGGAGATGCCGGGCGTGCTCGAGGTCGCGGCGGTCGCTCAGGCGGACGAGAAGTCGGGCGAGGTCGTCGCGCTCTTCATCGTGAAGAAGGACCCGGCGCTGACGGCCGACGACGTGATCGCGTACTGCAAGCACGAACTGACGCCTACAAGGTGCCCAAGTTCATCTATTTCCGCAGCGAACTGCCGAAGACGAACGTCGGGAAGATCCTGAGGCGAACGCTCCGCGACGAGCTGCGACTCAGCGCTGCCGTGACGCTGACGCTCCCCGATTTCCGAAGGACCGAAGGAAATCGAGGAGCGCCTTCTCACGAGCGGTGATACGCGGGCGACAGCTCGTGCACGGCGGCCACCATCGCGGCGACGTGGTCGGGATCGACACCGGGCTGGACGCCGTGGCCGAGGTTGAAGACGTGTCCTGCGGCCGCGGCCGTAGCTTTCGAGCACGCGTGCGACGTGGGCGCGGATCGCCTCGGGCGATTCGAACAGCGCCGCCGGGATCGAGGTTGCCCTGCAGTGCGACGCGGTCGCCGACCGCCTGCCGCGCGGCGGAGAGTTCCGTCGTCCAGTCGATGCCGAGCGCATCGGCGCCAGTCGCCGCCATGCTCGCGAGCCACGCGCCGCCGCCCTTGGTGAAGAGGATGAGCGGCACGCGCCTGCCGTCGCGCTCGCGCTGCAGGCCCGCCGCGATGCGCTCCATGTAGGCAAGCGAGAACTCCAGGTACTCCGGCGTCGAGAGGACGCCGCCCCAGGTGTCGAAGATCATCACGGCCTGCGCGCCGGCCTCGACCTGCGCATTGAGGTAGTCCGTCGTCGCGCGCGAGCTTTGTCGAGCAGCCGGTGCAGCGCCTGCGGGTCGCTCGCGAGCAGCGCCTTCGACTGCACGAACTCGCGGCTGCCGCCGCCCTCGACGCATGTAGGTCGCAACGGTCCAGGGCGATCCGGCGAAAGCCGATGAGCGGCACGCGCCCAGCGAGCTCGCGGCGGACGAGCGCGACCGCATCCATGACGAACCGCAGCTCGCTGCGCGGGATCGGGCACCGGCAGCGCGTCGATGTCGGCGGCGCTGCGCAGCGGCCGCTCGATGCGCGGCCCCTCGCCTTCCGCGAACGCGAGCCCGACGCCCATGGCTTTCGGGATCATCAGGATGTCGGAGAAGAGGATCGCGGCATCGAGCGGAAGCGCGCGAGCGGCTGCAGCGTGACTTCGCAGGCGAGCTCGGGATTCGTCGCCAGCCCAGAAAGCTTCCTGCCTCGGCCCGCGTCGCGCGGTACTCCGGCAGGTAACGGCCCGCCTGCCGCATGATCCAGACAGGCGTCCGGTCCACCGGCTCGCGCGCCAGCGCGCGCAGGAGCCGGTCGTTTGCGAGCACGCTCATGGACGCGGGAACAGCCCCGCGATCGTCGCCTGGATGGCTTCCGCCGCGATGCGCGGATCGGCGGCGTCCCGGATCGGGCGGCCGACGACGATGTAGTCCGAGCCGTTGCCGAAAGCCTCGGCGACGCCGACGACGCGCTTCTGGTCGTCGACCGGCCGGTTCTCGACCGGGCGGATGCCGGGCGTCACGACGATCAGCCGGTCGTCCACGCCCGCGCGCAGCATCCTCGCCTCGAGTCCGGAGGATACGACGCCCGCGCAGCCGGCTTCGAGCGCGCGCGCGCGCGCGAGAGCACGAGCTGCTCGACGTCGCACTGGAAGCCGAGATCGTCGAGGTCGCCGCGGTCGAGGCTCGTCAGCACCGTCACCGCCAGGATGCCGACGCCGTCAGCGCCGCCACGGCCGCTTCCATGATCGACTGGTTGCCGTGCACGGTCGCAAACGTCACGCCGCGGTTGCGGAGGTTCCGCACCGCGCCCGCGACCGTCGCGGGCACGTCGAACAACTTGAGGTCGAGGAAGACCTTCTTGCCGCGCCCGACCATCCAGTCGAGCAGCTCGAATGCGCCGCCCGACGTGAAGAGCTCGAGGCCCAGCTTGTAGAACGTGATCGAGTCGCCGAGCTGGTCCGCCAGCCGGCGCGCGGCGTCCGCGGTCGGAACGTCCATGGCGAAAATCAGGCGATCGCTTGCGGGTACGACGGCTCGGCTCACTCGGTCCTCCTGGCGGGCGCTCATGCTACCAGCCTCGCATGCTCCTGGAATGCGTAGCGGTCCGTCATCCCGGCGATGTAGTCGGCGACCGCACGCGCGCGCCCGGCGGTTCCCGATTGCGCTTCCATCGCGAGCGCCGCATCCCGGTGCTCGGGCGGCATGCGCGAGACGTCCGCCATGAATGCCGCGGAACAGGCCCTCGAGCACGGTGCCCGCGCCCATGCGCGCAGCCTGCATCTTCTCGTGGCGATAGAGCCTCGTGCGCAGGAACTTCTTCATCTGGCGGTGCTCGGCGTCGCGCGCCTCCGAGAAGCCGATCAGCGGCCCGGGCTGGCCGCGCACGGCCTCGATGTCCGCGGGCTTTGCGGCCGCGATGCGCCGCGCCGATTCCTCGATCAGGTCGCTCGCCACCTCGTGGATCATGCGCCGGATGATCTCGTGCACCAGCCGCCGCCCTGGCAGCTCGCCGTAGCGGGCGACGACGGCATCGTGGTGACGCGCGAACAAGGCGACAGCCGCGCAGCTCCTCGACTGTCACCAGCCCCGAGCGCAGCCCGTCGTCCACGTCGTGATTGTTGTAGGCGATGGCGTCCGCGAGATCGCGAGATCTGGGCCTCGAGTCCCGGCTGCCGGCGTTCGATGAAACGCGTGCCGAGGTCTCCCGAGCTGGCGCGCGTTCGCGAGCGAGCAGTGCTTCAGGATTCCCTCGCGCGTCTCGAAGCATGAGGTTGAGCCCGCGGAATTCCGCGTAGCGCTCCTCGAGCTCGTCCACGACCCGCAGCGACTGCAGGTTGTGCTCGAAGCCGCCGTATTCGCGCATGCAGTCGTTCAGCGCGTCCTGGCCGGCGTGGCCGAAAGGCGTGTGCCCGAGGTCGTGCGCGAGGCAGATGGCCTCGGTCAGCGGTCTCGACGAGGACGAGCGCGCCGGCGACCGAGCGCGCCGATCTGCGCGACCTCGATCGAGTGCGTGAGCCGCGTGCGGTACATGTCGCCTTCGTGGTTGATGAAGACCTGCGTCTTGTAGACCAGGCGCCGGAACGGCGTTCGAATGAATGATGCGGTCGCGGTCGCGCTGGAACTCGCCGCGATAATCCGCGAGCGGCTCGGGATGGCGTCGGCCGCGCGAGGTCCGCTCGAGCGCGGCATAGGGCGCAAGGCCCGCGTCGGGATCGCGGCCGCGCCTCATGGGCCCGTCCGTTCCTCGAGCAGCGACGCGAGCGCCTCCGGCGGATACTCGGCCGTGACGACCGCCTTGCCGATGCCGTCGAGCAGCACGAGCCGGACCTGCCCGCCTTTCACTTTCTTGTCCATCGCCATGAGCTCCAGCATGCGCGCGCGCCCGAGCCGCGGCGGATCCACCGGGAGCCCGGCGGATGCGAGGAGTTCGCGCACGCGCAGCGCATCGGCGCCCGGCAGCCGCCCGGTGCGCGCGGACAGCTCCGCCGCCAGCACGAGCCCGGCGGCGACCGCCTCGCCGTGCAGGACGGTCCCAAAGCCGGCGCCGGCTTCGATGGCATGGCCGAAGGTATGGCCGAGATTCAGCAGCGCGCGCCGTCCTGCGCTCGCGCTCGTCCGTCGACGACGATCGCCGCCTTGATCGCGCAGGCGCGGCGGATCGCCTCTTCGAGCGTGGCGGGATCGCGCCGAAGCAGCTTCGGCACGTGCGTCTCGAGCCAGGCGAAGAACGCGGCGTCGGAGACGAGTGCCGCCTTGATCGACTTCGGTCGAGCCCCGCGCGCAGCTGACGGTCCGGCAGCGTCGACAGCGTGTCGGTGTCGGCGATGACGGCGCGTCGGCTGGTGGAAGGCGCCGATCAGGTTCTTGCCGCCCGGATGGTTGACGCCGGTCTTGCCGCCGACGGAGGAGTCCACCATCGCGAGCAGCGTCGTCGGCAGCTGCACGATCGCGATGCCGCGCTGGTAGGAGGCCGCCGCGAAGCCGGCGACGTCGCCGATCACGCCGCCGCCGAGCGCGAGCACCAGGCCGTCCCGGTTGAGCCGCGCGGCCACCAGCGCGTCGATGACGAGCGCGACGTTGCCGAGCGTCTTCTGCTCCTCGCCGCCGGGCAGCACGCAGATCTCGAAGCTGCGGCCCGCGAGCCCCTGCTCCAGCTTCGGCATCCAGAGCGGGCCGACGACGTCGTCGGTCACGACGAGGACCCGGGCGGCTTGCTGCCTGCGCGGCGAGCAGCTCCCGCGAGCGCAGCAGCCCCGGCCCGATCAGGATCGGGTAGGCGCGCTTGCCGAGCTTCACCTCGAGCCGCTGCATGCTCAGGATTCCTTCAGCGCGCGCGCGATGTCGCCGGCGACCGCGACCGGTGCGCGCCCATCCGTCTGGATCGTGATCGCGGCAATCGAGCGGTAGAGCGGGTCCCGCACCTTCGCGAGCTCCACGAGCTTCTCGCGGCGATCGGCGCCGGCGAGCAGCGGCCGGTGACGGCTGCGGCGCGTGCGCTCGAGCTGCTGCTCGATGGTCGTGTCGAGGAAGACGACGGTCCCGCGCGCGGCGAGCCGCTCGCGGTTCTCCGGCAGGAGCACCGCGCCGCCGCCCGTCGCGAGCACGATGCCGGCGGCCTGGGTCAGCGCGTCGATCGCGTCCCGCTCGCGGATACGGAAGCCCTCCTCGCCTTCACGCTCGAAAATGTAGGCGATATCCACGCCCGTGCGCGACTCGACCTCGGCGTCGCTGTCGGCGAACGGCAGGCCGAGGCGGCGGGCGAGCGAGCGCCCGACCGCGGTCTTGCCGGAGCCCATCGGGCCTATGAGAAACACGCTGTGTGATCGAAGCGCATTGGGACTGTCACCTGGCACCGCGACATGATCGCGGCACAAGCCTTACGCCAAGGGACTGTCCCTCCGCTGCTCCGCCACCTGCCTCCTCTTCAAAGGAACCGCCCGGAGGCGGCCGCCTAGTCGTCGATGGGGCCCGGAAGCCGGGCCGCCGCGATCACTCCGTCGAGGAGCCCTCGCGCAGGATCTTCGGCGTCACGAAGATCAGGAGCTCGTCCCGGTTGTTGATCCGGCTCTTGGACTTGAACAGGTTGCCGAGGATCGGCACGTCGCCGAGGCCCGGGACCTTCTTGACCGAGTCGCGGCGCTCCGTCTCCATGATGCCGCCCAGCACGACCGTCTGGCCGTCCTTCACGAGCACCTGGGTCTGGATGTTGCGCGTGTCGATCGACGGCACGAAGCCGCCGGTCGCCGAGGGCACGAGCTGGCCGACGCTGTCCTTCGTGACCGTCAGGTCGAGGATCACGCGGTCGTCCGGCGTGATCTGCGGCGTGACCTTGAGCGACAGCACCGCCTTCTTGAACTGGGTCGTCGTCGCGCCCGAGGAGGCCGACTCCTGGTACGGGATCTCGACGCCCTGCTCGATGATCGCCTCACGCTGGTTCGCCGTGATGACGCGCGGGGTCGACTTGATCTCGCCGCGGCCTTCGTTCTGCGCGGCCGACAGCTCGAGGTCGATCAGGAAGTCGTCGAAGTCGAGGATCGACAGCGCGATGCGGCCGGCCGGGTTCGCGACCGGCATGTTCACGTTGTAGCGCTCGAACGCCGGGCCGAACGGGACGTCGACCGGGAACGGCTGTTGCCGTTCGTGGAGGTTGTCGAGGGCCGAGCCCATGATCGAGTCGGTCGCCTGCGCGCTGCCGCTGACCGCCATCAGGTCCTTGACGTCGTCGGAGACGCGCGTGAAGCCGGCGCGGACGCCGAGCTCGCGGCTGAAGTCGTCGGCGACGATCACGATGCGCGACTCGATCAGCACCTGGCGGACCGGGATGTCGAGCGTCGCGACCATCGAGCGGACCGCGGCGAGGTTCTCGGACGTGTCCTGCACGAGCAGCGTGTTGGTGCGCTCGTCGACGGTCACGCTGCCGCGCTGCGAGAGCAGCGAGCTGCCGCCCGCCGACTTCACGAGGCGCGCGATTTCCGTCGCCTTCGCGTAGTTGACCGGTCAGGAACTCGGTGCGCAGCGGCGCCAGCTCCTGGATGTCCTTCTGCGCCTCGAGCTCCGCCTTCTCCTGCGCTGCGAGCTCCGCCTGCGGCGCCACCAGGATCACGTTGTCCTTGCGGCGCATGTCGAGGCCCTTGGTCTTCAGGACGATGTCGAGCGCCTGGTCCCACGGGACGTTCTGCAGGCGCAGCGTGACGCGGCCCTTGACCGAGTCGCGACACGACGATGTTCTGGCCGCTGGTATCCGCAAGGAGCTGCAGCAGCGGGCGCACGTCGATGTCCTGGAAGTTGAGCGTCAGGCGCTCACCCGTGTAGACCTTCTCCTTCTCCGATGACGGCCGCCGTCGCGCGGGCGCGCGGGCGGACCTCGACCACGTACTGGTTGTCGGTCTGGTAGGCGAGCTGCTCGAAGTCGCCGCTCGCCGTGACGACGAGGCGCGCGCCATTGCCGAGGCGCATCGCGTCGAACATCGTCACGGGCGTCGCGAAGTCGACGACGTCGTAGCGCTTCACGACGTCTTCACCGATCGAGACGCCGGTGAAGTCGACGATCACGCGGTTGCCTTCCTGCTTGAGGCTCGCGGGCGTCGAGGGATCCGGTGAGCTGCACGACGACGCGGCCTGCGCCTTCCGGGGAGCGGCGGAAGTCGACGCCGGTGATGCCGCGGGCGGCGCCGGCCGGGGCCGTCTGCAGGAGCGGGATCGAGGCCGCAGCCGCCTGCGCGGCGGGAGACGCGCCGAGCGTCACGAGCACGCTGTTGCCCTCGGCGACCGCGGTGTACGGCACGAGTGAATCGAGGTTGAACACGACGCGCGTGCGGCCGGTGGCTTCGGCCGCGACGATCGTGTCGACGCCGCCGGCGCCGACGTCGATGCGCCGGTTTTCGAGCGCAAGCCCGACGTCAGGCAGGTCGACCGAAAGCCGCGCGGGGTGGTCGATCGTGAAGGTCAGCGGCTGTGGCGCCGCGCCGTCGGTGTGCAGCCTGACCTGCAGGGTGGATCCCCGCATCGGCAGCACTTCGACCGACGTCAGCCGGGCCGCGCCTTCCGCATGCGCGAACTGGGACCATGCGATGGCCAGGATGACCATTGCGCTGCCCAGCCACTGCAAGTAGCCGCGTGCCGTATTCATGTTCCACACCGTTGTCCGGTTGTTGCCAGCCATCAGACTTTACTCCCAGAAATCAGTCGGCAAGGGCCAGCGCCGCAGGGCGCTCGAGATAACCGCCAAGACCGTCAGGCACGATCTCGACCAGAGTGATCTTCGCGTCATTCACGGACATCACGCGGCCATCGTTCTGGCCCAGGTGATTGCCCGGCAACACGCGATGGATCAGCCCGTCCTTGGTCTGGACCAGGCCGTAATTCCCGGCGCCGAGACGCAGCGTGCCGACCATCTTCAGCGTGTCGAGCGGGAACTGTTCGAGGTATTCGCGCGGGCGAGCCGAGTCCGGCCGCGGCCCGGTCGGGTTCTCGCCGGCGAGGCTCTGCAGGAACGGCGAACGCCGGTCCGCCATCATGTATTCGTGGCTGACGTACGGGCGCACTTCCGGCAGCGGCTGGATGCGGCCGCCCGGGCGCTGCTTGGCCTTCGCGATGTCGGCGCGCAGGTCGTCGAGCCCGTCGCCGCAGCCGGCGAGCGCGAGCGTCACGGCGATGCCGCCGGCCGTCAGGATCCTGCGCATGCGTTCCTGGCTCATGTCTTCTTTTCCTGTTCCCGCTCACGCCGCGTCTTGCCCTTCTTGCCCTTGGCGTCCTTGTCGTCGGCTGCGGGCTCGGCGGAGGCTTCGTCCTCGTCGAGGTAGCGGTAGGTCTTCGCGGTCAGGTTGAGCGTCAGCTCGTCCGAAGGCGCGGGCGCGCCCTTGCGGCTGGTGCTGGTGCGGCCGCTGCGCGTGATCTCGATGTCGTGCAGCGTCACGATGCGCGGGAGCGCCGCGATGCCGGACACGAACAGCGCCGAACTCGTGGTAGCCGCCGGTGAGCTGGATCTTGATCGGCAGCTCCGCGTAGAAGTCCTTGCGGGTCTCCGTGCCCGGCTGGAACAGCCGCTCCTGCAGGCCGGCCGCGAGGCCCGTCTGCGAGATGTCGACGAGCAGCGACGGCACCTCGGTCTTGCCGGGAAGCTGGCGGAGCATCGCGCCGAAGGTGCGCTCGATCTCGGCCAGCTGCTGCCGGTAGGCCTCGAGGTTCGCGGCCTTGCGCTGCTTCTGGTCAAACGTGCCCCAGAGCGAGACCTGCTCGGCGCGGGCGCGCAGGAGCGCCGGCCGGTTGCCGTTGTCGCTCCACACGAACCACCACACGAGCAGGATCGTCATGAACACGAACACGACCAGCACGCCGAGCGCGCGGAACAGGAACGGCCAGCGGCCGATGTCCTTGAAGTCGAGTTGCTGCAGCTGTTCGACGAAGTTCATTTACGTGCCTCCGAAACGCGCGTGCTGCGTTTCTCGGGCGTGGCGTCGTCGGCCTCGCCGGCCGCTGCGCGCTGCGATGCGAACAGGGTGAACTGGGCGCCGGGCCCGGCATTCGTCCCGGTCTGGATGACCTTGAGCTCAGGCGACGACAACGACTCCGAGGCGTCGATGTTGCGCATGAAGGCGGACACGCGCGTGCTCGACTGCGCGACGCCGTTGAACTCGATCTTCTTGCTGCGCTCTGCTTGACCGACGTCAGGTAGACGCCCTCGGGCAGCGTCGAGACGATCTGGTCGAAGAGCTTGACGACTTCCGGCCGGCTCGCCTGGAGCGTGTCGATGACCTCCATGCGCGAGATCATTCGCGACTTCTGCTCCTCGAGCGCGAGGATCTGCTCGATCGCCTTGTCGAGCTCGGCGATCTCCGTCTTCAGGAGCTCGTTGCGCCGGTTCTGCGAGTCGATCATCGAGCTCACCGTGCAGGTGCGTGAGCAAGGTGACGAGCGCAGCGAGGCCGGCGGCCGCGCACGATCCCGATCAGGAATTCTTTCCGGCGCCGCTGGCGGAGTGCTTGCCGCCAGGGCAGTAGGTTAATACTTGGCATCTTCGTCGAAACTCCGCAGTGCCAGGCCACAGGCAGTCAGCAGCGCCGTCGCGTCCCGCGTCACTCCCAATGCGCTTGGCCTTCGATGAGATCTTCATCTGGCCGAGCGGATCCCCGCGCTCGGCCGGAATGCCGACCCGGCTCGCGATCACTTCCGCGACGCCCGGGATGTTGGCGCAGCCGCCGCAGATCAGGATCTGCTCCGGCTGGCTCGCGGCCGCTGCCCGACGCCAGGTAGAACTGGAGCGAGCGGCTGACCTGCTGGGTCATGTCGTCGATGAACGGGTCGAGCACCTCGGGCTGGTAGTTCGCAGGGCAGGCCGCCTTCCTTCTTGGCGCGCCCGGCCTCCTCCATCGAGAGGCCGTAGGTGCGCATGATCTCTTCGGTCAGCTGCTGGCCGCCGAAGGCAAAGTCGCGCGTGTACGACGACCTTGAGGTTGCGCAGCACGCTGAAGGTCGTCGTGCTCGCGCCGAAGTCGACGACGGCGATCGTGCGGTCCATGCCGCCGTCCGGCATCTGGTGCGTCAGGAGCTTGCAGGCGTTCTCGAGCGCGAAGGCCTCGACGTCCACGAGCTTGGCGATGAGGCCGGCGGCGTTCACCGCCGCGACTGCGCTGCTCGACGTTCTCGGAGCGCGAGGCGACGAGGCAGCACGTCGCGCATGTCGGGGTCCTTCTCCGACGGGCCGAGCACCTCGAAGTCGTAGCTGACTTCCTCCATCGGGAACGGGATGTACTGGTCCGCCTGCATCTCGATCTGCTGCTCGAGGTCGGAGTCGCGAGAGGTTGCGCGGCATCTGCACGGCTTTCGTGATCGCCGCGTCGCCCGATGATCGCGACGGCGCATTCCTTGGAGCGGACACCCGAGCGCTTGACCGCGCGGCGGATCGCATCGCCGACGGCTGCGGCGTCGACGATCGCTTTTTCGTTGATCGCGTTCGTGCGGGGTCGGCTCGGCTGCGTAGGACTCGACCCGGTACTGGCCGCCCGACTGCGCGAGCTCGATCAGCTTGATCGAGGACGTCGTGATGTCCAGGCCGATCAGCGGCGAGTAGCTCCGCCCCAGCGAAATTTTAGGCAGCTTGAGCACAGAAATTTCCTTTTCAGGTCAGGCTATTACGCGGCCAATCGCTATTCTGGGTCAAGTTAGCGACCAACTATATAGCAAGCAACTGTTAAATTGAACGTGACCCGACTCGCAATTCGCTCGCATTCCAACCCTTTTGCCGAGGGCCAACGGCTCAGCCGGGGGTCGCCCCCGGCCCTGGCCGCTGGTTCCAGCCTTTCGCGCCCACGGGCCTCCGGTACCAGAACCGCGTCCGATGCTGCACGCGAAAGGAATGGCCGACCGTGTTTGCCGTCACGGTCCCGGCGTCGCGGGGCGCGACCCCGGCCCCGGCAGTGCCGGACATTACTATGCATAATCGGACCCGGTGATCACGCCCCTGAACCGTCGGCTGCGTATCGCGGCCACCGTCATCGTGTCGATTGCGGGCCTCGTCGGGCTTGCCTTTCTCGCCACCTATTACTACCTGAAACCGACGCTGCCGGACGTCGCGGTGCTCCGCGACGTCCGCCTCAGGTTCCGCTTCGCGTCTATAGCCGCGACGGCAGGCTGCTCGCGCAGCTCGGCGAGCAGCGCCGCGTACCCGTGACCTGGGACCAGATCCCGCCCGTCGTGGTGCAGGCCGTGCTCGCCGCCGAGGACGACCGCTTCTTCCAGCATCCCGGCGTCGACTGGCAGGGCATCGTGCGCGCGGTGTTCGTCGCCGCGACCACGATGCAGGCCTCGCAGGGCGGAAGCACGCTCACGCAGCAACTCGTGCGCACGACGCTCATCACGAAAGAGAAGCAGCTGCGGCGGAAGCTCCGCGAGGTGTACCTCGCGCTCCAGCTCGAGAACGAGTTGTCGAAGCAGGAGATCTTCACGCTGTTCGTGAACACGCAGTTCCTCGGCCAGCGCTCGTACGGATTTGCCGCCGCGGCCGAGACCTACTTCGGCAAGACGCTCTCCGACGTCGATGCGGCGGAAGCGGCGCTGCTCGCCGGCATCCTGCAGGCGCCGTCGCGCCAGAACCCGGTCGCGAGCGTCGAGGAAGCGACGGCGCGGCGCACCTACGTGCTGCGCCGCATGCGCGAGCTCGGCTACCTCGACGAGAAAGCCTGGCAGGTGGCGATGGACAAGCCGGTCTCGCGCGGCCAGCACGGCCCGCGCGTGCAGATCGACGCGCCCTACGTCGGCGAGATGGTGCGCCAGGCGCTCTACGAGAAATTCGGCGACCGCATCTATTCCGAGGGCTTCCAGGTCGTCACGACCGTGGACAGCCGCCTGCAGCGCGCCGCGGACGTGGCGCTGCAGCAGCGCCGTGCTCGAGTACGACCGCCGCCACGGCTGGCGCGGTGCGGCCGGGCACGTGGACCTCGGCAAGGAAAGCGACGAGGCGCTGGCCGAACTGATCGAGGAACGCCCCGTCGTCGGCGGCCTGATCCCGGCGATCGTCGTGCGGACCGGCGCCGAAGAGGCGACCGGTCGTCGCGCGCAGCGGCATGCGCTACCGGCTCGGCATGGACGGCATCCGCTGGGCGCGCACGGCGGATGTGACGCCGAAGACGCCGCGCGACGTGCTGAAGCTCGGGGATATCGTCTACGTGCTCCCGAGCGGCGAAGGCCGAGGCGCTGCTCGCGCAGATCCCCGACGTGCAGGGCGCCTTCGTCGCGCTCGACCCGCACGACGGCTCCATCGTCGCGCTCTCGGGCGGCTTCGATTACGACGCCTCGAAGTTCAACCGCGTGATGCAGGCGCGCCGCCAGCCGGGCTCGTCGTTCAAGCCCTTCATCTACTCCGCCGCGCTCGAGGCAGGGCTCACGCCCGCGACGGTCATCCTCGATGCGCCGGTCGTCTACGAGGCGCCGGACGCGGACGGTCGGCATCGGCCAGAACGCCGGCGCCGATGCCGCGGTCGAGGGCGCCGAGCCCGAGCAGGAGGACTGGCGGCCGGGCAACGACACGGGCCGCTTCTACGGCCCGACGCGCCTGCGCGATGCGCTCGCGCGCTCGCGCAACCTCGTCACGATCCGCGTCATGCGCCAGATCGGCGTCGGCTACACGCGCGACTACGTGACGCGTTTCGGGCTTGCCGAAGGAGCACATCCCCGCCGACCTCACGGCGGCGCTCGGCACGGCGCAGTTGACGCCGCTCGAGATGGCGGACGGCTTCGCGGTCTTTGCGAACGGCGGCTCGCTCGTGAAGCCGCACGTGATCGACCGCATCCTCGCCGCCGACGGTTCGGTGATCGAGGCGACCGACGCGGCTGCCGCCGCGCCGACTGCGCGACGAGCCCGGCCTTGCCCGCCGTCGGCGATCCGCCGGTCGAGGTCGGTCCCGGGCGGCAACGCCGCCGGCATCACGCGCGCATCCGACGTCTTCGGCAGCCTGCCGGCGCCGATCCCCGAGGAGACCGCGCCGCGCGCCATCTCCGAGGCGAACGCCTGGATCATCACGGGACATGCTGCGCGACGTGATCCGCCGCGGCACCGGCCAGCGCGCCGCGCGCTCGGCCGCGACGACATCGCCGGCAAGACCGGCACGACGAACGATGGCCGCGACGCCTGGTTCTCGGGCTTCAATCCGGATCTCGTCGCGACCGCCTGGGTCGGTTTCGACCAGGAACGGCCGCTCGGCTCAGGCGAGGAAGGCGCGCGCACCGCGCTGCCGATGTGGATCTACTTCATGCGCGAAGCGCTCGCAGGAGCCTGCCGCAACACCGGCTGCCGATGCCGGACGGCGTCGTGACCGCGCGCGTCGCGCCAGACCCTCTGCGTTCGGCGGCGATGCGCCCGCCGAGCTCCGAGTATTTCCTCGCCGACCACGTGCCTCGGCCGAAGGCACGACTGAAGGCGAGCCGCCGCCGCAGAAATACGAAGAGCCGATCTTCTAGGAATCCCATGGCGAAGCGCTCGGTCCGCGGCGACATGATGCGGCAGGCGATCGCGCGGGAAGCCGCGCGGCTCATGATCGAGCACGGCCATGAGGATTACGGCTTCGCGAAGCGCAAGGCCGCCGAGCGCTTCGGCGTGACCGACCTCGCCGTGCTGCCGAAGAACACCGAGATCGAGGAAGCGCTCGCCGAGCACCAGCGCCTGTTCGTGCCGGAGGCGCACGCAAGCGAGCTCTCCGCCATGCGCAGCACCGCGCTCGAGGCGATGCGCCTCCTGGCCGAGTTCGAGCCGCGCCTGGTGGGGCCGCTGCTCTCCGGCACGGCGACCGCGCACAACGACATCACGCTGCACCTGTTTGCGGACACGCGCCGAGACGGTCGCGGTGCGCCTGATCGACCGCGCGCATCCCGCACGTGAATTTGCCGAGCGGCGCCTGCGCACCTCGCGCGACGAGGTCGAGACTTTCCCGGCCGTGCGCTTCACGGCCGGCGATCACGAAGTGGATGCGACGATCTTCCCGCTCGACGGCATCCGCCAGGCGCCGCCGGGCCCGGTGGACGGGCGGCCGATGCGCCGCGCGACCGTCGTCGGAGGTCGAGGGGCTGCTCGCCGCGGGAAGCGGCCGGCTAGCTCAATTTCCTTCCTGCTCGGGCTCGAACCGGAGGATATCGCCGGGCTGGCAGCGCGAGCGCCGTACAGATCGCATCGAGCGTCGAGAAGCGGATCGCGCGCGCCTTGCCGGTCTTGAGGATCGAGAGGTTGGCCAGCGTCATTCCGATCCGGTCCGCGAGCTCGGTCAGCGTCATCCGCCGATCGTGAAGCAGGTCGTCGAGCTTGACGGCGATCGCCATGTCACACCGTCCCTTCGAGGTCTTCGCGCATGAGCGCGCCTTCCGCGAACACGCGGGCCAGCAGGAACGTGAGGAGGACGGCGAGCCAGCCGTTGATCGAAAAGCCGGCATCGAGATGGAGCGGATGCGCCGGAGTCGAAACGGCCTTGGCGATCGCGCCGATGACGAGGCTGAGAAGCTGCAGCGCGAGCAGCGCCCAGGCGATCGCCTGCAAGCGGGACGCGTTCGCGGCGACGAACGGGTCGCCCGCGCGAACCGACTCGACGATCGCGAGCAGCCGCTTGAGGACGACATAGCTCAGCGGGATCGCGACGAGGCCGAGCACGGCGATCGCGCGCATGCCCATGACCAGCCGCTCCGTCGTCGGGCGACGGCGAGAGATCGAAAGCGGACATGATCCACTGCTCGTTCGGCAGGACGACCAGCAGGGCGAGGATCGCGGCGCCGCACAGCCAGTTCAGGACGATGAGGATCTTCAGCACGACGCGCGCGATCGGCAGCGCGGCGGAATATGGCTTGGACATCGGCGTTGCCTCTAACGACTCGTAATATCGTTAAACGATATCAAACTTATCGTTAATCGGCAAGTCAACTCAATAAAAGGGTCTGTCCCCTTTTATCAGGGATCCGCAGCCACCGTTTGATCAGCGCTTTTTGACCGGGACGTAATCCCGGCGCGTCGGCCCGGTGTACAGCTGGCGCGGGCGGCGCGATCTTCATCTCGGGATCCGAGATCATCTCCGACCAGTGCGCGACCCAGCCCGCGGTGCGCGCGATCGCGAACATCACGGTGAACATCTCGCGCGGGATGCCGAGCGCGCGGTAGATGATGCCGGAGTAGAAATCGACGTTCGGGTAGAGCTTGCGGCTGATGAAGTAGTCGTCCTTCAGCGCGACTTCCTCGAGCCTGAGCGCGAGCTCGAACAGCGGGTTGTCGCTGCTGGCCGAGCTTGCCGAGCACCTTGTGGCACATCTCGCGGATGATCGTCGCGCGCGGGTCGAAGTTCTTGTACACGCGGTGGCCGAAGCCCATGAGCCGCACGCCGCCCTTGCTTGTCCTTGACCTTCCCGAGGAACTCGGGACGTGTGGCCGCATCGCCGATCTTCTCGAGCATGTCGACGCACCGCTTCGTTCGCGCCGCCGTGCGCCGGGCCCCAGAGCGCCGAGACGCCCGCGGACATCGCGGCATACGGGTTGCAGCCGGTGCTGCCGGCGAGCCGCACGGTCGACGTGCTCGCGTTCTGCTCGTGGTCGGCGTGCAGGATGAACAGCAGGTCGAGCGCCTTCGAGCTGCGAGCGAGTCGACGGCTGGTACTCCTCGCAGGGCACCGCGAAGAACATGTGCAGCATGTTCGCCGCGTAGTCGAGGTCGTTGCGCGGATAGATGAACGGCTGGCCGAGCGCGTGCTTGTAGGCCGCGGCCGCGATCGGTCGGCAGCTTCGGCGATCGATGCGGTGCGTGAAGATCTCGCGGTGGCGCGGCGTTATGTGATGTCGCATCGAGTCGTGGTAGAAGGCCGCGAGTCGAGGCGACGATGGTCGGACGACCATCGCCATCGGGTGCGCGTCGTGGTGGAAGCCGCTGAAGTACAGCCGCAGGAGCCACTCGTTCAGCATCGTGTGGCGCGAGATCGAGTACGGTCGAACTGCGCGAGTTCCTTCGCGCTCGGCAGGTCGCCCTTCTGCAGCAGGTACGACGACCTCGAGGAAGCTGCTGTGCTCGGCCAGCTGCTCGATCGGGTAACCGCGATACAGCAGGACGCCGGCGTCGCCGTCGATGTAGGTGATCGCGCTCGGAGGTCGCGGCGGTCGACATGAAGCCCGGGTCGTAGGTGAAGACGCCCTGGTCCTTCGGCAGCGTGCTGATGTCGAGCACGTCCGGACCGGCCGTTCCGGACAGGACGGCAAGCTCGCTGGTGCGGGCGGCCGCCGGGTTCGTCAGCTGGAATTTCTTGTTGCTTGCCATCGATTTCCCGCGTCGCAGACTGTCATGCTGCAGTGCAGGAATCAAGGCTGGACGGCCGCTTTCCCTACAATGCCCGCATGAGCTTGCCAATCGCGATCTACGTGCACCTGCCCTGGTGCGTGAGCAAGTGCCCGTACTGCGATTTCAACTCGCACGCCCGGCCGGAAAACTTCCGGAGACGGAATATGTCGCGGCGCTGCTGGCGGACCTCGACGGCGACCTCGACCTCGCGGCCGGCCGCTGAAGTCACGAGCGTGTTCCTCGGCGGCGGCACGCCTTCGCTCTTTGGCGTCGAGTCCGATCGCCTCGCTGATCGAAGGGCTGGCGAAGCGCCTGCCTTCGCGCCCGATGCCGAAATCACCATGGAGGCGAATCCCGGCACGGTCGAGCACGGCCGCTTTGCGGGCTACGCGGCAGCCGGCGTCAATCGCGTCTCGTTGGGCGCCCAGTCCTTCGATGCCGGGATGCTGCAGCGCACTCGGCCGCATCCACGGTCCAGGCGAGATCGAGGCCGCGGTCGCCGAACTCGTTGCGGCCGGCCTCGGACAACTTCAACCTCGACCTGATGTACGCGCTACCTCATCAGACCAGAGAAGGCGCCTCGCCGACCTCGAGCGCCGCGATCGCGCTCGGCCCGGTGCACCTCTCGCATTACCAGCTGACGCTCGAGCCGGGCACGGTGTTCCACCGCCGCCCGCCGCGTGCTGCCCGGACGATGACCTCGCCTTCGAGATGCAGCTCGACTGCCAGGCGCGCCTCGCCGCGGCCGGATTTGCGCAGTACGAAATTTCGGCCTACGCGCGCCCCGGCCGGCAGTGCCGGCACAACCTCAACTACTGGCGCTTCGGCGATTACCTCGGCATCGGCGCGGGCGCCCACGGCAAGGCCACGGTGGACGGCGCCGTCATCCGCACCGAAAGCCGCGCTCGCCGCGCGCCTATCTCGAGGGCGGCGGCCGGCAGGCGGCGATCCGGCGGACGGTGCCGGCGTCCGAACTGCCATTCGAGTTCATGCTGAATGCGCTCCGGCTCTCCGAAGGCTTCGCGCTCGACGATTTCGAGCGCGGAACGGGCTTGCCGGCAGCCACGGTGTTGCCGAAGCTCCGGGAGGATGCCGCGCGCGAGCCTCATCGCCGAGCAATCGGGCCGCTTCCAGGCGACCGGGCTCGGTTTTCGCTTCCTGAACGACCTCATGGCCGGGTTCCTGCCGGAAGAAAACGCCCGCCGCGCCCGGGCGAGTTGTACACAGCGCCTTCCCGGCACGCGTCGGATAGGGACTTTCGTCGGTTTGTTAGTGAGGTGCCTTAACTGACATGCCATAACCCATTGACAAGACATGGGAAAATGGCCTGCTCAAATTTTAATCAAAACCGTCATTAATGCAGGAATGGTCGCAAAGTGGATTTGGGGAGGCCGCTCGGTCCACAGAGTTATCCACATATTTTGTGGATAAGAAAAAAATCCTGTAAATCCGGCAAGTTAGCGATTGCGGGCAGACCCTTTCAGGCCTGTCTTGAACGGCGAAGGCTTGATCGTTAGACTGCGCGCCCCCACGCAGCACGCCATGGGAAACACGGCAATGAAAGAAGGCATTCACCCGAATTACACTGAGATCACGGTGACTTGCACCTGTGGCAACACCTTCAAGACGCGCTCGACGCTGGGTGAGAACCTCGAGGTCGAAGTCTGCTCGAACTGCCACCCCTTCTATACGGGCAAGCAGAAGATCATGGACACCGGCGGCCGCGTCGACCGCTTCCGCAAGAAGTACGGCCTGAAGTAAGCCCGTCCGGCCGGCGAGCAGCTCGCCGCCAACTTTCGGCCATCCCCCGCGTCTAATCCGGGACCGGTACCCTTAGGGCCGGGGTCCGGAGACATCCATGCGCCCATTGCCCGGAAAGCTCGTCCGCCTCGCCGCCTTCGCCGCGATGACCGTCATCGCGGGCGGGCCGGCACGTCGGCGCCGAGGAGAAGGCGGAGAAGGACAGCAAGGAAGTCCGCACCGCCAAGCAGATGAACGTGATGGTCACGCAGCAGATGGGCGTGCACCAGGACCTCGAGCTGCAGGAATACGTGCAACGCGTGGGCGAGAAGCTCGCGGCGGTCAGCGAGCGTCCCGAGCTCGAATGGCACTTCACGATCGTGGACACCGACGACGTGAACGCCTTCGCGACCATGGGCGGCTACGTCTACATCTCGCGCGGCATCCTGCCGTACTTCGAGAACGAGGCCGACCTTGCCGCCGTGCTCGGGCACGAGATCGGCCACATCTCGGCGGAACACCTGGTCAAGCAGCAGCAGCAAGGGCATGCTCTCCGGCCTCGCGAGCGCGGCCACCGCGATCTTCACGGGCATCCCGGCGCTTGCGGACCTCACCAGCATGGCTGGCCAGCGCGATCATCAGCGGCTACGGCCGCGAGGCCGAGCTCGAGGCGGACCGCCTCGGCGCGCGCTACCTCGCGAAGGCGGGCTACGACCCGCACGCGATGATCCACGTGATCTCGACGCTTGAAGGACCAGGAGACCTTCGAGCGCGAGCGCGCGCGGCTCGAGGGCCGCGAGCCGCGGATCTACCACGGCACGTTTGCTTCGCACCCGAGCAATGACACGCGCCTGCAGCAGGCGATCGCCGCGGCCGGCAGGAACGAGGCGGCGGCGACCGGCAATACGCAGAACGCGGAGGGATTCCTGCAGGCGGTCGAGGGGCTGCCCGTCGGCCTCGAGCGCGCGCCAGGGCATGGTGCGCGAGAACCGCTTCTACCACTCGGACATGCAGTTCACGATGGCCTTCCCGCAGGGCTGGCAGGTCGCGAATCAGCCGGACAAGATCCTCGCCATCTCACCGCAGAAGGATCATGTGCTGGAGATCCGCGCGCAGCCGCCGCCCGCGGACGTCACCGATCCGCATGACTTCGCGATGCGCGGGCTGGCGAACCGGCGGCTCGACCACACGGAAACATTCGAAACCAACGGCCTCAAGGCCTGGACCGGCGTCGTGCACGGCGACCCGTCGCCGTTCGGCCAGGCGACCAACGTGCGCTACATCGTCATCTACTACGCAAACCTGATGTGGATCTTCAAGGGCGCGAGCCGCGCGGGCACGGTCACGCCCTCGGGCGACCCGTTCTTCCTCTCGACCGCGAACACGTTCCGGCGCATGCGCGCCAGCGAGTTCGCGCTCGCCGAGCCCTATCGCCTGCATCGTCGTCGCGCGACCGAGGGCACGACGATGGAGAAGCTCGCCGAGGAGAGCTCGATCAAGAAGTACCCGCTGCAGCAGCTGCGGCTCTTCAACAGCCTCTACCCGGACGGCGAGCCGAAGCCGGGCGACCTCGTCAAGACCGTCCGCTGAACGAAGGTGACGCTCACCTTCCGAATGTCGACGCACGCTACGGAAAGGTGAGCGTCACCTCTTCCGGTCCTAACCTCACCAACCCGCCAACTTCATCTTCTCCGCAAGCGCCACCAGCGCCTGTCCGCGGTGGCTCACGCGGTTCTTCTTCCGCGGCCGGCATCTCGGCAGCCGTGATCGTCGTGCCTGCGACGACGAAGAGCGGGTCGTAGCCGAAACCGCCCGCGCCGCGGCGCTCGAAGCCGATCTGACCTTCCCAGGACGCTTCCGTGACGATCGGCGCGGGATCGCCGGCTTCGCGCACGAAGACCATCGCACAGCGATAGCGCGCGCCGCGGCGAGCGGCCGGAACGCCTGAAAGCTCCGCCAGAAGTTTTTCGTTGTTCGCGCGCCTCGTCGGCCTCGGGCCCGCGTAGCGCGCCGTGTGGATGCCCGGGCGGCCGCCGAGCGCGTCCACCTCGATGCCGGAATCGTCGGCGATGGCGGGAAGCCTCGCGATCGTCGCCGCGTGGCGCGCCTTGATCAGCGCATTCGCGACGAAACTCTCGCCGTCCTCGACGGGCGGCAGGATTCCGAGCTCGGATTGCGCCACGACCTCGAGGCCGTGGCCGGCCAGGATCGCGCGCATTTCGCCGAGCTTTCCGGCATTGCCGGTTGCGAGCACGACGCGGCGCGCCGGCATGGGAGTCAGCCCTGCCGCGCCTCGAGCTGCAAGCCGAAGAGTCGCGTCGTGCCGAGGGCCGCGAGGTTCAGCATCGCGTCGAGCTCCTCGCGCCGGAAGGCGTGGCCCTCCGCCGTGCCCTGCACCTCGATGAAGCCGCCGCCGTTGTTCATCACCACGTTCATGTCGGTCTCGGCGTCGACGTCTTCGGCGTAGTCGAGATCGAGTACCGGCGCGCCCTTCACGATGCCGACCGAGACCGCCGCGACCTGCCCGTGCAGCGGGTTCGCAGCAGCGAGCGCCTTGCGCTCGATCAGCGTGTCGATGGCATCCGCGAGCGCGACGAAGCTGCCGGTGATCGCGGCGGTGCGCGTGCCGCCGTCCGCCTGCAGCACGTCGCAATCGAGCGTGATCGGTGCGCTCGCCGATGCGCGCCGAGGTCGATGCACGGCGCGCAGCGACCGGCCGATCAGCCGCTGGATCTCCTGCGTGCGGCCGCCTGCTTGCCGCGCGCGGCCTCGCGCGCCGAGCGCGTGTGCGTTGCGCGCGGCAGCATGCCGTATTCCGCCGTGACCCAGCCCTGCTTGCCGCTGTTCCGAGGAAGGACGGCACGCCGTTCCTCGACGCTCGCGGTGCAGAGCACCCGCGTGTCGCCGAACTCGACAGAGCACCGAGCCCTCGGCGTGCTGCAGTGAAGCCGCGCGTGAAGCGCACGGGTCGCAGTTCATCGGCCGCACGGCCGCCAGGTCGCATGGGCATCTCGCTCGAGGGTCAGTGGTGCCAGACGAGGCTGGCAGCGGAGGCATTGTCGCTGTGTGGCGCCGATGCCGCTACCGCCCGTTCGACCAGCTTCTCGAGGGCCGACCCGCAGCTCCCGTTCGCCTTGCCGAGGCCGGGCTTCAGCAGGCTCGCAATTTCGGTGTCCTTGAGGTTCGACCAGACGCCGTCCGTGCAGACCATCAGCACGTCGTCGTCCTCGAGCGGCTGGCGCCCGGTGATCGTCATCTCGGGAAGCATGGCTTCACCGCCCAGGCAGCATTCCACGAAATTGCGCATCGGGTGGCTCCGGACCTCCTCCTCGCGTGATCGATCCGTCGCGCAGGAGCTGCTCGACGTGGCTGTGGTCGCGCGTGCGCGAGAAGCACGGCGCCCGCGCGCAGGTGATAGACGCGGCTGTCGCCGATGTGCGCCCAGTATGCTTCGTGCCGCTGCACCAGGCAGACCGCGCAGGTCGCGCGCGGGCGCAGGTCAACCGCGAGCTTGCTGCCGATCGCGACCACCGCCGCATGCGCGCGCCCGAGCGCCAGGTGCAGGAAGCCGAGCGGATCGAAGAGCGGCTTCGGCTCCGCGCGGTACAGCTCGAGCATGGCCTTGCAGCCGACCTCCGCGGCGCGCGCGCCATCAGGCATGGCCGCCCATGCCGTCCATCACGACGAGCAATGCGGAGCCGTCGCTGACCGCGACCGCCGCGCGATCCTGGTTGTCTTCGCGATCGCCGGTCAGGCTGGCTTCGGCGAACTCGATCGTCACGCTGCTCCCGGCAGTCCGGTGACTGCCGCCCCCTGCTAAACTGCGGAGAAGCTTACATCAGCAGCCATCTTTAGTACTGCGGGGATGCCCATCCGATGTTGAGGAGCATGACCGGTTTCGCGCGCGCCGAGCGCACGACCGCCGCGGGCCTCCTCGCCTGGGAGATCCGCAGCGTCAATCACCGCTACCTCGAGGTCGGCCTGCGCCTGCCCGAGGAATTGCGGGCCTCCGAAGCCGACTACCGCCGCGCCATCGGCGCCGTTGCGCGCCGCGGCAAGGTCGACGCGTCGTTTTATGTCCGCTCGGGAGCGGCGGCAGGCCGCGAGCTCACGCCTGGACGAGGACCTCCTCGACCGGCTGATCGAGAATGCGTCCGCCGTGCCGGCGCCGGCTCGGCGCCGAGAGCCGCATCGATGCCGTCGATCTCCTGCGCTGGCCCGGCGTCGTCGAGCGAAGCCGAACGCGACACCGCGCCGCTCGCGGCCGCGGCGACGGAACTGCTCGCCGAGGCGCTCGCTGCCTTCACGACCTCGCGCGCGAGCGAGGCGAACGGATCGCCCAGATGCTCGCCTCGCGCGCTCGCGCAGCTGCTCGGCATCCTGGACGAGATCGCAGCCCGCCTGCCCGAGGTCCAGTCGCGCATCCGCGCGAAGCTGCAGGAGCGCATTGCGGCCCTGCCGTCGAGGTCAACCCGAGCGGCTCGAGCAGGAAGTCGCGATCCTGGCGCAGAAGGCGGACGTCGCGGAGGAACTCGATCGCCTGCGCAGCCACGTCGAGGAGCTGACTACGTCACTCGCGTCCGGCGATGCGGTCGGCCGCAAGCTCGATTTCCTGATGCAGGAATTCAACCGCGAAGCGAACACGCTCTCGTCGAAGTCGCAGGACACGGAGACGACGCGCAAGGCCGTCGAGCTCAAGGTGCTGATCGAGCAGATGCGCGAGCAGATCCAGAACGTCGAGTAGGACTGTCGGCGCGGCTTTCCTGCCTCACTTGTCCACGTCGAGGCGCGATGCTGAACGGCGGGATGCCGGTCAGGACGTCCTCGACTTTCGAGCCGTTCAGGTGGCGCGCTGGATCGCGCCGTTCGCCATGTTGATCCAGTACATCCTGCGATGCTTGAGGTCGAGCGCAGATCGACCGGGTAATCGTCGAAAAACAGGCCGCTTCCGACCAGCGTCTTCCACGTTGCGGCCGTTCAGGCTGGCGCACGCTGGATGATCCCAGTGTCGCCACCGGACCACGCGCCGATCCAGTAGATCCTGCCGTGGATCTCGTCGAGCGCAATGGCCATGTCGGGCTGGAACAGCCGCGTGTAGATCAGGTCCTGCTGGTTCTCGCCCTGGAAATCGCCGATGCGGATGACGCCCGGATCGGCGTGCACGGCCAGTACAGAATAGACGCCATCGCGATCGATGTCGGCTCCTTGCAACTGGAAACCCGTCTTGGTCGAGTAGCTGACCGCAGGCTTCATGGCGGTGCCGTCGAGCGCTCGCCTGCATGGACTGGCCGGAGTACGTCCGCCAGAAAATCCTCTTTCCCTGGATCACGAGGCTCGCCATACGCCGGCTGCTCGCCCATCTGGTGAATGATCTCGACGCCGTGCGTCGTATTGGCGCCGCGGATCGTTGTCCGATGCAGGCTGAAGCGGTTGAAACCCTCATAGGCGCTGCTCGACCCGGTACACAATCGGTCGCCAGTGCGCGCGATATGGCGGCCGGCGACAGAAAGCAGGCGAGGCTCCAGAAGACGGCGACGGCGACGCGAGACCGCGTGTGTCCTGACTTCATCACTGCACCCCCTGCGCGCACGATGCCTGCGCTTGTGCTTTTTCTTGTGAGATCAGGTTATCAGGAAGGCGCGCGCGCGTGATGACGGCGGCACGTCCTGCCCAAATTATCGTCGCAATCGGTTTCAGCGGCGTACGCAGATTCCGGCTTTGCGTCGGCGCCGCCTGCTGCTTCCACCCGTAGTAAGGATGCCGCGCTAGGCATCTCGCGGTTGCGGAACACGAGACTCAACGCGCGCGCCCGCGACGAAGCCGCCGACGTGCGCCCAGAACGCGACGCCGCCGCCCTGCGCGCCGATCGCGACGGACCCGCTCACGAGCTGACGAGGAACCAGTAACCCAGCATGAGAGTACGCCGGGACCGCGAACGTCGTCGCGTAGAAGCCGAGGAACATGAACAGGTGAACGTGCACGCGCGGAGTACATCAACGCATACGCGCCCATCACGCCGCCGATGGCGCCGGATGCGCCGACCATCGGGATCACGGTGTGCGGGTCGAACGCGGTCTGCGAGCGCGCGCGGCCGCGACGCCGCACGAGCAGGTAGAACAGGACGAAGCGGAAATGCCCCATCGCGTCTTCGACGTTGTTGCCGAAGATCCAGAGGAACCACATGTTCCCGATCAGGTGCATCCACCCGCCGTGCATGAACATGGACGTGATCACGGTGTGCCAGGAGCTGCCGTCGCCGCGTCGAGCGTGCAGACCAGAATCCGGCGTCAGCGGAAAGCTCGTCCCCTGCGGGTGCGGTGTGCAGAAGATCGGCCGGCACCAGCCCCAGCTGGCAGACCGATGAGGACAGCGCGGGCTCCGTGCCGAAGCCCTGGACCAGCGCCCAGACGAGGGCGTTGACCGCGATCAGGCCGTAGGTGGCGTACGGCGTCGTGAAGTGGGGATTGTCATCCCGGATCGGGAACACGCGTCCGTTGTAATGAAGTGCCGGGCCACAGGTTCGCAGTCACTGTGTCGCGCGCTGGAGGGGAGGAAGGCAGCGAGGCGACTGACCGGCAATGACTGCGAACCTGTGGCCCGGCACTCTGTTGGCGGCTCACCATTCGAGCCGCGAAGCCGTGACGACGACCTCGGGCAGCACGGTGATGGTGGATCCGTCGCGAACCTCGCGCTCGTAGACGATCTTCTGATCGACTTCCGAGTGCGTTGCTCTCACGATACCGGCGAGCGCGGCCACGATGATCGTGGCGAAACTTCGTATTGCGGACTGTCGAATAGGCGTTCATGTCGTTACTCCTTGTCTCCTGTGTTCATCAGTCGGTTGGAACTCTCGAAAATCGACACTCAGTGTCTGGATGTCACTCTGGGCTCGCGCGGAGGCCTCGAACAAACGCGGTTTCTGATGCCCGGTTAAAGGAAACTTGACCACCTTGTCCGTCAGGACCGGCTGGAGACCGGGGGCGGCTTCAAGCGGCGGCCCGTGACCACCTCGGCCTCTGGCGCTGGCCTTCGGCCAGCAGATCCAGGAAGCTGAAAAACCCTGTAAACGACCGTTCACGACCTTTCTCGCTCGGCTTTTGGGGATCGGGCACCACGCCCTTTCATCCCTTGTTCGGGCTAGACTTTGAAGCGCCAGGGCCTTCTGAACAAACGCAATAATAACTCAATCTCGGTTAAGGAAACTTGTGCCCGCTTCGGCCTACGGACGACTGCCGCTCAACGCCCTTCGAGTCTTCGAAGCGGTGGCGACGCGCGCCTCAGTTTTTCCGGGGCTGCGGACGCGCTGAATGTGACGCCGGCCGCGGTTTCGCAGCAGATCAAGGCGCTCGAGGAATACCTGCAGATCCCGGTGCTGCGCAGGAGCGGCCGCAAGGTCGAGCTGACGCCGGAGGGCGCGAAGCTGCTGCCGGGCGTGCAGTCAGGCCTCGATTCACTGGTCGCGATCCTGCGCGAGACGCGGATGAACCGCGCGAGCGGCATCATCAACATCAGCACGCTGTCCTCGCTGATGCAGAAGTGGCTGACGCCGCGGCTGCATCGCCTGCACAGCAAGTATCCGGAGCTGCGCGTCGACCTGGCACACGGCGCGCGAAGCCGTCGATTTCGCACGCAGCGATTTCCACGCCGCGGTGCGGCTCTCGGCGAAGCTGGCCACGCCCGGCCTCGACTACGACAAGCTGATGGACGAGTGGCTGGTCGTCGTCGCCTCGCCGAAGCTCTTCAAGAAATTCAGCTCGCTCGACGACCGTGAGTCGTTCGAGGGCATCCGATGCTGCAGGCGCGCGACGAGCCCTGGGCGAAGTTCAGAAGCAGCGCCGCACCGACGCCCCTGGCCCGCGAGGCCCGACGATCATCGACGACTCGGTGAGCGTGATTTCGGCCGTGATCGAAGGGCTCGGCTACGCGCCCGCGCGCTGAGTCGATTGCGGCGAACGACCTCGACAACGGAACCCTCGTGCTCGCGAGCAAGACCATCGTGCCCTCGCGGTTCAGCTACTGGTTCGTCTGCCCGCCGTCGTACTCGGAGATGCCGATGGTCACTCGCCCTGCGGCAATGGCTGCGCGAAGAAGCCGCCATGTTCCCGAAGCCGGACGAGTGGCTGAGCCGCCGCTACCGCTAGGTTCAAAGGGGACGCGGCAGTCATCGCTTTCACCATCCACGCGCTTTCACCATTAATGGCACCGCTCACCGCGGTGATCCAGTACGAATTGCTGTCGTTACAGAGACCTTATCCGCCCGAGGTCAGCGTCGCCTTGACCGTGGGCAACCTATAAATCGCCGGGATGGCGGAGGACGAGGCATGACATTTACCTGGTGCGGCCATTCCAGCCGGGTCTCGACGCTCCGCCGCCGAAGCCGATTCGCGGATGCTGGTACGCGGCGCCGCACTGCCGAAATACCCCGAACGCGCTTCGGGTTTCCCGCGGGCGCAAAACTTGCGGAGCTTTTCACGGTGCAGCGGCGGATGCTGTTTACGTCGCGACCGGGTCACTCAGCTGGTCTGTACGCACCGCGCGGCAGCTCACCGCCATTCCGGTCGCAACCGGATTTCACACGCGCTTCGATGCTATGCCGGCGCGTATGGCCTGGGCTGACCGCTCGACCGTTACTGGCTCAAGCGCCTTCACAACGCCTCGGGCGCGACGGTCGTGCCCACCCCCGAACTCCGCGAATGGCTGGAATTGTAGTTCCAGCGGGTGCGAGTCGTTGCCCGGGGCGTTGACTCACAATTGTTCGATCCCGCGCCCCACGCCAGCGCCAGAAACTGCGTGACCGCTGGGGCGTCGCGGAAGGCGACCTCGCCGTAATTACGTCAGCCGCATCGCCGCAGAAAAAAAAAACCTGGAACACGATCGAGGCTTTCCGCAGTATCCGACAGCGGCGCGGCGATGCACACGCTTTGTCTGGGTCAGGACAGGACCCGTTGCGAAGCGCCTCGCGCGCGGCACCCGGACTTCGTCTTCACGGGCCTGCGCCTCGGCGAGGATCTCTCAGGAACATTTGCCTCGCAGATCTGTTCCTCTTCCCAAGCCTGACCGAGAAACGCCTTCGGCAATGTGACGCTCAAAGCGATGGCAGGCGGAGTGCGGTAAATCATAACTCTGACTACGGCGCTGCCCGCGCGTACCTGTGTGACCGCGAGCCTGGGCGGCTGGTGCCGCTCGAGATAACGCGGCGTTCATTGCGGCAACACCGTGGTGGCAACCGATGCCGCCCGGCGCAAGTCCATGAATTGCTACCGCGCGCCGCGCTGCGGAGCCCTTGCGACCAGGCGCGTAACGCGATTTCGTCGGCGTCCTCGCGGAGCTCACCGCCTGAAGGAAACGAAGGGGAAGCGTCCCTTCGTTTCTTCGTTGCCCCTTGCCAGGCCGGTACAATCGCCGCGTGTCGAAGCGCGAGTCACCTGTACGTCATCGCGGCGCCCTCGGGCGCCGGCAAGACCAGCCTGCTGCAGGCTGCTCATGCGCAGCCGGCCGTCGGTGGGATTTTCCGTCTCCTGCACCACGCGAAGCCGCGCCAGGGCGAGCAGGACGGGCGCGACTACCACTTCATCGAGCGTGACGAGTTCGAACGGCTGCGAGCAGCCGACGAATTCATCGAGGCACGCGAACGTCTTCGGCAATCTCTGCGGCACGCGCCGCAGCGTCGTGGAAAAGCGCAGCTCGACGAGGGACGCGACCTGCATCCTCGAAATCGACTGGCAGGGCGCGCAGCAGGTCCGCGCGCGGCTGCCGGAGGCCGTCCAGATTTTCATCCTGCCCGCCGTCGCGCGCCGAGCTGGAGGCGCGCCTGCGCCGCCGCGGCAGCGACAGCGAGGACTCGATCGCGCGCCGGCTCCAGGAATCCTCCGTCGAGATGTCGCACTGGCGGGATTTCGACTACGTGATCGTCAGACCGCGACTTCGATGCGGCGCTCGCGCAGAGCTCGAGGCCATCTTTGACGGCCGACGGCGAGGCGAGCCGCCGGGACCGCCCGGAGCTCGAAGCGCTGACCCGGGAGCTCCTGGGGACGTAAATCACACTCCGGCAGGCCCGCCGTTCCCTTCTGCCGGGGATTCGCTAGCATTACGGCTTCAGCTCGGGGCGCAACGCATGGCAGGCAAGGACACCCAAGTCGGGCGATCGCCGCTGGCATGCGCGTCTCGGTCAAGCCGGGCGATGGCGCCTGCAATGCCGCGATCTCCGGCAAGAACCGGCGCTGGCTGTCGCGCGAAGCCCCCTGCTGCCCCTGCCCGGCTGTACCCGGCCGGACACCTGCCAGTGCACGTATAACCACCACGACGACCGGCGCGCCGCCAGCCGGCGGGCCGAGGACATGAACGCCTTCAGCCAGGCCCCGCGGGTCGCCAACGAACGCCGCTCGCGCAAATCCCGCCGCGACACCTGACTCGCAGGCACCCGCCTGAGGGGTGACTGTCACCTTGGCGCCGCGGCTCAGCCATGCCCACTTATCGCGAAGGGACTGTCCCCCCGGAATGCGGCTCAGCTTCCAGGAACTGATAGCTATTTCCGGTCCAATTCACTGAAATTACGGTCTTTTCCATGGCCCGCATCACTGTCGAAGATTGCCTGAACTCCGGTCGACAACCTGTTCGACCTCGTCCTGCTTGCCGCCAAGCGCTCGCGTCGCCTCGTAAACGGCGCCGAGGCGCTCGTCGACTGGGAGAACGACAAGCCGACGGTGGTGGCGTTGCGCGAGGATCGCCCGGAAGGCAAGGTCACGGTCGACCTGCTCTCCGAGCCGGATCCGGAGCCGGAGCAGGAGATGATTCCGAGAACCCGCTCGACCTCGGCGTCGACTTCCGCGCCCCGCAGCTCGGCCTGGGGACTGACCGCGAGACCGCCGGCCCGATGAACGTACGCGTCTTCCATCCTCGGACTGCTGCCGGGCGGAAGACGCGCTCCCAGAATCGGCCAGCTCACGACGAAGATCGAAGGCTACCTGCCGGCCGACCAGGTCGAGCGGGTGCGCGAGGCATTCGCCTACGCCGAGGCCGCGCACCGGGGCCAGAAGCGCCAGTCCGGCGAGCCTTACATCACGCATCCGGTCGCGGTCGCCGACATCCTGCGCCGGACCTGCACCTCGATCGCGCGACGACGATCGTCGCCGCGATCCTGCACGACGTCATCGAGGACACGCCCATCGCTCGAAGGAGGAGATCGACGCAGCGCTTCGGCACGGACGTCGCCGAGATCGTCGACGGCGTCACCAAGCTCGACCAGATCCAGTTCAAGAGCCGCGAGGAAGCGCAGGCCGAGAGCTTCCGCAAGATGCTGCTCGCGATGGTGCGCGACATGCGCGTCATCATGGTCAAGCTCGCCGACCGCACGCACAACATGCGCACGCTCGGCGCGATGCCGCCCGCGAAGCGCCGCGCCGGTCGCGCGCGAGACGCTCGACATCTACGCGCCGATCGCGAACCGCCTCGGCATCTACATCGATCAAGCTCGAGCTCGAGGAGCTCGGGTTCCGGCTCGCTGTATCCGCAGCGCTACCGCGTCATCGAGCGCGCGCTGCAAGCGCGCACGCGGCAACCAGAAGCAGTTCCTCGGCAAGATCGCCGACAGGCGCTGCGACGACGCGCTCGACGAAGGCCGGCATCACAGGCCGCGCGTCGAGGCGCGCGAGAAGCACCTGTACAGCGTCTACCAGCAAGATGCGCCGCAAGAACGCGTCGCTGCTCGCGAGATCGTCGACGTGTTCGGCCTCCGCATCGTCGTCGACAACGTCGGACACCTGCTACCGCGCGCTCGGCGTCGTGCACGGCCGCGTACCAGCCGATGCCGGGCCGCTTCAAGGACTACATCGCGATCCCGCGCGTCAACGGCTACCAGTCGCTGCACACCACGCTGTTCGGCCCGAACGGCATGCCGATCGAGGTGCAGATCCGCACCGAGGACATGCACCGCGTCGCCGAAGTCGGGCATCGCCGCGCACTGGCAGTACAAGACCGGGAGAACGGCGGCGGAGGCGCAGCAGGGCCGTGCGCGCGCGAGTGGCTGAAGGGCGTGATGGACCTGCACGAGGGTTCGGCGGAAGAGGCTCTTCGAGAGCGTCAAGGTCACCACAATGGATGTGAACTGACCCAAAGTGACAA